>JAABUQ010000558.1_pt1 | contig 87083 bp, 82 predicted proteins | sample 5560001 | NCBI WGS metagenome assembly JAABUQ01 (sample SAMN10711888, study PRJNA513371) | rock metagenome | isolation source: Antarctica rocks | place: Antarctica: Victoria Land, Finger Mt nord | collected 2015-12-18
ACAAGGGTGCATAGCGATGGCGCTTGATAGATAAGTATCCTTGTATGCTTGTGTATAACTTTCTTCGAGGCTATGAGAATGGAAAATGCATGTTTGATACATTTGATTTCATGAACTTTTCTGGTACCAGGAAAGTGACTCTCGAAGCACGGGTTGACGAAGTACGAAGAATTGATCGACGATGACGCAGGGGAATCGTCTTTGATCTTATTGCCGTGCTATACTGTAATCTATGACTGTCAATCATGTGCTTCGTAGACTGCTCGTCAGCTAACGCCCATAAGCCCCCCAGGCCCAAACTCCCTCCCCACCGTCCCCTCCTCCCTCAACATCCCCGCCAGCCACTCCCTCCCCCCCTCCACCTCCCTAGCTCCAAACTTCACCACCGTCGCCCTTCCCCCTCTGACCTTCGCCACCGTCCACAGGACCCCATCCTTCTTCTCCCTCTCCTGTCTCTCCTTTCTCCACCTCTCTCGTCCCTCGAGCTTCGGCTCCGAGCTTGCTTCGTCCCAATTCCTGCTGCCAATCCGCGGTAGCAGACCGAATTCAGCGAGGAAGAAGTCCGCTAAGCGCTGTAGAAGAGGCCCAACGAGTATAAGCGTGCCGAAGACGCCAAGGTTTTCCATGTTGGTCTTGAGACCCTCGCCAGAAAGGACGACACTGTCCCGAAGCAGCAACCTCCTCCTTTCCCCTCCCCCCACATCAACAACCCAGACCTCATTCCTCCCCCTCCACTTCCCCAGCTCCCAACTCTCCCCCCTCGCTCTCCTCCCCTCAGACACCCAGTCCAGCAACCCCAGACTCGCGCCCTCATGCACCTCAAAAACTTGGGTCTGGGTGTAGAAGCTGCCAGCGAATGGCTGCGTCGGGTGCGGGGCGTACCAGAGGGCGGAGTGGGGGTGGAGGGTGCATGAGAGGGTTTGGGAGGATGTTTGGGGAGGGGAGGGGGAGGGGGGTTTGTAGATCTTGGTGCTGCCTTGGGTGAGGAGGGTGAGGCGGGTGGAGGGGGAGAGGGTCAAGTTGAGGGAGATGTGGTCGGTGGGGAGGAGGCCGCCGCCGTAGGTTAGGAGGAAGAGGAGGGGGACGGTGAGGGGTGTGAGTGGGCGGGGGGGGGCATGTATGACGGGGGTGCACGGTTTCTTGATGGCTGGGTTGGTGTCTGTAGATGAGGAGTCTGATTGAAGGATGTGGGGGCTGGAGGGTAGGAGCTTGAGTGGGTATGTGTAGGTTAGGGTCGTGAAGCTGGGGGTCGTGGGGGGTAGGAGCGCGAGATGGACGGTACCGCTGCCGGGGGTAGAGGCAGAGGCGGGGAAGGGTGAGGGCATCGTGACATGGCGAATGATACAATTGCTCGTGTCAGATCTGACGCGACAAACTGATTCTCGGATGAAGTACTCGTACCTTACTGCTATCGATAACATTGCAGGAGCTTGCAGGACTGCCAATCCAGGGCTTGGCATCCTGAGTCAGCAATTGTAGCCAATCATGGCAACGCGGCAGGTACGCAACCTCTCTTGGATATCTCCGGTGACTTCTCGGTTCATTTATATTCTGGATGCGTGGCCAAGCTGAGGAATCACACAACGCTCTCGGCAATTTATGCGCATTTAGTGGATCAACGCGATGAGGCGCACTTCTCCGCTCACTCCGCCCGAGACAATAGGAGCTTGTCTGGAAGAACGACTTCGATCGTTGAGAAATGTGATGCTGCTAATGGTGGGCTTCATGAAGTACCTACTTGGCAGTGCGACCTCCAGAAGCCTGCCATGAGGATTTACGTCAAGGAAATCCTGTTCCCGTCTCTTTTGTTTAGCGTTGCAGTCTCCTATGAAAATATTGTCTTTTTGTCTCATTCATGTGACTATACCAGCGCTATCCTCTGTTTCTCTATCACTAATTCTGTCTGGATCAGTCCTGACTCTCAGTTTGACCTTTATACACCATCACTTTTTGACGGTTTCCATTGACCATGCGTCTCTCATGTACTCCCGCCACTGTTGTGGGTCTGGCTTCTTGAGCTGCTGGTGCCAGTAAATCACTTGCCGCAAACACAGCTTAGCAGACTTGCTCACCGACACCTTAGGGTTGCCTGAGCTCTGGCCCAGAGATTATGACCGCCACCAAAAAGATACGCCCCAGCGTCCCTTTGGAAGGGCAGGCATTCCGCCAACCCAGTCACACATCGAGCACCACCCCGCTTGAAGGGCAAACGTTCCCCCAGCCTACCACTACAAGTACCACCCCTCTTGAAGAACAAGTATTCCCGCAGTAGACAACTAACTAGAGCACTCCCCCTCTGGAAGGACATGTGCTACCCCAGCCAGCTGATATACAAGTATACAAGTAAGTGGATCCACAGGTACCGGAACAGGTCCGGGAGATACTGGCGCCAGTGGCAAGAAGGGTGCCGGCATGTGGGCCTCGCCGAAGCTTGGTGCGGGCGTACAGGAAATCGGCGCATCATGGGCCTACGATTGGAGCCCTACCCCTGAAGAACCATTCAGTTGGTCAGGTAGCGTACTGTCCGGCATTGAGCTTGTCCTGTTGATTCAACAAGGTCAGAATATGGCCCAGAGTCTCACGAGAGTTAAGTCAGATGGCTACAAGACGATCCTCGATACAACGACCCTGACGGCACCTCATTGACTGCTACTGAGGCTGCCAGTTCTTGGGGTGACTTCCTCGCTACAAAATTGCGCGTTGGAAGTGCAGCTCCGGCAAACACTAGTCTTGTCGAAGGAGACTGGGTCTTCGAGTTCATAAAGGCTATAAAAAGTGGACTTCATCGCACTACACCATCATGCGCCTGATTTCGACAACTTCAACACTGCCGTTGCCAACTTCAAGGCGTATATCCCGAAAGTTCACTATATGTACAAGCTTCCGATCTTGGTGACAAAGTTCGCAATGCTCGACTACAACGTCCGGCCTCCGTGGTAAGACCACAAGCTGCAACAAAGCTACAGTATCTCGCTGCGGCGTGCCAGATGCTTGAGGGTCTAGACTATGTGGAGAGGTATGCTTGGTTTGCGGTTCCCCAGAGTTCCGCAAAACCAGCGACCAATCTATTGGACGTCCATGGCAATATCACAGCTTTTGGCGATGCCTACAAGGCCATTTGGACAATTCTAAGGTCCGGGATGTTTCAAAAAAACGGAGGTTGCTTTGCAGCTTATGAGGGCGTTTATATCATTTACATTGGCTGGCAAATGTGTACCGTACTCTTACTGCAGAAAATGCTTTATTGGAACATGATACGCTTCTATACTCCAGATTCAATTAGGGTAGTGGCGATGCTTCATTGTTGCAGCGCTAAGAAGCTGCAAACGCAGCAACGAGAAATGTTTACCTGAAAGTACGCTTTCGACTTGAGACATCGAGGAAGCCGTTCTTTGCTGAAAGGAGTAATTCAAACGAGAGTATCTGACCCTTTTACGAACCGTGGCACCTCAATGTCGATAGTCTCAGGAGAAAATCCATGTAGACCAAGACGATTCATGATTTGGACGAAAAGCTCTGCCATGGTCATAATGGTCAGGACTTTTGACGGTTTGGCGTTTCTGTCGAGACCAGGGCACTTCTGACCCCGCCAAGATCCGGACCACTTGGCCTGGCACGCTAGTGGAACTAGCACTGATTCGCGTCAACCAAACATTTGATATCTACTGTGCGACCGCGCAACAAAAGACTGTCCAAATTCCTTTAAACTGTCCTGAAGGACGCTCGACTCTTCTTTCACTCTAGATGCCAGCCAGGCTATCAAGCATGGAGCTCTCCGACCCTCCGGCGGCTTCTTCAAGCCCAACGAACAACGACGCGACAAATCGGAGACGATCCGGGCGCACAAAGCAGCAGCCGGTCCTCTACCAGAAAGATCCCAATATACTTTACAGCAGTTCTGGCGGTGAGAAGCGCAAGCGCGTTGCGTCGCGTGGTGGCGACGTGGATGGACAAGATGATGATTCGGAAGACGAGAGCGACCCCGAAGGCAGCGATAGCGGGCCAGACGAAGAGGAGCTGAAAGAAAGGCGGAAGAAGGTGGTTAAAGCAAGGAAAACTTCAGACCGACCGGCCATCAAAAAACCCAGAACAGCGGCTGCGATGACTACCAAGTTGCCAGTGCGACCAGCTACGAATGGATTCAAGAAGCCCGCGAAGCCGAAGAAAACCCGTGCACGACCGAGTGCAGCCGTGCTAGATGAGGACGGTGGGCTTTACGGTAAGAGACGTGGATCAATACTGGTAGGAAGTCACTGCTGACGCGTCCTGTAGCGGAGGTCTTCTCGGATGTTCATACACTGGACGCAGTCGCGGCCAATTGGATTACGCGCTACGAAGACCACCGTGCCCAAGCTGTGTGCGATCTGATCAACTTCGTTCTCCGATGTTGTGGATGCCAACTGCAAGTCGATGTCCATGATATTGAAGATCCGGACAACGCGCCCAGCAGAATCGAAGATTTGCAGAACGAGTTTCATGCACAAAACGTTACAGACTACCCATTGGTATCCAGGAGTAAAGGCAGTGCTACGTTCAGATCTACGATGACCGGCTTCTTCCAGTCATTGATACGTACTGCGCATGCCGCAGGCCTTCTTTATAGCGACGAGGCCCTCCTTCAAAACATTGAAGTGTGGGTCACTACAATGACCGACTCATCCCTCCGACCTTTTCGACACACCGCTACAGTCATATCGTTGACCATTGGCAGTACGATATGTGGCTTGATAGCTGAGATCGCCGACAATACCGCAAAGATAGCCAAGCAGAAAGAGAACGAGCAGAAAAAGAAAAGCGTCAACAAGGAGCGCGTCAAAGGACTGGAGGTCAAGATCAGGGAAGGTGAGACCAAGCGCGATCTGGCGCAGCAAGCTGCTCAAGCTATCTTTGATGCTGTCTACGCCCACCGATACCGAGATGTAGACCCTAGAATTCGCGTTGATTGCGTTAGCGCCTTCGGCACCTGGATCACTGCTTGTCCAGAGGTCTTCTTTTCGGGTCAATACATCCGATACCTGGGCTGGGTGCTCTCCGATACCGGTGCTCCGACCCGTGCAGAGGCCATCAAGCAGCTGTCAAGACTATACAGAAACAAGGAAGATGTCGGTCGATTGCGCGCATTCACAGAAAGGTTTCGGCCCCGGATGGTTGAGATGGCCATACGAGATTCGGAGCCAAATATACGCGCTGCCACTGTAGAGCTTCTCGGTATGATCCGAGAAACCGGATTACTTGAGCCTGATGACATCGACAATGTTGGTCGACTCGTGTTTGACAACGAACCGCGCGTGCGTAAAGCCGTTGCTGGCTTCTTCGCTGACAACGTCAGAGACTTGTTTGAGTCCGTCATCGAAGACCTTGGCGAGAATGAGACCATTGATGAAGCGCTGGGTGACGAGGTCGAGGACGACTACGACTTGCCCCGAAAGTCATGGCTCAAGTTCAAGTGTCTAGCAGAGTCACTAGAGGGTTATGACGCCGAGGAGACACAAGCTCCTGCTGCTGCACGGCAACTGACCGCAAAGGGCGAAGACTCAAGGCTAGCTTTAGCCGCTCAGACGGTAATTGATGGCATTGACGAATTGGGTCATTGGGAAGTCCTCGCAGGATACCTGCTGTACGACCTATCACACGTGGATGCGAACTCTACCGATCCTGAGACAGCTTTCAAGGCGCGTTGCCAATTGAGCGAGAAGGAGAGTGTATTACTTTTAGCAATCCTTCATGAAGCAGTACGGTCAAGCTTGCTCGAGGCCGTCAGGGGTGAGACCGATAACAAGGGGAAGACGACGAAAGCACGAAAAGCAGAGTCACGTGAGATACAAGCAGCTACGGCTCTACATCTCGCACAGGTCATCCCTCGGTTACTGAAGAAGTTTGGGGCCAACCCAGCAACCGCCACTGCTGTGCTGCGGTTGGGTCAAGTTCTGAACCTCGAGATATTCCAGGAGCTACGACAGGACTCAACGGCCTACGCTTCATTGCTAGACGACATCAACAAGCAATTCTTAAGTCATGCAGACTCGGGTGTTCTGACGGAGGCAACTACGACCCTTCTACATGCCCGTAGCTTCGAAGATCTGGAGGAGGTCACAGAAGCTAAAGTGCAGGAGTTGTGGGATGAGACAACAAAGGCCTTATTCACGATTGCGAGCAGCCCAGACAGCCTATTCAACAATCTCACCGAGCTTTTCCATACCATGCTCCGGATCAAAAATCTTGCTCGCATCTCTGACTGCGTCAATCAATTCGAGTCGCAGCGGCCAGGGACCAGAAAGTCGGCGAAGTCAGACACTCTGCTTACAACCCTACTTTTTATAATGCCAATCCTCATAGATCAAAGTGACCTGGATGTCGAGTCCATCGCAGATGTTAACAACCTGATCGAAAACGGTGCTGAAGCTGTAATACTGTATTACATGTGGCTCGTGCATTCCCTTCGCACCAAGATCGAAGAAGGCGAACAAGTCACTGCCCTTCCTGCCTTCGACTCCGCCGCTCAGACTTTACTCACCACCATGGAATCGCGCTCCCTCGCAGAGCCCGTCCGTCTATCAGCAACAAGCGCATACCTCGACCTGCACACCCTCTTCGCCACCTTCCGCCATCTCAAGGCAAATCGACCGAACGATAATGCGACTCAAACCAACCTCAAGATCCCACACGTGCCTGCCTCCGTCCATCCTCTTCTCGCCACCCTCTTCACCTCGACCGAAAAACATTTCGCCAAGAAATCCCACCGCGCGCTCGAGCCCGCACCCGACGATGCCCCGGACGTGGACTCTGATCCCGAAGACCTCCCCTCCGACAACGAAGACGACGAGGAAGAGACGCAGCACAAACAAACCACCCTGCTTTTAGCTGAGAAGTCCCTTTGCGAACTCGCCGGCAAGATGGTCCTCGCTATCGTCGCCGGAGTTGTAGACTCCGAGGGCAAGAATAAGGGGCAGCTCAAAGAGCGCTTGTTGCGGAATAAAGCTAAGCTAGGACCGAACTACAAGGAGGTCGTTGCGTATCTGGAGGCGCGGAAGCAGAAAAGGAAACCAGCGCCTAAGAAGGCGGTGGGGAAGAAGAAGCAGGCTATGAGGGAGGAGGAGGTGGAGAGTATTGAGGATGAAGAGGAGGGAAGGGAGGTTGAGGAAGGGGGGGAGGAGGATCTAAGGGTAAGGGAGTTGGAGGACGATAGGATTGAGGATGGGAGTAGTGGTGATGAGGGTGTGGGCGCGGGAGAGAGGGGCGCGGGAAACGAGGAGGATGAGATTATGGGCGATTGAGAGATCTTTAGGGATGAGGGATGTGTGGGATGGATATCTGCTTTGTGAGAGCAAGGAGTTGCTGGAGTGCTTGATAGTGTATCATACCAGGCTTTTAGCGTCATAACAACTTGTTGCATCCTTAACCCTGCTCTTGTCAGATATCATCAAACAGTTCATTGAAGGACTATGTGTCTAGCACTCATCCTCCCTAGCCACAAATTATCCCCCACGAGCTTTAATATCAATCAGCCCTCGAAACGTGCACTGCAACAGCACATCGAACTCCCGTATCTCACCGCCACGCTGAAATCCAGATATTGCTACAGACTATGCAAAACCGGCGCTGTGATCCAGCGTGTATAAGCCCATCAATGAGCTCAACAGCCTCCACGAAGACAGGAAGACGTCAAGAATGTACGCAGTGATGGGACTTGAATCCTCGAAGGAAAGACTGTGTGCATTGTGACTTCCATTTAAGTACCGGGGTATGGGGCGCTCAGGCGCTAAATGCGGATAAAAGCGGACTTAACGCAGTTAAGCGCCGGTGGCGCTCATTGTCAACCTAGGTCTCCAACTGGATCAATCTCGTACCTCTTGAGTCTTGAGTTAAATTGCACATGCTAACAACAACTCCTAAATGAGAAACCGAACAATTGAGCTGCATATTCTCCTTTCCTAATCTCTACGACATCCCGGGGCTACACTCTAGATGTGGACATGAGAAACGACTTCAGGATCGGCCAGTACCAGCTGTCGAATTATGGAGTACAGCCCTCCTGGAGGTGAAACGGTCCTTGCATGTCAGCACTAGGTTTAAACATGACCCACGAGGCTCCAGAGCAGTTCTCATGAATGAAGTACTTTCTATCACTCCCGCTGTGCTTCCTCTGTAGAACCCACCCACAGTTGGTCGCTCGAAGTTTCCAGCAAGTCTACGCCCATATTGCTCGATTGAGCATTGCAGCATGTTCAAGAAAGGGTTGTGGCGAAGATCTCGGACTCGCTGGCCGTCCAAAGATCGAGGCGATCAGAATGAACAGATTGCTCCTGACAATGTGTTAGATTGCACCTTAACGGTGAGTACTGTACCTTCAAATTCTTGCCTAGCACCGATGCGGTACGAATATCAACCAGCATATCTTGTTTATACGGACCGGGGTGATATATTCCGCAATACCTAGGCACGTAGTGGTACATCGAGTCCTGGTCCATATCAGAGTAGCGAAAGGACTTCGGGTGGTCGATATGTTAGAACACTTTACCGAAGAGGCAACCCGATGAAAGATATCACTTTCTCAGTTCGGACACCCACGAAAAGACGCCACTGAGCAGTGAAGAAATCAGTGGAATTGGTGACCATCTGGGGCTACCTGATCGCGCCAGTGCACACAATGTAGTAGCACGATCTCGACCCAAGCTTCTGCTGTAATTAACAGATACTAAGATCTGACAATGTTTCATAGTGTCCAACTACACCACCACGCTGTATCTCTCCACCTTTGAAATCGACAAGCGTATTGTCAGGCTCGGCCATCGCAGAGCCTTCACTTTGGGCGTTGGCCTATGGCTGTTTGCGAAAAGACAATCTCAATCTGATCCGGGATTTTAATGAGTGTCTCGGGATCAGCAACACTGACAACGAGGCTGGAAACCTTGTGTCCGCTGATGTTGACGGCGTTACGCAGAAAGCTCTTGAAGAGATCAGAAAAGCAATAGACTCGAAAGACAAGCGCAGCGGCGTCACTCTCGCTATCCATCAGTACTCAAAGAAGGGTATCGAGATCATCATTGCAAGCAAAAGTTTCATAGCGTCGGCGGCATCGGTGGAACCGCATGCTGCACTGGCATGGTCTGGGGTCAGCTTGCTGCTTCCTGTGAGTCCTTCTATAGAAGCTCTTCTGGTCTGAGCTGACCTTCGGCGAAGCTCCTTTTGAATCCAAGTCAAGAGTCTGAAGCAGCCACCAAGGGTCTGGCTGATGTTCTACATCTTATGGCAATTTATGAGTGGCAAGAGAAGACCTACCTCCAATATGATGATATTGCGTCACATTTGAGGGATTCCATTGTACGTCTCTACACTATGATTTGGGACTAACAAGCGACACTGCTGGTTCATTTGCATAAGAAGTCTCCAAATCGGTGGGCCAACGCGGTTTTCAACTCAGGCGATTGGTCAAGTCGGGTAAAGGATATCCAGGAACAAGATGCCAGGTGCGGAGCTCTGGCCAAAGTCATCGCCGATAATCTGGTAGAGGTAGGGCGAAAGCAAGAGCAAGAGCGATGGGATCTACTTTTCCAAAAGCATCGCGAAGAAGAAGAGCAAAGCCACATTAAGATGCTATATTCTAATTACCAGGCAGGCAAGAATGTTAACCCCGAACGTATCTCGGGAACTTGCCAGTGGTTCCTCGGGCATGCAAATTTTCTTGCCTGGCGTAAGAAGCGGAGCTCCAGTTTACTCTGGCTATCTGCAGACCCTGGCTGCGGGAAGTCAGTCATAGCAAAACATCTAGTAGACAGAGGAGGAGAGGTCTTGACAGTGAACCCCGAGTTGCCAACAGTGTGTTACTTTTTCTTCAAAGATGGAGACTCTGACCGGACGGACGGGGCTAAGGCCATGTGTGCTATCCTTCACCAGCTTATTATGCAGCAACCTCTCCTCTACAAACATGCAATATCAGACTTCAGATATAAGAACGAGAAATTTCTGACAGACTTCGATGCCCTTTGGAACGCTTTCATGAGAGCGGCTACCGATCCCCTGAATGGCGAAATCATCTGTGTTCTCGACGCGCTTGATGAGTGCCAAGAACAGTCGAGGAAGGCTCTGATTGGGAAGCTCGTCGAATTCTATCGCTCTCGTGACTCGGTCGGTAATGAAAGGCCTACCCTAAAGTTCTTTGTGACTTCTCGTCCGGAGATTGATGTCGTGCGTGACTTCGAAGACCTGGCCAGTACTGTTTCGGAAGTCAGGCTACGTGGCGAGGAAGAGTCAGGGCAGATTAGTGGCGAGATAGATCTTGTCATCCACCACAAAGTTGAAGAGCTTGGTAAAAGAATGAAGCTCAGTGAAATTAAAAGAGCCAAACTTGAGCAGAACCTCACCAGTATACCTCATCGAACATATCTATGGCTACATCTCACGTTTGAAGATATCGCCAAAAGGCTGCTGCTTACCAACGGAGACATTGCCGGGATTACGAAAGCTATACCTAAATCTGTTGACGAAGCGTACACGGCCATTCTTGACAGAAGCCCGGATAAAGAAAGGGCCAAAAAGCTCCTGCAAATAGTACTCGCTTCCATCCGACCAATGACTTCACGTGAGGTGAATGTGGCCATGGTCATGGAGGCACACCATGAGCGGCATGAAGATCTTGAGATGTGGCCTACAGAGGACTCCGTCAGTGTAATAAAGAACACATGTGGGCTGTTTCTGAGTGTGGCGGATTCAAAGGTCTACCTGATCCATCAGACGGCTAGGGAATTCTTACTTCACGAAACGCAGACTATACCGTCTCCTTCGCTCCGAGATTCTTCGCTTACGATCTGGAAGAATTCAGTCTATCCTGCACAATCGAATCTGATGCTGGCTCAGATCTGCATCTGGTATCTTCAGTTGTGCAATTTCAACGAGAGCCAAGCAGAGTCACGTGGAACATACTTGGAAGACGAAGAGATGTCCCGCTATCTGAAGACTTATTCATTCTTGTCTTACGCGGCCCAGCATTGGGCCCAACATTTCACTCAAGCTCAAAGCTTACCAGATGCTGCCCTTACAGACATCGCAGCGTTCGAAACTTGTGATATGCATTCTCGATCTTTCGTGGTCTGGTACAGCGTGCTTAAACAAAACCGCCCATCTATGTATCCTTTGGGCGCCACAAATCTGACAATAGCATCATATTTTGGCTGTGTTGCCGTGGTCAAACGGCTGCTAGAGGAGAAAGACGTGCAGGTTAATTCGAAAGATCGTGTGAGCGGGACACCGCTGTCATGGGCCGCTTGCAACGGACATCAAGCGGTAGTCAGACTGCTACTTGAGCGAGAAGACGTGCAGGCAGACTCAAAGTCCTGGACGGGCGCAACACCCTTAGATTCGGCCGCTGGGGCGGGTCGAGAAGCGGTAGTCAAGTTGCTGCTTGATAGGAAAGATGTGCAAGTAGACTCGAAAGATAAAGTCGGTCTGACACCGCTATCCTCGGCCACTATTCGCGGGCATGAAGCGATAGTCAGATTCCTACTAAAGCATGGCGCGCAGGTGAATTCGGAGTCCATCGCGGGCAGGACTCCGTTACACTGGGCGTCGCTATATAATAAGCAAGCGATAGTCGAGCTGCTCTTAGAGCATGGAGCCCGGGCTGAGACGATGGACAGGGATGGGAGAACTCCGCTGTCACTAGCAAAACAGGAGGGGCACCAGGAGGTGGTCACAATGTTGGAAGAACATCTAGCTCTGACCCAAGAGGTCTCACAAATGCAATGACTAGCTTGTTGGACATGATACCATCCATCGAATTCTCAGCGCTTTCCAAACAGTCAGCCTGCGGTTGGGTATATATCAATATAAATTCCATCTATGAGATGAAACTTCAACCTTTTGACGTGACAGGCGACTGGACATGGCTGATACCATAGGCAGATTCAATCCTCGAATTATTGTACTATATACCCCGAGCGTATCGGAAATCTACGAACAACAGCACCTCTTCACAAACCCACACTCCACCCACCCATCTCCGTCCACATCTCGCCGCCATCCCCATAACAAACCCACCATCTCTCATCCCCAGACCCTCATATAAAACCCAGCAATCCAACACCCATAACAATCCTATCCACCCTCATAAACATCCCACTTCCACCTTTCAGAGCTGCCCCCTGCGCCGGCACGGTGCGGGTTCCTCGTATCAGACATGAGTTCAGGACTTCGCTCTTAGTTATCTTGATTGAGTGTGGAAGGCTTCAACGGTTTGCCGCTTCAGCTATGGCTCTTCATTGGTGCTTCAAGTTTCCGTCTCCGCGATCTTTCACAAATAAGTGCACCACGTTCGTGCCGGCGTATGGGATAACCCATCTCTGGTCTCTAAATTATGGTTGAGTAGCTGCGAGTATATCGTTGGGGATGGGAATAGCGTTATCGGAATTGGTAACGGGGATGTTGGGGTGGCGATAGGAAGATGCGTTTGACATGCGTTGGGGGCGATCAAGCTTATCTGCATGAGATTATTGGGGTTATGGATTGTATGGTTTTCGGGTTCGCACATGGGGGGGGGGGGGGGGGGCAGAATAAGGGGTCTGCATTTTTAATTAGGGCTTCGCGTATCGCTTATCGCTTTGCAATTGGGTGGTTGTGGGATGTACTTTTAATGCGATAGGCTCTGGGCGGAAGAAGAGGACTCGATTCATAGAAGAATTGGAAGGGGTGCGTGAGGGGAAGGAATTGTATTTGGTTCTACATCGAGTCTACTATCGGAGACTCTTCAGCCGAAGATTTAAGAGGGTAATCTTGTGGCAGGGTGACGACTTCTCGGGAGGATGATTTTTCCGGATCTTGATGTCGGATAGTTAGCTATACCGGCGACTATGGCGGCAATGGTAGCGATTGAAGTTAGATCACCAACGCAGCTGACTGAACAAGAAGAAAGAGGGAGATACTGCTTCTCAAGGTGCGGTGGCTGTGCTGGAAGACTGCGCAATGGAGCGGGATGTTATAGAATATCAGGTGTGGCTGAAGTTTGCATGGTCATGAAGGCGGTCTATGAGCTCGTGCGGGATGGCGAGGTTGGAGCTGTAGATGGCTGGAGAGTGAGGGAACTGGGTTTGAGTGGGAAAGGAGGGAGGAGGGGAGCATTTGACCGCCGCTGGTTCGGCTGGGTTGATAGTGAAAGCTACTGGCGCCGGCCTTCGAAGGGAGAGAATAATTTGGGGGCGCGTTAGATGTCTGGATGAGGAAGCACTCGGTCGTGGATATGGTGTGGGAGAAGTCGTTCAAGGGTTGGATGTAGTGAGGGATTTTGCTTATCTTGTATTGTGGCAAGGGTTAACGGTGTTGTTGGTTTTGATGAGCTCTGACTACACGTACCGATTCTGTCATTAGCCAGAGACGATGGTCTGCGTCCACCAGTGATACTGTAGGATATTTGGAAAGTGCTGGTCACCGAGTCTCGTCAAAGATCCGAACGAATGAAAGGGGGTTATTGCTCGCAGACTTGTGGTATGGTGGTAAACTTTTCGATATGACTAGCAGATGCTGAGCCTGTAGTGGGGAATTTTGCAGAGTGCTGGTGTACGTCAAGTAATCTGATAATGCCTGTGAATCTATGAAGAGCCTGGACTTTGACTAGATAACGATGAGTTTGAAAATCAAGACGATTGAATAGCCTATAAGGATTCTGTACCCATGCCGAATGTCTCTAGAACCAAGATTTGGAGATACTCGAGTCGCCCCCTGAAGAGACTAGAGTTACCACCAAAACGCTAGCGGGGGCTAGGCGCGTTTACCCAGCCAGTAGAATCGGTCATATAGCCTTCAGTAGACGTAATAACACGATCAGGTAGGGAAGTCTTCAGGGGCGGTATCTCAATATTCGGTTCTTTGTATCCGTCTTCGTCGTCGCCTTCGTGGTCATCGGCTGCCCAACCTCCCGGGACCCTTCCAGGGTTTGGGGGGACCGACACATGCTCCTCAACCACAACGTCCCAGTCGCTTGGTAGCGGTCCGTAATCAAGGCGTATCATACATCGAACCATTTCAACCTGGCCTCCATCTGGTGTCCATACCTCACCATAGAACAACCAGGCGGCAAGACCCTGTTCATAGAGCTCGAGCTCTTTTCGGCCATACTCCTCTAGATTGATGCCACTGACGTGAAGATTCTCAAGCCAGATAAGTAAGGCTACTTGGAAAATATCTCTTTCCCACCCTTGAAGGTCGAGGCAACCTCTGATGAGCTCCAAGAGACGGCGTTCGCCCTTCAGGTGATACATAGTGCAGGCTTGGTCTCAACACAAGGAGTCTCCCTAGGTAGACTCTCCAATCTGCCATGAGGTCAACAGCTCTTCTTCCAACGTCATTATGGGGTCTCTACCTTCCTCAAATTGACGATTATAAGCAATAGACAACACCGTTCTTTGAGCCAGCATGTAAGCCACAATATGTAAAATCGTTCTTCCACGAGTGTCTACCAATGAAACGGCCTGAGCCGAAGTTATGCTTTCACCCAACGCGATTTGCAAAAGTGCAGGTGCCGAATGGTTTCTATTTTTGACCACCTTGAACGCTACGTCCACACGCTTTGCCAATGGTTGTTGGTAGTAGAGTGGGTCCGTACTTTGCTGGAGCAAGGAGAACCCTTCGCTTGAGCCGCTGTACGATTCGACCCCAGGAGGGCTATTGGACCCCCTCAACAACAGTCTCATCACATCCAGCCTTTCTGTGTTCTGATGAGGCTCCTTTTCATAAGACGTAAACCCTCTGAATACAAACTCTATTGGCGTCAAACCCCTGCAATCAGTGTCAAAGGTCAGCAAGCGATCGTCCGAGGCGCTCGATTCCCTACGATTCGGACCCAATATAATCTACATCTGCGCCTTGCTCGATGAGTAGCTTACACGTAGGAAGACTCAAGGACAAAACGGCAATCTGATGTTGTGGTCAGCCTCACAGACGCCTGCGATAGCATATAGTGGTTTATACGTGCAGGAGTGAGTCACCCCACTCATCGCAATCAAACGGAGAAGCTTCACGTCGTCTGAACAGCTCTTGAGCCCCATCAACGTTGCCGTCTCGAATATGGTGGAGGATAACAGAGGTTCGAGGAATAATGTTGTAGCTTCGTGGACTAAAGGTCCAACCTGATGAAGCGTGGATTGCTTGTATGCTCCAGGCTCGATTAAGCAACCAGGCTGGAGCACGGTATTGCGCGACAATTTCCTCTCGCTCTTCTTTCCTACCCGGCTCGTCTAAGTGACTCCTTTTGATCGTAAAATAACGTCTTCTTGAGTATTGGAGGGTGCCGAAAAGACCGGAATTAGTCCAGGATTGTCCGTATGGTACGCTTGCTTTAGCATGCACGAGCGAAGGTTCTTGAGAAGGCTCATTCGAGACAGCTGGTAGTGCAGTCGACAGTTGGGATAATTTTGCCACGATTATATCAGGTTGAAGCCGTATCAGTGTTCTAGATTAGGTGAACCGAGTACGAGGAACGTTTAAGTTTTCATTTGAGAAGTGGAAAGCGGACAAATAACAAGAAAGAGAAGTGAATGCCACCGACACTCTTCCTGAAATGCTACCGTGTCCGCTAAATGGTTTTTGCGGAGACAGTTGCAGCTTTCATCAATGCGTCGCGCAAGATGTTAGTAACATAATATTACCGCCTGCGTTTGTGCGACTCCGAGGTTCTCAACGTATTGTGAGTTGCAGTTGGGAAGGTTTTTCCTGACGAATCCATATCAATCGTTCATGGCGTTCCCTTTACACGCGTGCTTTTTCGAAATTTACATCGGAGATTTGGCTGAGAAGAGATTACACGGGCAGAATGATAGCATATAGAGGAAAATGGTACTGACCTTGTGTAAATTTGGTGCGACAAATTCAGCAGGCTGATGACCCTTTGAAGCTTCATTCTATACCTATCAGTCTTGTCCTTCTTCAGCACCAGCTTTACAGAAGCCCATTTGCGTTTCGATCTGCTGTTTCCTTTCATATCTTCGCTCAGGCTATCAGTCAGCTCCTTCAATCGGGTAGCTCCTCGCTTGCAATGTTGCAAACATCGGGACGAAGAGCTGGGGTCTAGTATGAGATTCGACATAGGATTCTGACGCTGGTCTTCCTCGATGTCGATCAAGAGCTGATTGAGGTCCTCTAGCTCTTCGATCAGGTCAAGCATGTCCTCCGGAGCATCTTGAACTTGGTCCCAGTATGATTTCAGCTTGATAATGCTGCTGGTGATTTGAGCGGCTAGCGTTCCAATACTGATACCACTAGCTATTACTCCGACGACGACTTCTGCCATGATCTCGAGCTATGAATCAGAGAGCCTTGGTCTCATAGGCGTATTCGGCGTCCAATTAAGCGGAAATTGGGCTGGTCTCAGCAGCTCCGCTGTCGCGGTCGGCATTTGAGCATGGCTCACCGAGATTGCAACTAAGGAAGTCCCCATCATATCTCTGCCATCGCTCGTTCATGTTCTTGCGCGGTAGGGTCGACGAAGAAACGACTACTTTCAGGCTGAATACGTAGTCGCAACGCTTGGACCTATATTTGGACCAGCAACCTCGCTTATATTAGCCGCCGAAGCTGAAGGCTCAGTCATCCAATCAGATTGCTAGACGTGTCCAACGAGGACCAAGGTGCTTCAGAAAATGTATTGAAAACCTCAATCGACCGCATTGCCGCTTCGAGACCGCAAACTACACCTAGAAGCATGGCGTCGGAGAGGTAACACACAGAGAGGAGACTAATGCATCGCTTCAGTTGGCGGTAGGACTTACGATCTCTTACCTTATCCCATCGCAAACCGTATTCATAATTGAACTACTAGCCAGTGGGAAGTCGCTGCTGAACAGTGAAAAGGTTCCGGAGTTTACCGATTCACTGACAACGCCTGACACAAAGGACCCCAATGTCCTTTAGAAAGAAGTAAAGGGCTTCAGACACTATCACGAGCAGTAGCAGGACCCTATACTCCTTGAACAACCGTATCAACGGCTTCAAGATGGGCTGAACGACCATGGAAGACGTCTGAACAAAAAAGTAAACCTTCAAAAGCATTTGCCATGGCCAATTACAAAGCCCGATAGGAGAAAGGGGAGGAGGCGTATGTATTTGAGGAAATTCGAATTCGAGGGAGCGTTGAGAAGTGCGTCATGTCACTGGATGGAGTCTTCATGATCCGTCGGTGCAAGGGTTAGTCTGGAAGAATTGAGAATGAGAATATAATCTGCTTTCGCTTGGAAAGGAAGGAGGGAAAGGGGTGGTCCCTGCTGCTATGCTACAATTGTTCAGCCGACGCCGTAGTGCAAATAGGCCGTAATTAACATGACAATGCGCATTCCAACCCTCGCTTGTAGGCACAGCCTTCAAGTCCTCCGCTATCTTCCTGTCCACCAACCTACTTACTCCCTTCCGCCATCCTATTGAAAATCTCTGACAGCCTACTCAATTCCCTCTCCTCCCTTGACATCTGCTCCAGCTGACCCTTTAGCAGCTCTTCGAGCCACTGCCAGTCTCCTAGCCGAGTCAAGAAATTCAGCACATCGTTGGTCAACCGCTCATAGTGCAGCTTCAATCCTTCTTCCATCTTCCCTACACCTTCGAGCACGCTGTCCAAAGCCTCCGAATCCTTGACATCCGTGACCGCGAGACTTCTCAGCGCACATCTCTTCAAGTCGGATATCGAGGAGCCTAGAGGCCCGATTTGTGCAAGGCAATCCACTCCCACGCTAAAGAGGATTGAGCGGACTTTGAGGTCTGCGGTTTTAGCCATGGTGACGAGTTTTGTGATGATGCGACCGAGGGAGGTGTTGGCGAACAGTTTGCGGGCCTTGAGAAGAGGAACGAATCTACGCCAACGCTTCTGAATGCACAAGGCTGCTTTACCTTCTTTAGCCAGTTGATCCTCGTCGGAGGTTGAAGCATCGTTCGATGGCTTGGTGGGTGAGAGTCGATTTCGGAGTTTGCTGAGCTTTTCAGTCCCAAGCTTGTTAGATTTCTGGAACGCTGTGAAAGGGTGAACGGGAACGTCCACGACATTGAGTATGATTAGAGAATCCTTTCCGTGATAGCGGGCGTACGAGGCGACGAGTTTGTTTCGGAGATCGGTGAGGTTGCCTGCTGTGTGGTCCAAATATCGGGTATTGAGGAGTGACAGCTCCAGGGCCCTCAAACCAATGATGTTTTGAGGGTACAGGCTGTACAGATTACACAGAATGATTGCGAAAAGCTGGCCAATGCGTGGTTTTAGTAGTCTCTTCGGATAGTCCCGATTGCAGGCAGAGATTTTCTGTGCAGCTTGCTTTGGCTGTTCAAGCCAATAGACAAGATTGTTGAGGAATTGCAGGAGCATGATCAGGGCATCCCGAAATATAGCCCGCTGATCGAACGTCGGGGGTTTGGTAAGGTCGTTGCGACGAAGTATATCCGACAGCTGAAAGTCCAGCCAAGAGCGTGGAATCGCGATGGAGCTCTGGGACATCCGCATTAGAAGGTACAATGCACTGCCCTCAAATACGGATGTGTGACAATGAAGTGCTTCGAAATCGTTCCATTGCAACGTATTAATACCGTGAGGACCGCTCGTATAGGCACTCAGCGCGTGGAGGTATTGAACGGGGTCGCCGCTTGTGACGTGCATCTGAACGCGCTCAAGCAGGACCATGGCTGCATATACCGACCGATACTGAATCTCGACTGGCCGCCTGGTTCTTCTGATCAATCCACGTTTCACGTTTTCCCCAAGGTGAGCTGCGGAGTCAAGTTGCTCGAGAACGTAGCCAAGGCTACATTGCAAACTCCACTCACTGCGAGTTTTGAAAAGCAGATGCTCTTCCATGCACGATGCAACTACTCTCATCGATTCGTCGGTGCGAATCTTTTCTGATACCTGCTTGAGAATCGCGCTGTCCTGCTCGAATCCGGAGATGTACGAAAGCGCCATGAAAAGCCTTTTGACCCAGTATCCGCGAGCTCCAAGGAAATTCATTGAGACTTCCTCTGGCATGGCCCATTGATGATATAGCGGGGTCATCTCACAGAGCACTCTGGTTATCTTCAATAGATCCTCGAGGGATGCTGCATAAGCCGAAGGCTCAATATGCTCATGAGCATTAGAACATCCAGAGCCGTCGTACCGGTAACTACATCTGCCTGTTACCAGGAAAAAGTTGCACAACGTGGGCCACTTCTTGCGGTATAGTTCTATTGCGAGTTCGTGGACGCGCATCATTGCTCGACTGACTTGATGGGTGGTCCATTGCATCGCAGCCTTCATGAGGGAATTCTCATCCTGTGATGTCTGATGAGTCTCTTGGAGTGGCGACCAAGTTCGCAGCGTTAAATTTTGCAATGGATCGAAGCCATGACGGACGCCGCAGAGCAAAGAAACGGTTTCACTCACGATCCCATGTGATCCGGGCTGTTGAGTTCTGACAATCTTCACAGTGTGACTTAAGAGATCGAATGGCAGCTGATCGTACCTTGTCGCTGATATCACCTTCTCCATGTTCAGTGTGGTATAGAGGCAGAGGAACTGTCTGACCACCGAGCCATCCTCCATCCCCAAAATCTGCTCCTGCGAGCCTGAATGATCCCAAGAATGTAGAACGTCGAACGCGTTGTTCCACGTGTGACCGCCTTCCTCGACAACAGGCTTCGCTGCCTCAGGAGAATGCGTGCGAATACGATCAACCCAAACCACAGACCGGATCTTTGGCAGTTGACTCGCCAGAAATTGATCTTGTATTGCTACGGAAGATCCTAAGCGAAGCGCTTCCTCCAGACGATCGAGCTTGATGAGCATATTGAGAAGCTTTGTCGTCTCGTGCTGTTCCCGATAAAGGTCTACTAGGCTATCCGTCATCTCGTAGTCCAAGTAGAATCTTTCTTGGTCGGCCACAGATCCAAGTAACCGAATTGCAGCTCTTCGATACTCTTCTTGGATCTTCCGCTTGTTGAGCAGATGCTTTATGGCTGGTCGATGTCTCAGGATCTCCCAGTCAGTCAATAAAGCCTTGTTACTATCCAGATACCTTACCAGTCGATCGAAGAGAGCACCGTTTTGCAGACACACGACCGCTTTGTTATAGTCGCGATGAGAGTGCCAAGATTCTGAAGCTCGCTCGTGGTTCAACGCTTTCTCGAAAAGCGCCGCTGCCTGTTCGAAGTCTCCCTTTGTGTACCAAAGCTCGGCAGCGTCCTCTAGGCGATCTAGTCGGATTAGAAGTCTGGCAGCATCCGAAATCGAATTCAAGTCTTGAAAGGCTTTGGCAGATTCTTCGAACTTTTTGCGTGATCCCAGTTGTTCGCCACGGGCCGCAAGCTCTTCGCCTTCGATTTCCTGCAGGAATGCCGTGGCCCTGCTTTCTTTCAAAGGTTGGCCAGCTCTATGAAAGCATAGACAGGCCTCTTTGTAGAGTGCTCGCGCCATCATGTCTTCTCCATTCGCACACCATCGGTGAGGATCATCGGATCTTCGCGGCTCTAGTGCCTTGATCTTGTCACTAAAGTCATCACAAGCGGGAGATGTAACTTCTATGACCTTTGACGCAGAAATCTTGTTCATTAATCGTATGAAGGGCTGCGAAGCCTCCTCTGAACACTCGATCACGAGAAACCGGACTCTAGACCGAGTGATGGCGACGTATAGATGTTTGAGCTCAGAGCATAAGCCGGCATGCTTTACGGTGTCAAAGTTTGAAGACCCTTCGCGCATCGAGTTCTGGAGATTTCGCCACCCCACCGCATCGGGCGTGGTGGACAGGAAGTTCCACAGGATCACATCGTCGAATTCCATCCCTTTTGCTTGCAAAATGGTAAGGATTAAAGCAGTGTGCCCGATCATTTGTACAAGGTCAGCTTTCCCATTTTCATCGCGGGTAATGATCACTTGTTCAGCACCAAAGAGTAGCTCATTATCCGGTGAGCCCTCCCTTCTACACTGTGTTAATATGGAGGCATCGCACGCTTGGAAGAGTATTGGTGCAGGTCCAATCAGAGTGCCCACTTCCGGCTCTAGCTTATCCACGGTATCAGGAAAGCTCCGCCACAAGAGGTCCATTACGGTCGAAGCTAGGGACAATATTCCTTGATGTGAGCGGTAATTCCTGTCCAGTGTAAACATCTGTGGCTGTGCCATAATCTTCTGACCAGTGATGGCAATCCAGCGGTGGAAATATCGGTGGAATAGTGCTTTGACATCCTGGAAACGGAATACTGCATCCTGAGATATTCCCTGAGCGGTGTCCCCACCAAAGTGGAAAGTTCGAGGATCGTTGCCCAAAGTGAGCAATAAGGCTATATCTACGCATCGAAGATCCTGTACCTCATCAATGTAGAACTCGTCCACACATGATGCCAGATATGATCGGAGTTTCGGGTTGTCCCGAAGCTTTCGGAGTAGACATACGACCCAATCAACTGTGTCTAGATTCCCAGTTTGTTGCTTGAGCTTCTCATACATCTCAAACATTCGGAACACCCTGGTGCGGGCCTCGCGAGATGTTACATTTGGGGCTATGCGGACACTGAGTTCTTCATAGTCTCGAGCTTGGAGGAATTCCAGGTTTTCGCAAGTGTAGTTCGACCCCTTTATCACGCCCATGATTTCGCTGAAAACAAGCTGCGGTGGTATCCCTCTCGTTACGTCGGGTGGAAAGTGAGGCCAGTACTTGTGTCGGAAAGTTTTGAAGTCCACCAAGTTGAATGGAGATTCACTGTGAAAGTCCTTGCGATCAAGCTGGCTGATGGTCCTATCCAGCAGCGTGAGGAATAGCTCCCAGGTGCACACGAGAGGAAAGTCATTGTAATCAAGATCACGAAGGGTACGCTGGTCTATTCTCCCACTCGTGGCTTGTACACCTGGAACGACTGCCTTCTTTGAAAGAGTAGTAACGAGTCTTCTCGTGTAAGTCCTTAGCTTTGCCGCGAGATGTTCGGAGCAAGTAAGGAGAACCTGGACTGAATCAGTATGTAATCAAACGGCTCAATTAGGTTTCAGTCAGCTAGCGGAGCAATGCCGATCAGACATACCTGCCGAGCTGGTTGCTGGGGTGAAGCCTTGCACGATACGACGTATTTGGCGATCATTTTGAAAATCAAGCAAGTTGTCTTTCCGGTGCCACTCCGCCCCAAAATCAGGGTTGGCGTTTTGAAGTGCTGAATGATCCGCAATTCTTTTTGTGATAGATCGAAGGGATATTCTGCTGTCAGATCTCGCTGGATAATGGAATGAAGTATATCTTGTGTGAGCGTGAAAGACTTGTTGAAGGTGTCGATGAACTCCTGGTCAATGAGCCGAATGTCTAGAGCTGTCTGGGGCCGCAGGTCTTTAGTGTTTCCAGATTCTTCGTAAACCTGTGGCCATCGTTTTCCGCGTATCAGAGGGCCCACTTCGAGGCTTCTGCTGACCCGGGTCTCTGAGAGGCCCTTTTGAAATTTCTTTATGCCATCGAGCATAGTTTCAAAGGCTTTCTCAGACCCAACAGTCCATACTTTAATAACTTGCTGCTCCATGTTCACTCCGGGTCCAGGAGCTATATCGATTTGCCAGAGGAGATGCGTATTGGAACTACACTTCATGTTACGCAAGGGGATTCTCGGGGCTTCGCCGCGAAATTTGAGGGTATCTGACTTGCCACCTCCAGCAGCCAGTGCAGTGAGTTTTGATTGCAATTTGTTCCTGGTCCGGGGATCTTCCTCGAAGTCTTGCAGATTTCGATAAGCCCGCGAGGAAAGAACGACCTGCCAGTCTCCAATTCCTTTGCTGCTTGAGAAGATTTCCTCTTCCGGCATATTAAAGCCGCCTTCAATGTCCGCGAGATCATTGCGGAACTGTGGAAAAGTTACACCGCGTCGGAGGAAATCTTGGCATACCTTGCAAGGAAACGATCTCAAGATCTCTCCCAGTACCAATGATGTTTCGCGGCCGCGTAGCAGATCCAGATGACTGTTGCACATGCGATCCGATCGAGGCTCCGGCAGAGCAAGTTCGGAAAGAAGCTGTATGACATCCCTATCAATTTTGGTTTGGTTGGAGCGCAACTTGTAGCACTCAGCATTGCTGGACTCTGAGGGTCCAGTCTCCGCGCCGCTTTCAAGGACTGTCCGCAAAATATGCTTGAGACTCTCAACCTTCTGCCAGCGCACCAGTGTGGTTGAACGTTCATGGTTATCAGGACACAGTGCGACGAGCGTGACCAGCCTCTGTGTCCAGTCGTTCGAGACAATGGTGTCAACACCATCTTGGCTGGATATCAAGGCCCACTTTAGCAAAATGGAATGCCCCTCTTCTGATGTGGTCAATGTTTCCAAGGTCTGATGATCAGCTGCCAGTGCACCGATCAGCTTCCATTGGAAATGGGTTGTTGAGCATAATGGCAGAGCGGCGCAGAGTAGATCGAGATACTCAGATCTGTCTACATAAGGTTTTGCAGTTTTTACAAGCTGCTGTACGAACGAAAAGATCTCGGCGGACATCTGTCTGGGATCAAAGAGTTCTTTGCCAAGGAGCTTGAGGACTTTCATGAGGCAGCTGGCCCTGAGGGTAAGCAGTCCTAAGAAGTCGTCTTGAAGGTCGCTTTGCATCAAGTCTGACAGGTAACGTGGGCAATTAGCGATAGCAGCTGCAGTAGTCTGAAACAGATGGAAAGGTGGATCCTCCTTCACTCCCAGCAAGTGTAGTACAGGATGGCTGTCCATGACTCCGTGTAGATGGTGTTGGGTGCAATTTCAGTTCGTGGTGGTGATGGCCAATAAATAAGAAATAACAAGGCAGCTGGTGATGGCCAATAAATAGAAAACAACAAGGCAGCACTCTGCAGCAAAGCGCGTTGACGCGCCGTAAGCCTGACAAAGAAACTTGAGCCTTGACATATATTTTGTAGAGGGTCCTCTGCCCTTTGAACTCTGATTAGGTTGGAGTAGTACCTGTAGCATGGTGTTCTCCTACGCCGTCAACTGATTATTTCACTTGCCTCTAAACTGGCCTACTTACCATGTCTTCGAATGACCACTGGGCCCTGCAGTCCGTGAATCCATCCAGTCATCTCAAAGATGCGATGCATGCCTACGCAGCACTTGAGTCGTAAGGACAATATCGTCCTTGCGTCCTAGTCTCCTTGTCTTAGGTCTTGCTAATACTGCTCGGACAGGCAAGTCTTCTGTGTCAGTACGTGTAGACTCCGCCGATGCACCCGAAGCCTTCGCAACTGAGCTGGGAAGGTCTAGTAAACAGTTTGCAAGGTTGAAAGTACAACACAGGGAACCTCAGGTCTGGAAGACACTGATATGAGATTTGTGAGGCCTATACCCAAGGAACGACCAGAGGCGCTGGTGTTCAAGGTTCACTGACATAGTGCCCGATACCATATGGTACAAAACAGCCTGGGCGATTATGTTCGATTAGGGCGAAGAAGCAGTTGCTCAAAACCATGCCTGCTCAATTTGTGGCATCTGAGAGATGCTACACAACCTGGTAGAAGAGACAGCTGATACGACATCGTGCATCGGTTGACAGAGACGCAGCTATAGTTCCAAATACATGATGGCAGAGAGCAATTGAATGTGAGGTCCATCTGGATGATCCCGTCCTATTGCAGGACGACATACAGTTAGCTCGCCAAGTCTCGCCAAGCTGGAATCTATAGCCGACATCTTGGCTGAAGATGAATTACTCATGACGAGGCTCCTTGCGGATACTTGAGCTATCGCTAACGGCGACAGCATCAACCTCGCATGCCGTTCAGGATGAGATATGCTTGCACCGCCGTGGCATGGTCTGCCATTCTTCTCGAACGTCGGTCCAACGCTTCTTTCGCAGGTCTTCAGTAGATGGACAGCCATCCACACTCCTTTATATCTGCAAGCATGGGGACATCAATGGCGCGTCACTTCCGAGCTTCACCGGAGAAGCAGGCCAACAGGTGGTCCATAGAGCATACGAAGTAAGCGCCTACCGTCGCGGTCATGCCAGCCCTTACTAACATTGCGTGCCCAGAGGCTTCGAACTCCCGGACTCTTGAGCCTGACGAACAGACATGGAGAGTTCTTGGGAAGCAAGCTTTGCAGCTGATATACACCGCATTGCTGTTGACAAGTACCATCATGTCTTTAAAGGTCTACGAGCAGGCGAATACTGTAGGGCACAAGGGGAAGATGTCTTTGAACGTGGTCGTCATCATCGTGAACCCTGCGTTCAGCTTGAATTGCTTCGTGAGCAGTATGCTAGAATTGGTCAAGCGTACCAGATCCAACGGGGATCGTATATCAGGAAGGATTTAAGGACATGGCAAAGGTACTTCGCTGAAGGGTACTCCCAATCAACGATTTCCCGCTCGGCAAAGAGAGTTGGTACTGGGTGGCGACAGCCTGATGAAGTTCCTCATCCTGACATGGGAGCCGCCAAAAAGCCTTTTGGTTGTGTAGATGTGTGCATGTTGGGAAGTCTGATGGAATGATGGCGGAGATCTCTAGGGCTACTGGCAGCTGTCATCGTTCCGGTTTCTTCTCGGTTTGTGAAGTTTGGGACATTAATCGCTCCTCTACGACTCATGGTCGGGCATGGGAGGTGTGCAAGGAGCTGCCGGTGATGAAGAGGCATCCTGGTGAAAGGTTCTCGCTAGAAGTTTACGCCTAATGGCCGATATTGGAGCAGGGCTATGTCAGCTACTGGCAGAGTCGAATAATAGATGAATTTGCATCAAGTTTCGATGGTAAGTATCTAGTACTCCTTAACGCTTTACTGTATCTTTTCGGTGCAGTCTTCACCGACCGGTCAATTTATCGCCATTGCGTCATTCGTACTTTTCATACATGTAACTTGCCCAGTTGCCCGTCCAGAGGATATATTGCCCTAAGCCAGACCAGGCCCCGGATGCCCTACACTAGGTCAACCAGGCGAAAACTGACTCGTACTGCTTTCCTGAACCTTTTCTTAAAGAGGCGAATGTCTGAGCTTGCAGCAGGACTGTCTAAAGCATGACCATTGCGTCTCTGAACAGCCCACCGTCGTACCTCGAGGACATCGAACGCACTAGAGGTTCCCCTTCGTCGCAAGTTATATCACACCACAGTTGCCGGATTGGGCGTGGTCATACGTCCACTGCGCTGGCAAATTGATACCCAGGCGAGCACTTTCAGCCAATCCTCTAGGAACGCACGGGTCGCGCACTCGATGTCTGCACTCGCCGTACGAGGCTCTTGGTATGGCCTGACAGTCCTGCAGCTTGCCCATCGTTCCGAGATCGGTAGCTTTTCCATTCCTCCAACCAGGGCATCTGCAGCGGACTCGGTGTCTTCAAGTGTCATCTGAAAGCAAGTTGATGATACCTTTCACCTATCATGGCTAAAGATTACTAATCGACGCATGTCCAGGTCAAAGTGACTCCTCTGCTTCAGACAATGGCTTCATTACAGGAATCGCTAAAGCCCCTCGACAACGTCGGCTCATCTCTATCGCATCCTCCCCAAGTTACATTCCAGCCTCCCCGTCCTGAATCTCCCTCTGAAGCCCACTAACAGCAACCCAGAAACCAGCAACACCTCTCCCTCTCTCCTCTCCCCCCTCCTCTCGCTCCCCTCCGAGATCCTTATCCAGATTGCCCGCCTCGTACTCCGCCCCCAAGTCCTCCGCATCTGCAATCCCGAAAGCGTCCAAGCCTCCAAAGTCATACGCTTCCCCAGCTGGCCTCCAGGATTCAGCTACCTTGTGACCTGCCACCGCACCTACACCGAAGGCATCGCTCTCTTTTACACCCGAACCACCTTCTTCCTCCCTCCTGGCTCACCCAAGCACACCGACACCCACCTCACCAAAATACTGCCCCCCTCGCACCGCGCTCTAATCCGCCACTTCGGGATGCAGCTCTCCTGGTCCGACCTCGCTCCCTCAGACATCGAGCGCTTCTTCCAGCACAAGCGTAGCACAGGCGCATTTTTAGCGCGACAGCTGGTGAAAGTCTGGACCAAGAAGGCGGCGCGCGCAATAGGCCAGTGGCCACCGGCGAAGAGATTCGATCCTGCGGCGGTGCCGACAATGGAAATGGTGTGCATTCCCGGGAGTGAGAGTGCGGTGCCAGGAAGGTCGAGACTTAGTCCGAGGTGGTTGAACGCTGCGCCGGAGGTGCAGGTGGCGGTTGGCAAGTCGACGGCGTGGGTAAAGTGGGTGGTAGGCAGGAAGATGAGTGAGCTTGGGAAGGAAGGGACGAGGAAATGGCTTCTCGAGGTGGTTGGAGGTGGAGGTGGGGAAGGTGGGGATCCAGTCGTTGTTTTGGGAAAGTAAGTGATTACGTAAAGATGGCTGGGTAGGGAGGAGGAGATGGTCTTGCATTCATACAGCTAAGGTGGGTTGCTGGCAATGTGCGAGAGAGAACCGAGGTAGCAAAACGTGCTCTACCTTTCCCATTTCAACGCTCGCAGAATAGCGCTCTCCTTAAGCCCCGGAAACTCATGACGTATCATCACGTACTATGTTATACCTTCTTGCTGGCTGGATTCTCCTCCGTACTTTATTTGTATGTGTCAAGTTGGTTTTCCTTTCAAGACACTCTGATGGAGAGCACAAACGCGGCGGTATCTGGCAAGTGCAGAGCATCGTGCTTTCGACGTGAGAAGAAGCAGGCATGGACGCCCATAACATGCGGGCCAAGAAGCTTCAGTTGTGGGAAAATTGAATTTGATGTTTTTCTCTTCGTAGCACACTGAGGACCAAGAGGGGACCTCGAACATTATGCTCGATCCGCGAAGGCTCCGGCGAGATGTTCAATGCGTCCGACGGCTCCATGTCCAGGCTCGTGCACGATCATGAAACATAGTCAGAGCCGCACACCATTCCGATGGGCTACCTTATACGCGCGCTCTTGATACCGAATCCTATTCTCGGGGCCCCTTCCCCCTGCGGGACCATTCGATTTTCGTCTACGATTTTGTCACTCGTTTCCCGGATGTTACAGATCAAGTAATCATCAGGAAAAGTGACACATTCTGCTAATGGTCTAGCAGGCCGACGGATTGGCCGTTGCATTGATATTTGGCGACCCGTACGGAAGGTATTTCCAAGCGCATAGAACATCCCGTTCAAACGCTACGAGATCTTGACGCAGGTCTCGCTGCTATTCTTAGGTTGGAAGTGACCACAATAAGCATAGAGTTATGAAACCCATTCAATAGCGGCGCAGATTCCCTGAAAATGCTAATACACTAGGCATCATGGGACTTACAGTGCTATAGTCAAGATATCAAGCTTCATAGATTCTATTCAGCGTCTTGAGCGGCATGGGTGGTTTTCTCATTTCTCTACTGCTTACTCGTACAGGTTTTAACATGGTCGACGGGGATGGTTTCCATCCTCGAGGCCGATTGCCTCCGTGTTGCACCTCCCTAACGTTCACCAACTAAGCAAAAGGCGCAAAAGAAATAGTCTTATCAGCAATGTGGAAAACAACAAACTGCGACAGGAAGAACGGATCCGCCAGATTCCCACCCCCATTGTTGCTTCGAGATTCTTGCAGGTTACAAACGCATTCTGGGCAGAGCATTAGCAATATGTTTGTCGAATCAAGAGAAGGGGCATGGATGTAGAACTCACGCAAAGCACCAGATTGACTTCGCTGCTGGGATTGTAGCTTGTCTCCTGATATCACAACGCTGCCGCCACCAATGTTGAGTGTTAGGTCCGGAAATTTGGCATCGCAAGGTGCAGTCCAGTATGCGCTTTGAGCGCTGTTCTGGGCGTTATTGCTTTGAGCACCACCATTCTGTTCACCACTGTTGCGGGTAGATCCGGCGACTTGAGCGTAGTAGGTTTGGGCCACGAACGGGGCGACTGTCATGATTGTATCACCGCCAGTATCTGTTTTCCAGTGTCAGCGGTACCCCGAGCAGTCGATTTGCACAGCAAGCGTTCTGTTCGACCCCATATCGGTAACATTTGATAATGGTGACTCACCGGCAGCCATTCGCTTCTGCGTAAAGCCCATAGGTACGCCATCGACCGAAAAAGTGATATCATCGAGACACCAGCCTGAACTGCATTGCGACGCTTGAACCGTGGTCAAACTACCAGAGTATCTGGATCTATCAACAGCGCCGAGCGACATGACGGCGTTGGACGGATTCCCAAGATCCACCGTAAAGAGCGGCTGATCCAGGTATGACTGCGCTGCTTCTATAAACGAAGGGTCCTTATTTGGGCTGGCTGGCAAAGGCAGTCTGTCAGCTGCAAGCGCGACAGGGACTCTAGCAATCTAACACATACACGGGCTTCTAACCCCCAAACCGATCATGCCATCAGGATAACTTCCAGGACCTATAGTATCAGCCAGTCCAATCGCCACGCCCGGCACAGACACAGCGCCAAAGGCGACAGTATCCTGGACGACATTTCCCGAGGCGCCACTGCCCGTCATGTACTGTGTCGAGAAGGTGTCGCCTTGGACTGGTGTTCCGCTTTTTGTAGGGTCATAGACTCTGTGGGAGCCATCGTTCGGGGCTTTTGGGCCGTAGACCCAGCTGAGCGTTGACGACTTGTTAATTAAAGAGCAAAGGGATTGGTCTTGGTTGAAGGCTTACAGTTCGGCTGATCCGGTGTCGATTTCCAAGGTCAGAGGCTGGCCTCCGATGGTGAACTCTGTGTACCATCGACCATGAGGCTGATGGAAAGTAACAGGAACAGATGCTGATGATTGACTGCGCCGTAAAGGCAACGAGAACGAGCCTGCGCGCTTGGTTGAGTCGTCTCCTGCAGATGGGAGAGCCAAAGCAGATGAGAGTAAGGCGCATGCAGGTAGTAGAACGACTATGGGCAATGATGAACGCATCCTGAAGATCACTGGGTAGAAAAGTGTGTTCGAGATCGCCGAAATGAATGTCGCTGACGTTACTCTAGGATCCAGTCTAAGAAATGTTAAGGCAGAACCGTCGATGAGAGGACAAGGAGTGAAGGAGAGCCCCAACGCTTATAGAACAGCCAGATGAGAGCCGTTTTATATCCTCGTGCCTGGAAATTTATCTAGGCTCAGTTGCATTGAGCACAAGAGGTACCTCCGTAGTCCTAAGGTAGCTGTGATTCATCTAACAGCATTGTATTTCTACGCTTGTGGATTTTTTTGCAATGCTTCCGGCGCTTTCATACAGAGAGACTTATAGATTAACGTTTGTCCGGTAGAACATTAGAAATTCCAACCGACTTTGCCCCTAGACAAAGCGTCATTGAGCCTTTCTAACTCAAACCGAGCATCGAACTTCCATTGCGTGAGCATTCCACGAAAATCGGCCAACATTCCATTTGTCAAATTCCAGCTCGTAGCCACGCTCCTGGAAGTGGACAAGTCAAGAAGCCTTCATTATTCGTATTCCTGACATCACCAATGATTACCGTAAGCGGAAGAAGCATGCAGGCAATAATGGCGAGCGTTTGTTGCTTGCCTCTCTCCACCAAGCCAAGTTCGTCTTCCAGGATTGGCTTGCGATATGTATGCTACAAGTGGCGCGGGGATCTGAGACGCTTCTAACAGCTGGTTATGTCCGGTCCGTTAGCAGTTGCAGCAAAACCAGACTCCGGGAGATGTCTATTTTGCCCCAGTTTCAAGGCTTGATGCCAAGCCCTAAGCCCCTACGGGCGGGCTAACCCGCTGTCCGGCTGACAAAGCAGCCTGCGGTACGAGCAATGCTGACGTTGGTCAGCATGTCAGCGTGCTAGGGGCTTGGCGTACGCAGAGGCAAAGAACATGCTAAGCGATTGCCGCTCAGCACCAATCCTTCTTCCAGGCTTCGTGCAGGATGCGAATCAGCTTCAGTTTACTCGACCTTCTCCTCCTCAATCTAAGAATAGCGTCCTCCCCGAACACTTAGACTCTGGACTTCCCGATTACTGTTCATGCTGACAAGGTTAAAATTCAGCGCACCCAACATCTTGACCTCACTCTGTTTGGAAGAGGAACTGGATATCCATTACCAATAGACGTGTTGCCGCCTCAATTGAACTTGGCCCATGGATTCTGGTTGGGGGAAACATATGGCGTCTCTGTAGTAGTATCTTCATGTTACCTGACCCAGGTCAGCAGCAGGAGCGTTCACAATTTCAAGAACAATGTTGCAACTCGTAAGTCACGGAGTGCTGGCAAGTATAAATTCTCCTTGCATCCCACTCAAGGTACTTCGAAAATTGCAACTTTGATGATCTCCGCCACGAACACTTTCTGTACATTATATTGATATTATTCCAAGCCTTCTCCTAAACCTGTCATCTTTGCTCTTTCAACGTCTCACCAAATTATGGCTACTCCCTCGAGGACTTCTCGGGTCCGCGAAGATATTGACGCCGTTGCTGCTGGTCGCATCGTGGGTTCTTGGTACGAGCTGCACGGACTCCGAGAAGTCTTCAGTCATCCTTGCCAACAGCACCAGCTATGACAACGGACATATCCACCAAGTCTGGCGTCATCCCGATCATGACGTCATGGTCTACCGCGTAATTATCGAAGGCTCGGGGGACTCCCTTGCGCCACCACTGTCCTCCACATTCGAAGCAAAGTCGCACCACGGGGAAAAATACAACAACACCGACATCCCCAGCCGATCCCAACACCCTCGAGACGTCTCCCTCACTGCACGAGCCGACGTGTGGAAGGGCCAAGCCTATACCAAGATGTACAATAATCAGAACGGCCCGCACAACACGGGCACCGAAGCATACTGGGAGTTCCATACCGACGGCGCAGGCGACAAATGGATCGAGGTGATTGCTTTGACCTCTAATAAGCATTCTCTGAAGTGGGTTAATTACAATCACAACGGCTGCTGGCTGTCGGATTGTTGGACTGTGCAGACGCGGTATGAGCAGTACGGCTATGGGCAGAATCCGGATGATGACTCTAGGCATTACTCCGACATGGTAACGGAGCATTAGTGGATATTCTGGAACCGGGGGAGCTCGCAGAAATATTGCAAGCGCATTGCGGTGACCTAATAGCTGATCTAGTCTCTGAGAGCTCGTATTAATCAAACAGCACATCTAGGATTTTGTGGCGAATGAAGAGTATCGGATTTGAACCCTCCTCTATCGCTCTCTCGCCCCTCTCTTCGCCAGACAAAAAAAAAAGAGTAACATGTCCGTCCAAATCGTTCGAATAAGCGGGAAAAAGCAGAAGAAGACATCGACGAAGTTCGAAACCCAAACAACAGCTTCAGCCCCTGGACTTATTCGCGCAACGGTCATCTACATAAACCAGAAACAAAAAAGATCTGTCTCTGTTTGGGAGAAATGCCGACCCCAGCATCACGCTGTGCCTTGTTCACACGCTCTCTCGTCCTCTCACAACTCAGTCTATTCGCCTTGAAAGGAAATAAATCGGAGAAAGCGAACTACAAATTCGTATCCTACGTAAACGGAAGACCTTTTCCTCAACATAGGTACCGTTCCGTTGTTATAACTGCACTCTGTGACATAGTCCCGTCACCCTGGGTTTTGGCTGCCACTCAGTCTTGATGGGTGCCATCCCCGTGTAATGCACCTCCGGGAAGGCTGAAAGCCATTCGTAGCAGTTGTGTTGGTTGCACTCAGCATTGCGGTAGTAGAGCAACATAGCTGATTTAAAAGAGATACATGGGAAATCCTTACACATTCCTCCAGCCAACTGCTCATTGTGACGTGGCCATTGATGTTGTCAAATAGACTACTATTTACCGCGGAGTTGAGATAATTGTGGGAGAGGGGTTTGGAGGGTGAGCTGTTGTGGGTTGAAGGAATGGAAACAGTGTGTTGGATGCGAGTTGGGGTATGAGTTGGATGGGAAGGGGGAGTGCTTGCTGCGGCGGCGATAGGGAGGGAAAGAGCGATTGGGGGGAGCTGCAACGTATTTGTGTGGTTGATGCGATTGGTTTGGCGGTGCGGGTATTGAGTGAAGGCTGTGGGGAACTCGGGGGATGGGTGGCTTGTCTTCAAGATTTACCTGCGTTTATGGAGGAGGGTGGTGTGCTGAGGATGAGGAGGCTGATGAAAGATTCTGAACGGTAGACCAGCTGCTTAGTCTCGAAGGGTGTCAAAATTCGAAAATAGAAGAGTCGGTGAGTACCAGAATTCAGGCTTTTCAACATCTAAGTCTAAGAAGCTACCGTTAGGAATTCCTGATCAGGTTTCAATGCATACTGACAGATAAGAGAAGCAAGCGAATAAGAGCTGGAAAAATCGATACTGAGCTTGACTTAGCTCATGATGTAGTCTCTGTCAGTGTTCGAAGCGGTCGTTCTGACGTGACATGGCGTGTGGAAAGAATTTTCACTCGCTAGCGATACACTTCCTTCTCTCCTCCTGGACCTGCTCGATGAACCAGCTTCTGAGACCGTCCAAGCTATGGATTTCCTTGTATTTGTCGGCCAGGACGTTCATACTGACCAATGGGCACTCCGACAGTAGCAGGATCAGAACTCCCGGAGGTCCATTAGGTATAACATCAATCACTTCTTCACTCCAGGGCCATGGTTGCTTGAGAGTATTAACAGCATAGCCTAACTCCTCACGGCTCACGCAAACACTTGACACACCCCGCTTCTTCATGTCAGAAATGGCAGCTTGGACCTCAAAGCTGAAGAGATCCACGCCGGGCTCCTTTGAAAAGAACCCATAGTCCCCATTTGGGATAGGTGCCGAGGTCTGGGAAATCGGCGCGTAGTTTTTCGAGACCGGGGAACAAGGCTTGAATACTGATGAGTTTCAGAATCTGGAGATCTTTCAGCAGCGATCTGGGGATGCGATAAGCAGAACCTTTATGAAGGCATCGATCGTTGATCGCTCCTTCGAGATCAAGGAGATCGAATGTTAAGGTGACACGTCGAATAAGCTGCAGGTGCTTTGGCTGATAATTGTTCAACAGCCGAAGGTAGCAACGGCCACGAGGGATGTGGAAGACGTTGTCCAAGTAATTCATGACATGTCCATCTTTATAATTCTGACGACTTGTTGCAAGAAGTTGGACGCCGTTCCGCGAATAAGGGGGGTGGATGTCGTCAGGCACAAGCACGAACTCCATAATCTTGTTGCGAATCTCGAGTGGGAATAATGGGTAGTCGATCTGGTAAGCTACTGGAGGAGCATGACTCGGCATGACGGTGAATGCTTTGTTGCTGACAATCTTGTGGAGAGGAGGCAAGTCGAATTAGCCACTCCTAGATTTGAGCGAGAGAATGAATAGAGGTATTGGGTTCTTGAAATCTCGAGTAGAGCTGACCTTCTAATTAGTTGGCTGCACAAAGAACGTGTAAGTGATCCGAAGTGAACATATCACATACATTGCGTCAGATGTCTTATGTTATTAGTTAAAAGTGACTCCACAAGTGTACGGAAGCGAGTACATTACTAGTGTTCTATCACAACACAAAGTATCGGTATTGTGCAGCGCTTGACATGTTAGCGATAAGTCTGCCCGACAATTGGGTTTGGATAGACTTATCACTTACTTGTCTTACACATTTGTAGAGAGCTCTCGACGGTATAATTCTTATCATGATAAAACCTTAGCTTTGAGAGGATCCATTGCAGCTCTCCAACTCCACAAGAAAGATTACTGCATTGTCGTAGCCTGAGTTGTATAGCGCAACGAGTTGCGTCCATTAGAACAGTGCCATCGAATGTGCTTCCGAGTACATGTCGTTCTAGCTCGTTTCTTTGAAAAAGTAGCGCGAGTCAGAATATAAGGATCAGATCGTAATAAAATAGATTTCGACCCAGTCACACCATTGCGAATTTATTCATCCAGACGCCGCTGTTCGGCAAGAACCTCCAGATGTTGCAAACGGTCGACGAAAAGCGTTCATGCTGTTCAAGCAGTAATAGCCATGCTAAGGATTTGGTACGATCGAACGTACTCGTTTTACGTCTTAACGCATTCACAACACAACATCCTTGTAGATCCTATAGTTAATTCAACGGGATCTCTTTGTGGATACGTGACATCATACTGCATACAAGGGTCAATACCATCACTCAAAATTGGATAGATCCTCCCATAGTAAGGTAACATTGTCGTGCTTCAACAGTCCAGTATACTCGTTGTCATAGTATGTAATTGTCGATGCATAAAGAAGCATTTGCTTCAATGCCTTGTCCTAATCATAGAGCCCACTGCACGATGGAAGGCAATCTTGGATAGTAAGCATGCATTGCATGAGTAATGAGACAGCACGAGAAAGGAGATTCCCTACAAGATTGCTTCAAAAAGGGGCTGGAGGGGGGCAGAGCCAGCTCCGCATGCGGGGCTCACGACGGTAATAATAGCGATAAGGTCCTGTGCATCAATGATAGCCACGTATCCTTCGCCCTGGTTCCTCGCACTTGCATAAGTCTGGGTATAATAGTACTTTGAGATTTGGAGGAGCCGTTTAGCGAGGAGGTATCGAATTGAAGTTATGCTTAGAATCGTGGCAATTCCTGAGCGACGATAAGAAAATGAGGGCAGGAATTGTAAGATCGTATGCTTTTATTCGTAATCTAGAACCATAATCGGAGTCGGTAAAGGTTGTGCCTCCTCGAAGGACTTGAGAATCAGAAAAGAGGATCTGCCAACAAAGACTTCCTGTCGTTATTGCTCCCAAACTTCGCTTACTTCATGAGAGGACGGCGTCCAAAAATCTTTGCAAGACCTGGATCGTTAGATGGAGCTCAGCCTGGACAGTTAGATGGAGCTCAGCCGCATTGAACAAGAGTTCGAACCCGAATGGCAACTCCAGGAGAACCTGATCTGTGAGCCCCTTCGGTATAACGCCCCTTCCCAATACAATTGGCCGCAATTTTGGGGCTTCACTCCATTCTAGAGACAAATTGTCCAGTCCCCAGCCTCCGGTCGCGAGTTGTTGTTCATGGAAGGCGCAGATCAGACGGAACCTCAGCCGCCAACCCTGACGGCAATCCGCTGCACAGATCGTGGCCTGTTCAAAACGAACTGGTTGCTCAGGAGCCTCGTATCCCTGGAGAGGGAGGCCGTCGACGGTCGTAAAGGGTATCGACACATAGCGTATCAGGAGTTGATGTGAGGGGAGGAGCTTGCTAAAGTAGAGCTCAGTCTCCGGGATGGAGCCTGGTGGAAGAGAAAAGACGTTCTCGCCGTAGTATATCGACGCAAAACTCCGATGAAGTTGCTTGCAGGTCGCCAGAACCGAAAAGCGGTTGGGTGGTTTATCTTCTGTTGCGTAGGGATTGTGGTGGTGGCTTGTGAACGCGGTGACTCGACCAGGTACGAGGAGCAATCGAGCAATCGTATTGAGGATCTCGCCTGGCATCGTGAGGAGATAAGACGGCTCCTGACGCTCAATGTTGCGTTGGTTTACTGGAGAAACTTCTTTTTCGAGGGGATCCGTTGGTCTCCCCGAGCGAAGGTCCATGAATGAGCTGACATCGGTATGGGATCCACGGCCGAGGATCGGCTCACTTGTGCCTCGTTCGTCGCCCATTATGCCCTCACTTGAGCTGGTAATAGCAAGACGATAGGTGGTGTGATTTGCGGTTCTAACGATCACAAATCAGTGAACGGTGAGTCGAGATATTGGTGTAGGCATGTACTTTGAGCCCATCTGCACAACTCAGTTCACAGAAGCTTGTGATAGGAAGGTTAGGCTGTAAGGATGTAGCGTAAGACAATCAATTTTCTTCAAAGAACCCTCTTAGCCGGTATCGACAGCGCCTCTTTGGAAAGACGCATCAGTACTGTAGACTTTTGAAGAGCATGAAGGACTTTATGATCGAAATGATAAGTGTATACGCTGCAAGGAGCATGCTACATGACGGCGACGAACGGGTCTGGAGGGCCTCATCGACTCATGTTCGAGTAAGCGCTTTCGTGACAATCGCCATCCATTCAATGTAGCTACAGGGAGTCCACAGTCGACGCTCTCTCACAAGGTATATGAGATCTAGCGCCGCATAACAATTTGTGCGGTGGCTAACATGTACAATCGAAATCTCAAACAACAGCCATCTAAGAGACAGGCATACAAGCCCCGTGTTCCCTGCTAATAGCTGCCTTTATGGCCTTAGGAGACAGCATTCCCGTACCTCGAGTAAACATGGGCGTATCGCACCCGCCAAGCTTCGTTATTTGATCCTCTCGCTCAGACCATCTGCTATCAGTTGTCTCATTCTCGGCCATCCAATATTGAGCACCATGGTGGAGACGAAATTGAAAGAAAATGTCAGAACCCGTTCTCCACAATGTCGCACCTCTGGATCGAAAAGGCGCAACACAGCCTTAAATTCGCCCCGAGAACGGCTCGCAATGGGCGAGACGCGCGGTAGATCTGCACCTTTCAGCAACAAGTCCTTCGAGCGATACCCCTGGACAGTCAGCGTCTCCAGACCCTTGCCCCCAGCTGCGATCTGCGCCGCATGGAATTGAAGGATCCATATCAACTTCATTACCCACATTCGCGACAAACAAGTTGTGACTTGATGACCATACCACTGGGCTCGTGGGCGACGTGTAGCATCTGGGAGGGCACCAATGCTGAATTGAGCCAGTGCCGAGGGCGTTATATCAGCAACAGAGAACCTTATCCCAAGATGCCGGATCTGAGCTTTGTGGGTGGGTGCTAGAAAGGAGAAATAAGTTGTAGCCTCATCGCACGGACCGGTGGGAAGAAAGAAAATGTTGGAAGAATAGAAAAGGGTTGATGCTTCGTTGTAGATTTGGTGATTGAGTACCAAGAAAGCGATGCCCGGGAGAATATCTTTCGAGCTCGTGGTTTCTCTAGCCAATTCTATCAGCTCATCAAGGGGCGGCTCACGACGTGTCGGAGATCTATATGCTGGTGGACGCACTGCTCCAGGCACAAGAACGAGCCGCATTATTATGTTCCGGACCTCCCCAGGAAGGCTGAGATAGGCAAACGGCTTCTCGGGCTTGTTCTTATCGGCGATCGCACCTCGATCCAGCGAAAGGTGGACCATCGGACGCTTTACCGCACCACGATCAACATGGAAGCCAGTGGCTGAATGGTCCCTCATGCCGATTGGGGGATCTGCGGACATCGGAGATTGTTTGCTGACGGTTGAGTGAGCAGATCTCCTGCAGCAATGGTGTGAGTAGAGAATTGGGAGGGGGCTCTTGGGTTCTAGAGAGGATTTCACACCTTGACGAAGCGTGAAACATAAAACCAGGAGGGAGAAGGCACTGAAATATGTACGTATAGCTCGCGTTAATACTTTTATAGCCGACACGCAAGCGCTCTAGCTCAAGAGTTGATCGAATGCTAGAGGTGTCACACACGTCCCTCTAAACCTTGGTTTTCTGCTAGCTAAAGATACCCGTGAAGTAGATCAAAATGTCGTAAAAATGGGTTATCAGTAGTTAATAGTCGCCACGGTCGACAATGATCGAGGATCCATTGGACGAGATGGCGAAAATTTGTCAACAAACGATGGGGCTAAGTGTTGAAACCGTTGTTTAGAGGAAGTAGCTATGGTTATAGCCTTGTTAAGCATACTTAGAGTAACCGGTTTAGCAGGAAGGCGTAACCGATCACACCAGATTACTTTAGTCTCACACTTCCTGATGCATTGGCGACAACAACCCCCTGCTATCCGATACATGATCCACATCACTCACTTTTCCATGTTTCAAATTCCTCGGCCAAATGATCTTTCAGTCTCGCAAATTTGCTACCGAAATTCTTCCCACACCTCCAACACTTGAGATCGCTATGAAGGTACCCTTCCCGACCAGGGTGTCTTCTTCTATCATTTGGAGGCAAAGGGAAATCTTCTATGGGTATGAGGAAAGGCGTAGCAAAGCTGTTGTAGTGCTTCCGGTGCCGCATACAATCGCTTTCTCGGTCCACAGAAAGGATATGAATGTGAAGGTGACTCATTGATGGATGAGCATGCACCCCCGAGACGACTTCTTTACTCCAATCCCTACCAAGCGGTAGCTGCTCTTCCGAAGGCAGGGAGTCCGCTTCCATTGCCTGCTCCCTGGCTTTGTCTTGTACGGAGAACCTGCCGTAGCGTCGCCGCAAGTCCTTGGCAACCAGCGTTCGCAGCTTCGACACTTCAGACTGTACCTCTGCTAGGAAGTCCTTGTCTCCGAGAGCATCGAAAGGATGTAGGAGGGTCTTTGCTGGGTCTCGAGAAAGCAGTAGGAGGTGGACTGAGGATTTGGGGTAAAGATCGTTTATAACAACGAACTTCTCGGAATATGAGATTACGCGAGAAGGAGGGAAAGGTTCCGGAGAGGCAATGTAAGCACCTAGGCCTCTACGCCCAAGAAAGGTAGTCGCTGTTGTGGCTAGATGTCTGGGGGCCACTTCGGGTGAAGGAGCTGGAGGCGGTTTGACTTTCTTGGGTGACATGAGGGTTGTGACTACGATTGGAGTCAGTAAGGTTAGTCCTTGGCATCGCAAGAGAGATGATGGAAGGATAATACATGCGTTGTTCTGCTTGGGAACTTCCTGTTCAGTGAGTGTAGTGGAAGGGACTGCTGTAGCTCCTGCCATTTCCTCCGCTGTGATGGCATCTTGGCTGTGTTCAATGGGCCGTGACATCATGCTAGAAGTCGCTCGACGACCCTCTTTCCGATGCTTGTGTTTGGCTAGGAGCACATAACCTCGACGCATTCAAAATAGCGAGGCGGGGAGGATGATTTATATTGATGTTGAAGTAACCCTTAGCCGTGACCCTAATCACGTTAGGTCAATCACGTGAAATTTGTATATGGTAAGGTAATGTAGCGAATTCTTTACAAATCTGCCTGAAATTGCATGAAAAAGAAGCAACAGCTTCGACCATCAGTGTGTACCAGCACTCCACCGCTAGATACCACGGGAATCGAGGGTAAATGTTCTGAAACCTTCGCAGACACAATTATACCAAGCAGTTAGATTCCGAGGTATCCTATGTGAGTCCAAACTTTTAGGTTGGTAAAATATGGCCACTACGTTCATCCCAGATACAACTCTACAGTACAGTATGATTTGATGATCGCCATTGACGGCCCTCCTCAGGCCGAAGACTCTCGTCTGTATCAGATAGCGGAGCGACGGAAAGCATGCTACTCTGGCTTACTCCTGCTCTTAGGCCGAGAGCCGCTCTTAGCTCTTCTTGCATCTGGTCTGTTGAAGTGTCCCGCCGGGATCCAGCTCTCGTCGTATGCTTTAGCACCAGAAGTGACTGCTGGACCATCGGCACCGACGACAGAAACTTGATCAGCTGGATCGACCTTCCTGGATTGCCCAGATGATCTTTTGGCTCTTTCACCACCCTTTCCTCCGCGACGCTTCTGGGGAAACAGGGTAGTAATCCATGTGCTGTAGATGAAGTAGCAAGTGCCGCAGAATACCGCGAGGAGGAACAGGTAAAGGAAGATACTGCGGTTTCATCAGCATGGCCGTCGATTACTAATGAGCCACCATTGGCGCAGGAGTACTCGCATCTGGGGGTCGAACAGACTTGCGTCTGGCTCAACAATGCTGACGGTTTCATTGAAGGCTTGCAGAGTATATGCATCGCCTTTTTGGTCTGTTATCACAGCGGCGAGGTTCAATTTTAGGTCCTGTGGATGTAGGTCCGTCACAAAACTGTAGCTGACGCTGTCCTTTTGCCCAGCTGGTATCTCTATGTTGTAGCGGCTTGTAGTCAGATTGCGAACGATCTGAGGTGATTGACCGCCATATGCGGCTGTCCAAAGGCTTCCCCCAATGAACGCAACGTTGACTGATTCCGCTTCTTCGTTGGAGACGGACAGGACTGCTTGCGTGGAGTGGCCGTTGACGAGCTTGATGCCGAAAATCTCGGAGGACGGGAACGATGTAGACACTTTCACCGCTAGATTCGGCGATGTGGACGGTGCTTCCACCTCTTCATCGACCTATTGTACTGTCAGCGGGTTTCTTAAAGTGCGCATTGAGCGTACATCTCCCTCTGCCCAAGCAGTGAGGGTCTGCAAGGACAGCAATCCTAGAGCGCTAATGCTCAGGAGCTTCATCGTGACTTTGTAGCTCTTGACGTAGGAGCCAGTATTCGGCCAACAGCAGGTACTAAGCAGGAGTGCGGGTAGCTGTGAGAAGCAATATAGAATATCTGTCAGAATGGGGAAGGCTGGCTGCAGGAGAGCGAGACAGATTAATGATTTAGCGGTGTTCCGGTTGTTCTTGCCGGCGTGCCGCCCAGAAGCTAGACAGCGCCAGCAGACGCGCAACACGCGATTTACCATTCACAATTATTCATCTCTCTGTCTTGGACTGCCGCACCATCTGGCATCGTTCTTACTATTGTACATCAGCAGTTTTCAGCGCAATCGATAGTACCCAGAATGGCAGACCAAGATTCTCACGCAATGTATGCGGAGTACGAAATGCTCAAGGGTGTTGAGCAGCGCAAGAATAAACTTATTGAGGTAAAACATCACTCAGTGTTTCCAATTCTTTGGACATTTCACAGTTGACAATGAACAGGAGCTTTTGCGAAGATATGATCAGCTCAGTGAAGCTTATGAGCGAGAACAACTCGATCATGCCCGGGAATCCCAATTCAATCGAGACGTGCAACTCCGTGAGCAGCGACTTCAGAAAGAGTTGCGAGGATACAAAGATGATATGGTAGGTAATTCTAGCTTGCGAAGACTTTCGCAGGCAAGGATCACTGTTGCTGGCGATTAGCAGCCTCATACCACACTATGGCTACAAGGGGTGGTTCATTGCTTGCAAGCATACCGCTAACGGGTCCATAGGAACGCGAAGCCTTTATCTTGGTACTGATCGACGGCGATGGCATGATCTTCAACGATAACTTAATAAAGAAGGGAGAAATTGGAGGAAAAGAAGCTGCCTCGATGTTATGGGATGCAGTGAAAGATTACGTCCAGGCTGAACTACCGGATCTGCCACTGGACCACAAGATTATGACGCGGATTTATGCCAACTTAAAGGGCCTGGGCGATGTGTGCCATAAAGCGGGAATACTACACCAGCCATCTGTTCTTGAAGAATTTGCTCGCGGATTGACTGGCAGTAAACATCTTTTCGACTTTGTCGACGTTGGTATGGGTAAGGACCGTGCCGATGATAAAATATCAGGTAAGCGTGCAAGGACTTCTGGGAGTTGCTTGTTATTGACAGAAGAACAGAGATACTCAAGCTCCATATTAACAACTGCCACTGCCGTCACATTATGTTTGGCTGCTCGCACGACAATGGATACGCTCGACTTCTAGAGGATGTTGCCGACCGCAAAAATGTCGATCGCATCACACTTTTAGAGGGAGTTCCCTTCGAACGAGAGCTCGCTGCCTTGCAAGCCAAGTACCGGAGCACCCACTTTAAAGGTTTATTTCGTACCACGAAAATCAATATCTATCAACAACAATATACGCAACCTATGCCTACGCATACAAGCGCACCACCACCAGCCTATCAATCTCCGTACCAACCTCCACAGGCAGTCTACGCCGCGGCCCCTCAGCCTGCCAATCCATCATACTACCAGTCTGCTCCCACGCCGCAACCCACACAAGTTCAACCCCCCCCTCCTCCGCAGCCCGCCCAACGACCGCCTTCAACAACCGTCAACGGCACCCCTAAAATGAACCCCAACGCCAACAGCTGGGTCTCTGCCGCACTCTCCGCCCCCGCCCATCCCGCCTCTCCACCCCCTACACCCCAAGCCTCCCCCGCCGCCCCAACCATCAACCGCAACAAATACGGGCAGCGCGTCGACCCGAATTCGAGCTACGACAAAGACGCCTACAAGCGAATGCGTGCGCTCAAGCTCTGCAATGTCCACTTCCTGAGGAACGATTGCCCGTACGGCGACACTTGCACCCATGAACACAAGTACAAACTCAGCAAAAACGAATATGTCACTTTAAAAGCCCTCACCCGCAACACGCCCTGCAAATTTGGAACGTTGTGCGATGATCCGATCTGTATATATGGTCATAGGTAGGTGGTCCATGAGCTTGTAGATTTCTCTCTGCTAATATTGTCGCGGCAGATGCCCAGTCAGCCAGGACGGCCAGAGGTCTTGCTTTTATGGCGATAAATGTTGGTTCCCGGACGAGCTCCATGGGCTTGAGACGAAGATCGTTCAGACCACTAAGATTGGGAAATGATTCAAAATCTGGGCGACTAGATCTTCGTAGGTCTTCTTTATTAACGGGCAATTCAGTGTATTTGCGGATGGATAGGCAATTTCGGCAAGCTTTTTGTTGACAATTGGGGGCCGCTGTGCCATGGGATTTTGCTTCAGAATAGCCAATCACAGCGTGTTAATTTAACGGCCCTTACGGACAGTCAAGCTCTTACAATCAATGACTTTTATACAATTCCCTCCTCCTCCCTTCCCCTCCCTCTCTCTCCCTGCCCCCTACCCCTCTTTCCCCCTTTCCTCTAATCAAACCGAATCAAAACCTTAGTATACCCCTCAACCCTCTGATCAAACTTCCTATACGCAGTCGGCGCCTCTTCAATCCCGATCTCATGGCTCACCACGAAGCTGGGGTCCGCTTTTCCAGATATGATCATGTCGCGTAGGTAGCGGTTGTAGTGCTTTACGTTGCATTGGCCTGTGCCGAGGGAGAGTCCCTGGGTGGGTAGGGTTTAGTAGGGGTGGTGAGATGGGGGGAGGAGGGGGGGAGGTACCTTCTCGAAGAGCTTGCCGAAGCTGAGTCTCATTTCGCCGCGGCCGGCTTCTGCGTCCGGGGCGCCGGGATCGCTGGGTACGCTTTTGGGGGGGGTGGGGAGGTCAGTGGGTTTGTTCCCGAAGCCCCGAATGCCATGTGAGGAGACAGGACTCACTACAGCCCCGGCACGCCAATCCCCCCCGTCGCCCTCGTGACCCGAATACACCACTCCATAACCACATTCGGCACCTCCCCCCCTTCCTTCCCCGTAGCCTGATACCCCACGCAATCCACACTGCGATCGACCTCCCTGCCGCCATTGCGCTTCACAATCTCCTCCACCGCATCGCCCACGGTCTCGAAATTCACGCCCTCGCACCCAGGGATGTGTTTTTCGGCACAGGCGAGCCGCTCGGGCACGCGGTCGACGATGAAGATCCGTGAGGCGCCGCGGAGGGAGGCGGAGTAGGCGGCCATGAGCCCGACGGGGCCGGCGCCGAAGATGGCGACGGATTCGCCGGGGGAGAAGTGGCTGAGGGTGAGGCCGTGCCAGCCTGTGGGGAAGATATCCGCGAGGAGGGCGAAGGAGGATTCGTGCGCTGTGCCGGGGGGGAGGGGGAGGGCGTTGAAGTCGGCGAAGGGGACGCGGAGGTATTGCGCCTGTGGGGAGAGTAGGCAGGGTGTTACTTATGGCCGGATAGAGATAACGGGATAAAAATGCTTGCGGGGTTGGAGGGGGAGGAAGGCTGGGGAGACAAGGGTTGGAGGAGTGGAGAGGAAGGGAGATAGTACCTGGCCGCCGGCATAAGGCCCCATGGCGACGTAGCCGTACGCTCCGCCTGCGAAACCGGGGTTGACGCCCGTGCAATAGGCAGTCTTGCCCTCTTCGCAGTTAAGGCAGCGCCCATCGGCGACGTTGAACGGCATAACCACGCGGTCGCCCCTCTTTAGGAGTGTCACGCCTGGGCCCACTTTCTCAATGATGCCCATGTTTTCGTGGCCTAGAGATTCGCCAGATCAGCGACTGAACTCATGGGCTCTCGGCGGAATCTTTGGGAGGGGTTTTAGGCGTGGTACCGAATATGAGACCGCTTTTCGCGGCTGTCCGCCCTTGATACATGTGCAGATCTGAGCCGCAGATTGCTAACCAGCAGTGTTAGCGACGGGATAGCCGATAACAAGGGGCGCCTTGTATACCAGCGGTCGTAACCTTGACAATGGCGTCGTCGGGATGCTCAATCTGTGGCTGGGGCACCTCTCGGACGCTGACCTCGAAGGGCTTCTCGTAGTGAACTGCTTTCATCATGGTGGCTGTTGTAGAAGACATTGTAGTGGAGTGTTGTTAAGGAAGATGAGGTTACAAAGGAACTGGGATTGAAGAGAGACATGTTGGGCGACCTATCCTCACCTTGAAGCCTACGTCAGTGGATGATCGATGGATGCTTGGAGATCCGAAGAGGGCAATGCGGGGCCTGCTTTGCGGGGTAAACCTTTCCTCCGAGTGATGGCCTAGATGTCAGCTCTGAGGACTCGGCAGATGCGTCTGCGTGCAGAATTAGATGATCCAGATCGTTGAAAGGTTGCACAGTTGCTAGGCATGTTAGCAGGTTGATCCAAATGAAGGTGGGTCACGTGATATTGTGAAGCCAGTGGGGCTAGAGACGGCAAAGAAAAGGCATCAACAGGGAATCTTAGACGTGAATCTTTTGATGGCATTCGTATATAAGCTAACCGAGATACCAGAGTATCACTGCTCGCTCAAATCTCTCCGCTATCAACAAAGCCAAATTCTGAACCTAGACAAGAGCTAGGCTTGTCGTACGTGGAATGCCAGGGTGAGACAGGCTGTACCGGGGAATCGGGGTTACATGACGGTGAATCTCGTGCTCGTCGGAAGGGTCGTAAGGGATGGGGTCGAAAACGTGTATTATCGTGCTGCTCGTGCTCGTTTAAGGGGTCGTAGTGATGGCGGGTGGAAGGGTGATGATGCCGATAGCAGGCAATTTGCTGATGATCTCGGGGCTTCGTTGTTGACCAGTTCGAATGTGTGGAGACGGGGGACCTAAGACCTTATTGCACCGAGTCCTAATAAGAATCGGGGCTGGTGTTTCCGATCCTTGGATGTTTGTGTTCTTCAACAGGACATGGTGCTAGTCCTATTACATATCCATGGAGTCACCTCCATTGGCGAAACTGAAGCCTGGACCCTGTTGTTGCTGCTGGTTGAAGCCAAAGCCCTGCTGGGGATTCATGTCCACCCCAGCTTCTTCTTCGTCCGAAAAGTACTTTCCGATGATGTTGAAAGCCTTCATGTAGATCTCCTCATTGATGTTGTTCTGACAATCGTGGATCTTCTCCATGCCGCCCGCCTCTTCGATGAAAAGTGCATAGCGGTTGACCGCGCCGTCAGCACCGCCTTCAGCCTCCTTGTCCAGCTCGCCAACTTTGAGAATGTTCTCCAGACCATCCAAGGCCACTTGGATGATTTTGTTATCAGGACATGCCAAGAGATCGCATAGAGGCTTGATGCAGCCTTGTTCAACCAAGTAGCGGATCTGTTCGGGCTTTTGAAGCCCTCCGGAAGTGGCATTCGATATAGCCCAGCAGGCTTCCTTTCGAGTCTTGAAGTCCCCATTCGACAGAAGGTTGATCAGAGGAGGGATAATGTTCGCATCAATGACTGCTTGGATCTGGGTAGAGTTTCCGGCGGTGACGTTGGAGATGGTCCAGCATGCCTCCTTCCGGATGCCGTCCTTGCCCGAACCGAGCAGTTGTAGCAAGGCTGGAAGAGAGCCACAGTTGATGATGACCTGGGTCTGGACATCATCTCCAGTGACAATATTGCCGACGGAGCGAAGTGCCGGAGTCTGGACGGACGTCGACGCGTGTTGAAGTAGCTCCACGAGACGACGTGGAATGCCAGCTTCGATGACTGCTTGAATCTTATCATTGGCGCCGTCTGAGAGATAAGAGATTGCCCAACAGGCATCGATGAGGACTTCGTCGTCAAGTGAATATACGAGCTTCGCGAGCACGGGTAGGGCAGGCAAGATCTGCTAATCACTCAACATGTTACGAACTTTACTAATGTGGCAGGGTAGAGGGGAGACTTACTGTTTGCCAATCAGGCTGCGGTGTCTTGCCGCGGCAGAAGTTACTCAGGGTCCATGTTGCGTTGCGTAGCATGCTGAGTTTGCGGCTGTCGCCCAGAAGAGCCAGGAGAGGGCGTAGAGCACCGGCCTGCAAGACGTAGTCTCTACAGTGAGGGCTGTCTCCGGCAATGTTCCCCAGGGCCCACACAGCCTGCTCTCTGACATCGGGCTCATGGCTGCTGAGAAGCTCGACGAATATAGGTACGGCGCCAGCGTTGATGACGACTTGGGTTTGCTGGGCAGATCCAGACGCGATGTTGGTTAGGGCCCATGCTGCCTCGAATTGGACGAGTGTATGGGGCGATCGAAGAAACTCCACAAAGCGGCTGACAACGCCAGTCTCGATGACTTTTTCGATCGGGGGATTTCGCTCCTTCGACAAGAGTTTTCGGAACTTCGTCGTAGCTTGGATTTGTTGATCAATCTCATTTGAGAATACTCCTTCCACCATCTGAGGAAGTTCCGTGTTAAGCTAGGCATGGCAGCGTAATTAGCATCCAACTCCGTTCAGCCAAGCAATGGCAGCACAGAAATTAGGTGACCTCTGTAATGAGACATTTAAATCGGCCGGCGCCAGAACAAGGACCGGAGCTCCCGAGGCGCGATATTGTGGAGGAAAGGCATTGCACACAAAGACATTTCCTTGCGCTGAAGCTTCGCGTCCTGTGTTGTTCGCGAGAGGGATCGTGGACGTACCTGGCTCTCAATCGTACCACCTTCATCATCGCTATCCACCGAAGCGCCTAAAGATGCCCCCGGTGCCGCTGTCTGTGTGCCATCTCTACCTGCTATGCCTCGACGCTTGGCTAAGTTCTCCTCCCGCTTTGCCTTACGGATCTCGACCTGCTGTTCTTCACGGCGACGGCGTAGCTCATCGGGCTTGAAGGTGTTCTTGGCCTTGAACTGATTGCGGCGATGCTCGGGAATGTAGCGATCTGCCATGATGCGGGGTGACAATTTGTTGTATGGTCGAGCGTAGTTCAGTAGATAGGAACAGTTGATGAGATTCGGGTTGGCAGAGAGCCTGGATAAAGTAGGCCAGATGCTTCACATAGGTGAGTTCATAAATCGGCGGAGAGTAAAGGTACGAATGGGTGCTGCCGTTTTGGGCTGCGTGCATCCTTGTTAGCGCCTTCTAAGCGAGCCTGGGCGGTCCGTGAACAGGCCCCGGCGCGTGTTCAGTGTTTCTACTTTCAAGTTGCTTTAAGTACTGGGAGTGATCGAATGCAGAAGTGACAGCAATCGCCTTGTAGACTCATGCTCGTTGATTCGGTGATCACAATTTACGGATAGGCCATTCAATTGGACTCATACCTTGAAAATCAGATGTCGCCCGGTCTCCTAATCTTACGATCAATTGTCGCTACCACCCCGTCAATCTTGAGGGCCATATTGGCCATATGCAAAAGAATTATGCTACGTGATCCATTGCTTTTGCTCCAGTGAGCGCGTCGAACTCGGTATATCACATCTTTATCAAAGAATCGATGTTGGGCAACAGTTATCGCGTCAGTCTCGTTGATACTCCCATTCAACATGTGCTGACATGCTCGAACAAGTACTCAATACCAAGTACCATGTCATCGTTCTGCGTAGCATAAACAATAATCATACGGGGTCCCCGTCTCACTAGGAAGACGGTCAACCGGAATGCCACGTCTGGAAACTCGGAAAGTCGCGTCCAGACAGATACGTAGCTTCATGATCAGTACATTGATGCGGAATCGACATCATTACGACAAATGACTTTGCAGCAATGGCCAAGCCTCTACCCGAATCATTTGTGGACTTGTCCACAGCGTCGTCGCGGATCAACGCCGAGGTCAACATCATGGGTAGAGTGACCCACTTCATGCCCCCATGTCAGACTCGCGGCATCGATTTGATGTGTACCTTTTCAATTACAGACCGTACGCTGTGTGGCGAGTATGACGAGGGATTCAAAATCCGATTCTTCAGACCAACGCAAGGCGACTTGCCAACAATTCAGAGCTCAGGGGACGTGGTGTTGCTTCAGAACCTCAAGATTAAAGAGTATCAAGGCATGGCCATAGGACTCTCTTCGTTCAATACTTCCTGGATAGTATTTCAAGCGGACTCTATACCAAGAAATACTCCCGCTAACGCTCTGAACATTAAGAGCGTAAAGTCACCGCAGGCCTCACAGCCAAAACATTCCGAAGCGCTGTACGCAATTGAGCTTTGCAACCTCCGGGATAGAGACTCGGACAAGAAATACGATCTTCCTGGACCACCACAAAGCCCCTCGGTGTCGTCTTATAGGCCGTCCACTGCATCTACTCCCAGCACAGGAATTCCCTCATCCCAGACCAGCTCACGGACAAGCTTCGGAGGTCGTGACAAGTTTGCGTTAGTCAAGGATCTGCAGATTCAGACATTCTATGACATCGTGGGCCAAGTGGTCAAGATCTATCCAAATATGGGTCGCTTGGAAATGTATTTTACGGACTACACTTCGAACAATCTACTCTACCGATACGAATGGGACAAACCCGGGACGGAAAATGCGCAGTACGGAGATGAGTACAACTACTTGTCCAAGCACAACAGGTCAACAAAGTGGCCAGGACCTCTCGGTCAGATGACAATCATGGTGACGCTATGGCCGCCGCACTCACACTTTGCTCAATCGAATGTAAAGGAAGGGGATTATGTGCTGCTCCAGAATGTTCGCGCGAAGCTGGACAGAGATAGCAAAATGGAAGCAGCACTTAACACTGACAAGTTGCACCCCAGCAAGATACAGGTAAAGGTATTGAGCGACCACAGCGATGACCGTGTCAAAGATGTGCTCCGTCGGAAGAGGGAATATGCGGAAAAGTTTAAGGCGCAGTCCGCTCAATTCATCACTGAGGTCAGGAATCAAACTGGCGCAGGGAAACCCTTGTCAAAGGGTCAGAAGAGGAAGAAACAGAAGCTTATGAAAGAGAAAGCAAAACTTCAGGAATTTGAGAACTCAGCCAAGAAGCGAAAGCTAGAGGACCATGAGTATCGCTACCACGATGAGCCAGTGCCCTTAGCCTTACCGAAGACACCAAGAGATGGTCTGAACAAGAACAGTAAGTCAAAGCACCCATGTAATGACATACCCTATCCCCCCGGAGCTTTCCAAATACTTCGTGGCTTGTTCTAGAAACCCTGCTTCTCTTTTGTATATGCGTTAACTCATCCTTAACATAGTACGCTGCTCAAACCTCACAATCCCCGTGCGGCCCCTCTCCTCAATCCTCTCTCTCGACACCCACCAAAACACATCTCCATCCGGCATAAGCTACACCCTCCCTTTCCAAAACATCAAATCACGCACCATCGTCCGCATCGTAGACTTCTTCCCCTCCGACCTCGCCCAATTCGCCGTCCGCCTCCCGAAACCCTCCGAATTCGACGCGCTTTCAGACCACGAACCCAGCGACACCGACACCGACGCCAGCAGTCAACCCTCCCCACGACACGGCAATGGTATCACCGAAGAAGACGAGGACGAAAGGAAATGGGAGTGGCGATTCGGCCTTGTGCTCGAAGATGGTTCGGAGGAGAAGGTTCCCAAAGGCGAGGAGAGGGCGAAGATGGAGGTCTATGTGGCGGAGCAGGATGCGGAGTTCTTGCTTAAGCTTGATGCTGAGGAGTACGTCTATCAACTCGTGCCCCCCCCCCCCTCCCCCCCCCTTTCCCCTAAAACCTAGTTACATATCCTCCAAGTAGCTGGTAGACCAATATGACTAACAAACCCAGCCTCCGCACCAACGACCAAGCCCTATCCACCCTCCGCGAAAAGCTCTTTCTCCTGTGGGGCGATCTCGAGGAACGCAAGACCGCTGGACAAGACTTGCATGATCTGAAGACGCCGCGGTTCGAGTGCTGTCTTCAAGAGTATGGTATACGTATGAGCCAGAGTGGGGGAGATGCGGATGGTGAGGAATCGGAGACGGAGAAGGAAGTCAGGTGGGAGAGGCGGTGGAGGATGTTTGGGACGACGATTGTATGAGCTCGCGACTTCGGATTTCTGGATCGATGAGAAGGCATCAGAAGGGGGTGTGGTGGGACCGTCGATGCTTTTGAGCTGTAGGGGTTTGGGCACTATGGCTCGTGGGGGCTGGGAGTGGGACTGTGCTGGCTGCTTTGGGGTCTGAATGTGAGATTACGAGTGGGTATTGTAGTATGTATGGCAGAGCCAGTGTGGATTAGGTACAGAGCTCAGGAAATTCGGGAAGTAATGAAGTTGCATCGCTACAACGATGGCAAGCCAGTGTCCTTGATGTTTGCAACTTAGGGCTCGGACTGCCCATGAATAAGTTATAGGGTGTTGCTACATCAAGTACGCTTTTCATGGTCACCACAAATATGTCAGATAGAGGACAGAGAGGTGGTTTACGGTGCAGAAAGCGTAGGGTAGAGAGGTCTATGGTTCCTCAAACGGCACCGTCGTCACGATGCAGGCCTAATTATTGATGATTTCAATGCAAGATCAACGCTATAGGAGAATCAAGGAAGTTCGAAAGAGGAGATAATAAGCGCAATTCTTGGTATTTGGGTGCTTTGTTCCCGAGAAGACACGTTCTTTGCATGCTGAATCCTTGTGCCAGGCTTTCCATACCCTGTCTGCAAGTGGATCGTCAATCGCTGAGGGCACAAGCGTAGGCCCGTGATTACACTTCTTTCACCCTCGAAGCGCAGCAAAGCAGTTGCTTCAGAAGCGGTGAAAGCTGTTAGCGCCGCGTGTCCGCACTACAGTATCTTGTTCGACATAGGAATCGCCAGCCATCCCCTTAAGCCAGGGGTTGAAGGTGCGCAGTCCGTCCTCAGGAACATTCTCGCGTAACAGCTTCTCCGCCCTTCGCAGAGTTTGGATGAACCAGTGCTTGGTCTCCGGATCCCAGCCGCTGTAGAACGAGTCTCGGCTGTGCCTGATCCGCCCTTGAGCACTGAGCGGGAACGACTCCTCCTTCGGTTGAATAGCTCGCAGGGTCTTTGAGATTTCGTTACCCCTGAGGACCCATGTATCGCAGACACAGCCTCTGGGAATCCAATACTTGCGATGAAGCGGGGGCGAGGGCAGATTGAAGTTGATGATCACCTGGTCAAGACTCCTGATGCCGCGGATGTATGCCAATTTCGATGCCCACAGATTGCGGAGTGTGTACAGAACATGGCGTGCCAGAGTGTGGCGTCCGGAGACGCTTATCGAGGGGCGCCAATATCTACGGATCTCGAAGTCCATATTGGTGTAGTTCTTCACATCCAGGTCCAGATCGGCAAGTGAGATATCCAGACACAATTTCCTGAGCAGCCCAAAAGTCGGTTCCCGAAACTTGCGAAGGTGCACAAGAGAGTTGCGTAAATCTCCTGTGGCCAAGTGGAAGACATTGAGCCCATAGAGGAACGAGTCGCCTTCATAATAAGCTTGCTTGCACGTCGCAAGAAGTTGCCATGATGGCTTGAGCTTTCCATGGTACCACAAACGTTCAGTATCTTGTAAGACTTGCGAACTCTCGATGGGCTCGGGTGGTTTAAATTGGTGCTGAGGTAGCCAACGTGGATCCAATATGGTGCCCCTGGCTCTATTTTTCCTAACTAGTGGTTTCGCACGAGGGGGTAGATAATTGAGAGCAACGGATATGTCGGCCGAGAGTGGTGACTTGAAGAGAGTTGGACGTAGTTCCATCTCGCATAACGATGTCCAGCCTGCCTTGCCTGCTTCACAATACTTTTTTGCTGGAAGGTATATGTCACCTGGGCACAGGGCCAACCTCATGATTCTATTGCGTATCTCTCCTGGAAGCGAGAGATAACTCCATCCCTGGTCACTTGCAGGTCTTGAGATCCACCGGGTCTGGTCGCTCTCGCCAGGCTTGTTGACTGAGAATACCGATGGGCGAGCCGCTCGTCTACCATATTCCAGATGGAACTTCGAAAGCTGTGCGGACAGAGTTCCCTGGGCGTCTTCCATCTTTCTGAGATCTAGGAGGTGATATCAGTGATTTCCTCGAGTCGGTTGCCGTCAGCTCAGTCAGCCGAACCTCGGATACCAGTCGAGAAAAGAGTCCAGAGGGCGAGACATGCTCTAGTGATGACAGTCGGTAAGGTATAATATTGAGGTGCCCTGGATTTGGATAGTCACTTTTAAGCTTAAACAAGGAAGGAGTGATGAAAGGTATTGCCTCAGTACTCAGACCTGCCTGCAGAAAAATCTTTAACTCTAAAGTCAACCCTAAATACTTGCTTAAGTTAGGGCGACGCTAGAGTTAAAGCTAGACAATAGCTTATGCGCGATAGCTTGAACTAGATTTTAGTAGACTGACCGTCGGGCCGGGTTATGATACCACCCCTCTGGCTCGACCCGGCGCCAAGACCAGGTCGTGACGATTCTTCGAATTTTTTTTGACCCGGGTCTTGGCATTTGCACGTGACATTTCCGGGTCAGCGCGGCCAGTCTAGATTTTAGTATGTCTAAACACGTTCAAATTCGATATAAAGAATATTATAGCAAATTTTCAAATTTTTTTTACAACAAATTTGAGAACAACATAATTTAATTTGAGACTTTTTTGTCGATAAATATATCAAAATTGTCTTCTTACAATTTAAGAATATTGTTAATTAGTTTTATTGCGCAACACAATATCGATTATAATTATTGTAAGTATTATTGTTGTTTAATTTGTTACTTTTGTCTATACTTTATCTAATAATATTAGAATTAAATATATATTACATATAATGCGTTTTTATTGTTGTCTTTAAGTTGTAATTCTTGAAAAAATCGAAAAATCTAATATCTATTATACAATTTTTAAGCTTAATTAAATTATATACTTTATGTTCGAAATTTTTTACAATTTTATTATTTAAATAATCGATTAATTAAAGATTTTATAAATGCTTAAACTTACTCAATTGTTATTATTATTATATATTAAATATTTTATAAATTAACACAAAAATAATAAATGCATTCGAAAGTAATAAGAACGTCGAAAAAATACAAATAAGTTAAGAGTATATTAAAACTATTATGCAAAATTACTTTAATTTCAAGACAAAACAAAAACAAATTAATAGATTAACGCAAACAATAATCGACAACTTAATTATTATAATAAAAATCAATTTCGAAAAGAATTTGTTATTTTAGACAATATTATTTATATATAATATTTCGAAAACTATATTAATTATTATATTGTTGTTAATCTTAAAAAATAATTAATATAAAAAGTTAAATAATATTTTAAAATATAAATTGTTAATATTAAACAATAATAACAACAATTCGAAAACACAAGATAAAATAAAATTAAGTATCTTTATATATAATTAGTTATGTTATTAACATTTAAATTACAAAAGAGTAATTAAATTAATCTTGTTCTAGTATTTATTAGTTCGAAAATTGCTATTAATCAATACTTTAATAACAAGATATTAAGATATAAGTCTTTCTCTTTCAAACTATATATATTAATTATTGACAAGTTTTATCTAATCGAAAAATAATAAAAGTTTAAAATTAAATATATAAATCTTAATATATTTTGAATACAATTATTAATTGAAATTTTAATATTAAGAGTATTTGCTATTTTAAACAACAAGATCGAGAAAATAATTTAAAGTTAATATAGATTTAATAAACAAATTAAACTATTATAAATATTATTAAATTGCGCTAAGATATTTTTGCAATTTATCGAAATAAAAAAGACAATTAAAAATATATTAGATTTTTAATTTTTTTTATCAAATATCTTACGAAGCGCATTCAATATATTACAAACAATAGTATATATAAATAGTATTAATTTAATACTTTAAATTTGCAAGTTTTTTAACAATAAATAAGAAATCTTAAATATTTGAAGAAAATTATTTAATAAATACTTTTCTTAATAGTATTAATAATTAAGAATAATAAGAAACGTATTTAATATATTTTTAAAAAAAGATTGTATTTATACTTATTTCTTAAAATTCTAATTTGTATTAAGATCTATAAAATAAGAATAAATAATTCGAATATTAGATAAGTTATTTAATAACTTGTACTTAAAAACATTAATTAAATATATTAGCATCTTAGATATACAAATTGATGCGTCAAAAAGCAAATATATTTTATAATATTATATTTAAAGTAATATATAGAGTTTCGAGCTCTTAAAACATCAATTAATTGCAAAAATATTAATATTAATTTTGTCGCATTTATCGAAAAAGTAAATAATATTAACAACAAAGTATTTAAAAAAGAAAATAATATCAAGAATTAAATAACAAGTCTTGATAAAAATACTTTTTAATTAGAACAAAATCTTAATAAAAATAACGCAATTAAGTTAGTAAATAAGTTAGATACTATATATTGTTGCAATCTCGAAAAGAATTAGACTGACCGCGTCGGGCCGGGTCATCGAGTTCGAGCCGGGTTCCCGGCCCGCCAAGACCCGGGTCGGGTCAGGATTTTGATACCGAAAAGTCGATGCGGGTCACGATGTTGGTACCGAGTATTCGGGTCGGGTCAAAGGGTAGGTATGAAGTACTTAGCGTATAACCTGGCCCGGCTCGCCAAGACTCGAAAAATTTAGATTATTTTTGAAAAAGTGCATTAATCAACTTAATCAAGTTGATTAATTTAATTAATTTGTTTATAATATTATATAGTACGTTATTTGTGCGTTATTATTTTTAAACTATTTTTAGTAATTCAAATAATGCGAATTTTTTTAAAAATAGAAAATCTTGGCATTTTGACGTCATTTTCGATTGCTTGGCGGGTCGGTCGGGCCGGGTCAAGAAATCGTTGACCCGGGTCGATTCCGAGCCGGGTCACGATGTTGGTACCAAGTATTCGGGCCGGGTCAGAAAGTTGGTACCGATTCCCGGCCCGGCGGTCAGTCTAAAAAGAATATATAGAAGCTAATTAATATTTTAAATAATTATTATTGAAGAATCGAATTGTTATATTTTAATAATAAAATAATTAATAATATAAGTTTTGCAAAGTAGAGCAAGATTTAGTCTAAATTATATTGCTTAAATTGCAATTTAAATAAACAAATATCTATTATTTTGTATAGCAAAATTAATATTTAGAATATTTAAGTATTAAAAAAGAAGATTTAATTTAAGAAGCAATTAAAAAGCTAAAGAGTACAAAAGATTTATACAATATTTCTTAGTATTTATTTTAGATTCTATTTAATTCTGATTATGTTTAACAAGATATTAAAAAATTTAATAATTTAAAACAAATATATAATTAATAAAGCAACTTTTAAATAAATTATAAAAAATATATAAAGTAACGCAACGCAATACAATATTAAGATACTTAAGAATCTAAAACGAAATTAGCAATTAAATATTAAATCGAATAAGATAATTGCAACAAGATTGTGCAACAAAAACAAAGAAGCAAAGGATTAATAAACAAAGTTGTTGTAATTTTTTAGCAACAACAAATTTTCTATTTAATTAAAATTAATTACAAATCTTTAACAAAGAATAACAAAAAAGAAAAGAAAAAGAATAGATAAAAAATAAATACAAAATTAATAAATACAAGCTTTGTCAATTAGAGAATAAGAGAAAATATTGCGTTAAGAGTTGAAAATCAACAAATATTAAGAAACAAGCAAGATAAAAATTTCTCAAAAATATTTTCGAAAATGGACCAGCTCTGGTGTCGCAGTCAGTATGGTACGCAAGATGGCGCGGGTCGACCCGAGTATGTCGACTTACTCCAAACAGATGATAGGTCGATTCAGTCGAGCCACAAATAAGGCAGCTAGTAAGCATGAACCCTCTTTTTGTTGCCTAGGAGTAGCTCTAAAAGTCGTGAGTGGCTAGTTCCACTCACCTTTCACAAAAACCATGAAGATCTACCGAGACATGTAGCCAGCATTGGTAATCAAGGAGCCAAGCTACCGTCATCGCAGACTTCAGATACATTGTACGTATTCGCGTGCCGGCTTCATCAATAACGGTAAATATATGCCCTGCTCCCCCAATAGTCACGCTACATACAGGTTACATGAGTGTTCTTGACAAGTTTCGTAATATCAATTACGCCTGCTATTGAACGGCCGATATAGAAGCCGATGTTGTAGAATTATCGGAATTTTTGCAAACAAGTACCAAAAGAAATTCCAGGCAGTGTTCCTATATCTAGAAATATGGTGCATCTATAGGAAGACAGCCTTACTGTCCATGGCCACTCTCGTTCGTAGAAGCTCATTTCTCAAGTCAGCTCGCTCGATCCAGTACGCCTAGGCAGAAGAGCGATTGCTTTGGATCATGATACGGACGAAATTGAGGGATTCCATAAGCTTCGTCCGAAGTCACAGAGGTGGAGCTCCTATTCCCCCTTGCATGGATTTTTACACAGACTCCTTGGCTACTCGCTCCGAAACCCTCTCAGCACCGCTCCTTCATATCACTCTCACACTTCCCAGGCCACCTTCCACCTCCAAAATACGAACATGCCACCTTCCTCTCTACAACTATCCAACCCCCCCTCCCAACTCATCCACCCACCAACGTCCCTCCTCCCTCGCCTCTGAACCCCACGTCCCATCTACTCCGTCCACTCCGCCCTCACCTCCCTATCTCGCCCTCCCTATCCCGCGTCAAACCTCTCAACGACCGTTCTCAACCTCAACCCCTCGACGCAACATCACCAACATCAGCTCACCTGGCGGGGGACCCGGACTGTGGATTACTGGGATGATTGGGGGTGCGCTTTTCTTGGGTGTGGCTTCCGGGTTTGTGATAGTCGCTGGTAGATCGGGAGGGGATAGAGAAGGAAAGAGGGGGGGGAGATGGAGAGACGAAAGGAGGGGAAGAGTGGGAAGAAGGAGCAGAGAGGGAGAGAGGAGGATGCGGATGGTCTGACGGATGAGGAGTCGAGGGATTTTGAGAAATGGAGGAGAGGGGGGAGACGGTGACGTAGGGGTTGTGGGTGGTCTGGGGATCGGGTGGGGGGATGGGGCATGTTGGGTTGGTGCGGAAAGGTTCTCGGACGTAGCTATTATTGCGAAAAAGAGCTGGTCGCTGTCGTTGAACCTTGTCTGTAAATCGAACTACCTGTGTGGTTGTGGGCGAGCAAAGGTTGGTACCTGAATCATGGAGAAGTCTTCGATCTCCTCGACTGTCGACGTTATCTTTCAGAGTTTGACTTCTCATGCCACTTCAAGATGTTTGCTGAAATACCTGTATCGCCTCCTTCTACTTTCATGGAAGCAGATACTATGTTCACCTGTTCCTTCGCGTCAACCCCTTCACATACCTAACGAACCAAGCTTTTTGATGCTGCGTTCCATGACTGTGAGATATTCTTCCCTCAGTATGAGCTGTCATCTTTGACAGATGCATTGCAACGGCCGGAGCAATAAAGTCTCCACAAGCGACTTGCAGAGTATTACGCAGAGGTTTTGGAGGAGGTTATGCATAAGACGCCAATGTATGCAAACTTGACCAGCCAGCCCCTTTCTGAGAGACTCTCACCTTCACCCTCAATGATTACTTGCTGGCTCAATCGTACATCATGTAAATTATCTCGTACCGGTGTGATAATACATGGACCTCATCGATGGTACACCGCAGATACGAACGGAATCCCGCAGCGTTCTGTTCCGTGGACGTTCCTTATACTCCTGCGTTAGAGCCAAGCCTGACCAACCCTCCGGTAGCATCTCGTGAATCAGAATGTCCCCGAACACCCGTGACATTTCTATCTCCGTAGTGATTGTCGAACCCATCTTCACTTCTATGGCGTCGCATAGGAAACCAAAGCCAGATTCCATCCCCGTTCCCTCGAGGTCGAACCATATTTTATCGAACGTCGAGCGATCGAGGCTGATATGCATTCGATGACCACCCGGGACTTCGCTCCGCAGCCACTTTATCTTGGTTCTCTACTCATGTTCCAGTCGCTCGGTGAAGTCGTCCCAGAATTCGTTTCTGGCGAAGCCATGAGATTCCCAATAGTCAGCACTGGCAATCATTTCTTGGTCCGCTGTGGCGATCATTGTGTCTAGTAAGGAGTCTCGATGGGACTGTGGCAGATCGTATAGCGTGCAATCAATGACCAGTGTCGGTATTATACCCAGATGCTTTGCTTGATAAGCCCCGAGAATTCGACGCATCTCGCTAGCCGTGCACGACCGAAGTCTGAACGTGTTCTTTCTGTACCAGATCTCGTGACCTTCTTCGTAAACCTGCTGACAAGTCGCAAGCATTAGGACGCCATAACGTGGTCGGTCTTGTGGGCTGGGCTTTTCCGTTGGGATGCACACTTCGCCGGGATGGAGAGCGTAATCCATGATCTGGTCACGAAGTTCTCGAGGTAGAGAGAGGTAGTTGAATGCCTTGGAAGGAGACATAATAGTGGATGTTTCAGACCCTGGCCTGTGGCTTTGGTAAGGTCTACAGGTTACTGGCTGTTGAAGAGGTGGTATCTTGGCGTGAGAATCCTTGACTTGGTCGGCAACGAGATCAACAGCTCAGAGTCGCGCTTGCAAACAAGCATTGCAGAAGCTGAGGAGCGAGGGTATGGGAACAGCGGACTCGGTCATCTATTACACGTGACCTGTCGGAATAAAGTACTGGTTCGATGGAGGATTGAACTGCTCAGTCTTCGCTTGATAGTGAGGGAAGGCGCGGAACTGCCTGTATGTGAAGAGGAGGGTTCTGAGACCAAACTTCAAGGCCGAGTGTCTTATTCAGCTACAGTCATGTAATTGATAATTTTTGGAGTGAATTCCTGGTTCTCTCATCACTTGGTCAAGTACATGTATAAAGTAATCGAGCGTTCGAAACCGAGGCTATTGTGCAACACTGAGGCGGCTATTAATTCCGCTTCCGAGCGCTTGTGAGGTCCCTAGCGCTGTATGAGAGGACGGAGAAGCCGACTGAGAGGATGTAGCAATGATGGTCTCGGTACAGCGAAGGTTGCCTGGCGTTTGAAAGTCTCAAAGGGTCACAAAGGGATCGAACGGGACGGATGACGGTTTGCATCAACAAGCTTCTTCCTAAGGATGCCCTACATTCTTATGGGATTGCTGTAGTAATTACAGAATGCTGTGCCCTGGTACTTTCCTCCTCTGTCTATTAGTGAAGGCTGACCCTAGTCCGACTTTTGTCTGGATGGATGAAATGGAAAGACTACGGCTCCTTAAATGAAGTCACGTCTTTCTGGCACACCGGCTCCGACAATAGACCATTGTGTCCGTTGTCATCATCGCACTGGCGCGTCGGCCGGAATACCTACGCATCTCCAACTTCCTCAGCTCGGAAAGTATTGAGCTCAAGCAGCGTATCCTCAAAGCCTTCAAAGATATCACTTTCCTTCAACCTCTTGGAAATTGTTGTACCTACCTCCACTTCGGTCCCTGTGAGGCTTAAGACAACTACCAGATTAAGGTCAGACACCTCAAATAGTACCCTTTCTTCCATATCCCAGTCATGTCGCCGATTACCAATTAGCATCCGGTGACCGTTCGGAACCTTCCTGTATAGCCACAGAAGTTTTTGCAGCCGCTCATTGTTCACGGCGGTCTCGAGCCTGCTTGAGAGATGCTTTGCAAGGTACTTCTCGAATGCGTCTTTGACATCTTCAGAGTCAGTGAAGCCATAACCGACTTTGTTGACGTTTAGATCTCTCCAATAGGCAGCTGCAGATTCCTTGAGCTTTTGAATTTTCTCTTCGGAAACATCATCAATCGTGCACCCAACCACCAGTCTGCCTATGATGCGAAGGTGCTTTCTCTGATATGCGCTCAAAATTCGCTTCATCTCTTTAAATGGGCAAGGAGGTAAGTAGAATGTATTATTCCCATACCAAATGTTATGGCCTTCCTCGTAGATTTGACGACATGTCGCCAGCAATTGAACGCCATAATGATGCTGTTCCTCGTGGTCGGCAGGCTCTGCGGATGTGTTGAGGTATTCATCGCCATCGATGACGTCGCAAAGTGAGCCAGGGTCTGCGTCTATGTGCACCTCCCCAGGGTGCAAAGCCAATTCCATGATCTGATCGCGGATCTCGCGCGGAAGATCGAGATATCCTATTTTCGTAGAGGGAGGCATGCTGGCAATCCACCGTGGACCTTGCTTCTAGGCTTGAGGAAGGGAAGGGGCGGCTGAGTAGCTCTGTAGCTGTTCCCTGACTGCAGTCCGTTGAGAGGGGCTTGTGGTCGAAAATGAGAGTTCTTTGGCACTTCGTGCTTAGGAGTCCAGGTTGGATAAACTGGGCTTGAGGGGTAAGAGCTAAGACTCGAGATGCCTCTTTGAGTGTGATAGCTGTTTGACTGGGTTTCGCTGGTCTCGGCCAGAAGGTCGAGTTAGGAGTTCATGCAATCGCTGCTCAGTGAACGAGCTTGAAGCTTATGCAATTTCTGCTCGTGAGGTAGATAATGAGGTCGAGGTGAGTGTAGCCGAAAGCGTTCAAAGAGTCATTTGCTTGGACAAGAAATGTCTCTGACTTAGTATTTCGCACCCAACTTAGGCATACGAAGTAAGGACTTCTTTGTTCTTTAACATCCGATTGTGGGTCCTAGATGATGTCAATCAAAGCTCTGAAGAGCACCTTGGAACACTCACACGAAGGATCTTCCGGCCTAGAGTTTGTAGAGGTCAAAGAGTTAGGGAGGGTAAACAATCTGATGGCCACTCAGTGGGTTGTCCGGCTCTGTGAGAGTAGAAATTTGCCCTACCTTTTGCAGCGACTCTAGTTGTTGTCTATGCTTATAATAAGAGTTGAGTAGATGTGATAATGAGCCAGCCGTAAGTCGGAAGATCAAAAGCACTTTGATCGACCATGTGTTATGATTACATGATCAGGACTGGTCACTTTGTGGTAAGGTTGCAAATCTTACATCGGTCCTTGGCTTCACCAGGCAATTAGTTGCAGTCCTTGTGGACATAGGCTCCGGGATTCACGTCATTATTCTTTCGCCTCAGGAGTATATCCAGTCGGGAGGGTCAGCTTGTGCACAATGTCACGATAAAAGTGACCAACTTGCCGGAATTTGGGGATTACGAACTAATGACACGTTATCAAGTAAGTCGAACCTGTTTGTTCTAAACCATAGTCACTTCATAATCGGTGTCTGATCTCCGATAATTTTGGAACAGGAGATGATCTTGAGGATAACAAACGTGAGCGTATTGGGCATCTAGGGCGGCATTCCTGCCAGAGTGTGATAAAGGGGCAGGATCGCTGGTGATTTGCATCCAGCAGAAAACCAACCTGAAGCCCCTTGGTATCACCAATGGTCCATCAGGGTGCAACTGCCTATTGTCCCGTATCATCTTATCCACACAGAATCAAAGAAGCCTCGTTCATACCCAGCCGTTAGTCGTTGGTCGACATGGTCTTTTTTTGCAATTTACCACCCACGGTGGCAAAATGAGTACAAATGAAAAGCTGTGTCCGACATGTAAGGCGATCCCAACCGGGGATGTTACGATTTCGCGGCCGCGAATAGAAGAACCAGCGCTCACCGCATCACCGGTTTCACTCAGCATCCTAATCATTGTTAGCAAAACCTCGAAGCTGAGACGAGCTGAAACAGACCTCTTGCCACATCCGTGTTTCTAGACATTCCATAGGACCAAATTCGAGGAATTCCAGCCATTCTGAGAACCCTTTCCAGCCGTAATTTGCCACTTGAGCGATCAATACAGACGTCAATGCCTTGTATGCGTTCATCATCATTGTCGCCATCTGGACGTCTCTTGCCTTTGCTTGGAGTGACATAGCACGCAGATGACTATGTTCTATGACCAACTCTGTAGCAACGACCTGTCGCCACTCATATGTCGATTGACCATTGAGTCGGCAAGGGTTGTGATGCTGGATTCTGATGTCGCTCAATCCTCGCCAGGTCAGTACATACATAAGTTTGGACACCCAAAGCTCCTTGGTCATACGAGCCAGGCACACCGATACACTGGTATTATCCTGAGGAGGGGTGGTAGATAGGACAGGCATGATGAGCGATCTGCCAGAGACCCTGGCGTTCAACTCGGAGAGCAAGTTGGGTGTTAGGTCAGCGATTCCAAGATCAACAGAAACGTGTTTGATCAAGGCCTTATGATGTGGCTGTAACTTATCGAAGTATTCGATTGAGGTGCGTAGTGGTCCAGGAGCGAGGTGGAAGGTGTTAAGGCTGTAGAATACCGCATGTCCTTCGCAATACAGCTGCTTGCAGGTGGCGAGCACTTGACAACCGTATTTGACCCTTGTATCTTGCGAAGCTTGGTGCGCCTTGAGTACTTTAGAGAGATAGGGATAGTTTATCCTCTTGACGACAGCGTCTATCGGATCCTGGGCTCGAAGTTTACGGTGGGCTTTCGTGATAATGCTGGACGATTTGGCTGGGAGGTAGATGTCGCCAGGGGCGAGAGCGAATCGCAAGGTCCGATTCCGTATCTCAGGGGGTAGGTTAAGGATACTTGGGCGATGGCTATGGCGCGGAACGGAAACATGGCATTTGCGTGACAAGATCTTGATCGTAATCGATGCCGGGACCTTGCGAGATCGTACTCTTTCAGATTCATGAGATTGTAGTCTTTCAGAGCGGCGTAATCCATTGGGAAGACGGACTCCCGAACGTGGAGACTCCATGGTGAATCGATCTTGCTTGTGCCCAGCTTGCCGCGGCGGGACAAAATCAGATCGCAAGTGGATTGAGGAGCAGATTTTGCAAGACATGCGGGGAGGTTTTGAACAACGCTAAGTCAGTAGACAAATAGAATAACGCGCCATTGAGTCTTTGAGTGTTGTTCTTCAACCGAAGGTACACCTTTCTTTATCTAGTCAACCTGTCCTGATCCGCACAGCATCCTAGAAGTCCAAGCAAGCAAATGCTTAGTGGGAACGCTCAGTCACGTCTATGTATAGCTGAGATTCCGTGGTTGTAGTTGGGAAGAAGGTTCAATCTGGTATCTAGCTCAACCATTCAGCCAGTGGAAAGCACAATCTTGGCAGTACCCGACATGGCCGCCCAACCAACCAGAGTAACGACACAGGCTCAACAGTGAATAGCCAATGTCGCAGGTCAGATATGTGATGGACATATTCATTGTGCCGATGGTGTGAACGATGTTCTAATGTCGAACATCAAGACGTCTTTAGAGCCCTCAGAGCAAGGCAGACCTGCTAATCTCCGACTGCGCCGAAGCTAAGCCCGATCGGACACTAGGATCCCAGCCCCTTTTCTTCGGAGGCAACCTGTCCTACAATATTCATACTGATATATTTGTCTATAGTAGTGCTATCCTTCGATTGATCCTGTTGGAGACGCTCCTCTGAATAGCATGAATTTCAGAAGTCAGTGCCCACCACTCCTTTAAATCCCTTCTAGTCATTCAGCATCTTGACACCGGGATTATCTCTGTAGCTAGGCGGCTGCTTGCTTTCGGTCGATACCCTGTGCTGACAATAGAATGACTAAGGTCTTACATTTCTGCTCCTGTAGGATTTTGAAGGATGTATATGTTTTGAGCATAGAGTGCTAGGGGCTTCCCATCTTCCATTCGCTTCTGTGCGTGCTGGCGGTTGTTCCAGGCTTGAGCGTCGACTAACATAATCTCGGGCTACAAATAAATTAGTAGGTGCCCGAGTTACACACGTCCGGTATCCTGGTACGAGGAAGCGATGTACGCAGGTTCAAACAACCGCTGCATCGGGCTTTCGATGAAGCTAGCTTGATCTTAGTATTCACGGCTCAATAAGGGAGTGAAAAGATATCTTCTGATGTGGACGTCAATGTTCCAGACAATAAGCACTATGTCTTAAGCCTTCTCAGCAAAATAATAGAAACGCGTACAATCACACTTCGCTATTTCCGTTCCTGCCACTGTAGGCATTAATCTCGTCGCATCAGGAAACCCGTCGAGCCAGGAAAGAATGGCTTGCAAACATCCATTTTCTCATAGAATAAGAACATCAGATCCGAGCGACTTTCGCCATGTTCAAGTCTACTCGCGGTTGTTCCAATCCTCCCCGTAATCCACCTCACCATTCAACCACTGCTTAAACCCAAGCCACCCAATCCTACCAACTACAACGCCAACTTTCCTCTCTAGTTCTCGGACGCTATCATCGAACTCTTGGATTCCGTGCCGACGAGCTCCAACAGGGCTATAGGTGCTCCAGGAAGCGCCGGTGCCGATGAGTATACCCTTCATCCGTTCTCGGAGCCTTTCGCCTTCGATGGGCAAGCTAAGATATAGGGACGGAAATTCCAGGACGACTCGGTTAAGATAGTCCCAATGGCATATCCATCTGACTTTCTCTTCCCATAATTTCACGGCGACCGAGCCGCACCACCTCGCCCATTCTGTGTTTGTGAGAGTTTCCATTCTACGTCCCAACATCGTTGGGTGGGCATGGATATACTCCTCCAAGGCCCTGAGAATTGGAGGTGTCAAGTCCTGGAGCGAGAATTGGATGCCAATGCAGCGGATCAACGCCTTGTGTTCATGACGTACGTTATCAAAATAATATTCGGCGGCCTCGGAGCTCCCACGTAGCAGGTAGAAGGTGTTCTGGCCCCAAAAGAATGCCTGCCCCTCGCGCATAACAGCCTTGCTCGTTGCTAGCAGCTGGAATCCATGCACTGACCCTCCGTCGTTCAGAAGCCGTCGCCTGCCTTCTGGTGCACCGGGAGGAGGATATAGAGAGTTCTTTCCAGAATGCATATCCAAGATCCCGTGAACAATAATGTTCTCCCAGAACTGTTCCGACTGTTCGAATGCCTTCCAAAATTTGTCACGAAAGGACCTCTTGCTCAGCGGCTTGGGAGGTGGTGTGATGATATATTCAGACATAGTAGGCCCCATCTGTGGAAGGTACACGTTTCCTGGCATGAGTACATGTTTCATGATCTGGGCCCGTAATTCTCCCGGTAGAGCCATGTATTCGGCTTTGCCTTTAGAAGGTCGTGCCTGGGAGTCGCTTGCTGTTCTGTCTGCTCTAGTGCGCCGGCTGTGAGGGGCTGCAGATGGGCGGTTTGTCGCTCTCCTCCAATTCAGGCTTGACTTGATGGCATGATACAAGAGCCCCAGTATCACATACATACCCACGATGGAGAAGAGTAAGCTCGTGTGAAAAAAGGCATTGCAGTACCACGGAACCCCAGTCTTCCACATGCGCGGGTAATCTTGTATGAAATCTGTCCAAATGGTCATCGACATCGCCCAATGGGAGATGATGGAGAAAGCAGTCAAGGTAGGATTTTCTATCTTTAGAGGCATGTTGCCGGCGTTGGAGGCTGCTCTGAAACCTGGCCTAAGTCTACCACGCGAGTCAGTCCAATGGTCCGGGTTTATTCGTTTGGACTTCTTCAAATGGAGGGATGGCAATCTCAAGAGACAACGACGATGAATAATCTTGTTACTTGCCCGATGTACTCGTTTTGTGAGCTGAATCTCCTCGTCATAAATATAATGGCCGTTATAATGGCCGTTGCGCCTTCGCCTCAAACTGTATCGAGGACCGATCAATGATGTCTGTTCACAACCATGAGAGTTAGTATGAAGTTTGAGATGAACCTAAGTAAACCAAACTTATGAAATATAGATTTATAAGTGGGGAATGGTAAGAGAGGAATCTGATATGATTGTCGACTTCTCCGTCAGAGTACTCCTGATCTTATACGAGCGACACACAGGCACTCGCTCAAATTGGAAACAGCACCTAATTTGGAAGTAGCGATTCAACATGATGACGACACCTGGTTTGGATCATCAATGTATCAATGATCCTGATATTGCATCCCTTTACCAACACTCGTTGGCTTTGTCGGCAAAGATAAGGGTGTATTTTTACATTAAGTATGACAAAACTTCGGCTAGCTTATGAAACTATTGGTGGTGCTTCTGCTGTCGAATTTTCCAGACGTCGATGCCTTATTATAACAGCTCGTGCAATTTTGCGGCTACGCCACTATTTTTCTCCCGGTTACAGTCCAGCATAACCATTAAATAGAGGGAATTAAATAAATGTCAGCCTCCACAGTGTTGAACTGGAAACATTGATCTTGGCTGTCTCAAGAGAAACTTAGGGTGTCTCAAGAGAAACTCAGGTCGATAGAAAGAAGTCTCGATCTATCATTGACTACTGCTGATCTATAGAAATCAATTACATCTATAAAGCAGGCTCCTAAGTGTTGCAATCCCTCCGTAGAAGGTTGATTTCTTAGGGTGAGTGTGTTCCATGAAACACTTCATCGGTGTCCATCAACCTTAGTCCGACAGCTCCCCGGTTCAACAGTCTCGAGACTCGTCTTTCATCGCTTGAGCTATATCCTCTTTGAACAGCCGCCATCCCTTGGTGGCAATTATAGCATGCGAGCTACGACGCGCTTCTGCGGCTGCTTGGCGCAAGAAGAGCCAGGCTCTCACGTCCAGAAGGGTGCTATCACCTGGTCCCAGGGCCGGGTTCGGTATTTTGTGAATCAGTCGACCAGAACCGCGTAGCGCAACCTGGAGCTCCTCCCCTCTGAGCTCTATAGGCGGTTTGCCAGGAGCCTCGAGCCTCACTCTCTCCAAATTCTCCCAGCGTTGAACCCACTGGAGTTTTCTGGCCCAGATGAACGTTAGGGCTGCATTGACGTAGTATTCCCAGCCACTGTGGAATTCTTTGGGGGGAGATCCGTCCCGTCTCCCGCGGTGAGGGTTCTTACGAGCATACTGCTCTATATGATCGAGGACTTCTGGTGTCAAGTCGGCGATTGAGAATTGGATTGCAATCGATGTGACTAAAGCCTTGTGTTGGGGTTGCATGGATCGCCAGTAGAGTTTGGAGTGGCTTACAGGGCCCCGAGGAAGATAGAATGTGTTTCCGGCCCAGTAGTAGGAGTAGCTTTCCTCATAAGTCTGTCGGCTAGCGGTCAATAAGCCAACCGTGGAGTCCATAGGTCGAGTGAAGGTCGGCTCAAGGTCCAGGTATCTCAATGTATGCCGAACCAGGGATGCAAAGAGTATTTCGATTATCTTCTTCATGTGGGACCGAGTTGAGGATCGAGGAGTTTTGGATGCAGACCTTCGGTTCCAGTGGAATATCTGGAAAGGGTGGTGTTTTGCTTCACCAACCGGTCGTAGAAATATCTTTCCATGACCCAAGGCCAGCCGAGCAATGATATACCTAATCTTGCCTGGTAAAGATATGTGGTTGAACTTGACCGTCGTTCGTGGTTCGTTACACATCCTAACCGATTGTGCTGAAGGAAATCCTGCGACATTCCAATTGATGACGGGAATCGCGGCAATTGGTGGAATCCTCATAGGTATGCAACCTCTTCGATACTTTTCCTGCCGTGCCGATTAGAATGCCTGACCTAACACCGGCAAGAATTGAAGGCTACTTACTAGACGGACCTCCCTCTTGACCACAAGGAAGCAGGGATTCAAGAAGGACATGGCTGAAGGAATGACCTCCTTTTGGACCACAAGGTAGCAGGAGCTAAAGAAGGACCTGGCCGGAGGAATTACCAAAGGTAGGATCCACTTCCTGAACATGAGTTCTTGCATCGCTATGACCAAAACGTATATGACAAGCCATGCGACTACTTCCAACGACGACATTTGAAGCTCGCTAGGAGCCTGTGGCCAATCTCTCAGGAAATGGTACATGGATATGGTGTACCACATGACTAATAGATAGTCGAGTCGATGGTTGTAGTGACATCGTTCAGGGCGGCAACAAGGATATCGCTGATAATCAGGTCGAAAGAGCTTAGAAAGCTGTTGCCTTAGTTGATAGGTCATCCTGCGTGATTCGACTCTTGAAAAGTCCTCCCTGCTTGGTTTTGATTAGAAGAAGTATCAGATATACCCGGAACGTCTGATGATCCATATTTATGTGTGAACTATTGTAACAAAGCCACAACACACTCGCAAAAGAGTTGATCAAAAATAAGGGGGGAATTGTGTTGAATTGATTTCATTAGCAGAAGACAGTTCACGTAATAGCCGGGGAGTGTAGGAGAACAAAGCGATCATGCTACTTTGTACCGAATATAGCGTCTATGACCATATCGGCTATCGGAATTACTTCGAACCCGAAGACCGGTTGACAATGGGCATAGTGAAGTGGTCAAGTAGCTATGACAGAATCTAGGCATCACAATCCTTCAGCCAGTCTTGCGATTGACAGACTTGCTGGATGTTTTACTTATCCGTACTGAACATACTCCGATTCGACAACACACGATACAGCCCCTTTGGGGTATGACTAACCGTTACAGAACACTATCCACAATTTCATTCTCGCCAACTCTTGGCAGCACTTTATTGTGAGGTGTATCTCGGATTTCTGCCGTTTGTTCGAAGTGTTTCAGATCTGCAATATACAGCTGGAAGACCTCACTCCCCAATGATCGACTGGAGTTGGCACCTCCCTTGTTATTAAGATTGGTTGAGCCAAGAATACGGAAGAGGTCGTCTATGGTGAAGCAGCATTTGTAGTATGTAGGCGGCTTTTGGTGAGGTTTCCGATGATGCAGAATCGGCGTTCGTAGTTGTGAAAGCGCAGGGGTCAGAGGTGTAGATGCAAGCTTTCGCGGCGGAGTAGGCTGTGGTGTAGGAGGCACAGATACAGGCATACACGGTCGTTCTTGCAAAGCTGGTTTTGAGGCTTTCTTGGCCGACGAAGGTGGAGGAGTAGATTGTGGGGTTGCAAGTGGTGTAGGAGGCAATGTAGGAGGTGTTTGTGAAGCTGCCTTTGGTGCTGGAGAAGGTGTTTGCGGAGGTGTTTACGGAGGACTTCTGGTGATAGTACTGAGGGTGCTACGCAGTAAGCTGGGTGTTGTTGATGACTGAGTGCTTTTAAAGCTGGTCTCTATGCTAGCGGGCTAGATCTCCCCCGAGGGATTGATGTCAGCACGGTGACTGAGTACTGCAAAGTAGTTGGGTGTGACTTTTTATAAGTGGCCAAGGTCTTCCCGAAGCCTGCTGCCTGTACATAGAATACAGGTGATCGGCCATTTTGAAGGTACCATTTGTTAGGGATGAATGAATCTAAGGTATGTGTGGTAGGTACTTCCGATCCGGGGGGTCATACTATGTTAGCGTGTCAGGGTTTAGGGTTCACATTATATTGCCCAGCTCTTACCCAAATAAACCCTAAGCCCTAAACCCTGACACGCGAACATATAACCCCCTGGGTATGAAGTACTATGGATGAATTGATGGTATCTGAGATGGAATCCATTGACTTCAAAAAAAGGTCTACTTCTCTTCAGCCCCTTCAATCTTCTCAACCCATTTCGCCCTCTTATGATGATAGAATTCTATCGTTGGCTTGTCACCACTCATCGTCTCCAAACATCCCTCCTTGAAAAACTTAAGCCCCTAGCACCACTATCATTAGCCGTTCAGCCCCTGTAGATACCAAGTCGAGACAACGCCCTCAAATATCTCACCGGGAATCCCGTGCTTTCTCTCCAAATCGTACTTCCACACTCCCCGCAAAAGAAATTAGTAAACCGATTGCCCTCGTCGGTCTCCTTCGTATACATTCTGGGCTGCCCGGACTCCAGTCTCAAAGCTGAGGCGGGGACTAAGAGATTCGTGCTGTATGCGCTGCCGCTGATTTTGCGGCAGTCGGAGCAATGGCAGAGGGCTTTGAACTGCAGAGTGCCGTCATAGACAATGCGAATCGACCCGCAGACTGATGGTACGTCAGCACATGAAGCAGGGGATTGTGTTTTCCTGGAAAAGGGACGACTCCGTAGGAAATTGACAGGAAGAGGAGAGCGAAAAGGAACGAGAGAGGGGAAATACGGCAGGATCCAGATGTCATCGCTATATCTTCGAGAAGTATGTATTCGAATTGCAGGTCAACACAAGATCTTGGAGCTGGCAAGAATTGATCTGAGATAGTTTTGATGTAGTTTGGGTGTCCTTCGCCGATGGATGAATGTTCGCAGGGCCAATGGTGTAACAAGGATCATGAATGCCACATTACGATCAGGTCCCGCTGCAGGCCCCACTGGCCGTGAAGCGCCATTAACCAGATTACCCCACATGCACGTTGGATGGGGTCAAGCATATGCGCTCGCGTTCGGTAAGTGGATCGAGGACTCACATCGGCCAGTTTCCCATGGTCACTCCCTTCTAACTAAAATGTGAATTTATACTATGCCAATGATCTCAATGCTCAAAGTCTAAAATATCCTTGATCCTCTCCGCAGCAGCCATCAAAGCCTCGCAGTAGGATTCCGTAAGACCCACAGCGCCCTGCACGAAGAAGAGACACCCCTCGCTCCCAATCTCATAGTGCACCCACATGCTCTCCGGGTCCGGCATGAAGAAGTCAGCCTCCTGTGCCATCAAGCCTTCCGAAGTGTCAGTCTTTATCTTCCTCGTGCTCGTCACTTGCATCATGTCCCACGTCGGATCCGTAAACAGGTTGGGCAGCTCTTCATTGGCTTCAAGAATAGCTTCTCTTAACGCCTCAAGATGAGCTGCGAAGCCGCGACCGCGCATAATTCTTGTCATTGTACTTGTGTCGGCTTTCGCTGCTTCGCGAAGCAAGCGAAGACTGTCTGTTGTGGCAGTATTGGATCTAGCGGCTAATTTGCAGAAGGCTGCCATCGACGGAGAGACGACTTGCATCCAGTCGAGACAGCCTTTTCGAAACGTCATCGTCGTGATTGTTTCCCATGAGGGATACTGTTGCCCGTAATGGAGGTAGGACGCCAGTTGGATTGCAAGCTGGCAGCCGAACTTGGACGGTATCTTATGAGCGCGAAGAAGACCATTGTTCAGAATGGGGACGTCGAAGCGGATGAATTCAGCTGGGGAATAGGTTGCGTCAAAATGTTCCTTGACTCGCACAATTTCCTCATCGATGCAGTTGTCCGTCGTGAAACGGTATTGTTCTACGAGTTCTTCATACCCATTGCTAGGCTTTGCGACCTCTGAAGAGGGTTTTATACCTGTAATAGCATCTGTGATAAAGGCATTTAGCGGCCTGACTGACAAGGCATCGAGCATTGTATGCTCGCAGACATATCCGGAAACGCCATTTTGACATACTACAAATTGTAAGCTTTTGTCACTCCAGCGGTTGGCAGGATTGCCGAGAAGTAGTTGATTGCAACGTTGTGATGGCGTTTTGGGCGACTCGTCGTCAAGACAGACAACAAAAGCTGCAGTTTCTATCATGTCAATCAGTGCACGATTTTCCGTACTAGCTAAAATGACTTTTGCTCGAAGCACTGCCCAGCTATCCCGCTCGCTGGCGGTAAGTGTAGCTACCGCGGGCAAGCTTGCGTTCGATCGTTCAAGAACGCTCTGAAAAACTGCCTTGAGAGTGGCATGAGTGGCGGGACAACCATTGCTTGTAAACATAATCTTGAAGACATGCCCTTTTCTCAAAGCAACTAAGTAATCGTTGCTAGGATATTGACAAATCTTATCAAGGGTTTTGCTGGGTTGGCGATTGGTGTTGAAGAGCCATCTCAACGAGTCCATGCATAATAGCTCTTCGTTCACGTACTGATCTTCAACATTCCCAGCATCCAGATTTTGTTTGAATTGCCAAGCAGATGCAGCAATGATGGCAGCGCGTCCTGCTTGACTATGTGGCTCAATAGTGGGGAGGTGACTGCCGTAGAAAGTACCGTATGGGTGGATAGGAGCACGTCTTCTCAAATACATGCCGTTGATTTGTAAGTCGAAGTGCCAGTTGTCGACCTGGGGATCTAGAAGACGAAGCTCGAGTCGTTCCTGAAGATTTCGGCACTGAGAAGCTTGAACCTCACTAATAACGCGCGAGGTATGTGTGAAGTTCTCGTTGGTGAGAAAAGGCCGAGCGCTATCCAAGTAAAATCCTAACGTGTCAGGTAAATCTGGCAGAGGAAGTTTGGGAAGCGCAGTTTCTGCATTGCCACCTCTATTACCACTATAGACGACTGGCATTTGTGTTGAGCTATGACCATTAGAAGTGGTGTGATCTGTGAGTTGTGACCCTGGGTTACCGCTCGAAGATTTGGAGACTAGTTGGGATCTTGATGCCACTTTCTTGCCAAGGGTCTTCAGGCTAGGTTCATCGAGTATCTCGGAAGCGTGGACGGTCGTAGCAAACTCATGGGAGATCCAATTTTTGAGCTCAATGGCCGTCAAAGAGTCCACACCATAGTCTACCACGGGCTTTAGAAGGCTTATCGCTTCAGGTTCCAGTCCTGTCAGACTAGCTAGATGACGACCTGTCGCTGCAGCGATGATCTGGCTTGCTTCGTCGACACTGTCAGCACCCACAACGGAATCCTTGAAACGGACGCCATTGTCCTCGGAGCTATCCTTATCATGCTTGCCAGAGGAGCTGCGCACGTGGACGAACATTGCACTCTTCATTGTAGGCGTCGGATGCGCAGCCTCGGCGATCGATGCGCCATTTATGCCTATCGCTACTTGTCCAAGTGCTTCCTTGCGCGCTTCCGGGGACATTGCATAACTTAAAACATTGAGCAGCTCAGCATCTTTCACTGGATACCAGCCTTGTCTAAGGAGGTTTTGAGAGCGAGCGCGACCTTCTGGGCCACCGTAAGCAGTACTGCTCTCTATCATACCAAGGTTGATCGATAGGAAATTCGTCTCTGATACATTGCGGTTCATGGCAAAGGTATCCTGATAAGTATTTCCCGCTGCGTAATTTCCTTGTCCCCTGCTACCAACAAGACCACTGAGGGAGGATAACAAAACAAAAAATTCAAGAGGTGAGTCTCGAAACGCTTCATTGAGGTTGCGTGTACCGTCCATTTTTGCTTTCAAGGGGACAAGAAAATCTTCCAGTGTCATTCGCTCCAGCACTGAATCCTATAACCGCACGGGGTGAGATGAGATCACGCACACCACATTATCGGTGAGGTTAGGTGGACTTACCTGCAGAACCGCGGCAGACTGTATGATACCCTTTACTGGCGGCAAACCATCCTGCCGAAGGCGCGTTACTGCTTCCTCGACAACGGATCTGTTAGAAATATCACAAGCCGTAGTGTAAATCTGAACGTCTCTTGATGCCTGCCGAAGTTCGTCTTGGAGAGATTGTCTTTGCTCTTGACTGGTGGGCCTCCGTGACAGAATCAAGATGTTTTTGGCACCTCGTTTGGCGAGAAGGCGGCATAATTTCTGCCCAAGGTCTCCTAGACCCCCAGCAATGACATATGTTGCACTACTATCAAGTTGATATTCCGTTGAATGAAGCGCTGGATCCGCAATACCAAGGACCTTGGCTCGACTATGCTTGTGCACATCGTACACAGCACCTTGGTTTTGGCTTATGGTATTCTTTGCTTTAGAAACCTCTTCAGTATCGGTAAACACGACGCTCTTCGCGGACGGATAGGTAGCTGGATCCTGATTTTGGAGCATCGATATGACACTTTCTATCAACACGGGCAGTCGCTCGAGATTCCGTACAAGCAGCACCGCAGGGTCAAAAGCGACGATTGTGACGGTCTTGTTCAAAGGTGACGAGACGTGGGAGCATACTTCTTGGCTACTCGAATGCCTAACCTGGACGAAAATTCCCATGACGCCAATACAATCCCAGATACCGGGTCCTGAATCGGTGGACGCAGAATTGAAGACTACATCTGCACCTTTGTCGACTCGATTCTCTAAAAGATGTCGCTGAAAATTGTTTGGTCGAACCAAGAAGATATTTTCTTTCGGGAGCTTGAGCTTCTCCGATAGCATCAGCATCGCTGACCCTGATAAGACTGTCGCAAGTACGACCGCTCCAGCATGGCGGGCAATCGAGCAGGCGATCTGTCCAACATCGCTGTCTGCTTCATGGATCAATACACTCTGATCTTTTCTTAGCCCTGCAATGTCGATTAAAACATGGTATACACTCGCGAAATTGCTGGGTATAGTGGCCGCAACGGCCATAGGAATCGAGTCTGGTAGGAGAACCACCTGCGTGCAGACGATACGCGAGGTTGTTGCGTATTGATTGCCTCTTGTTGTCCATGCACAGACACGTTGGCCTGTTTGGAAGCTTTTCGACACACTGGAGCCTACGGCGCTTACATAGCCTGCGAAACCTTGAATCCCTGTACTTGAGTTGTGAGATGAACTAACGAGCCCTGCGCTATTGTCCGCCGTTGTAAGAGAGTGCGCCCTAACCGCAATTTCAATTTCAGTAGGCCCAATCTCGTCTTCCAAAGCCTTGCCATGGCGTGCCAAGCTTGAGTCTACCTCCGAAAGTAGTCTCCAGTCACTGGCTGCTTCGATTGGTACAAGTCGAGGGATGAGTACTTGACCACTCCGGTAAATGTATTGTTGCTCATCAACAGGCTCAGCTCCTTCGTTGCTTCTCAAGGCCATCGAGAATATTTTGGTGACCTTCAGCGCCAAGTCTGGCATGCAGTGCTCAATAGCCTCTTGCACATCAAAATGAACAAATCTCAGCTTCTCATTCTCTGCACAGGCGCTGCGAGCAAAACCACTGATCAGACCTTTCTCGGGATTTCGAGCAGCTTCAACACTGCTTTGAACACTTATCCATAGTACTGTAGACGAGGACCCCATAATAGTGGCAATGCGTTTAAAGCGGTCCGCACTTGGACTTACTAACATGGGACTCTGTCCATTATCAATGATAATATAGGCCGCTTTGCTCAGACCATTGAGCGAGCTCCATGTAGACAAACGCGCCTCGATACCTTCATAGTCGATTATGGCGCGTAGGGTCACTGCGAACGCTTTCAGCCCATCTTCGGCGACAATCTGGACGGGCTGCGGAAAGTCTTGGGGATGGATGTCAACGGATTTAGACACAAGGGTAATGCCGGTGTTAGCATCCTCGTTTCGAGCTCCGTCAAGGTCAGCTTCGCGAAACCATGCAAGATCGCCAAATTCATGTTTCAGTAGAATTTGTTGCAACTCGTCCCTCTTTGGTGCTCTTGAATTCTCGAAACTGGCCATCAGTCTTCCATCGGGCCTTAGCAAATTCCGCATAGTTTTCATCATATCCTCGGACCAAGCCAATGACTTCTGCAGAGCAGCGCAAATTATTACGTCATATGTGTCTCCATTACGCTGTAGTTGACTCAGATCTTGTGTAGCGTCCAGACTTTTGAAGCTCAGCCAGCTGTTACCAGGCTTGAAAAGGCTCCTCAACCGCTCTGAAGACTCTGCTGTCTCACTAACAGCATGATAGCACACGGGAATAGGCAAACATCCATCGACGAGTACTTGAAGATTCGAAGCTATGTCTTCTGCGCTTCCAACTCCAAGATGCAGCACGGAAAGAGGCGGGTACTTGAAACGGAGTTGTCTCAAGAAACATGCTCTCGACATAACCACAGCTGGCTTAGCCATTGAAAGCGAACTAAGCTCAACATCCGATTCCCAGATCATCCGGTAACTCATATGATGTGACGGAGAAAGTCCCGATGCAGATGTACGCTCTGCATTTCCTACTTTGCAGATCCGCAAATCCGAAATGGTCAGCAGTGCTTCAGACCTTGGCAGCCCGCCTATCCCGATGACGGTAATGCCGGCTCTGGCTGAGCGTAAGTCGTGAGTGCCCAAGATGGTCGTTGCAATTAGCTCTTGCCCTGGATCGTTCGGCAATTCGAGAGATATAGCCATGTGACGTATTGACACTGGCATGATAGAACCTTGACCACCGGTTTGTGCGTACAATGGCAATGCAGAGTGCATGATAGCATCTAGAGTCGTTGGGTGGATAACATGGGGTTGTTGGTAGTCACAAGGCATGACAGCCGCGATATTGGGAACTCGAACGCGACCAACAGCCTCTGTCTCGTAAACTCGCAGCGCCTGTATGGCCGCAAAACAGGGACCATAGAGGTTACCGCCGACACGTAGGCCTTGGTATATCTCCATGGAGCTTAGATCACGCGAGCAGTTGACAGGTATCTCATCTTGTGCCCCCTTCCCAATGGACACAGTACTGCTACCAGTTTCGGCAAGTTCGCTCTCACTTCTGTCGGCCAAGTTATCCAGCTCAAGTGTGGTTTGGCCCCGGCAATGTTCATGCCAGACTTCATCTGATGAGAGAGCAACGATACGGAATGTATAACAATTGGTATCAGCAGATTGACCAGCCTGGAGACAAATCTGCAACTCCACCTTTGCAGGGGCTGGCGGAACAATTAGCGCCCTCAAGAAATTGACGTCCTGTAGTATAATTTTGGAGAACTCTTGTGGCGGCTGCTTCTCTCTGGTGAGTTGGTGAATTGCTTCAACCACCATGCAGATGTAGCCTGCACCTGGGAATGTAACTTGACCATCGACTACGTGGTCTGCAAGCCAGCGTAACGTACCCAGATCAATAATATATCGCCAGCTCGGCGCGATGGAGTTCATGCCCGGCATGTGCACACCCAGAAGCTCATGGTAGGGATGTTGCCGCTGGTTGTGCTCTCGACTCAGCCGAGATTCACACCAGTATGCTCTGGAGTGGTCCCATGAATAATTAGGTAGGTCTTGTAAAACACGTCGTTTGCCGTTGATCCCGGTCAGCGAATTGGCGGCACCAATGTTGACTTGATGTCCCATTTCCCACATCTTTCCTCCTAACACCAAAATGCTACGCAGAGCATTACGGTTTCTTTCTAGAGTTGGAAGATAGCGATACTTGAGATCATCAGAGGCGTATGTGAGGGTCTGTCGTATTGGACCGCTTAGGCTGCTGTGCGGACCAATTTCGACAAAAACGTTTGTCGGTTGACTTGTCGTTCGGGCCAGCATAGCTTGATTCCGGCAATACTCACCCAGGGCATCGCGAAAACGGACTTTGGAGACAAGGTTTTCGATCCAGTATGCTGTATCAAAGTTCCCTACCTTTTGCTTCGCAGTAACACTTGACAAAAACTTAATATCATCCCGTGGAACTTGCACCTTCACGTTGCCCAATAAGCAACGATATTGATCTGCCACCCGCATGTGCTGAGAATGATACGCAATGTCCACATTCAGCCTTCTACAAAATATCTGTCGTCCATTAAGAACTTTCTCGATCTCGACAATCGCAGGTTCGTCCCCAGAGAGAGTCGTACTTGAAGGGCTGTTGGCGCAGGCCACTTCAACAAGGCCGTTACTTAGATTCGTCAGAAAGGGCAAGACTTCTCTTTCGCCGAGGCCAACAGCAAGCATAGCACCCCTGCTTGAAATTATTTTTCTTACAGATACTGGCAATCTGACTGCGGCAGTATGATAATCTTAGGGCTTGTTCATGAGATACTATGCCAGCAGCGTAGCAGCACCGATTTCGCCACTAGAATGGCCAAGCACCATTCTTGGACTAATGTTGATGCTGGCAAGAAGGTCCACTAGTGCAATCTGAAGGGCGGTGCTCGCCGGCTGTGCGATCTGACTTTCATCCATCCGCGAAGTCGCTCGGTTTTCAAGCAATTCGCTTTGAAGACTCCAAGAAGTACCGAAGTCTCGTATATCATATCTGATTTTTGGATGGAGGCTGAGAAGGGTGATTCGAAGGACATCAGCTCCCGCCCCATGGCATACCATTGAGCGCCCTGGCCGGTAAAAATGAATGCAACCTGAAGCTCTTCTGCGACTTTTATTGGTTGTAGGGAGTTTTGCCCCAGAGCATCCATGAGCTCCGAATGATGTGCAGTTACCGTGCTGTACCGCCATTGCATCATGGACCGGCGATTTGCAAGAGTGTACGCCAAAGCATGTTCATAAGCGGGAAGATCAATACGAGAGAAAGCCCAGCGTCGGAGCTTTGCTGCTGTCTCTAGTAAAGACTGCTCTGAAGACGCTGACAGAACGAAAAGGAGAGGATTCTCGATGTCTCCGCCTGGCCGAGAAGGTACGGCCTCGGCCGGTGTGATGCCATTCTTGCTCGCCGGCCCCGGCAGGCAGTCTTTGCCGAACTGCTTCTTGGAAGTCGAGACGCCAATTGCCGTGGCCAGCAGCGTGATCTCTCCTGTTTCCATGTCTCTAATACTTTCGGATGCTGACTCCAAGATGACGTGTGCATTGGTACCACCATAGCCGAAGCTGTTTACCGAAGCTTGGCGTACTTCAGCTGGCCAAGGTATAGTCTCCGTTGGTACCTACAAACATTTAATGAGTGTCGGTGTTTGAGAACTCGGATATCATCTGACCTTCATCTTCCATGTTTCTAGATCAAGACCTGCCTTCAGGTTTTGAAAGTCCGACATAGGCGGAATAAGACCCTTTTCTAAGATAAGAATAGTCTTGATGAAGCCAGCTAGACCACTGGAGCTTTCTAGGTGTCCAATGTTTGATTTGATACTCCCGAGATAGAGCTCGTTGGTCCTTAGTCTCTTGTTGCCACAAAAGACATTCGCAATACTATGCAGCTCAGCACGATCACCCGCAGCGGTTCCTGTACCATGCGCTTCTACGTAACATGTTTTCCCAGGGTCAAGACCCGCCCGGCGGTAGATAGAGGTCTGCAAGCGCTGTTGGGCTTGCTGGCTTGGCAAAGTTATGCCGTTTGTCTTCCCGTCTTGACTGACTGCGGTGTTGCGGATGATAGCTCTTACGTTGTCCCCTGCTTGTAGAGCGTCGTGAAGGCGCTTCAGTACGACGCTAGTGACACCTTCGCCCCTGCCGTAACCAGCCCCTCGAGAGTCAAATGGGTAAGATCGTCCAGTATCACTGAGCATGCTGCAACAGGAGTCAGTATAGGTCGACGAAGCTGAAAAACGACCACTCACTGCAAATTACTCATTCCTATCATTTGATCTGGACTCAGAATAAAATTTACGTCTGCAGCTACTGCCATGCTTGTTTCTCCGGCGCGTAAGCTTTGGCACGCCTGATGGAGTGCAACCATGCTCCCAGAACACCCTGTATCTAAGGTCATCGAAGGACCTCTTAGATCGAAAGTGTACGATATCCGATTGGAAATAATGGCTTCGCCGGTTCCAGTAGTCTGATATTTGGGCAAGGTAAGAGGGTCTTTATATAAATTTCGATCGTAGTCTCGAGTGAACAGTGCAGCATAGACTGCAGTGTCCGAGCCCCGAATCTGCTCCAGTGTCAGACCTGCATTTTCAAAGGCTTCATATGTAACTTCAAGCAGCAAGCGCTGTTGGGGGTCCAAGGCTTTTGCCTCGGCTGGAGAGACACCAAAGAACGCGGCATCGAAAGCAGCTACATCTTGTTCCAAGAAATGACCACCACGGTGGTTGTTCGTGCCATTATGATCCGGGTTGGGATGATAAAAAGCGGCCTCATTGTATCTTCTGACCGGCACAGGTGACCAAGCATTCTTTCCCGCAGCTAGCAACTCCCAAAGAGTTTCGGTGTTGGTGACGCACCCTGGGAGGCGACAACCAATACCAACAACAGCAATTGGAGTCGGCGGTTGTTCTGTCATGGCGTCATGCGGTGGAGAAGGTAATCATAAGTGTATCTGCAGATACAACTCAAATCATCAACGATCTTTGTCGTCGAAGGAACCACAGTTCGCGATGCTGGGCGTGCTCCAGATCTTAATCCATCCCATCGCAGTTGATAATGGGAGACACGCACGAGCCGAGCGGTGACTCGCACTTTACAGCTAGACAGCTCACGATGACAGGGTGCGTGTGGAAAGGGGCTCTGGCAAAGACCTGCCCAATCCAATCAAGTGTGGTGTGTCGAAGCGGCCGACGCTTGACCTTGTCGTTGACTGACAACCCCGTCATCCTGTCGCAGACTCCGCCCAGCAGCATTAGGAGGCTTTGCTGTCAGCTTCAAGGCAGCCATGCTTTTCCCGCAAGGTGTAACTCAGTTTGTCGCGGCGTTCACCGATGTCGCCCGTGGTCGAAGGAGCCGAGGAGGGGTTGCTTCGGAGCTCTGCCAGCGGCTACACGCTCGTTGGTACAGCAAGCGCTCATATCCACAGGGATCTCCCTCCGATGGTTGTACTGGAAAGTTTTGAAGTTCTGGTAGCAACGCTCGCGTAATGCATAGGATGTCGTCCGCTCTTGCATGCAGCCTAGCATCGTATGGTATCAGCCTCGGCCTAGAAGTAAAATTTCGTAATTTACTCTAGCGGCAGTCTAGCGCCCGTTTGACGCATTTAATTGGTTAGGATAAGTAAGTCTAGCGGCAGGCAAACCGTGCCACAACATCATCTCTCACTTGCATGTCACTTGCACTGCATTTCATGTCATCCCTGCGAATCCTTCAGAGATCCACTCGCTCAGCTCGCACACTAATTCGAAATTGCTCAACAAGGCAGCGAGAGCTGAAAAGTATTTACCAAACCATGTCTTGGGGGGGCAAGTCACGCGCACTCATCATTGGTTCTGACGCCTCTTCGAAGTCGCGGTTACCAGCAAACAGATAGCAGCAGCGCCAGCAGACCTTTGAGAAGCTACAGCGAGTCTCCTTGCTGTTGATTGGTCCTTTTGAATGCTGACATCATTGCAATAGAGTAGGCCAATGAAAACGGGGACATAATCTGTGGGTTACGCAGGATGTTGCCCTGAACTGCCGATCGGGGACAGCAGATGCATAAGGCCCTCTAACCGTATTCTCGATCGAAAAGGGAAATTCACGTCCGTTGTGTGTGGGTAGCCTGACCGTCGGGCTCGATTTCGCGGGGGAGTCGCTGAGTAATCGGGCTCGGGAAGCTTAACTTTAAAAAACCTTAAAATTTAAAAAATTCATAACTTTCCTGTATTTTATACGTATTTTATCAAAATTACGTCGTTCTGTAGAGAATTTAGCGTGCTTTCAAACAAAAAAAGAATTACTCGATTTGAACTAGTTTGCGTAGCGCAATTAATTAATTTAGCTTCGGGTTGGACGAAGAAGTCTGTCCGAATCCTCGGGTTGGACAAAAAAAAATGTGTCCGACCCGGTCCAACGGTCACACACAGTGTGGGATGGCTAATAATACTTCTTGTTTTCTCCGATTGAAAGACGTCGTTGCAGGGCTATTCATTCTGCCAAGTTCTTCTATCTTAACAAGCTTATGCTGGGCCGGAGGCTATAGGAGTGATTACGATGACTACCTTGCCCACAGCGGACAGCGACCATGAAATCCTCGACGTCGAGAATTCCGAGAAGAGTCAAGCTGAAGTCGGAAATCGCCCACAGTATCCTTGTGGTTTCAAGTTCGCTCTCCTAACCATCGGGCTGATGGCAGTAGTCTTGGTGCTCGCTCTTGATAATTATATAATAGGTGAGTGGAATCGGCATCTTGTGGCTGTGATGCGCAAGCTGAATTGAAAAAGCTACGGCCACTCCCAGAATCACTAATCAGTTCAAAGATCTGAATCTTGTGGGCTGGTATGGTAGTTCCTACTTCCTAACGCTCATGGCATTCCTGCCTGCTTTCGGACAACTATGCACGCTATTCCCTGTCAAGATAGTATACCTTCTTTCCATCGTGGGGTTCGAGCTTGGATCCATCATCAGCGCTTCAGCACAAAGCTCGATAGCCTTCATTATCGGACGTCTTATCTCCGGTGCCGCTGGTGGTGGGCTCTGGTGCGGGACTTTGACCCTGATGGGCCATGCAGTCGCTCCGAGTAAGAGGCACCTATACGTGTCAGTGGTGACTAGTATGTATGGAGCAGCTTCTGCTGCAGGTCCATTACTTGGAGGTGTTTTCACCGACTCACGAAAATTGACGTGGAGGTTCTGTTTTTGGTTGAATTTGCGTAAGTGGCTAGCAATTCACAGAGTCTGATCGACCGCTAGCGTTTGCAAAGCCATTGGATCGGTAGCTTTCGTTGTAATTGCATTCGCTCTTGAAGCCATTCCTCCGCCACCACAGGCTCTAACCTTGACCCTACCACAAAAGGTTGCTCGACTGGATATTCCAGGAGCTGTGCTCCTCGCCGCAGCTTTAGCATGTCTACTGCTTGCACTACAGTGGGGAGGTACCACATACGCCTGGTCCAACTCAAGAGTATGGGGCTGTCTTCTGGGCTTCGGTCTTCTATCATTGGCTTTTGCATTACTGCAAGTTAAACTCGGAGACAGGCAAGTTTCTTTCAACACCCTTTCCAATGACCACCTAATGAAATCGATCTCTAGGGCCACAATTCCCGGTCGCATAGTATTTAAACGCACCGCTGCCGCCGGGTGCGCCTTCACAATCTTTATATCCATGGCCATAGGTGTACACGTCTACTACCTTCCGTTCTATTTCCAAGCTGTCCTTGGGAATACTGCTTTACAGTCTGGGATTCGCACGTTACCCTACCTAATGGCTCTTCTTCTTACCCCGATGATAAGCGGTATTTTAATCACTCTTGTCGGCTATTATGTCCCCTTTATGCTTGTGGGATCTACTCTTATCACCATTGGCTCTGGTCTCTTGTTCACATTAAGTCCCCATAGCACGAAAGGACAGTGGATTTCCTACCAGATTTTGGCTGCGTTTGGAGCCGGTCTATGCCGGCAAATTGCTTTCAGCGCGGTACCGCTCGTTCTTCATGAGGATGACCTCGCCACAGCTAGTGCGCTTGTTGCCTTCTGCAATAGTCTTGGACCTACACTAGCCATTGGCATCGGGCAGTCGATATTCACAACTTCTTTCGTGCAGCAAGTATCGTCCGTGTCAAGCATCGACGTGAAGGAAGTTCTCACCATCGGAGCTTCAAACCTGAGCGCCTTTGTCTCCAGTTCGCAGCTCGGTATCGTGGAGCAGGCTTTCAACTATGCACTCACCAGAGCCTTCATACTGTCGACGGCTAGTGCGGGTGCTGCATTCTGCTGCAGTGCGGCGATGGAATGGATCAATGTTAAGAAGAAGGACTAAGAAGCGTACTTCAGCAGCATACAACGCTTAGTAGGAAAAAGCACGACGGTAGCTACACCGCCCGACTAAGTGCACGAATAATGCATAGCTCCACATAGGGCGACTGTGCTATTTGTGTCGCGCAACAATTGGATCTGGCCGCGGGCTTGGGAGCACAACTCCGGGCCGTTGAATGCTACAGGATCGAGGCTTTTCTCTGCTTTCCAACCATGTCGAGGAAGCGAGAAGGCTCTACTATGCTGGTACACCATCGCGATTCCTACTTGAATGGACAGGCGAGCTCCGGCTGACTGTAGCTCAGATCATTGCTATGGCGCAAAAGCTTCTACGTGCAGAGCGCAGTCGTCAATTCCTTACTTGAGGAATCCTGCAAAAAAATTTTATCCGTTTGACATTGTATTATATAACCACCCCTTAGGGCTGTCTCTGCTCTCGGCCATTGGTTATCATGCCAGAGTTGTCTCCAGACTCTTCATGTCCCTCCACTCCGATATGGATACTTGTCGTGCGCAATATATCCGAACGACTCTTGGTATCGTTCTCAAGCTTTAAAAAACCTTGGTTTGAAAGCCCCGAACTGGTCTTCAGTGGTATATCACCGCTGTTCCCACTTTGTGCACTGTGTGTTATCTTGGCCACCCAGCGTCCACGCCCTATGCGTTCCAATAGAGGCCGGTACGTCATCACGCAGGCGGACATCAGATAGATTCCGGCTTCGATCTGAGTCCATATTATAAGGTCGACGGCAGTCCAGGTACCGTCGATGAAGGAATTGTTTTGGAAAAAGGTGGCAAAACGAATGATAGATGTGACAAGGCCGCTAAACCCCCAAGATTAGTTTGTACTCTCCAATTAGTGTATGAATTACTTACAAGCTGCCGATAACAAATGTAAGCGTCAAACCGACCTTCAAGCGTGTTGTGGTATGCAGATTCCATACTACCCGAATCGGAAGCACCAGCATGACAATATCCGTCAGGATATTTGGGATGCTCCGGCTATGCGGAGAGCAAGTATGTATGTGAGAACCTGCTCGCCTATGCTGCGCAGAGATTATCGACCAACCAGATGTCGTTCGTTCGTGTCGGCCAGATAGCCGGAGCCGTCTTCCACAGGAGCGTATGGAATAAAGCCGAGTGGTTCCCTAGCTTGATAATCGGTTCGCGGCACATAGGCGCGATTCCTGACTCTTTGGGAAAGGTTTTCGACACTGTTGACTGGATCCCTATCGATCACGCCGCGGAGATTATAGTGGAGCTGGCACTTCCAGGAGACGCTCCGGATAACGAGCATGGGAAGGCGCGGGTCTACCACCTAACCAACCCACGTCCAGTTGCCTGGGAGTCTGTCAGACCGATTGTCATCGATGAACTGGCACGCAGAAGCAGGAACCCTCCAGAAGTGGTATATATGAATGTCTGGTTACAAAAGGTGCGCAAGAGCATCGAGGACAGGACTGGTAATCGTGGTTCCATGAAGGATGGCGAGCTTGAGACTCTGCTCCGTGAGACTCCAGCTGTTAAGCTTTTGGACTTCTACGAGAGTATGCTGGGCGATGAGGATGAGAGTAGCAGTAGGCTTGCACTGACAGAGTCTATGGAGTGTAGTCCGAGACTCAGGATGTTAGAAGGGATCAAAAACGAGTGGATAAGAAAGTGGGTGGGAGAATGGAGTGAATCCTAACGGTACCTGTTAACCAAACCATTACTCGATTTCACTCCTTGACTGGCCACACTCTTGACCCGCACGTGAGTCTTCATATAAGGCCTTTTGGATGACAATATGGACGCGTGCTATAGACGTACTATCGAGGTAGGTGGGGCCTAGATTATACCTGCCCTGACGTCAACACCTGGTGTGGCAACTACCGGCGGGATCATGGGCAGGCTCCTACAACAGTATTTTTCTTCTGCGTATTGTAATCTCTTCATCGGATGGGGTCAAGTCCATGCCTTATATGCCATGAACCTAGATGATTGGGGCAATCGCTACATGGCACCACGAGACATGTAAGTCGATGCTCACGTTTCGAAGCTCCGGAGATCTTTGCTCTACAGGATGAGGTCTCCGTACCACGCTATGTATTGTAAGACCCGAATGAAAAACCCGATTGATCAATGTGCACAGTGAAGTGGTAATGCAGCCATGACAGGATGAGAAATTCACAAACCTTCAGCCAGTCTTGAGATTGAGGGCTTAGCTTCCCCATACTGAAGACACTCCGACTCGACGAATGTATGCTGGCATCTTCTGCAATGTGAGTATTACTGAATGGTAGTCGTCTCCTAGTGCCCTCAGACGGATAATACATCTGAAGTGCGATGTTCAATGTTTCCCACGATCCAGACTTTCTCAGGTACGACTGACCGTGGCAGAACACTTTCCACAATTGCAGCTTGGCCGACTCATAACAGCGCTTACTGTCTAGGTGTGTCTTGGGTATCTTCACTTCCTTCGTAGCACATCAAGTCTGCCCTAGATAGCTAGAAAGTCTTCATTTCCCGATAGTCAGGAAGAGTCTGTCCCCAACATCACCGACTCCAGGCTTGATCATGCCTCTATCGTTAACGTTGTCGTCCAATCCACCAATCCAAATTTCGACCTCTTGTCCTTCGCTTGCTTCAGCAGCGGCTCTCTGTACGCCAGGTTGACTCCCGAGCACTGCAATCAACAAGACTTTTCTGACACCCCATTCGAGCAGCGTCTGGATAGCTGCTACCGATGTACCACCAGTCGCAATCACGGGGTCTAACAGGATAGCAAGATGTGGCACTGAAGAAGGAGCGCCAGGTCGATGGTACGGGAGGTTGTTGTAATACTCAACGGGCTGTAGGGTTGTTGGCTCACGAAAGAGACCAAGGTGGTGTACAGGTACAGGCTCCGGAAGAAGTGTCTGAAGTGCTGAGACAAGCTTAACCTCCATGCCAAGACTAAGCCTCGATAGGAATAAGATCACCTTCCAGCATGCCTAAGCCAGACCTGAGAATAGGAACGAGAGCCACGCGGGTCGTGATGACCTCTGTTGTGTATGTATAGCCTATGGGTGTTTCATCCTGGAGGCAGAAAAGTCAGTACAGATGTTCTAATCCCCAAATACTTGCTCGACTTCTGGGAATGGGAGGCACCTCCTCAAGCCCTGCCTACATGTAACGAGAGGCTCACCGTACCGCTAGAAATGGTCTGCAAGCTGGAAGCTAGAGCTTCACAGCCTACGATCAGAGCAATCTCGTGAACTAAAGCTTTGGTCTCCCGAGCCTTAGTCGTCTTAGAGCGGAGTTGGGAGAGCTTGGCCCAAAGACAGGGATGTTGTGAGACATGGATGTTGGATGGAATGACTGCTGAAGCCATGACCTTAGTAAGGTTGTGTTTATCTCACTGCTTCAGATGGGATGCGGATTCAGTAATCTTCTTTCAAGTTGATGTCTCAAGCAGATGACGTCGCGTCCTTAGACAGGCCTTGGCATTACTCCTTCTCACCTAGTAATGCAATCCACCCGGTAATGCAACCGCTAGTGATTTTGGCGCATAAAGCTTAGCGTTAACCCTTATAACCCTGACCTTTGCACTAAAATCACTAGCGGTTGCATTACC
>JAABUQ010000560.1_pt1 | contig 86928 bp, 70 predicted proteins | sample 5560001 | NCBI WGS metagenome assembly JAABUQ01 (sample SAMN10711888, study PRJNA513371) | rock metagenome | isolation source: Antarctica rocks | place: Antarctica: Victoria Land, Finger Mt nord | collected 2015-12-18
GTACTTCGTGCTACATGTTGCGTTGTAGTTAATATATCACGTTGTTTCGAGCTAGGCTCGTAACATGTTGCTACTTTTTCAATAACTAATTGTGCTAACAAATGCTTTCGTTCTTTTTTAAAAAAATTAAATTCTTTGTTATAATTGACGAAGAATAAAGTTATTTTAGTAATATTGAAAATCTTTGTATTTAATGTTAATTAAGTCATAAATAAAAGTAATAATTAATTGTTATAAGTATTGTTAACGTAATGTCTTAAATATTGCTTTAGATTTTGATTTGTTCGTTCTATTTAATTATTCGTAATCGAATAATAGATAATGAACATTCTAAATCTTGTTTCTAATATTGATAAAAATATTTTTTAATAATTAGACGTAAAGAGCTTGTCTTTGTTACTAATTAATTCTTTAAATATATTGTAATATTATATAAGTCGATTTAATACAATGTATTTTAGTTGTTTTGTTATGAACTTTTTCTTGCATGCGATAATATATAAATACTTGATAAATTTGTCAATTATTATCAATATTAATTTTTTTTTTTTCAATTGTTAAATTTGTTAATTTAAACAACTTAATAATAAAGTTTATCGTAACTTTATCTTATAACGACTTAGATAATTTCTAATATTAAATTTCGTCATAATTCGCATATGTATTATGTTTGTTTTGTTATTAGCTAAAACATCTTTTAATGTATATTTTAATAATTTGTTTTATTTAAGAAAACTAATAATATTGACGTAAAAGCTAAAGAGTTTTGATCACTTTTAAGTGCTTTTGCAATAATTTATCATGATATTTCTTTATATATTCGTCGATTTTGTTAATAAATATTTGAAGTTTTTCTTTTTTTATTAAGAATTCTTTTTTATTGTCTTTAAGTATTTGTAAAGTAGCATTCAATTTATATTTATTTGCTAATAATGATTCGTTTTTGTTAACTTTAAGTATGTTGTAATTAAACAATTTCTTCGTTTTTATATAATTATTTGTTTTATTAAATGCGTCTATTTTATCATTATCTTTATTTAATGTATATTGTATTTTAAATTTGTATTGTTTAAGTTACATTAATTATTACATTTATTTTTTATTAAATTGTTTAATAATAATAAAATGTAAAAGATTTTTATAATTTATAAGAATCGTAAGTTTTAATAATTCTTTAATGTATATTTTTTATAATTTTAGAGAAATTACAATAACGAATAACTTTTTGTCGTAAATATTATAGTTTTATTCAATTAACAAAAGTTTTCTTAAAAAATATTTTATTAAATGTTATATATTTTTATGCTTTTAATTAAAGTATGCATTAATAATTAAATTTAATGCGTTAATTTTAATCTTATTTAACAATTGTAAATTGTATATCTTTAATACTAATTTTTTTAAGCATTTTAGTTTAAAATTCTAAAATAATTTTTTTTTTATTAATTTTTATATTTATAACGTTTTCTTTTTCGTAAAATTCGTCAATAATATTGCGTTAATAAAGTATTTTTTAATAAATTTCTTATTATAATTTATAAAATCTAAAAAAAATTAAATTTTTTTAACGTTAATAAATGATTTTTATTCTTTAATTGTTCGTAGTTTTTTGAAATTTATGCGTATTTTATGTTGTTTAACGACAAATTCAAAAAAGTTAATTTCTTTTTAATGAAATTCGCATTTCTTTAATTTAAGATATAGATTTCTTTTATTTAAATATTCTAGTAGTTTGAAAATATAATTTACATATTTTTTTAAAATATTTGAATAAATTATGATGTCGTTCAAGTATGTTATAACAAATTGATTTAAATATTGTTGTAATATATTATTAATTATTTTCTAATACTTTGTCGAAATATTCGTAAATTCGAACGATATTATTATGTATTCGTATAATTTATATTGTATGCGAAAAACTATTTTTTACTTTTTTTTTATTTTTATTTTAATCTAATTGTACGCTTCTTATAAATTTAATTTAACAAAATACTTTATTTCGAATAATTAATTTTAAAGCTCGCTAATGTTAAGTAATAAATATCGATTTTTTATTATAATATTGTTTAACTTTTAATAATTAACACATAAACGAAGAATTTCGTTCTTTTTAAATACAAAGACAATCGAATATTCTATTTATAATTAAGATTTTTTTATAAATTTTTTTTGCTTCGTTTTTTGTCAAGTATTCGCGAAGAGTTTCTAGCTTCTTTTTAAATAAAGTATATATAAATTCAAAAATAAATTGTTTATTTAATTTAAGTTTCATTTTGTAATTTTACGATTAATGTTTAGATAAAGTTTCGATCGTTTTCTCTTTTTAAAATAAATGCTTTAACCTATTATATATTCGTAATATGTGTTTTAGCGATTCTCTCATTATATCAAATAGTTTAGAACTCTTAAAAAATTCGCAATTTTTTTCATTTATTTTAACTTTGTAATTTAGTTAATCTTCGTTAATATTTATTAGGTCGAACTTTATTAAATTGTTCTTTTACGAAAATGAAATTTTATTATTTACGATCGAATTTCAATTCAATCTTTTATTTATTATTGAACGCTATTAATGCGTAGATTAAATGTGAATTGTGTGATCACATTGCACGAATCTAAGTATTTATGTATTTTAATTAGTTTCTAAATTGTGTTGTTTTAATTAAGACATTTTTAGAACAATATCGTGAGTAATTATTCTTATTATATTAAAAATTAGTTTCTCGTAATGTTGCTAAATAGCTATCGATAATAATTTTGTTTTTTTTTTACTTTTTTATTTCTTGCAAGTAATGAGTTTTTATCTACAATTATTAAATTGTAAGCGTTAAGCTTCTTTTAAGTAAAATATTTTTTTCTCTTTATAAGAGCTTTAGTTATAAAATTATTTATCGCATTAAAATCGATCATTGTTATAAATTAATAATCATTAATCTTAATTAATGTGATAAAATATCGTGCGTGCGTTGTTAAGTTTAGTTGCTATTATTGAGCTAACATATTGCATTTCTTTAATATGTTTTTTATTAAAAAAATTGAATTTTTCTTTGCTTCTATGTTGTGACTTTTGTTTTAAATATTTATTTGCGTTAAGCTTTCTTTTTTTGCTAAATTGCTAACTTTAACTTTTTAAAAAATCAATTAATTTCGTTCTTTTCTTTTAAGTAAATTTAGCATAAGTCGTCGTAACAAGCTATTTATTTAAGACTTGCGTATGCTATAAGATTTAATTGTCTTATTGTAATATTAAGTATATTCTTTTTTTTAATAATATTGCTTTTTAATTTTTTTTCGCATTTGTTTACGATCTTCGATAAATTAACTAAAATTTCGAAATAATTCGTAATGTTTTTTATGCATTCGTGAAAATTTTTCTAGCTATATTCTTCGTCTAAGTCGATAATTAAGCTATAAGATTTAATAGTTTTCTAAAATGTTTAATTAATTTTTTGCGTAAATGCGAGTGTCTTATTTAATGATGTTTTATCTAGAACTTTTTGTAATTAATTTAGATTTTTATCAAATAATAATTGTCGTTTAATCTAGTCTTAAGAATGTTTATCTTTATATTAATTTGCTTCTTAATGTTGTCTTAACGATTAAATATTTCTCTTAACATAACATTGATTTGTTAACAATTTATTAAGTTTCGTAATTAATAATTTTTTGCGAAGTGACTCAATTTGTCACATAAATAAACGTTTTTTAGAATTTATTATTTTGCTCTCTTTTAGAGTTTTTCTCTTTGCGTCGTTAGATAAAATTCAATTTTATAAATGTAGACTTACGATAATTTAAATTATTGTATCTTTAATTAGAACAAAATTCTTTTTAATAATATTCGATCGTTAATTTAAAGAAGATTTTTGTTCTTTTATAAAATTGATCGAATTGTTTTTTCATAGCTCTTTTATATAATTTGTCGTCGAAATCGATAATTACTTCGATAAAATCGAACATGTTGCTAATGAATTTATTATTGCGCATAATTTCGTTCTTAAAATTGTTTTTAAGATTTTGTCGAAACATTGTTATAAATGCGACATTGTTTTATTTAATAAAATTAATATATTTTTAAAATCTTATTGCGTAATCTATTGCAAAGATTCGTTAAACTAAGTGCTAAATTATTTTTTTTGCAATTTGTTTTTCGTTAAATGTTTCAAAAATTCTTCGAAATTCTTTTTTAAAATTATTGAAATTCGTAAACATTATACGAGAATTTTTGTCATAATTTTTCAAATATTTGCGTAAATTTAATTTGAATTAATGTTAAATTCTTTCTTTAAAAAATGTTAATGCGAAAATTGTCTTTTTGTTTGCTAAAACAAGATAAAAAATAAAACAAATATATATTTGCATAAGTTAATCTTTCAAGTTAATACAATCTTTATAATAGACTTTAGACTTGTTAATTCTTATTTTGTCGTCTTTATTAATAAAGAGTTGACGTGATATTATTAAGCTATTGTTCGAAATAAAGACGCATTAATTTAATATAAACATTCTTAAAATATTCAAAATATTGCGCTAGTACTTTCGTAAAAAATATTAAAAAAAGTTATGTTATTAAAGAGATTTGTAGACGTCTTTAAGCAATGCAAGCAATTATTTGATAACAAAAATTACAACTATAAACAATTTTATGTTTAATAAATCTTCATAAGTAATTCAATAAATTAGAGTAACAATAAGTAAAAACTTAAAATAAGTTGAATACAATTTATAAGAAAGTCGTATTTTTAGTTTCTATATATTAAGAAAATATAGTTTGTTCGTCTTATTCGTTTGTCGAATATAATGAGCATCATTGTTCGCGATATTCGTTTATCGAACATAGCGAACATCATGTTTAAGATGTTCGCTTCTTAAGCATATCTAAACTAATTATCGAGTTAAATTATAATATTATTTCTTTAACTCGACTTGACGCTAAAATCGAATTGTAACGATTTTTTGAAATCGAATCGCTCAAAGTAATTTAGCGCGAAGCGCGCTAAACTACTTATAGTAATCGACTAAACTACTTTGAGCGATTCGATTCTTCGAATTTTTTTAACTCGAGTCTTGATATTTGCACGTAAATTTCTAGATTAGCGCAACTAGTTTAAGTATGTCGAACATAATGATAGATTCGCTAGTAGCGCGTAGAACTTAAATCACTAATACAACTTAAGTAAGCTCGTAACATAATAATTAATTTGTTCTAGTAAATCTAATCTTTGATATAATATTATCGATTAAAGAATCTAAGAATAAATTAATGCGTAATTGCTTTTGTAAGATAAAAACAAAAAAATCAATTAAATTTTTGTCAATAATAACGATAGTCTCGATTCTAATTGTTAAATTAGAATAGAACTTTGTTGTTTAAGTTCTAATTATATTAACAACTTTGCTTTCTTAAGATACTAAAAAGTTATTAATAGACTAATAAACTTGTACAACTCTTGTGTGTTTTGTTCTAACAATTATTATAATATTTTGCAAGATCTAGTTTTTATTATCGTTGCGTTTATCGAATTTGTTATTAAACAATTGTTTAAAAACTTGCATATTAAATTCGCTAATTGTTTGTATAATTGCAATATAAATTTACTCTAAATACTTATTAACGCAAAAATCGATCTTTATCTTTATCTTAGAATTATTATATTTTTTCTTTATTCTTAACTTCTTCAATTTAGAATTAGACAATTAATTTAATTTTCTTTAAATTTTATGCTTTTCGTAAAGACAACGAAGAATTTTAACTTTATTATATTTCTTAATATTTTTCGCTTATTTAAGTTGCTTTTTCTTTTATTGCACTTCTATTTATATGTAAACGTTTAATATTTTTTTGTTTGTTTTGTATTCGCATTTGCAAGCAATATTATTAATAAAATTGCAAATAATCGTGTTAAAGAATTTCTTTTTAATAACAATACTTTATAAATTATAAATAGTAAACTTTGTTTTACAAATAATGCAATTTTTTATTTGACGCTTTTGTTACTTTCTTTTAAATATTATCGACGTAAATTCTACACAACAAAATTACATAATTAATAGTAAAAAAGTAAGAATGTTTGTAGCAATATCGCAATCGTTGTTATCGATAATAAAATTATCGTTCAATAAAGAAGTAAGAGAAGAAGAAGAAAAAAGAAAGAGTACTTAATCGCAATCTATAACTTCTTAATCTTTGTCTCTAGAAACGACAATAATACAAGCAATAGATTGTTTTTATCTATTAGAGATACAAGACAATATAAATTGATAAAAAGAGACAAGATCTTAATTGCGACGTTAAGAAGACATATTGTAGTTCTAAAAATTGTATAAATTTGATAAGTTATATAAATAGAAACTTTAGTTTGCTAATTAGATCAATAGATATAATAACAATAATTAAGAAGATAACTTGTAACATATATGTGTTAATAATAAGAAATTAAATCTTTTTCTAATGTTAAGCTTTGCAAACACATATAAAAGCGCTAATATTATTTAGTATATAATTAACTCGCTCTTCTCTTCTCTTCTTATTGCTTCGCACTTTTGTTTGCAAAGTGCTCTTGTAATCTTCTTTTTGCTTCTAGGATTGTTATTTCGTCGTCATTGATGTTGTCTTTAACGCTTTCTTCGATCTTTGACAACAATTTGTTTTGGAACTTTGAAATGTTTTATATTGGCTTCGCAACAATTCTTGTTGCAATCAATATCTAGATTAATCGCGTTAACCCGAAAATGTCACGTGCAAATGCCAAGACTCGAGTCCAAAAAAATTCGATTCCAAAAAATCGTTACGACTCGATCTTGGCGTCGGGTCGAGCCAAAGAGGTGATATCATAACTTGGCCCGACGATTAGTCTATCAATATCGCTCAAACGCATATTTGTACATTTATATTATAAGATAGCATCTACAAGCAGTAGCAAAGGCCTGCAAGACAAACAAGCTAGTGTCAAGAATACAAAGATTAAGAAGTGTGATTGAGTCGCTTACATACTATTTAGTATGTAATCAATACGCTTCTCTCTTCTCTTATTATTGCTTCGCGCTTTTGTGTATCTATCTACGTCGTTCTTTTTGTCGTATAGATAGAAGGCGTTTTTGGCAGTCTCGAGGTGTTCTGTGTTGGCTTCGCAGCAGTTCTTGTTGCAGCCAATATCGCCCAAACGCATGTTTGTACATTTATATTATAAGGTAGCATCCACAAGCAGTAGCTTGTCTTCTGAGTAGAAAAAATGGAAGTAGGTATCGATCAATTCTTGTCGTCTGGGGTTGGCGGAGCATCTCTGATTTCGAGAGTTTGTCGAAGTCTCAAACGGTGCTTGAGATATAAGGATTCCTGTACAGTTGGCATGCGACAGCTTGTTGTTGAAGAAGACTATAAAGAAAGAATATAGCTTTGAGAATATAGTGACAAAGCCTATGATCGTGGCAGCGCCACTCGAACAACAGCAAAAAGCAAGAAAAGGTAGCGTGATACAAATCGAGCGACAGCTATCCAATCGCAGTTGTAGTGCTTGAAAGCTGTCCGAGTGATATAAGGTGACTTGGGGAATGATATTAGGATCTACTCTCGACCTAAACCGTCTGCTTCAATCAGCTGTATATGCTGCGTGGAAGGAGACACTGGGTCAATGAGCATTACTCTTTCAAGGTCTTCCACAGTTGGAGCATCATTACATCATCGTCTTCTGGCTTCTCTGTCTCTAGCGCAGAACTTTTCCAGATTTAAGAGCACATCCTAGCCACGCTGTACTCGAGCGAGTCACTCATACAAACCCAGTGCTCGTCGAGAGATTATAACAAACACGTTTGATCTTTTCCACGAAAGCCAGTGATATTTCGCAGTCCCAATCTGACTTACTCGCTGATTTGGGACGGTGCTGGACTCACTTTTGATGGCGGACAGTCATCTTTCATACGGCCAGGGGTCGAGTCCATGCATAAGTTCTTCACTTCGGCGTTAGTCCATCGCAATATTTTCGTTTGAATGGTTGACGCTACGGAGACCAAGTACTCCTGTCGGCTTGCACTCTAAGAGTGAGGTGAAAGAGCTTCAGATCTGAATCTTTAGCATTGTCATAGCCTTGATGATAGAGCTGGCGGATTTCAAATGGGCTAAATGACCGATTGTTTCCAATTTCAATTAGATAAAGCGTAGGAGAACTTGAATAACAAGATCAAAGGGTTTCGAAAAAGCATCAAGTGACGGGGCTTGAGGAGGACTCTTGAGTGTAAGAAGTAGTTGAGTGTAAGAAGTAGTCGTTGTGCTGGAATGTCGGATCCTGTCAACAATAAAATTCGGGGATAAAGGATTGTAAGAATTCTGGTTCCATTGCTGAGCTCAGCCGTGTCTCTTTCGTCGCCTTGCCCCGGTCCTTGGGCTGCTCGCCAGAAAATATGTAGAGATACTTGTTTCGCCTAGCTCAGGGCCCAGTTGAGCACCTATAGTAGACTTAGCCACTCGGAGCAATACCCGTACTCGTTTTATCACTGCCTATCGACTCGATTCGAAGCATTCCTCTGAAGTATCCCGAGTTGTAAAAGAGCAGAGATTTAGACTTGTGAAAGGCAACGCTTTTTATCTCGATAGCTGTAGTTATTGTACACATACGAAATGCTCGTTAGAGCTAGCTTTCGGATCATCTGAGAGTCTCTGGGATTCACTTCGAAACTCGGAGCAGCAGAAGCGAGTCGAATACTCGAAGAATGGGAGACACAATGGGTGTTTGCTTTTCCGGCTTTGGTCTCTTACGTTGCTGTTTGAGCACCTTTTCTCTTGCTATCCGAGCTGGATCCGAGACTTTGATTGAAATTCGGAAGGCCGACCGACTGAGCTGGGTCCAGGTTTGGGAATGGGTTTTGACATCACATCTAGCAAGCTCGGTGGTAATCTCTATCGGTTCTACTCAGTGTCTGCTCTCAATACCTGTTCTTGGGTTATATTCTGTAGTATGGAGAGCGGATTGCTTCATGATCATCGCTTTAGTCCTCGGGAGTGAAGTCTTGGGGTTCAGCTACCGGAAACTTTACTTTTCCTCCTCTTGAAGCGGGCCTTCAAGCTCATCGGCAAAGGTATATATATACGATGTGAACTCTTTGGAAGCCTATTTCGATAGCGAGCGCAAGTTTTCACCTGATGATATGTCATTCTCGGTCCATTGTAGCGGAAGTCTCTCTCATACCTTGCCGATCTCAATTCTCAACAAATCCCCGACCGCTTGTTCCAGAATATGAGTTGTCTGTTGGTCATCTCCTTCACATGCTATGTCATCCTCACTATATCCCTTACAACATCTGATTCTGTTGCGTTGATCTTATGGTTTTGTCTCGAAATGTGTCACCTGGCGCAAGCTCGATGGAACAATGCGGGAGGATCTTGCCTCGAGCGAGCTTTTCGTGATACCCAGCTTGACATTTCGACTGCATGTAGTCTCGCTCTGGATCAGGAGCAAGAAAGTCTGGCCTGCGATTGGTCAGTCTAGGTTGGAATTCGATTGTAACTTGTGGGCGCTTTCTTTCGTCAGTCGCTGTGCATCGAAATCGTGGTACCATCTCAAGTTATGTGCATACATATATTCCAAATCTCGAACATCTTTGATAGTATCAGCGAACTTACTCCAGTCCTTGAGGTAGTTTTCAACCGCTTCTTGAGGAGCTCAGGAAATGAATAATCCTCTCTTCGGCATTATATATAAATGTCGATATAGTAGTAGTTTCGAGCTTTATGTCTGCAAAACATTCCGTTGTATTTGCTTCTTGAGAGCTTGTGGCGTGTTGGTGTTCACACTAGCTTTGACATTCTCCTATCCTTCCAGAAAAAACATAGATGAATGCTGATGAAGTTCAGCACAGTAATCAAGCACAGTAATCAATGTTCAATCGATAGCGAGCTTTATAATAGATCTTTCCTGCCAGCTCAAGAGTATTGTCGGGATGAACCTAGGTCAGAATATTCTTCAGGACAGAGTGAACTGCTCTAATTGAGATCATTCTGTGGACGGCCACAAGACTTCGCCGAGTTTCTGTAGACATACGACCTACGATCCGTCAGATTCATCTCGATCGGAGGCCTGATAGCTTTGGTACGTGACACGTACGGGTGGTGGCGAAATTTCAATGAGCAGTCAGCCAATGCAGTCTGGTGCTAATCTTGCCAATGCTTACGCCATTTAGACCACTCCGAAGAGTCGGTGCAAGGGACTGAAGGACGGTTTTGCGCGTGATGAAAGGACTTGTTTTAGTACAGAGGGTTCTAAGACTAATCCGTAGGATTAGTCTGTTGGACTGACGGTCCTTCTGTACATGAAGAAAGCACCTGTCTCGGCAGAGAGTCGAATGAGTCCTCTCCAAGTTGATGACTCTCAATCTAAAAGCCGAACGCAACCTTCAGAAAGAAGCTTGGCCCTCTGTCTGCAAAGCGAAGCAAGGCTTCGTGCTTGCCCTGCCACGCCTCTCTAGCAACTATGAATAGGTTGGGATAGGTTTTCTCGCCACTTTCATCTCAGTATTCGACAGATTTGAAGACCTTTTGGTCTGGTTTTATTCTGAACAAACATCGATGGTCTGCTCGAACCACATCAACCCGATTCTGGCGCTGTCAACCCTCACCCTCTCTCAGTGATGATCTTAGCGTTTGCTCTCGAGAGCTTAGCGCTATATTATAAGTCATTCTAGGCATATGCTGTGACACTGAACAGAGCCCAGAGCAAGTATATCCCGACTTGTTCGTGCAATGCCAGCGCACTTCGAGGAAAAGGAGATGTAGACTTCGTCTTGAGCTGTTCTTTGAAGGTAGTCGCGAAGCATAGGATGTTCTAATGTGTTATTAGTTTAGGAAAAGGAAACAGTTTTGTTGATCCAATCTTCGACCGGTATGTGTCATAGCCGAGGGATCCAGGGGAAGCGACATGTGCTGACGAGGTCAGTTGGGTTGACGAGATGCGAGGTCGACTTCGGGCTGAATAGGAACGGGAGATGCTCGGTTGATCGGAGAACGAAGATAGGGCAATGCAGCAGGTAAGGACCGCGAACGAGGATCCCAAGAGGAGGAGATCGAAGATAGAGACACTTATTGGTTGTCTAAAGATGGTGCTCGAGAAGCGGGAGACGAGACCGAGGACGAGGAATGCGCGGTCAAGCAAACAGACCTGGTCGAGAGACGTGATTGTACGCCACTTGGGAGACGAAATTCTCAGAGCTAGAGGAAGTGGTTGATCCACCAGTAGGTCCAATCTAGTCGTGCCGTGATGAACATAGCAACACCTTCCGCTCAACGACGGAGCTGTCCGGGTAACTCCCTGAGCTATTCGAGCCACCAGAGGAACTTGCAGGCCCAACACAGGCGAGGCAAGTGCTATATATCTACTATCAGCAACCTTTAGGAAAACCGGATAACGAAGTCTCGCTGAGCGGCCTCTTTTCTGGGAAACTCGCTTCATGGTACGTAGATGACTCTCTATCAATCGAGTGAATTCCAGGTAGTAGTGGTCAAACGGAGCCTGCAAGTATTGGTTCTGGCTTTGCTCTAAGGCTATAGCTTCAGCTTGCGTGCCAGGATCTTGCTGCTCGAACCAATTAAGAAGTTTTGCATTGTCCGTCAACGTTGATAGATCGCATAGCACCATATACAGATTCTTTACCGGTGCACTAATGCCTGGATCATTCTTGTCGTCAAAAACAAAACTCAATCGACTAAATAGATGGTCGAATTGCGTTTCGTAACGGAGTTTCGAGAGACAGCTTTGATGAATCCGACGAGAGACGTTCGGAAGGCGGAATTGCTCAGATCGAAGAGACACAGTCGAATTTACATCCCTGTGAGGCGTCCATCGTCGAAATCTTGAGTCTTTAACAATAATAAACTCCCCAGAGATTCACTAGAATCCTCGAAACGGTTTTAAGCAGGTGATCTTGAGATCAGATTCGAAACAGCATATGGAGCGGACAAATTCAGATACAGCGAGGACAGTAGAGAAGAAGTATATAGTAGTTGAGTCGGAGCTTGTGACACTAGCAGAAGAAACACCTAACATTTCGTCAAAGCTGCTCTCAAACAAGGTTCCCGAGATAGTCAGAGAAACCTTAACCGGCTAGTACATGCAGAAACATTGACCTGCGGATTCGATGTGCATACATAAGCTTAGGGAGTTTGCAAAATTTAGTGCCGGGCTTCTATAGAAGTCATTGCTGATAAGGTTGAACCAATTGGCTATTTAGTTGTAGGGCAAAAGAAAGTATAGCGCGACTGAGATGAGCGAATTGATCTCGATAGTGGCCCGGAAAGAGCATCCTCCTTATTGCTTCTCGTATGTTGGCCATTCCGAAACGTCTGAGATGCGATTTCTTTAGAAGTTGCTACGTTGACGAGAGCTCTTTTCCAGTCCAAGGTTGCTTCTGGCGCAAAGATTTCCGGAGGAATCAGTACCTAGTAATTCGAATGGTTGTGATAAATGTCCTACCCCGTTAAACTGAACTTTCCGCATAAGACTTCCGATTTTATAATTTTTATCGTGGCCAGAACGGTGACGCACAATAGTCGCGAGAAAAGCCACATGTTTAGGGCTCAGACCTGGTCGATGTGCGTCCAAGTGTGGATAACGAGTCAGGACGAAGTTTGAAGAAGAGGTCTGTGTTGTGGTATCGCGGTTTCGTTCCTTGGACCCGGAATCAGAAAGGTCTAGCGAATTGATTGAGATAAGGAAGAAAAATACTGGTTATGCGCTCTTGACACTGTTAGTGACGTACCGCCCAGAAAACAGCGTTCTTCCTTGCCGTTTGGGGCCCTGAGGATGCATAGCCTGGACTTTGTTGCACATGTTCGGTAATCCCATCAAGAGGGTTTCGATGATACTTGAGTCTCTTCGTGTACCCTTGGAATGTATCAAGTGACGTTGAGCCTGATACTCGAACGTTATAGAATATGAGACGCATGTGCTCAGAATCACTGGCAGGAAACAACGAACTCTGCCGTCTAATATCGATGTAATCCTGAGACACGACTTTTTTGAGCATGCCCACCAGACATAGAGCATGTACTTGTGAGCTTGGGCGCCGTCTTTAGCGCCTTTTCTGGAATTTTTGCCAGGTTCCGTCGGAAAACTGTAAACCCATAATGAACCTCCATCTTCGCGACTGGTAGTCTCGCCACATCAGGATTTGTGTTCACTAGCAGACCGCCAGCTGCGAAAAGAATGTCTGCAGATTCGCCCACCAAGCGGTCAAGTGTCTGTGTTGAGTTCCGCCCATGGCTCCAAGAATTCCGAAAATTTGTGATCGACCTCAGAAAACAATCGGAGGGGAGACAGCTGATAGTTGGTAATCACATTGATATCGAATATACGAGGCAAAGGGCACAAGGAAACCAAACCAAGGACAGTGTAGGGGAGGCAAGAGGACTAATATCGAGCAATTGTGGTAACGGCTGATCAGAGTTTTCCCACGCGGGCACAATCACATTGTTGACTATACCCAATCCGGCCTAGCCCTCCCGCCAGTCGGGTTGATAGGTGTGAACGAAGTGCCTCCTCTATTAGCCTCAGCCTGAACGTTGGCCTCAGTCTGAGCTATCTTCAACTCGTCCGGCAAGGGCAGTAAGGGGGTCGAAGCAGGCAGACCCATGCTAGCAAATTGCTTCCGGTATGCGGCCTCCCACCCCACGAGACCTTCGTTCTGTCGAACTGTAGCTGTAACCTGGTTTCGAAGCTCCTTCTCAATTGCGGTTCGACGTGCCTTCTCTTCATCGTTTCCGACTTGGGTCTTTGCTGCAACTTCGGCATTCTCCAAAGCTTAAGTGCGAGAGATTTACTGGTTCTCCTGATTGAAAGTTCTACTGCTTCACTAAGGTAAATTCAGGTAGTGGAAGAGTAGCTTAGCTTCAATGAAGCAGTTGCAATGAACCACCTAACAACCTCCCCCTTTCTGGAAAAGGAGCTATGCCCTTATAGCTCCTGAAATCCGAAGCATGAAGCATGAAGCTAGGAAGCTAGGAAGCTATGCCTGATAGCTGGAAACCCAACTTGGTCCAGAACTTCTTCTTCGTAGGTAGACTAACCGGGACCGCTCCGTGGATGCTCCGATCCATCGAGAAACGAAGCGAAGAAGGGTTGGGAAGAGGATTTGGAGGTGCTTGTATTGTTCTTCGTCTCTTATATTGTTGCTCTCTCAAAAAAAAATTCAGATCGGTGTGATATCCCAAAGCTTCGCTGAACGCCTTAGAAATAATCTCCACTGCCTCCGTGGAAGCCCAGTCTGAAGGTGTAGGTTGGAAAAACCTGTCAGCCTCTACCGAAGCCTACGATACTCCATGGAAACTTTCAGTCCGTCCTATGCGGACACATCTCTCCATTCTTTTTGCACGCGTCGCCTCCAGGCCGTTTTGGTGCGATTTTCGATATGAAAGAGTACAAAAGCTGATGGTCGCTAGTGTATTCACTCCAATGACGATTATCTATATAGAATCGTCCATGCGTCAGAGATGTAAGTTCTGAGAGCATCAACAGCAAAGGCCAAGCCAATCAAGGTCTGATTTCTGAAAGCCGAAAAGCAACAGGTAGTAGGCCCCCGAGTGACAGTTACCGCAGCTTTGCAAGTCCGTGACACTCACACAGACTTTGCTAGGGTACAAGACGCCCACACAGCCACGCATTGAACTTCGCCGTTAACAAATGTCATTCGCCTGCGAACACGTGGCCAGCTTTGCTGCTACTACAGCCAGCAATCAAAGTTCAATAGCCACTGGTGATGTGCACGGCAACAATGGTGCTACATTGCAGCATAGTGACCTCGTTTCAAAGCGCACCTCACGGGAGCGAGACACAGTGCTTAGCGCGGAGCTGTAGCGCATTCACGAAGCCATAGCACCATGTGCAGACTTTGAGTGAAAAACCGTTAAAGTACGATGCTTGGTCCGCTTCTAATACTGACACTGCCAGAAGACGTAGAGAGCCGGTCGTGAATAGGTCCCAGCTTTTCCGGACATATTGGTCCGGAGAGACATGGTGAGTAAGCATTCAGTGAGTCACTGTCTCGAGTTTGTCTCGAATTTGTCTCGAGCTTGTCTTTAGAATCCAAAGATTTGGTCATCTCAATCATTCGAGTAATAAAGACCAATACGTTATCTCAAAGCCCCTCCTTCAAAAACAGCAATAGGAGGCTTTCATCCTTGTATGCTTTGAAGCGAGCGTTATAAGTCTGCTCCTCATTTGGCGTACCTATCAGAGCTTGAGCGATTGCGAGCCCGCATGGCGTGGGCAGTGATGCTCGACCCAACTTCCACTTGCTCCATTATTGTCTTCTTCTCTGGCAGCCTGGGATTGGCGAACTTCGCATTGAGACAAGGAAGCTTTGTGAAGAACCGCCATTCTCTTCTTTCTGTCTGCAACTCACGATCTGGTTAACAATCCGACTCCGACTCCATGAAGTACAGTCAGTTACAACATTCGAGGTTCCAGTCTTCAGCCAAGATTCAGGTTGCTACCGGCGCGCGAGAGGGGATTCAACCGATGAGTTCTCCGTTTCTCCGGACTTCGTACCTCCGGGAAGGCGTCTGTCAGGGCCACCCTCTTCCTTGTGAATCAGGAGCAGAGCCACTGCTTATTTGTGGCTGTACCTATGATGCGCCGTGTCCGGGATTATCCTAGGTGTTTCGAAATGTTTGTACGAAGCTCGCTTTCTGGACGCATAATAGCCTGCATGTATAGTAGAGAATAAGATAAGAGAATGAGACAAAGTAGCTTGTGAGTAAGATCTGGACAAGAACAGACCAACCTACTAGCGAGCATAGGACGAAAGATCCTGAAACGCTAGAGAGATATCTCGGAACAGAGTCCAACTTGAAACGATATGAGATATCAGTCTTAGCTTACTCGAGTATATCGGCTGCTTTGCATGACTTGTCCATGGTAGGCTCGCTTCCTTCGTACTTGAGCTTTCTAATTTACCCAGACATTGTGCTGGTTTCGGTAAGGCAAACTCTGTGTTGTTTGAGCTCAGGAAAACAACGCTGAAAGAGTAACGTTCGATTTTCCTGCGATGAGTGGAGTTGAGCTTTGTCGTGAAAGTCGTTGATCTCGATAAATCTGACTGTATTTCCCAAGGAAGCTTAATCACATTAATACCGTGCACGTTGCAGCTTCATGTAGAAACATCAGTCGTTATTTGGACCCAAAAGTCTCGTTGATTTTCGCGGGAGTATGCACCGACCTCACTGGAAGCCCCAGATAACTCCTGTGTCGAGCTTCTGTATTCTGCATCGAGGATGGAGTAGTACACATTGTGGGTTCATCGGTCCGATTCTCCAGTTCACAATTGTTGTAAACCATACCCAACGAGTACTTGTGAGTTTCTGGATCTCTCGCTCATAAAACCTGGTGATGAAGCGAAGTGCAAAGGTATTCCTATTCATAACAGGTTCCATGCACGTCCGGACTAATTTGACGGCAGTCTTTGTAGCGAGTCGAGCCAGACCAGATCGCTTGCCGTTGATCATCCTCTTCGTTATCGTTCGGGGTATGGGACTGCTAAGGCTGAAGTCTTTGGCTCGCGAATGTTTTTGGTCTGGGATAAGAATATCGTCCTTGTGTCTACCGAGGAAAGGCTTGAATTGCTTGGACTCCATGGCATTCCTGGCATGTAACATATCGGAGAGGACTCACCGGCTTAGGGAACCTCGATAAGGCTCCACGCTGTTATTCACAGCCTTCTCCGCTGCTTTGGTATATGGCATGGAATTGAGCTCATACGCAAGGATAACCTGATTGTTGAACGTGGCGGTCACCTCCATCGCGTGTCCTGCTGTATTGAAGGCCAACTCCCGGATCAGCCGATTGGGCTTCTCAGACTACCCTGCAGCCGCTTGGTCCACGCGGCTTCCCATACACAAGGATAGAGACGCTGATTAGTGAACCAGTTGCAAACAGCGTCAAAAACCGATCCAGATCATCAAACTTGCCTCGGCTAGGAGTGAAAAGACTTATCGAGTGATAACATCCACGAACCAATGCGTGGCCAACCAGGAGACTTGCTTCATGCCTGTAGCTATGTGATAACAGTCCAAGACCTTAATTCCCTTGAGTAAGAAGGAACTCACCGACCCCACTACCAAATACGAAGAAGCCAGGGCCTATTGGGGTACAGACCCAGACTCTGCCGAGTCAATGGATGTAGAAGAAGCTTGGCATGACGCCTTTGCGACGCAATGCACCATAGACGTTGCACTCCATCGTGATATTGTTGGTTGGAATGTGGACTGAACCCACCGGCAAATGGTTGGTGTTATGACTCTTCTGGAATGTTACGAATACTTGGAGCGCTTCAACAAATCCTAGTCACGGGCCGGGCCCAAGGTGTCTGCTAAAGGGGGAAGAATCGCAATTGCGACTGGGAGATAAATGTAATTTAAGAAAATCTGCCTTGTCTCCACCCGTACCCACACAGCCAGCTGAACTGTTCGGAAACAGGCGGTTTCAAACTTGGAGTCTGTTGCTGAAACCATGCTTCTCTGGTTCTGGAGTTCCCAAAAGCCGCTGGAGTCGACTTTCACTCCCAGCATTTTCTTCCTCACGATGGCCCCCAAATTCACTCCCAGAGTCGCCTCCCAAGCCAGGCGCTTGCTATCTTCTCCTCATGCTGATGTATCGATTGATGCCGGGGGCTGCGAGCCGTATATACAAGAATCGGTATCGCTGAAATTACAGGGTGCTTTGGTCGACTATCGTTGACGTGGAATAGTGCGTCACTATAGTCCGATGAGCTGCGTTGTTGGATGTTGCAATCAAGCCTTCAGAGAAGCGCTCAGTTCCATCTCTCTGGCTTCGTTCTCCCCTTTTTGCTCTCCACGCCGACGCGGATTTGGGAGTATCAGAGTGCTGCAGAAACTGCAGCTGTGATCTCGTGTATGATTCAAGGAGACATTTGCTACATCAAATAGTAGAGGCAATATAGATTTAAATTCCTTTCTTGACGCATGGTACAATAATAAGATCTCCTTTCAGAGCGGATCTTGAGACCGGATATATAATGTTGTTCCCAGCCTTGACCGATTATTCTAAACATCTGTAAAGAACTGTTCCTCTTGTCGTGTGATTAGACACCGCGGAATGATGGATGTATCATCATCTGTGGTACCTCAAAGACTTCATGAGTGCCTTTCGTATCTTGCTCGTGAGTGCCTTCTTCAGGCTCGAAGCCGACACGTGTAACATAGCCTGAGAAGAATAAAAAATGATTCTCAGAAGTAGCGAATTTACTGCCTCTCCACTCGACTGAAGAAGCTCAATGGTATAAAAGTCTCTGTCTCCATGACCACGACTTACTATCGGCGAAAAAGAACGTAATCGTGCACATCGTATTCAAGAGCGCAATAACCACAGACTGAGCAGAAGAGATAGAGTTCGAAGCAGTATACAAGCCAGTCAACACCCAGCATCCGTTGGCGATCAAGCCAATAAGAGTGACTTGACCATTCCGTGGCGGCGGTCCGCGATAATACAGATCTACCTCGACCATCTCTGAACAGCTTCGCATCTGTCAAGCTCTTCGTTTCTCTGCGCATTGGCTGGGGATCTGTGATGACTTCCTGGTAATAGTCTTCTCTTGGCTCAGTGGTCCACGATAGGAATGCACCACTACAATGGCATCGCCTTCGTGATTGCATAAGTCTAATTTGACGCTCTGGCTCTAAGCCTCCTAGACGTGCGTGCAAGCGGAATTGTATGATGGAGTGCTCGAATATTTGACTCAATCTTCAAGGCACGCCCTGGTAGATCAATAGAAGTATCAAAGTATCATCTGTGGTCGCTTCGGTATGACTCGCAGAATATCTTCTAGACTACCTCGGATGGTCGAATAAGTCTCTCGGGAATATTCCTATTTAGGACTCGCAATGAACCAAGTCGCAAGAGGGAACTTCTTCGAGAGTAGTTGCAGACCCAAATTGCATAGCAACAAGAGCTTCCGAATAGTCAAGCCAAATACATGAAACTTCACAGCCAAGAGGATTCGACTAGTATAAACGACCCAGCTGTAAATGGTGGAAAGTCTCATTTCATAGAAATTGTTGATGCAAACCGAATGTTCCAATTTGCTCTCCATGATCTCTTGAACCAGATGTTCCATTCCGACCTCGGTCGCAGACTCTCTGTATGCACCCCTAATTTATAGGTAATCCGGTCCGCGCCACCTCCAGAAGTCGCGGGTTCCCCACTGTAGTAGGTGCATGATAGCATCGAGAAGTCTGTGAGCCGTACCGAATGGAATGTCGACGCATCGCCTTCGCTGCAAGAAGGAAGGGGTGAGAGGATAGTCGTAAAGTAACGCCCAGCCGACGTATATGCACGGAATAGTTATCTCCTTGTTTGTGCCGTCTGAGAAGAAAGTGACTCAGACCCTACTCTGCCAATCAGTAGTTCCAACATGCCCACTAGCAGCAAGACACAACTTCCGTAAATTAAATTTCAACTGATTGAGCTGGTGTCAGGCATGTAGTAAACTAAGAATCGGCCTGGATTCTCGAATTCCTTCGTCAAGCCATCAGTATATATATGACTTTGTTCAAAACAAATAACACACATCTCCGCTCCTGCTGCCAACGTTAGATCAAAGCCTGCTTTAGACACTTCCGTTAACGCACTCGAATCCACCACTTTTTCAACAAGAGTTCAGCCCTCGTTCTCTACAGTCACACAAGACGCTTCCCGCTTGGTGTCTCTCCCTTCGGATGTTCTCCCTTTGACTCGTATATCGAGGTGGGTGGTGATTACGCAGCGATAGTTGAAAATAAAGAAAGAGATACTAGGGGGCATATTATCCTCCAAGAATCCAATTCTTCCTCCTGGACATATGTTCTTCTAGAGTCCTTCAATTTTGCAGAAGTCGTGGGAGGGAAAAGCCGCTGCACCGTGGTGGGCGAAGGAGATGGGCATACTTCTTTGAGTTCCAAGCTTTCGAGCGCATCGTAGCACATTCCTTCAGCTTGTAGTGATCTGAAGCAGCGTTCAATATAGGTGCGAGGCGTGTGCTTATAACTCCCTGTGATGTCGTAGACTTCCCCACGGCTGACTTCGCGGCAAGGCAGGGACTTGCGAGTAAGAAAAGTCGCTGATTGATTGAGATAGTCGCCGCTGCCTCTGAATCATCGCATAGAAAATTGGGCGGAGGAGTTTCTCCCTTGTTATGATGGTTTGATTCAGCAAGGATTGGCAACGTCGGCGCACAAAGTTTGCACAGCCTGATCGCCCCAAAGCCTCCGTCTCCGGATTGTCGTCTCCGTCAATCTTGCTGATTATCATCTCTATGCGTCGTACTAGGAGGGAATCGACGAGCGCACTCATAAAGTTGCGGTCGTCTCTGTCTGGTACTTTGATGATGTATAATTAGGCTTCGACCGCTTCGATGCGACTTATCTTGGAAAAAAATGCTCGCATGCACTCCTAGACTGCTTCGACTGCTCTGAGTCGATCATCTTGTGTCTGCGTTGTAAGGAGTAGAGCCCAGATTTTGTCTTCTTGTTTGATATCGATGGGTTTAGCTGTCCAGATTTTTATGCAGAAGACTTCCTTGAACATCCTGATAATCGTTTTGTATCCTCGGCGAGCAATCCGTAACTTCATTGTCTCCTCTTGGACCGTCGGGACAGGGCGTCTCTTGGTTGGGCGAGGTCCTTTGCGCGCTATGATCGAGGTATTATCCCGCGCATCTGAAAGAGGGAAGATCGACCCAGTTGTCATGGCGCTGAATTCGCTGATGTTCTGCGCGTTAGACGTCGCATAACGCCCAACACCATCGAATTACCACCGGAATCGGCCAATGAGCTAGCTGAAGTAGGCTTTCGCTTTCGCTAGGAAAAGGTGAACTTGAGTCTGCAAAAGAACAGGCTGACATACGGTCTCGAGCCGCGGAAACGGTTCCCCAGACGAGCAACTGTACTTCTCAAATCATCACCTCAGTCGCAAACCATCACGCAGGAGCAAGCTTGTGCAACGCAAACCTGTATTTTCCAAAGAGAAGTTCACAACCGCTAGCCCTTTTGTTTCATGCCGTTGGTCGAAAGTTCGACTTCTGGTCAAGTACCGAACAGGACCTCGAGCATAGTAAAGTGATGTTGTTTCCTAGCCAGTAGTGTTTGTATAAGATGGCAAATAACGAATGATTCAAGCATTCTTCCAACAAAAATAAGCTTACTGGGTCTGACGTGACGCTTGATCCTCTTCCTTGGATTGCTCTTCAAGCGAGACTGAATTCGACTCGAGAGCTGCTGGTGGTAAGTCAACGATTGAGACCGTCGTGAGCTCCTTCGGTAACTGTTTCCAGTGATAGTTGACAGCGGATGTCATGGTGACTGAGTGCTTGCAGGCTGCGGTTGTAAGTCAAGTCAAGGGAAAGGATCATATAGTAATCCAGTATAGATAGTATAAGTCTTATCAGGGCTTCAGTTTTCGGCAGAATTCTCCCCGCTTATGTTAATCCATTACAAAGTAGTCTGGCAGAATTTTGTGTGATAAGTCTGGTCTTCTTCTCACAGCGATGGCCTTTACCGACAATTGCAGACGCTATGGCGAGGGTGTACGTGCAAAATCGAAAGAAATCCGTCTGGAAGCTTGGATGTCGAGTTAACTGTTGCTGACTTGATTCGACGAGGATAGTCAAGTTGACGGCGATGTTGCTAAGATGTTTTATTAATCTTCGGCTGAGCTGCGGCTGAATGATTGGGTAGGCGGTAGATGTATCACGATAGCCTAATGAGTCTGCACTTGTCTGTCTCGAAACTCGCTAACGGTAGTAACCACAAGTAGTTCATAATGTGCATGACCGATGTATCAATTGTACCATGAGGTATTGGTAGGGAGTTCGGTATAGACAGCGAGCTTCTATAGTATTTGTATATATTTGTAAGGAATTGAGGGTGTGCAAAAGATAAAGTGCTCAGTGTACCTATGACTGTAGTGTTGGCGCTCTGATCGTTCCGTAAATGTCGTTTTGGAGAATACTTCGCGAGCTCCTTGTGCTGAGATCTAATTGTGTCAGAGCCCATGATGTACACTTGAGCCCATGCTGTACTCCTACTGCCATCGTCAACAGAAAACGTGAACGTTGGATGTCTGAATCCTGCCAACGGCCATGGAGTATTGCTGAGTCTCCTTTAGCATAACCGTAGTATTCCTTACCTGCTCCAAGGAAGATCTTCACGAACTCACTTGAAGTGCACTGGTTTCCCTCAAGTATCTGATCTGAATGAGACTATAACCGTAAAGCTCGACAAGTGGTTGTCCAAGCCGTTACACCTGAAAGAAGATGGTGGCTAGTATTTCGGACACCAGAGTGAGCACGATCGGAGCTCGCTATACGCGGTCATTTGGAGTGATGGTGGCTGGACTCAAGTTTCAGATGCCCAGGAGCAATCTTAGCGTATGGTCTTGTCAGTGGCTGAGAGCTAAGAAATAATATAGTATAAGGACCCAATAATTGAAGAAGATGAATCTTGAAGAGGCTCAATTTTTTGGTTATTCTGCAATTGCTGTAAGAAAACCCAAGTGTTCTAAATCCGGACCAGAGTAAATTCAAGTAATCGTAAGGAATTTATGCGGTTGAATATCAGAAAAATGCTGCAATCAAAGGGGTGCCAGGGCAAAATGATGTAAGAACTTCTAATTCAGTGCTCGTATCTCCAATCCTACTCCATCTTCACATTGGTCTCCCGCTTGTTGTTGATATGACGCTTCTCAATAGCCAGCACGCTCTCAACGTGGGAGACACCTAAGCTCTGCTTCTTCTTGCCCGCCAAAAGCTGCGCAGTCTTCAAGACATTCTTGATCTCCCGTCCATTCATCTGATAATCTGCCAGCTTATCAAGATCGGTATCCGAGAAGCCGTGCGCCTTCGTGCTCCCTGCAGACAGGAAGTTCGACCAGACGTGGCGGCGAGAAGAAGTGGAGAGCTCCTCGTACTCCATTGAGATGTGGATGCGAGATTGAAATGCCGCATCAATATTGTCTACGCGGTTTGTGGTGAGGAACAAGATTCCTTCGTAGTATTCGAGCATACGGAGGAAGACTGCAGCATTCATTAGTATACTTTGTGAGATGTTTGTGACGAGACACTCACTGGACACCAGCTTGTTTCGTTCCAAGTCATGAGCGCTTCGCTGCTCCAGGAACACATCGGCTTCGTCTAGCAGCAGCACGGCGTTCCACTTGCTGGTCATCTCAAGAACATTGGAAAGCGACGACTCCACCTCAGAAGACTCGAGGCCAAGGTCTCCTGCACTCATCATGTACAGTGGTGCGTGCATATTCTCGGCGACTTGAGGAAGTCAGCCAAGCAGGGTAAGTGGGTATGAAGAGCTTAATTTACCAGACTCGGCCGTCAATGTCTTCCCCACGCCAGGTGGTCCACTCAATAGCATTATCATGCCCTTTCCTAACAGCAGCCGTCAGAGTTGCATACAAACCGAGTAGCAGTTGGAACATTGGTATACCTTTGCCTTGGATCACATCATCGAAAGTTTCCTTGTTGGCGACCTGACTTTCGGTGAGAGCAAGGATAAGCTCCTTGTGATCGCTCGGTAGAACGAGGCTTTCAAAAGCTGCATCATTCCACATGATATCACCAACGGAGCCGATATAGAACGTTACTGCACTAAACATCAGCTCATTCTGTAGGTAGCACAACACGATCGTCTTTACTTACGCCACTTTTTGTTCTTTAGAGAGTAACCTTTCAACGAGGCGCTGCACAGAAGTAGTTGATCCTTCGTCAGTGCTTGTGGCCTGGCTTTACCCGGTTGGCTGGCCTCATCGATAGTTTCCTCGTCCAGATCTTCATCTCCGTAGTCTGTACAGTCATTTTCACTACCATCGTCGCCATCTGCAGCCGATTGCACATCGGATTGCTGAGGACGGGGTTGGCTTAGATTACTTAGAGATACTTGGCGATTCGGATTGAATCGATTCCATGCATAGGTATCAACTATGATACGACCATCGACCTGGTAAATGTCAGTGAATCAGCCGGTCATCGCAGATATAGTGGCATACATTGTACTTGACCGGACCATACATTGAGTAACCGATAGCGACTCCTTTGTAATGCTTGTAGTGAAAACCGGCAAGCCGCTCGAACGCTCTGCCTCTCTCGATCAATTCCTTTTTGACCTCGCCCATGTCTTCATGGTACTCCAGTGGGAAAGCAGTCAATTTCGGAATGGGCCTTGTTCCAGGAAAGCTATAGATGAGATGGCGAGTTTGACCAAGACCGAAGTTCTCACCGTCCCAATCGACCTTTTCGCAGTCAAGAGCAAATGCTGGACCGCATCGGGTTTCGACATAGCTTCCGTTCTTCAATCGAAAAGCGCACTTTTCTTTGTCCTCGACAGAGAAAACAATAGTGCCGGGCTCAAAGATCATCCAGCACGTGTCCCAGGTAATAACCTTGTTCAAGATGTAGTCATCTCTAGCCTTGAGGTCGTCTTTGAGCTCTTCTCCCATGATGCGGTGGAAGAGATCGAGGTGAGACCTGGTCTCTAGCTCTGCATCATTCTTGAGTGCAGCAACGAGGTTCGCCCACCGGTGCACGAACGGCTTGAATGGAGCTTTGAACGTTAGTCGATCTAGTGTGGTGGTGACGCCAGGGTAGTCATTGAGGATAGAGCCAAGCGCCTTCTTTAGTAACGGGCTCTGAACGACGATGGAGTCCATCTCTAGCTTCTTGCGGCCATCGTAGCACTTCTTGTTCCGAATGAGCAAGGCATACCGAGCTGATTCGGCATTCTCCGCAGCTTCTTCCAAGTCATCAGGGTATTTATCAACCCAGGTGGATTTGCCGCGACTGTCAGGCTTTCCTTGGTAAAGGTTCTTCACCCCGGAAATCATCCCAGTCTTTACTTTCGAGACTTGGGTTTCGCCGTTGACAGTGCCGTTGCTAGTAGATGCGACGGCAATACCATTGAACTCGACAATCTGTGCGATGGCCATTGCGTCTCTTTGGTAATATATATGGAGTGATAGGAATGATTGAGTGATGCTAGGTGCGACCTATCTTCAAGTATGAGAAAGAGTGACAAGACTGGCCTTTTATGATTGAAAAGCTTGTTGGTGTTCTCCGGTTCTACCAGGCTACAGTGCGGGTAGCTGCCTGGCTTGACCACAAGCCGAAGGATGCCAGTGCAGCTTGACTCACTACCAGCCCCACTTCCAACAGGATTTCCGAGCAACGCAAATGCGTCAGGTCCAGATGCAAGGCCATCTGCCTTGAGAACAGGTTCGAGTCAGGCTTCTGTGGCCAATGAAGCTCCATCCCACAAGGCAACCATCCCAGGCTAACCCAATTGGGCTACACTAGTCAAAGTCCTTGGGGAGTCATGAAACGGTTCACACTCTCGCTGGGCATTGTCGTCCCAGATATTCCCAGAGCAGATTGTGACCGAAAAAGCTGAGCGATGTTATTCCATATGCCGATCCTGACCTTAATCTCCCCACTCAGAGCCCGCACCGTTCGCTAGTGATGAATTATTGTAAATGGTGTCCGACGACTTAGGAAGCTCCAGAAATCAAAGAGCGTCGTCGGTTTTTCCACCTTATCCCTGCACAAGGAGAGCCAGATGATGGCCGGTCTAGTCTAGAACCTTTTCCTCTTTCAAGATGCTGCTGGCATCCCTGGTTCTGCTAAGAATTTCTCAGGAGCGCTTATAGCTTGAGCAGCCAAAAGCGATTCGTTCCTCTTGCCTTCAGAGCCGTTCGAGGTAAAACCTACAACTGTCGTGACTCTCAGAATCGTACAAAATCCCTATGAGTAACGATGTTGCTCCTTCTGGCCGATTGAATGGGTGAAAACTCAAGGCGTGATAGATAGGTGGATTTTGCTCGTGGTGGGTCCTGTCTAGACTGAACGTCGCCTCTCTATATCCATGAACCGCGATGCATGTGTGTACGAATAACACGGCGCAAAACACCCTTGAACACACATGTTAGCGAATCGCCTTGTGACATGACTGCAATATCGTACACACACCACAACCGATACAACCGCATAGCCAGCGATTCCCGCGCCTGCTCTCCGATGTATCTTCTACGTAGACGATCCCTGCGCTGCACATTCACCCTCAAACTCCGAAGACATTGTAGCGCATCTGCGGCGGGACTTTGATCAGCCTGGCCTGGCCTGGCTGGCCTTTGTCCGGGTCAACCTCGTACTCTCGATCTGATGTTGTATCATCATAACATCGCAAGGTCTCCCACCAAAGCGTCTCTACGGCGCCGAAGGCAAGAACCACATTAGCCACCGCCAGAAAAATCCAGGCTAGCGCATCGAGTGTGAGGACAAGGTAAGGATTGAATCTCTCGATGAAAACTAGTAAAGCCGAGAGCAAGGAGCGTGAGGTCTACAAGGTGACCAATGAGGGCTGCAAGAGATAAGACATATCAGCACTTGCTACCCGCAGAAAATAAGACATCACTGACCGGAATGAGCAGCCAAGGCACATCCTGCCAATCCCAGACATAATTGTCGAGTCGCTGCGGCGCTGTCCTTGTAGCGCACGCCATGCAGACTAGACCTGCAAGACAGAGCGACACGGTCACGTCTCGCAGCGACAACTTTCAGGGTAGCCTGTCGTACAAGAACACTATGACAGGGATCAGAACAACCGGCTATGGCGAGCCTCGGTCATCGTGGACGGTCGTTTCATAGACAGCGCGGGCAGGGTGCGCATTGAAGCTCGTTACACAAGGAGATATTAGCGAAGATGTGATTGTTGGTCGAGGACCGTCCTATGTTCAAGACCTCAGATCACGCCCTGGCGAATATATCCACAACACAACATGCTTTATGCTTAAGTAAATGAATGTATTAAATTCATACATCCCACAACTAGAGCTGCGCAATAGCCAAAAACGATCAGACATATTTCATACACCATGTCTCGTAGAACCCGAGGTTACTATATAGTCTTCGCAATGACAAGATGGCTATAGATAATCAATGATCGATAAAGACAGTGCGACGTTCAAAACGAAATCCTCCTGCTCTATTTTCATGATTCCGACTCGCTATGTATCAAAACTGTGCAGTAAATGTATGTCCATATATGTGACCCACGGCGCAGATTGTTGATATCTTTAGTCATGTACCGGTAATAGTTCCCCAAGCTTATCATATATATCGTGACTCATATACTGAACCGGCCCAACGCTATATGAGAATGCCAAAGAAATGGCATGAGTTGAGAGAGTGGAGAGGAAAAACAAATAGCACGAGCCGTTCATGTGCCAGTTGAGGATGGGGTTCCCCATCTCAAGTTCGTGGAGGCGTCGAACACGCAATACTCCTCTGGAAGCTCGGTTGGTCGGTGCATCTCTGTTATCTGATATCTTCCAGAACTTACATCATCCCATGCTCAAATCCAAATGGCCGGTATGGCGCACTCCTTAAGGGTCAGTCGTGCTAGCGTAAATTTCCATGCCTTCTTCCGGATTTTCTCCAAGGCATTTTTGACGGATTGCCTCTTTGGCTTTGGGTTTTCATCGCTCATCAGCCCAACAAAAACTCGCTATTCCGTTCTGCAAAGGAAGCTCCAAGAATGCATGCATCCGTTAATGCCGGCATAGGGAGCTTCCGAGGTTTAGGAGTTTGCCGAGTGGAAGGATGCTTCGTCAGATGATTCAGATGCCAAGCTGCTGACATCCGACGGCTCTGGTTGCTTTTGATCTTGATCATCTGCCCTGTCATACAACTCTGTGATCATTTGCAAAAGTGTGTGGCCGAGCTTTTGAATTGCCATGCCTGCTTCGCTGATCGGTGTGATCATACACTGATTCCAAGCATCGAACAGGCATGTGGATTGCGTCGCCGACAGTCTACACGTGGTTTTCTTCTCGCCTCTGAATTCGAAACTCAAATGTGTGCACACCGAGGGCTTGGTTGCCTGGCGGGCTGTGAAAGCACGCTCCACACGAGGCCAATCGACTGTGCCTACCAAACAATACCTGAGCATTGTCAATGGCGATAATTCAGACTCTAGCGTTAGGTCAAAAATGTTTCGGAGCTCAGGATCCGACTCTCGCATAGCGTTAGTCCATTTTACCGGCAACCTGAAGTTACATGTATACGTGCTCCGTATTTCTGTGTCGCTATCGAGAAAGGCCAAGACTACATCGCCACAGATTTTCTCCGCATGAGTTCGATACTGGTGCCCGTAGTGCTGCATACTATCAACCGTTATGTCATATAAATGTCTTAGAAAGAGACACCATGCTGTTGCCATCTCGCTAACGCTATTTGGGGATGCGCCTCGTTTCAACAGAGCGGAGATCAATCTCAGGTGTTGGACCTCTAACTCATCAGGCAGCTCCTGATGAATTACGCAGTGCAACAAGTAATCCATGGGTACGGGATTTCTGTAGGGCGGGATCTGAGTCAAGACTCTGTAGTACGTACAGACGTAAACCAGAGCGAGCGGCATTACCGAGAAGGTCAACAGGGTACCTTGAAACAGAGTCGCCCATGTCGAAGTCTTCAGCCTCTATGAGGCCACTCAATACCGACCAATGAACGGGTGAAGGATTGTACCAGCGTGTCGGTGACACTAGAACCCGATCTAAAAGCTCGGTCAGAGCCGCGAACGTCTTCTCCGTAGCTTGCTCGCACCGAGCCAAATCGCGTATGATACCCCGTGCGAATGAAATAAGGTCTGCGTCATGACACTCGTCAGGCTGGGGAAAATCATTGAGGATCAAATTCGCGATTCGTGCCTTGACATGCAATAGACGTATATCGACTTCGACCGAGGCCTCCAAGTTGAGTATTGTTTGCGCGCCCTCATATTTTTGTAGAAACTCCGCTGCTGTTCGGTGTACGAATGTGACATAGGATTCCAACAGATCATATGGATTTTTCTGTACCTCAAGGAAGCCCTTGCAAAAAGTCAGAACCCGACGGCTTGTTGAATGACAATGCCCATGGAAGTCGAATGCTGGTTGATCTGGAAAGAGCTCGAGAAATTCATCAAGCCCATCGTACGCAGCGAGCGCCATGTGGCGTAGGAGCAGACCCTCAATATAGATTGCCATGTTCAAGTAAAGCGCAACTTCCCTTCGATAGACCGGATCGATAGCCTGAAACATGAGCGTGTATACCCTCTCTAACTGATTTGGAAACCGTTCAAGTCTCTGTTGCAGCTGCTGTGTTGTGTCATCGTTATCTAAACCCTGGATTTGCTCGTTGACTGCCAATTCGACCCAGAGAAAGACGCCCTCCGCTCGTTCTGTAATTTCAGAGGCGGTGGAACCCAGCCAGTTGAAAGTATGCCACGCGTGCGAAGAATGGGGAGCAGCGTCAGCAAGTCTCGCTGACGCATAATTACCAATATCCCCCTTAGTCAGATCTTGCAGCCTCAGCGTTGCTGACGACTTCAAACTAGCTTCGTACTTGGGGTCCGGTCTACTCGAAACACAGAGCTTGATGTTGTGAGAACGTCCAAGCCTTTGGATAAGAGAAAGCAGCGCGTCGTGGTCGCCAGTAAACTCGTCCAATCCATCCACAAAAATGCAAATTCGGGAAGCAATTAAATCAACCATAAGGAGACGGAACAACAGCGTGCGCAGTCCTCTTTCAGTCCATACTGGAAGCTGTTGAGAGACATTTGGCCAGATACTTTCGATAGACTTAGAGAGTCTCGTTATCAGGCTTGGAGCTGTCGTGATGATCTGATATATAAGAGATCGCAGTAGCCCAACAGATGTCTTTTGCAACTCAGAGCCGGTACTCCAAAAGAAGAACGTAGGTGTAAGAAGCTGTCTAGATCCTGACCAGACTTTCAAGGCAGTGACGGTTCGCTTATCCTGGTAGATAGTGTTCATCAACGTTGATTTCCCCGACCCGGCCTTTCCATTGATCCAGTATATGGCTTGGCCGCCCTCGAGCCATTCCGCGAAATTACTCCATGGCCGAAGAGCAGCCCCCGTTCTATCAAATATCCATTGAAACGTCTGCTTATGAGCTTCTTTGAGCTCTTCTTGCCGAGCTCTCAACGCTGGAAAAAATAGATCGTCGAGAATACGAGTCCGAAATGTCTCTGCTACCAGCCGTGTCCGCTGCATCTCGAATTCGTTGGTGACATGTTGCTTTGCCGACACTTCTTGAGCTGAGATGAATTGTCTAATATCCCTGACATCGTTCTGTCCCCGAGCTACAGCAAGGATAAGGCTTTGTACCTGACCACCCAAGTCACTAAAGCCTTGGCTTTGATCATGAGATAGGCGCAAAAGTCGGTGCCTGGGAAAGAACGTTTGTCTATGTCAATTTTTGTTGCCAACGCACATTGACGCCAGTAGAATGTAGAGAAATTATTCACCTAAGGTTTGTCAACATCTGCGTATCTAATAATCTTTGATACTGTTCGAGTCTCTTTTGAATGTCATCGATCGATCTCTTTTTCCATATGGCCTGGAAAGTCTTGCCAAGAGCCTTTCGCTTGCTAGATTGCCCCCGCATACTGATTTCGGAAATCTCAGATATGAGCTCCTGGGCGATGTCACAGGCTTTCTGAGATATAGCCAGGAGCCTTTGATCATTGTCCTTAAGAGTTTGAGAATTCGTTGAATTTGCCGTTATATTTTGTTTCAAATCAACGCAACTGCTTTGTAGCTGCGCCGCCATAGAACTAAGCCTGTTGAAACTTGCGAAGTCAGCAACTCCTCTGAAATAGCGACCTAAAACCGGTTCTCGCAAAGCTGAGTCATGTGTGTACACAAACGTGCAGAGTATAGCTGGGATTGTTTCCGCCCATGCCCATCTACGATCCAATAGCAGCCAGGAGTCTTCTGTTCCCCTCACAAAAACATTTTCTGTTAGGCCACCCAACGTTGCCCTTCTCCCCAATACAGATCTCCAAAACCTCTCCAGTCGCGAAATACGTCGTAAACAATTTGAATTACACACAAGGATTCAATCTCCAGCATGATAAGAGAAACTTGCCCCAAGTGTTCAGTAGATGTCCCGTCTCTGTATACTTCCCGACATTTTCCCACTACGTTGAGACTAAAGTCTACGACTTGTATCACGCCGCACGCAAGGCTAAAGGCGGTGAGAGGATCCATGGCGAACAGAAACAATTGGCCTTGGTTCCGTGGTCAGTCTCATGTCCTGTTTGTATACATTGACAATAGAAAGGAGCGAACCAAGGACTATCGCCTTCCTAGAATACTTGATTGAACCGACAAACGACTGTTCCGATCCGTTCAGTCGGCGGACGAATATGTGCAACTGCGCACAGCACAGGAAGGGCTGTCGACGAGGCCAGACATGATCTTCGAGGCCATCGCGACTATTACAACCGCCGGCAGACCCCACGCTGCAGCGGCCATAAATCGTCAGATTGGATTTGGCTGACCAGTCACCATTATCTGCTGGTTGATTTATGAGGTTCTTACGGCGGCGGTAAAAGGCCAACACACGCCCTCCATAGGGCGTTGATCCGCCTCGTTTCTGCATTGTATGGCCTATCATGCAAGGCCATCTATTTTCGTACATTGCGGCTGCCAAGAGAATGATGCAGGCTGTCAATAAGCTCAATTGATTGGCTGCGGTACATGGTCGATCTCGGTGCCCTTATATTTGCCGAGATCCCCAAAATCTTCTCTTTCGCGTGCACTGACGAGCGACGAAGTGCCAATTGGAGAGGCGAGAACGAGCGAGCGGTCCTGGAAATGGCCAAGTTGATAATCGCGCGGTCCAAGTCGATGAATTGGCTACCGAGGGCTAGTCGCCGAGCGTTGAACTTCTCTGAGCAAAGTAACTGCAGGAGAATTTCCATAAGGGTGGATAGTCATTTGACGATCTATCAATGCAACGTAGAAGTTATAACGTAGAGTTGACCTAAACCAAAGAGCGCGTACTAGCGAATCAGCACGCAGCAGCCTCAAACCCACGTAATGCGCTCATTCTAATTCCGGGTATTCATCCTAGGTTCCGGCAGGAGGATTTTGGTTCGTAGGAAATCCTCCCTCCGGAAAAGCAGGGCTTCATGGGCTTCTTCCCGAAACCTTACGAGCTGCGGTCTACTGAAATCGCCGGCGACCCAAATGTTTAGTCTAAGAGAAAACTGCTGCTAAGTAATTCATTCTTCAAGGTGATCGACAGGTCCTTATACCGGCCGTCGTTATACGGGTATACAATTAACTCGTTTCATCGTGTTCAATTTGACCTATGTCGAATCGATGAAACAAGTATACCGAATACAATAGAAAACAAGGAAGCTGGTAGTAAAAAATTAATCTTAAGGTACAATCAAATAATAATGACTTTAATTTTCGTTCTTATAACCTGCGCGTGAATTGACCAGCGGAGTGACTACTCCTAGTACAGACGGATACGTATAGGGTGCAAGGTCCTTGGCTTCTCCATATGCAGGTATCGACCGATGCTCGGTTGCGTACTGATACCTCGAGAAGCTTCCAATGTGGTTGAATATCGCCTCCTGCTTAAGCACCTCCAGCGGTACTCCATTGGCGTACTGTGGTATCACAGCATTACTCTTTGTTCAGGCTTCACCTCGGGACTATCTGGTCTAGAAACTGTCGCAATTATTCCGTTGATGGAGTCTTGATATGTCCTGAGACTCCGTCTTCGAGGATTAGCAACCGGTTGAAGCAGGAGTTATTAAGATCTAACGGTAGAGCTGTTCGCTTCCAGCAGACCTCAAGTTGGGCAAATTGATCTGAACTGTGAGTTAGTCTTCCGTAAAGTAGGAAGCGTCTCTAGCCGATAGTACTTTAATTAGCCTAGTAGAAGGATACGACGGAAGAACATCCATGAAATAAAGGTAGCGGAGTGGAGGGTGTGGTGAATACACATTTGAGGCGTGCTCACTGGTCTAACCGCATTCGGTCATGCCATCAATAACGTAAGATACCTTGTCAGCGCAGAGCAACAGAGCACTGGGCTAGGACAATGAGAATGGTCGACGCAAGCGCAAGCAGAAGGGTAAGGTATGGTTCTGAGCGACATAGGGTGTCGCATTTAGCTCCCAATTCTGAAACATCTCTCTAAAAACACAATGGTCTAGCTCTGAGTCGAGCAGCCAGAAAGTATTAATTCTCCCATAGACTATAAGTACAACCCCTCCGGCTCGCCCTCAGTCTTCGTCTTCATGACTCTCTCCCTCGCAGACCTAAAGTCCGCCATCTGCACCCTCATCCGCCGCTCTCGAAGCGCCATCAGCCCGGCTTCGGAGCAGATTGCTTTGATGTCTGCGCCAGAGAGGTCGTCCTTTTGGTTGATGAATTCGTCTAGCTCAACATCATTGCTGAGGGACATCTTGGACGTGTGGAGGTTGAAGATCTTGCGCTTGGTGTTTTCTAGGTAGATGTGAGCCGATGTCTCCTCAAGGAATTAGGGTAGGGGCTTACGGTCTGGGTTCTCAAAGAGGATCTTGCGATCGATTCTTCCGGGTCGAATTAGTGCCGGATCTAGAGTGTCGATCTTGTTGGTAGCTAAGATGACTTTGACATCGCCTCTGTCGTCGAACCCGTCCAGTTGATTCAGCAATTCCAACATCGTTCGTTGCACTTCGCGTTCTCCGCCGGATGTAGACTCGTATCGCTTGGTGCCGATAGCGTCGATCTCGTCGATGAAGACGATCGAGGGAGCATGCTCTGCGGCGACCTGGAAGATTTGTCGTACCAGACGCGGTCCATCGCCGAGGTACTTTTGGATTAACTCGCTACCAACGATGCGGAGGAAGGTGGCGCTTGTCTGGTTTGCGACTGCTTTGGCAAGTAAGGTCTTGCCAGTCCCTGGACCACCGTACAGTATGACACCTTTCGGTGGTTTTATCCCCATTTCCTCGTACAGCTCGGGATGCAGTAAGGGTAGCTCGACTGCCTCGCGCACCTCCTGTATCTGATTTTCCAAGCCGCCAATATCTGCGTAAGATTCTGTGGGCGCCTTATCCAGCTTCATGACCGAGACCAAAGGATCAGCATCATCGGTCAGTACACCCACGACCGAGACGGATTTGTGATGTAATAAGATGCTTGCACCGGGTTCGAGAAGATCCTTGTCGACGAATGACATGATAGAGACGTAGTATTCTGGCCCCGTGGCACTCGAAACGATAGCGTGGTCATCATCGATCATCTCTTCCAGATTGCCTACGCCCATGGGACTCCCCCTCATGTCGTCAACACGGCTTCTCTCATCTGCGTTCCTATCCAACGCATCGGAGTCGCCGCCGGCGCTAGCTGGCGTGGTCGTGTTTGCAGCCTTAGCTTTGCGCAATCGCTCCTGGTTCTCCACATACTCCTCCTCTAGCAGGAGATGATCGTGGACTCGTTGCATTCGCAGGTACTTGAGCTTGCATCGGGAGGTTGGGTAGATAGCGGGAAGCTTGGAGGACGCGTTTGGCCCGGCAGCCTTACGCTTCCTACGGCCTATGCGGGTTGCGGGTTGTGGTGGCGGCTCGTACTTGGGCTTTTCCTTCTGCGGTGGCATGCCGTTAGTCTTTGATCCCAAGGAGATGTAGTGAATGTATGAGTCTAGGATTTGGTCAAGGACCTGCTCACCTTCTTGTCCTTCTCCTCTTTGCCGTCCCCTCCAGGCGGCGGGCCACCAAGGCTGGAAGCGTTTTGCCCCTGCAAACGGATGATTAGGAAATGGTAAGTCGATGGCAATCTGGGAAGCTCACCATGACCAATCACAGAACGCAGCGAATGGGCCGAGCTGCCCAAGATGAACGGATGGTCCGCAGGACGATGAGCTGGCTTCGAAGATTACAAGTGATGAGTTGCAGACAGGGAGAGCCAAGGACAGCCCGGTGATGATGAATGGAACAGTGGTCAGTTGCTGGCAGCTGGAAATGCTTCCTGACACGGATGCCGACCGCTTGAGCCTGATTGGCCAACAAGCTTCACCACCCAAATCACCGGAATTACTTCAGTCCGTCCTATTCTGCCAGAAATGCCAAGAAATAGCTCACTCCATCAAGTCGGGAGTACTCGTCTTCGGACAATGATCCTAATTGACTCAAATAAGCTCCATTTTACAGTACCACTGAATTTGATCCTCTTCAAAGACCTTCTAAAAACTCTTCCCATCCTATTTCATTCTTTTAAAACCCTATAGCTCGTCCAACCTCAGACCCCCTCCAGGGCACTACTAGAAGTACATGTAAGGCTACCACTGCTGCCTCAACAAGTTTCTCCGCTTATTGTTCGGATCTGGAGAAAACAGCTCTCCCCCTACAAACAATACCTTTGTCCTGTCAAAACCGCCTTCACCTTCGGCAAACAATCTCTTTGTTCTCTCAACACTGCTGTCATCCCTCAGTCGCTCGCCCTATATCAATACCCATCCTCCTCCTCCTCAGGCATTGCAGCACATCGAGTACACCACACACCAGAACTTACATCTGCACGGAGGCTACAAAACCCCTGCAAAGTTCCGAACCACTCCGATTGCAGTCCGCCCCCCATCATGGCTGCCGGCAACTTTCGTCGGCTAACCAAGGAAATTGCCGATATCCACACCGACACAGTCTCCAACATATCCATAAAGATGGTCGAGAAGACTGAACCAGATCCCCACAACCTGATTCTCGCACAACTGGAAGGCTCGTTTAAAGGTCCGCCGGGTACACCCTACGAAGGAGGTACATACAACATCGAAATCAAGATTCTCAAGGATTACCCTTTCCACCCGCCAAAAATGAGGTTTATAACAAAAGTCTGGCATCCAAACATTAGTAGTCAGACTGTAAGTGCGATCGCCCTCAATAAAAGTTTTCGTGGATAAACTAATCGTAGCTTCTAGGGCGCAATTTGCCTAGATACCCTCTCCACCGCCTGGTCACCTGTCCTCACCATCAAATCCGCTCTCCTTTCCCTCCAGTCACTGCTCAGCACCCCCGAACCCAAAGATCCACAAGATGCCGAGGTTGCCAGCATGCTCATAAAGCACCCTGAAGAGTTTGCTCGAGTTGCCGAAGAATGGGCCGTCAAACATGCACATGCACCTAGGAAGTCTAGGGGCGAGAGCAGCGGAGGCAGCGCGGCCAATGAAGTGGCGAAACAGCGAGAAAAGAAAAGCAAGGAACAGGAAGAAGCAGATAGAGTGGCTCAGTATGCTCCCAGAATCCGTCGTCGTCGTCGGACACGTATGTTAACCAGTACAGATTTGGTGGCTACAACGAGGACCTCATCAACCGCTTTGTGTTGATGGGTTTCGACCTGGATCGAGTGGTGGCGGCGTTCGATTATGTTGGAATTGATCGCAATGATGGAGAGGATTATGAGCTGGAGGAAGCTTACATGGGGGACATCACTGCAAGATTACTGGGGGAACCATAATGCGAGCATGCAAATGTCAGGTCTGTTCTCTGCTCATTTCCTTTCTTGCTGCTTTTGAAGCGGGCTGGGCGTTCGGATGTATTGGGAGTCATCAAGGAGGTGAGGTATTCCCCCATGGGTTACATTAAGATACATATTCCCTTCATCAAAAAAATGGATTGGACACGATTGATATCAGTGTCACAATCGACATTAATGTTTCCAATGAACATTACCTTACTTTTTCTACTGCACGTACGGACTATTGTTCACCTTGACTTCTGATCGACAGGCGGGCTTTGCACTGCGGACCAGCGGCTCCTTGCAGCGATCGTCGGGGCGTCTAGCCAGTGACTTCACCCCAAATTTTCAACCATGTATACGACTTCGACTTCCTTCTCGTTCACTATTCCGCTGATTTCCAACATTATACCTATTACCAGATGAGATAGTTATTGAAGGTAAGCGGCGAGATGTCGGCTCTCGACGAGAAATCCAAGGATCTTTTGAAGGTTGTTAGCGACGACGAGGCAGAGCTCGCAGACATTGACCCCGCCCTCGATCGCAGGCTCACCCGGAAATTCGATCTTCATATCGTGCCCTGGCTGTTCGGACTTTGGCTGCTAGCTTTCATTGACAGAAGCAACATTGGCAATGCCAACATTGTCGGCTTGCCCAGCGATCTGCACCTCATCGGGAACGACTTCAACGTTGCATTGACCGTGTTCTACGTTCCATATATCTTGATAGACGTTCCTAGCAACTGGTTTGTTAAGGTTCGATCATATAATATATAAGCTTTATTGAAGCGTTCCTGATGTCAATAGTATGTCGGCGCTGGCTTCTACTTGCCTGGGCTCATGCTTGGGTGGGGCCTTGTGGGGCTTTGTAAGTCGTGGAATTGATTCACAAAAATGTATACTGAGTGCGGCGGGCTCGAAGGTATTGGCTTCGTCAAGTCCTACAGGTACTCCGGCCTTTCCCAATCCCCAGCCAGTAGAACCACTTATCAGAACACAGCGGACTGATAGCGGCCCGTTTCTTTCTCGGACTATGCGAGGGCGGATTACTCGGAGGCATGGTCCTTTACCTCTCGATGTAAGCAGCCTGATCCTATACCAAAAATCCTTCTGACCACAGCGCAGGTTTTACCGCCGACATGAACTGCTCTTTCGATTGGGAATGTTCTACTGCGCGGCTCCTCTGAGTGGTGCTTTCGGTGGACTGCTCGCCACTGGGCTCGCGGAGATCCGGTATAGCGGCTACAACCGTAAAGCTCGCCATGTTTCAGGCCTGACTCTGCTGACTTCGTGGAGGCTGGCCTTGGATCTTCATTGTTGAAGGCGTAAGTCCTACAGCCTCCCATGCAAAAATGTCCGATCTGACCAACGAAGATTATAACAATCTTGTTCGGCGTCCTTACCATGTTCTTCCTCCCTCATACCCCAAGTAGTGCGAAGTTTCTGTCCCGCGAGGAACAGCTAGCTGCGGCGCATCGACTGAGGCTGGATGCCCACGGATCGACCAAAGCATCGAGTGTGGAAGGTGAGACCTTCTCATGGCATTGGGTAAGTCCGGCTTCTAAGAAGTAAGGAAAGAATCCCTGCTGAGACCCCATAGGTTCGTCGGGCCCTCTTCAACGTTCAAACAATCATCTTAAGTCTCAACTTCTTCGCTATAATCACCCCGTAAGCCGAAAGCCTGACCATGTGACGCGTCTACTTATCGCTAACTAGGATCTACTCTTTCTCTCTTTTTTTGCCCACAATCATCCGCAATCTTGGCTATCAGAGCGTCAAAGCTCAACTATTCACAGTTCCACCTAACATGGCCGGCTTCTTCGCCGTCATCTTCGGAACTTTCATGTCCGACAAAATCAAAGCTCGAGGTCCAATTATGATCTGTGGCTGCTCAATCGCTATTGTAGGCTATATACTCTTATTAGTACCCGCGAGGCCTCTCGTTCACTATGGAGGCACATTCTTAGTCGCGGCTGGTACGTAGCCCTTATCTGCCCAAACCATGGCTAACAGCGAACAAAGGCGTGTTTCCGAGCTCCCCGGCTGTGATGGGATGGTAATACCCCCGCGCCATGGTTTCTGGATTATTTCAAGGGTGATAACACATATAGGCTTGCCAACAACCTCGCGCCCCATTACACAAGAGCCACAGGAACAGGCTTCCAGCTTGCCATCGCGAATTGCGCTGCCTTCATTGCGACTTTCACATATTTGAAGAAGGATGCGTAAGTCTTGATATTGCTCACATGGTGGCGCAGCATATCGCTCACGCTGTCAATCTAGACCAAAGTACACAACCGGGCATTCTATCAACGTTGGGTTCTTGGTGTTATCCTTGGTCCTTTCGACCGTCAACATTCTGTATGTCAGGTGGGAGAACCGGAAGCGGGCAAGGGGCGAGCGTGACTATCATCTTGCTGAGGGCGATCCGGGCTTGTTGGGGTACAGGCATCCCAGCTTTCGCTATACGACATAGATCACAGCTGTCTATCATCTAGACAATGTAATTTCAAATATGGGATGATAGTAAGAGCCTCATATTGAGACATGAAGTACGTTGGCCTTTGCAATTTGTGAACTTACCCTCCTTCCGCACGATCAGAAGCCTGTCCAAGCAATCAGTGAGTATCTTAAGCCTAGCTCTTTCAACAACGAACAGGAGCGTTCTAGGTTTCAACCCGAGTTTTGAAAGGAAAGGAGCCGTGATTAGCACTTTAGGGCTACCACTAGGGTTAGTCTGCATGCAAACCTCATGGCGCATTCTTGAGCGATGTTTTACATAACAATCTGGCATACAAGGTAGAGGTCCTGCGTCAGCGGAACAGCGCGTTGTACGCATTGGACTTTACAACACGACAATGCCACGGCGAATGTCCTTTCTGGAGCGGATTGTCCGATCAGACGCTGGCGGCGCAATCATCCTTCATTAGAGAGCAGATCTCTCCCAGCATTGGTCGTACCATTCAACATGACTGAAGATGAAGTCTACCGGACATCTACACAGTACCGCCTGTGGTCTTTCACGCCCGAATCGCTCGTATCCCTCAGGTCGACCACAAACGCTACTGCTGCAGATGGAGTGAGGGCCGCCATCCGAGCGCTTGATGCTGCCAAAGCGGAGAGCAATCTCGCTGAGAATGGAGAAAAGGGAAGCACTCCGGCTAGTGAACGAGGGGAGACTAGGGAGGTGGACTGTCTTAGGGTCGAGGAGGAGCAAAAGCTGGTAGGATTCTACTGCATGAAGGCTATCGAGTTTGCGGACTTTTGCGAGTTCCCTACCAACGTCAAGGTATCTTCGAGGTTCCCCTTCTGTCTTTCTTGTGGGAGGCTGATGACTGCGTATTCTGCCAGGCAACAGCAGTCCAGTTCCTCAAACGATTCTACCTTTCCAACTCGCCCATGACGTACCACCCAAAGGAGATGATGCCCTCCGCCCTCTTTCTGGCAACGAAGACGGAGAATAACTACATATCCCTGCGCGCCTTTGCCGAGAAGCTACCAAAGGCTACGCCAGAAGGAGTCGTTGCTCCAGAATTCCTGCTCACCCAAGGTCTACGCTTCGCATTTGACGTTCGGCATCCACAGCACGGTCTCGAAGGTGGTTTTATGGAGTTGGTAGCTATGGCGCGCGGTAAGGCCAAGCTACCGCCTGGGAGTACCGATTCGGAAGTGCAATTACAAAATGAGATGGTGAGGCTGGAGCGCAAGGACAAGGGTGGCCCGCAACCTAAGACGCCAGAGGATGTGGTCAAGCGTATACAAGCCGCGCACACGGTTGCGAAAGAGATTCTCAAGACGTCGGCCTTGCTGTCAGACGTCTACTTCCTCTATACGCCTTCTCAGATTTGGCTCGCTGCCTTCCTCATAGCTGATGATATCCTTGCATCTTTCTATATCAGATCTAAGATACCACTGTCGTCGCCAGTGAGAGAAAAGATAGTAAATACACTGAGCTCTTGCGGTGGTATGATGAATGCTTCGGTATCAATAAAGCCGGGAAAGGAAGAGTTGAAGGAGCTGACAAGGATTGACAAAAAGCTATACAAATGCCGAAACCCGGAGAAGGTCGATTTGGTAGGAATCAATAAGTTGCAGAAGCGAGATGGCGAGTCTAAGGATGGTTTAGGGCTGGATGAAAAGGTGGTCAAGAAGAGGAAGCTTGAGAGAGAGAACTCGATGAAGGAAGGTGAAGATGTCTTCGGGCCGCCGTTGGCTAAGATCGCCATAGAGTGACGCGCCATCGAAATATATCAATCCAGAAATCTAGTTGCAAGAGTCTGGAAGTTCCACCCCCAGCATCACATGCTTTAGAAGTTCCGGTACGCCTAATTCTTTCGCCATGGCTCGAATGTCCGATCGCACGCCTGTTCACTATCCTGAGCTGATCATGTAGGCTCGTAGGGGACCAGTTTGACGGACAAACCTTCACACAAATAGTGTTACGCGAGCCTTGGCCGATTAGTAAAATCAAGAGTACGAAAGAACTTGGCTCAACGTCGCTGTGAACAGCCAGAACTCGGTGTTGAGGGAAATCGACTCCCGAAGTTCCTCTGAAGTCTCATCACATTTGCCCAGAAAAACACAACACAATCCCCTCCAAGTTTCTTCAATTCGCTCTCGAAAGGAAAAGGGCCACCCCGACTTTAAGAGGAAATTTCCTACCAGACTTCTCATACTATCCATCGATCTCTGTCCTCTGTCAACAACCTTCGGCCGCCAGCCGAAGGCAGATCAAGCACCATCAGACCGTGCGCGATCGAGACCACCCTTTTCCCACATACCGGCGCCCTAGCATCGCGTCCACATGGCTGTGGTGAGAGAATTTGCAACTCGAGCGCTTAGGATCATGGCAAGCTCAATAACGAATCACGAACAGCCGAGTCGTAACGACATCCATACTGAGAAAGCCTTACGGCCATTACTCGAAGGCCTTCCTCCGGAGATAAAAGTTGAGATCCTCCGACAGTCTGCTGATACCAATACACTTGGAAACCTAGTGCATGCTTCTTATCGCTACTACCAAGCCTACAGACTTGTTTGCCAGACCATCTTTCCCGAAGTTCTTCTACGTCAGCTGAATACTCGTGGCTACGACGTAGAAGGCATAGCGTTCTTCGAAAACTTCAAAAGCGAATTCATCCTTGGAGGTGCCCGCAAAGGCGTGTCGGAAATCGAGGCTTGCTATCAATATGCCTGTGACAAGGGTTATGGGAGACCCTCGATTAAGCACGCTTTAGTCGTACCGGTGCTCACTTCTGTCTCCGAGCGTACCGTGACCTGGGATGGTGACAGTCAAACCACCTATCAGCGCTGTAATCAACGCGGATTCCGCTCTAAGGACGATATCAACCGTGCGCTTGGCTGGTTGATCCAGGAGGCGTTCTACGACGGCCGAGCTCAGTCCTTCGCGCCAGCTGGTGTCTACAAGGCTCTCGAGGTCAAACTACACGCAAAACCAGGAACGAATCCACCGTCCGAGCGGCGGCCGCTCTCTCCTCATGCAGCAGATACTAGCGTTCAATGGCCGTCATCGTTGGAACTCAAACGCCTTAATAAGGGTAGATGTAGAGCTATGAGATATATTCTTCTACGGCCGTACCAAGTGCCAAAACCGCCTTCTGGGAAGATAGACTAGCAAGAAAGCCCTTCGGAGCTCAAACTGGGCACGGCACTTGATTTAGCTATACCGAATCGAAACGGGAACAATGGACACACGTGCATGCGAGCTAGACGTGAGCATGAGGGCTTCTCAGTCTTGTCTTGAATTTGGACGAGGTTGTTGGGATACTGCGCGGGATACTGTGATAGTGCCTATGACTGCTGATCCAAGGGAATTGTTTCAATTGGACATGCTAGCAACAGTCTCGCCAGTAACCTGATGTATAGATGACGGGTGCTTGCCCAATGGCCGTCATATCGTTTATCTGTCGATACTACCTTGTGGACTCATTGTCACAGAATCTACTGGTATGTGACTCGGTCTTGGACCTAATTGGACCTCTGACACCGCTGAATATCAGGCATAGATTCACAGCGTGAGAGATGTGACTGATACTTACGGTAGCTCGGCTGTCATCAGCAATTTTCTCTGTCACTACCGTTCCATTTTGTTTCGATTACCACGATCACCTTTCTGAAGACCTCCGTTCAACAAGCCTTCAAAAGCCTCTGTGGCCTTTTGGGATCCACCCTTCCCAAGCTTCGTGCTCCAAGCACGCTCCACAAATATCTTTTCCTTACAAGACCATTCACTCCGGGCTACAAGTATAGCGGTTCGAGAGCGCGAAATAATGGTAGTCTTCTCAACAGATCACGCGGATTTCCTGACATCACGCAGGCGGAACCTGCCCCTATATCGCCCTTAGAAGCGCTCCCGACAGAGCTCAAGCTCGAGATCCTACGACGAATGCCCAATACGACCGCTCTCCGCGCCTTGACCGATGCCGCACATATCTATCACCAAGCCTATATTCCTACTTGCCAGGAGATCTTCATGGAAGTCCTGACCCGCGAGCTGGACACCCACGGCCACACCACAGAGGATATGTCGTTTTTCGAGCTTGATACCAGTTAGCCCTCGCGGGGCCAACTCAGCCTTTCCATCAGTGTGTCCGCAAGTTCGGTAACTCAGAAGGTTTCAAAAGAGCGCTCACTTATCTTGCCGATCCTCAGGTCTTCCACAAATTCGAGGTACTCTTACGATGTTGGTGTCACATCGTTTACTCCCAGATTGTCAGACGTGGCACGCTTACCACAAACCGTTCAGTTAATGGTCATGCTCGTGTTCCTCGACCAAAAAGAGGAATGGAGATCTTGGGCGCCGCGCGGGACGTTTAAGGCGATTGTGATCACTTTTGATCGTGATGTCGACTGGAAGAAAGAAGGCAGTACTGACTCTACACACTCATCGTTGCAGCTGCACTTCGAAGAAGACCTCAACTACCCCGGATGTCTTATCTATATCCTGCTGCAGCCTTATAAAGTCCTAGAGTCGCCAATTGTACGGTAGCCTGGACAATGGCGAGATGCTATAAGCCTGGACAAAGGTGAAATGCTATAGCAGCGAGGTTGGTCGTGGCATTCGCTACTTTGGATTATCCGTGAGGTCCGAGGCGTGTACATCTACTCGAGCATAGTCATGCGAACTATTGACAAACTTACTAGAAATTTGGGGTAGTCGTCACTGAATATATGCTTGATCTCCTGAGACCTACGGCGTGTAATGACCCAGTGACACTCTGCAAGAGAAATGGCTAGTAAAGCGTTCAAACATGTTGGGATGCGTACTGAACTGGCTTCAAGCGTCTTCATGCTGCCGTGGGTGAGAACATCTTCCCTGTCCATGTGTCTGAAAATTTGGTAAATTAAACGATCACATTGACGAGAGTTGAACGCACCTAACTTCGCTTGAGACTACATTTCGACTTATGAGGTATCTCCTAGCAATCTGCCTCAAGCCGGCCCTCCAATCGACTCCCTCCAAACCTCGCCTTCTCCAAAAATTAGCAAGTCCTCCCTACCCCAAACTGCCACATCCCCAATTCAACTCCCACCACAACCAAACACCACTCGCCCCGCCCTGCCAAACAAGCTGAAGCATTCAGACTTGTAAGCAGGCTCCGGACCTCGTCTCTATGTTCGCGCTTACCAGGCACTCACAATTCTACTACGCAACTCTCTAAGCGATGTTTGAGTGATGCCATCCTGCGCGAGGACAACTCCGCGGCCGTAATGTCGATTTTCTGGGTGCGATATCTCTCACTGAGGTCCGCAACCGCGATTCAGGTGAAAAATTAATGCTGATTATCCGGGACTGCTCTCACCAAGGGGGGGAGAACTAGATGATTCGGCTTTCCTCCTAGAAATGTCGATGCGTTTCGACGATGACGGACCTGGTTGGATGCCCCCTTGACTGGAGCTCAAGGAAGGGATCAAGAGAGCATTGACGATCAGATATCACGCCGCGTTTGTGCTCCCGTCTCTGCGTGGGTTTTTGTAGGACTGTAGGTATTATTTCGCGGTTGATTGCTTAGAGCACGGGCCCAGTGGCAGCTTGAATGTCTCGAGGGTTTGCAACGTTGGATTCGATAAGAATGACGTTTCTGACGCACGACCAAGTCTTCGCAGAGTGCGTACAGATGAGGTGGCTCTGGAAGAGGGGAGGTGGGGATGGGAGATGGAGGGTCTACAGGGTGAGGCAATTATGAGGTGGTGGAAGGGGGATGAGAGGAAGGGGATTGGGAGGAGGGTTAGTGGTGTCAAGAGGCTTACGTTCGCGGAGATCGCTACATTTATTGATGGGGAAAGCTAGGCGGAAAGAGATACAAACGCAATCCAAGTTGAGAGCTCAAATGGAAAGTCTTGGGGGGTGCAAATCTCGCGCGAGCGCTGCCCTAGGGAGTTCGGGTTTTTGACAGGGGCTTAGCATGACTTCGTAGGGAGTTGGAAAGTTAGAGGTCGAGACTGTGGAATGAGTGGAAAGGCATACGGAATGATGGAAGGAAGATGAGTATTTAGAGCTATAGTTGAGAGGTGTGCCTCTGATTGTGAACAGGTGTTTCATACGCCGTCGAAGCTGATGACTAGATAGGCGTACTCCTTGATCTTGACGCTTTCGAGCTCGAATATGGAAGCTCCTTCGCTGGGATTGAAATGCCTTGATCTCAGACCCCTGTATCATTCAAAAGGCTTACAAGCCATGATGCCAGCACTCTTCAGACTCAAACCTCGAATCCCCGCTATTCTTGGATCAAAACAGGGTATCCTTCATCCAAGAGGTTAGTTCATCTAACGCGAGAAAGTACGATTTGCGAGCGGAGGTGAATAGCGCGGGAGGCGGCCAAAGTTAAGAAGTGCCGTCGCTCTTGGGAGGGCACCTATCTAAAGAGTGACTAGAGTTTTTCGGCGATGGTAGAAAGACCCAAGACTGGGGCATGAGCACTGCGGAAGAGAGCTATCGCCTTGGGCAATCCGAGCGGTGGCTTCGAGATGAGAACTTTGGGCCGGGTCTGGATGTGATAGATGGATGGTCCGGTGGGGGAAGGGAGATTGTAGTGAGAGTTGATGCATTTTGAAGACACAAAAATTGCTGGATATCCATCGGGATGCTTAGTTGGCGATAGTCCCCCTCATCCAGTCCATGACGTTGCTTTGCAATACGAATTGAATGGAAGGTGCAGTATCGTAAGATGGGGCTGTATGACTATCGAATACCGTTGGCGCCGCTAGCTCGCTGTGACCATAGCACGTATGCTCCTGATGTGAGCAGCCACAAAGAGCCACTAATGCATCTCCGATGGATTGTTCGAGTTCTGGGAACTGAGTGCCGACACCAAGCCCTTATCTCCCCTGCGTCCCTCATGAAGGCTTATCTGGATTCCATCAGAATCGCTCATCTCTTGCAATCATTTCGGAGGAGGCTGATGTGACCCCGGATTCAATCCATTGCAACGATCTCGCCGTCCGTAAGACCTCCTGCCCCTGACCCAGGTAGAATGGTTAAAGTGGCTACAAGATTACCATGCAACCAGATTCTGATCTCCTCCGTGCTCTGCCAGACATCGATCTCTGGCCATTCAGCAAGAATTGCCAACAGACCCTCTACTAGGTTAATCCATGTGAAAGCAACGTGAGGCACCTTGATGATCCTCAGAGTTGCCTTCGCCTTCCAGTTGCGGGAGAGGAACGTCTTAGGAACGTTCGGCCGTATCTTGAGTGCTACGAGCTGTTGATAGTCGTGCGAGAACGTGAAGACCAGCATGTTTGAAAAGCAGCCAAGCTAGTCTTTCTCTGTGATTGCTACGCCTGAGAGCGTGGAAAGGTGGTTGGCCGTAGGAACGGCCGTTTCGGTGACCACTCCATTTGTTCCGTTACCCGGCGCAGGCAAATAGTGTCATTCCTCCAAGACGATGCCAGACCAACTAAGGTAATTGGGGTGTCCTTTGAAACGTAGATGGGGGTTGAACGGGTAGATAATCTATTAACGCCAACCTCAAAAGAGCCAGGCCAACCCTCCGATGCCAACTTCTTAGTGACGACCTGTAAGATTGCAATATCTGTACTCGATGGTCTCATTGGATTCTCGAGCAAGGCAACGGCTAGACAATGTGCAAGAAAACCGTGAAAATTTCATAGCGGTGCCTTTCCGTGCGTGTGATGAGCTCGTCACCCAGTTTCCAGTATGCATGAGCTTCACATAATAGCGTGTAAACCAATTGGCCGTCTTTGATAGGAGGGCCTGGCTGTTGGACCATGTAGGTTTCTATGCCCCTGTCGAATAGGCTTCGCGGGACAGTGAGATTATTGACTGTGCTGGCTCGGAGACTGGAGGTAGTAGATATGTTAGTCGTCACTTATCTAATAAAGCTGGACATTAATCATTCTACGAACTCGACTGTTGAGATGCTGGGTTGCGGATACTGAGGTAGTAATTCCGAGACTGAATCATAAGCTCGGGTATTGAATTTATCTTCTGAAAGTGCCACTGCTTCGCAAAGACCATGGAAACCAGGAACGCTCGTTGATAAGAAACGCATGAGGCGTATTGGACTGTGTGTTGACAACTGTAATCGAGCAGCTATGACAGTCCCCGAAAAGGCAAATGCTGGAAACAGCTAGAAATAGAAACGAAGCATGATCAGGCGTTACATTATAAGAAAAAAGGTCACGTATTTCCCATAATCCAGTCAATGTCGTATGCGTTTGAGATGGTTTGATTCAGGTCTAAGCTTGATGGCGACGCACAGCACCAATCCCTACTGACAGCTATTCGTCCGAATACTCGTCTGACAAGCCTAGGGCTGAGCAGTTGTCTGTCGGAAGGGCTAAGTCGATGTGCCAGACGTTGAAAGCGAAAAAATACAAGCGCAGGCCACGAGCCGCTTATCTTTCGATAAGTCGACCCGATTATAGATTTAAATCTACTATATGAGTATGTATTCCGGAAAGGAAGGTCCGTCTATTGCGCTCAATCTGCATACTGCGTCGATTCAGTTCCTGAGAAGCACAAAGATCCCTGAGGGATCTGGCATATCGAAGCAGCTTCTTTCAGTATTGCTCGGGGTATAGAGGCTGACTTTGATGAGCGGTAGCGAACTCTGGCCAACGCACAATCGGTGCTGGGACAGAAACAACCCCGAAGCCGCTCGTATGGAAGTTTCCCCAGAAGGAAGAAGCAGCGTCTTATCGAAGAGCCGACGGTATCAGCTCTACAAGCTGTCGTTCGAAGGTTTCTGGGACCATCGGTTTCTATAGATCGGAGTGGCTTGCCTTCGGAGTTGATCTCCACTTACAATGGGTCGGTATTATGAGGCTATGAGTGGCTGGCTGAGTCGAGCTCTGCATTAAGCAGTCATACTGAATCAGCGGATTCGACTTTATCTTCATGTGCGTAACAGATGTGGATCCTACTGGCGCTATGTCGTCACGGATTATGCCAGGTTCCGAAGTCAATCCGGTGATGTATGCAGACCGTCGCGCAGGCTTGTTTGCGATATGAAGTGGGAACCGTCAGCTGAACTTGGATGAGCTCTGGTGCAATTTTTACGGAAATGGTGCCGGCCTTGAATCGTCTCGGATGGGGATGTTTATTTTCTCTGCAGAATCTTGGCTTGATTGCCTGCGTCTTTCACAGAGACTCAAGATCATATCGGCAGCTTCCTTATTCTCCATATCCTGAGCTGCATGATATGGGCTCTGACCGTAGCTATCCTTGTGCAACGGGTTTGCGCCAGCATTCACCAGATTTTCCACCAGTGCTGCACTGCCATACATTGCTACAGCGTAAAGAGCGACCTGTAGTTTTCCGGCCTTTGGCCAAGCCCCATGCTCTAGCATAAGCGCCACAAGATCGTAGTATCGATAGCTAAGACTGATGTCGAGGGCCGTTTCTTCGAAATGATCTTCCAGGCCAGCACTGGCTCCAGCATCAAGAAGGCATACCGCGGCTTCGAAGTTATCGTAGAGAGATGTCCAATGTAATGGAGTACGTTGAAGACGATCGGTGGCACTGAGGTTGGCGCCAGCATCTATGAGGAGGCTGAGAATATCGAGATGGCGACTTTGAATAGCTATGTGAAGGGCGGTATGTTGGTCTAGATCGGATGTATCAAGATCAAAAGATGACTCTTGCCGGGCGCGAGCAACATAAGATGCGATGGTTTCCGTCATTCCCAGCTTCACTGCCTTGAGAAAACCCATTTCATCGCTGCTGATAGACGTCGTACTGTGCCTAAGAGGTCCCAAAGAATGGTTACGAGCACTCTCCTCCTTCCGGAGCCTCGTAAGCAGCTCGATTGCTGGAAGGTTGTTCCTGTCTTTGGCTACGCCGAGGGCAGAGCGGTCTGCTTTATCACGGATATCTGTCCTTGCGCCATTCGCAAACAAGATCTTAATGGTCGAACAGAAGTCAAAGTAGGCTGCATCGTGGATTGCCGTTCTTCCGTTTGTACCTTGCGCATTGATGTTCACACCAGTTGATCTTTCGAACAGAACGCGCAGCACCTCATCTCTGCCGTTAACGGCCGCGCTGTGGACGATAGTCCGCTGATAAATGTCTATTACCCCAGGATTCGCTCCCCTGTCCAGCAATACACGGACTATACTGGTATAGCCATAGTCGATTGCACGGTTTAAAGCGGTTCCGCTCGCTTTCTCGGCACCTTCCTGCAGCTCAGTATCGGCACCGTGGTCAAGAAGAGCCTCGACTACAGACGTATAGCCACTCGTTGCTGCCGATATCAAGGGCGTGCACCAACGATTTCCCTTGTTGACTTCGATCTCGGGGTGACTCAAAATCATCCTGACAATCCGAGCGCTGCCTGACTCTACGGCACAATGAAGTGCCGTTGTTTGGGAGTCACCGCACTGAAGATTCACGTCAAGCTCAGGCTTGTTCACTAATATGGATACTATCTCTCTTAGTCTCAGACCAGCGGCTAACATCAGTGGTGTTTGATCACCGCGGCTGCTGTCTACGATGTCGACGTCGATGTCCGGGTGATCCAGCAGCTTCCGGGCTACATCAATTCTTTCGAAAGCTATAGCTCGATGTAATGATGAGCTTCCACGGTCGCAAACAAGGTTCGGATCTGCGCCTTTTTTCAGAAGTTCTTCCACTACGGGCGCGTGGCCGCCGGCAGCAGTGTACATGAGAGGCGTAGTTGCTGAAGAGTCTCGCGAGTCAACTGCTGCTCCGGCTATAAGCAGCCTCGATACCACGTGGGTGAGACCAAAGTAGGCGGCCAAGTGTAAAGCGAGGACACCGCTCTTCACATCCCAGCCTGCAACGACTGGGCTATCAGAGTACCAGAGAGCCTGAACAGCAGCATTGAAATGTCGTGTGTGACCCAAGAAGCTGATGATTCTCTCCGCAAGCACTTCCGCCTGCTTAGTGGATCTAGCGTGAAGACCCCAATAAGAGCATGAATATTGCAGTAAGGGGTTCTGCAATGACCTGGTCGCGAACTCAGCATTCTCTGTCGGCCCGGAGCAGGGCCCGGCATCGAAAGCTTTCAAAGAAAGATAATTGAGACATCCTTGGGCAAGTACCATCTCGCCACCGGGAAACCACCTTTCACGATTGTCGTAAAAATAATTCTGAGCTGAGAAATGAACAAGGCGTACAATATCAGAGGCATCTATCATGACAAGCCCGCTGCACATCGAAGTGAGATCATGGGCGTTGAGAACTTCATCCGGGTCAATCTCCCGGGCCTCAGCGTCGATCGAACATGCGTGTTCGATTTCCTGCACGCTCAGAGGCCTTGCAGCAAAAGTGATCCATAGAAGGAAATTCATGGCAATATTTCGGTCTTCCTCATTCGTAGCTTCGATGCGCTGCATGGCTTGGTCATAAGTATCGCCAATCTCTGTTGGGAGACGTTGCAAGGCTTCCTGCACGGCTTTCGGAGTCCGTTTCGTAGCCAGCGAATCCATATGTAACTTTGCTAGAAGGAACATACCATTAGATTGTTGCACGATCGTCGAAGAGATTTCTTCTCGTAACGCCCTCTTCTTGGCCACATTTTCCATGAGCCTTGGCTCGAGATCCATACGACCTTCCACGTAAAGACGCACATCGCTCTCCGTAGCACCTATGTCAATCTGATAAGAACCGAACCGCTTGACAATATAATGACCCTCTTGAGGACAAGTCATCTCCTGGCCATGGCATGTGTCGCATAGATGGAAGCCCCGACCCAAACACTGTTTGCAATGGTAGATTAATCGGAGACGCTCTTCCTCGCAGCCATCGCAACTGATCCCGTCGACGGAGCCAAAAATCTCTTGTATACTCTCCAGAGGTCGCGAGGTTACCATGATGTTGACTTTGCCATGTGTAAGCGTCTCTAATAACTCAAGGCGATTTGATTCATCCAAGATCTCATCAAGCCCATCAACTATAACGTAGCTATTGTCAAATTTGGCCAGCTCAGAACGGAAAACTTTGATTAGATCTTTCAAAGATGGAAAGATCTCTGTTCTCGAATGATGATCATATAATTCCTTCAACTCCTTGCTCACATCTGGACGGATTTGGACGACCTGCTTGATAAGAGCTGCAATAAGATTGTCGATAGACTGGCTTTTCGCCTCATTGTAACCGCAGTAGACAATGAGCACCGCAACATCCTGCCCCTCATGTACCATTTTCAGATGTTCGAAGACAATGGAGGCAAGGAAAGTCTTACCCGCCCCTGGGATGCCAGGACACCAAAGCATTGCCTCCGCCGTCGAGGACCACTCGTGAAAAATATCTCTTTCGAGGAACCATTGACAGGTGCCTCCCCGAGTTTGCTTGATGAAGTCGTTTTGTTGCTTGAGGTAGTTGAGGCTCGATATCCAATCGAGTATGGCTTTCAGCTCTACATCTGCCACTGAAAGCTTGATAGCCTTTGTATCACTCTGCAATGCACGAATGACAGCTGCACTGGTGGAGTTCATGGCCAGGTCGACGGACAATTTCAACCGTTCGAGATGAGCCACAAGAGCCTCGACATCGGATTTGTCGAATGGCCAGCGAAGTGTCTGCAGGATCTTGCGGTGACCGGTCTTTGGTCGGAGTCGGTTGTCGAGATCCTCCAAGGCGGCTGAAATCTGATCGAAAACACCATTGTCCTCATCGAGGACCGCAATGGTGCAAAGCCATGGCTCTCCAAGCTCTTCATCGTCCGCTTCGAAGTGACCCTCGAGAAGCTTCAACACCATCCAAAGTGCGTTGAGCTCTGTAAAGAGGCGCAATCTTTGTTTCCCTCCATCCTTGATCGTGTTGACAAAGGAGACAAGCTTGAATGCGCCGTCCGCAAGTGCCTCAACGCTAGCAAGAATGCCAACAGCGCTTATAGGATCCATGACGGGGAACGCAGATATTCAAAGAGTCAAAAGTCCGGATGTATATGTAGTATAAGGGCGATAGAGAGCACAGAATCACCGGCTCTTATCCTCGTTATTCTCTCGAAACAATCACAACATCATGATTCATGTACGCGTCCTTCCATGACTGCCACAGAACGACTGTCAGTGGCTCTTGACGAGGTCTAGTGACTTTATGGCGGACCGATTTCACTGGTAAGATGCAAGTAGCATGTGCTTTCGTAGTCTTTCATTCCCAGAGTTGTATTCATTCATGTCTGGAACTTAGGAGTTTCAGCTGCCAAGAATGTTGGATAGTCCTGCATAAGCTTGCAACCCTGTCTGGTCGATTAGACCTAGACCGAAAGAGGTTAGATCCGGTGATCACCGTTTTGTTGTCGCGCGCACCCACTGCGCTCCCATTATTTATGTATTGCTTCTTTATACCCCTCTTACCTGTTGGAATGCCGTAAATAGGGTAACAGAAATCCTTGTTGTCGATAAAGCTTAAAGAGTGCCCGCTAATGAAACCAAGGATAGCATTAGCCATTGTAAGACCGTCATACGGGTATCAACACGTTTGCGCTTGGGGATTTAGAGCACCGGACCGAATGGCGACGACAAATAGCAAGCTTTTGTTTGACCAATTACCATGCGCAATCTAGCCCCTCGCTGCATCGAGTGAGCAGTGCTTGAGTAAGATCAGACTTGGCCCAGCAATGCTGAGTAAATAAATGTGGCCTAGGCGGGGTGTAATGAGGCAGAGTAGCTACAGCAACAGCGATGGCCACATCGCTCGTGGTTGGACTTCGAAAATAACCACACTGATAGTCGTATCATACCAACGAGGTAGGATCTGGGCTCTCAATAAAAAGCTTGCCTAGTGCGTAAGAGAAATGGGCCGATCAAGCAAGTGGCTGATGGACAAATGGTGAACGCGCACTATGAACGGTTCAGTAATGGTTAAGACACCAAATTTCCTGGCTGCAATCATCCAGGTCATAGATAGCTGCGAGTGAAGGAGTACTAGATGCGTTTCATCGGAGACAGCAATCTGCAAAGATGACTGTCATATCAAATACTCACCGAAGCTTACCGAGCAACTAGCAGCGGAGGAATTGACGTAATATACTGCGTACGTGGATAATAATCTTACATCGCCAGCGCATGCAGCCGATTTGAGCACAATGGAGGATGAAGAAGAGTGCTTTGTGAAGAGCAAACACCTCATATAACGATTATATATCTTTTTGAGATCTTCCCCTCTTAGGCAAACAACCGGGTATATACTGTATAAATCTCTTCATATTTCTTGCCAGATGTTCCTTTGGTTTTTCATTTCCTACGGTCTTTCACACTTAGGCTCTTCTAGTCGTTGTACGAATGGCGCGGTAAGAGGTAAGACCGGCCCAGTGCCTCGTGGAATTTCGTCACAGGTCACGTGCCAAAGTGGCCGATTCAAAGGACATGTATTGATGGTTGACTGGATATTGGCTTTTCCCCGATGCTTTCAATGTATACAACACCCAGCAAGTCGCCATCAACCGGCTTAGCTTCTCTTGATGGACACATGGAAGTAGCTCTCACCACGAACAATGAGTTGTTTAAGCTGTGTTGAAGACGAGCCAAGCAGGTGCTGTTCTGCTTCAGTGATGGAGATCGCGACTCAAACACAAGCCATCTTTGGGGCCTATTTGTGGTCGTTACGATCTCATTGTAACTTGCCTTCCTTCAATCTTCCCAATCAATCCACAGAGACACTATTCCCCTGATTCACCAGCTTTTGATTCATACCTAAGCAATCATCGGTTCAATACTCTCCGACACGTCATCAATTGACTTGTCTTTCTGACTCAACCCATATCGTCTTCGATCTCCAAGGCTACCTAAAGGTAATTCTTCGACATGGGTTTCCTACGCCACTTGACGAACCCCAAAGCCGTGGGTAGGCCGGTTGAAGACCCCCAACACGGAGACGTAAGCATCAGCGCCCTCTTTGTATACTCATGACATGCTGATGGTGAGCAGAACCAGCTACCAGCAGCTGGAAAGAAGCCTCTTCATATGTTCAAGGGCAAGTTCAAGCGGGCCTTCATGAGCCAGAAAAAACGCCCCGCCATTCTTGAGCATTGTCTTGACCTGGAAACCTCAAAGGAGGTTTGTAGTCCACCTTACATTACAGGATCTGACACTTATCTAACTTCGGAACAGCAGCAGGACAAAGAGAATGGAGGAGCAGAGACTGCCAGCCTCGTAGCTCCAGTGTACGATGTCTCAGCAAGTGACGCTGAACCACTTATGATAGCCGAGCTTCAAGAGGCACAACATATTGTCAAGCCAGATTCTGGATGTAATATCGACCAAAAAAAATTGCCCCGAGAAACCCCTGACATCCAGACCTCGGAACTTTCAGCGTCACCCATCGAGGAGAATGGAGAAGTGACAGCGGGCTTACCCACCCCACGCCACGTCACGTCACACCCGACATTGGTACCATCGGAAGTTCAGCTTCGTTCTCCAAAAGGCCAGGGACTGGGACTGAACCTTGAAAAGTTGACGTCGCAGCTCGTGTCACAGCATTTGGAGGACACTGAGTTGCTCCCTTCTTCGCCCCTAGCGACATCGCCGAACACGCCCTCCAGTTCTAGTTTTGGGGCAGCGAGCCACGCAGACAGCGGTCTCGGCCAGTCACCTACTGCAGAGGCTCAGCGATGGAAGCGAGCCTACTATGTCCAGCAAGTGGCTCACCATACAGTGGTGCAGAATCTCGCTCAGAAGTCTCAGGACGACACTCGCACAGCTGAGGAACGTCTCGAGGAGGCTAACAAGACTCATGCAAGCGAGTTATCGGACAAGCAGGAGCAACTTGGCACGGTAGTATCTATGCACCAGGCGCTGTACGCCAAACACGAAGAGCTCAAAGCTCAAAAGGCAGAGCCTTCGGTAAGCTCTGCGACTAAGCTTACTCCCAAGCCAATTTCGCCGTCAGACGAGGCTGTCCTCCTCAAGTCACGTCTTGAACAATCAGATCGAGACCTGGCCAAGGCCAAGGGAACTAATCGAGCCTTGGAGAACGAGCTTACCAATACACGGCATGTGAGCCGCGTGGGCGCCGAAGAATTGGCGCAACTTCAAATCGCATGGTAAGTAAAATTCCGAGCATCGCTGGCCCCTTTCTGAGCGCCTCAAGATGCTGGAAACAATGTCTTAGCAGCATCCGCTCTGAACACGTACCTCATTCAAGCCCGATGAAGCGAAGCTGACTCCGAATCTTACCTAGGGAGTATGAATTAGCTCGCAACAAAGAGCTTTCTGCACAATCGAGCCCCACCAAGGCAGATGCCGAACTCGCAAACTTCAAGAACTTATACGAGAAAGAAAGCATGAAGAACATACAGCTTCGACTCGCGATGCAGGATGATCCCAGCAAGACGGCCGAGATGGATCGTACCATTGACCACCTCCAGAAACAGCTCATGGACTGCCAAACCTTGAACAACCAGCAGGTGGCCGCTTTTGATAATCTTGAGAAACGTTGTAAGCATGAGCAAACTGCTGCGAATGCTCAATTGAAGGCAGCTGCGTCTCTGAACGAGATGCTTACCGATGTTGCCCACGATTTCTGCAAGCGTAAGGCGACATTCCAGTCCGCGACGAATAGCTTGATTGCGGACTTACCAGAGTGCAACGATCACACTGCCATTGCTAGGGCTGTGAACCGTTACTGCGACACCGTTACATACGAGAAACAGCTGGAGTCGCTCATCGAGAAAGGCGCAGCGCAATTGACGGAAGGCCATGGCACAATCGGGCGGCTTGAAGTCCAGGTCCACGAGAAGCAAACGCAGATCGAGGACCAAGATGTCAAGTATGAGACCCTCGATCTCAAATGCAAGAGCCACGAGAACAAGATCACTGAACTAGAGGTCGAAGCGAATCACCGCGCTGGCGACCTCTCCCAGGTCACAACTGCAAAGGATTCCACGATCCAGCAGCTGCAGTCTCAGCTGGGCCAAATCGAGACCCAGCTACGCTCCAGTCTCGACGTGTGCATTCAATGGTTCCTCTCTTCAAAGGATCAAGAGATCGACACCCAGAAGACTCAACTAGCAAGCGCAAACCAGCAAATCCACAAATTACAACAAGATCTCCACACGAAGAACGTCTTCAGCGAATTAGACTCCGAGCACCGCCAGCACTACCTCGCGGACCTAGAGTCCTACCCACCCCGCCTCGCCGCCGCCCAAAAGGAAATCAACACTCTCCGTTCCCGGGTTTCGGCCTATGAGTCTCAGTCCTCCTCCCTACATGAGAACTGCGTTGACTTTAAGACACACACAATCCGCGTCTCTGAAGTGCAGTCCCAAACCCGCTTACAGGTCGCTGATGAAGTTCGGGCAGAAGTGGGGACGCAGATGAAGACCGAGACGGAGCAGCGGGTATTGAAGCAGTGGATCCAGCCTCTCCAACAACTCGGAAGTTTCTTGTGGGCGAGAGTGGCGAGGTTAGAGGTCCCACTGACAGAGAGGGGGGTGAATGTGCATGATCGGGAGAGATGGGTGTTGGGGGAGCAGTCGAAGCGGTTGAGGGTTGTGGGGTGGGAGGGGGTTGGCAATGTTGGACCTGCTGCTGGAGGTATAGTATCACAAGGAGGGCAGGCGCAGTTGGCGCAACTGGGACAGAGGCGGCGTCAGGGACCATGGAATCCGTGAGAACAGCGGCTCTAGCGGCGACCGCAGGGCTTTCACTGGTACACGGGCAGAAATTGACGGGTTACATAGGTGGTAAAGGGGCAGGACTTGGGACTGTACGGAAAGGGGCTAAAGATGGACATGCAACATGACGATTGCAAAGCTCCTTGTTAGTCTCAATGGCAATTTGATAGATACGTTGATCGTGACGGTATATCACGCAAGTAGACCCAGTATTTCTAAAAACAGCTTGCATACACCAACTTCGCGCTCCCAGTACGCTACCTCCTACGAAGAATTTTGATGAATCTCCAAATGTTTGGGCTGCTACTCAACGCACCATCATATCTCGATCGATACTTTTGCTTCCTCTCCCTCCATTGTTCCATGGATAGACAAGCGGCATGGATCCAGCTAAGAGGGACAGCACAACACTACTCCTTCAACGGTTTGCTCCTTCGCTTACCTTTCTTTGTGACATACACAGGGTCTCCATCTCATATCTCGCACCTCTTTCCCTTTCTGTTCGTTATACTATATATGTATGCCCATAATGCACCCCTAGCACATTATCCCAGGCCCGTCCCCCTGTCTTCCGAAAGTTTTGAACCCACAACTTTCGGACACGGAAGTTCTGAACAAGAAGTCTCAAAACTACAAGATTTGAACCCACCTTTTGGACACAGAGGATTTGATAAACCCAGAACACACCCCGTCTCATCACCCGCCCCCCCCTCAACATCTCCACCTCTCCTCTCTCAGCATACAGATCCCCTCTTCCCCCCATCTCCCAGAGTTAAACCTCCTTTCCCTCTCCAACCTCAAGATGAGACCCCATCCATTCCCATCGATCAACACTCCACCCTTTTAGTCGATCACTCGTGTCAACCCCGATATTTGGGGTTTGAACTCGAACGCGAGGCGCTTCACTTGGGAGTTTTGAACACGAGCGGGGAGTGCTGGGTATTTTGAGCCTCCTTCCCCCTCTGTAGAACTCACCTTCCTTCCACTTCCAATCTTCAAGATCTAGTTCTCGATCAGCAACATTCATCCATCATCCATCCATCCACATCCCCATCATCATCTCCACCACCACCACCATCCCCACCATCCCCAAACATCCACCATCATCACCACCACCAGCACACCCCAACCCCAACCATGGACGCAACCCCTTTCTCCATCATAACCCCTTGTACCAAACCTCGCAAGAAGCCCCCACTCGCAGCCCGCGGCGCATCCGCAATCTCATCTCTCGCCCTCCTCGGCGCCACCTCACTGCACGCGCTACCTCCCGGCGCGGTACCCTCCTCGTTTGGGGTCCGTACTGCCGGGTTGGTGAGTACGGGGCTTGCGGCTGCTGCGAGTTCGCTTCATGTCGAGCCAGGGCCTAAAAAGGCGAAGGTGAAGAAGGAGAGTGTGTGTAAGAAGGTGAAGAGTTTCTTATTTAGGTCGAAGAAGAAAGAGAACAAAATTATGGAAGAGGTAAGTTAGCTTCGCTCCATTGATGAAACCGGGCTTTTCTGATAACTTCATAGACTTCCAAAGCGAATGTCGGCAAGCAGGGGACAGACCAGCCGTCGAACGAGATCACCCAGCAAGTGGGGGGCTATGATGCCCTACACCTTTGTCACTTGGTCCCTCTAGAAGCTGACCCCATGGTTGCTGGGAAAGCGGTTGATGACGGTGCTCGCCCAGTCCGGGGAGACAGGTCTTGCACAGCTAATAAAGATACTTCTGAGCACTCATCGACAGCGCTACAGGGAGTTTTGGCCTCGGACAGTGATGAGCGGAGTAAGAGAGTTAATGCTGATGATGAGGGACCCAGGAAGGCCGGTTCCTTGATCATAAAGCAAGAAAAGCCTCAAACAGTGCTTGACGGTGCCTTTGAGGGCTCACCGGTAACGCTATGGGGAATCTTGGCTTCCGAGGCTGAGCGGACGGATGTGGCTGAGAACGATGTCGGATTGATCGAGGCCACGCACAGGCACGGGATTCGGGGTGATATGGCTAGAGTAAGTTGTCTTGTCCTGGCGTATAATGATATCTAGTAGCTGATGGCTCTCCTAGATGACGGCTCGCACATCGATCGTGGATGCATCCAACATGGAGTTTATTGACACGCATGCTGCTGATGCGGAGGTCGCTGCGCGTGAGAAGCATGAAGAGACCGCACATGTTGATTCTGGAGGTAGGTTAATTCAAGAGCCTTAAAAAGCTTTCTATAGCTTTGAACTTACACTTCTCGACAGACGAATCAGATGTTTCGCCGACACTCGAGCTGTCTACTCCATCGAAGATATCCACTGCCACAGCGTGTCGGTTATCGCGAAGCCCGTTGTCGAATGTACAGATCGCAAGTATTGAGACTGGAGGTTCATCATCGAACACGACTCCAAATGCATCGCGGCTGTCGTGGAATTCGTTGCAGAGTAATAGAGCCTCGAGCCTCGAGGTTGATGATCTATTCAAGGCAGTCAGAGAGGAGACTAAGCAGCAATGCGCCGAGAAATTTGCCGCCGAGAAACGTCAGATGGTACAAGAGAAGGAGGAGAAGATTGCCAATGAACAAGAGCAATCTGCCGCTCGGGACAAGAAATCCAGACAGGAGTGCGCCGAGACCATCGCTGCTAAAGGAAAAGAGGATGAGGTCAAATTCGCCAAAGAGAAATCCGAGCTGGAGACGACTAAAAACACGGAGCGGAAGAACGCGCTGATTTCTCAGAAACAGATACTGGAGGGGCGGCATAGCAAGGAGACCGCCGCAAGTAACAAGGAGCATGAAGCTCAGCTTGCTGCCAAAGAAAAGCAACACGAAGCTCAGCTTGCCGCTGTGAGGGAATCGGCCCAACAACAGGCCAACCAGCAAATGATGGCCAAGCACAAAGCTGAGGCCTTGCTAGAATTCATCAAGACGTTTCCCCAAGGCTTCGAGACGATCCAGACGGACGGCACGAAACTCCTATGCGGTTTGGATGCTGTGGTCAAGACCATGGAAGCCATGTATCCGTCACTGCCTCGCCCTACTGTGCCTCAAATGCAAGCATTGCTCAAGAGTGATGCTTGGCGGAAACAGATCGAGGACTTCAGCGTGAAAGATTACAATCCCGAGAAATTCAGCGCTTACGAAATCGACATGACCAACCAGAATAATTTCCGCGTCGATCAGTTGGGATCGCTACTTACGCTCTGGGCTCACACCGATGGACGGAATCTGAACCTGCGGATCGGATGTTTTGTGCATGGACAAGGCCCAGAACTCCTGTTCCACGCTAGTGAAGATCCTGCGATAATTGTGTGGATCCATAATGACGCTGTGAACCTCGAAATTCCTGATATGATCAAAGGGCATTACAAGGGGATGAAGCCCTTCGATCACGCTGGTCGTGCTGCAGCGGAGAAGGTGACTGCCGCGCTGGTGGAAGAATTATCAGAGCAGCAGTCGAAGGATAGAGAAATTATCAAGCAACTGAGCCAGCAATATGAGAATGTGGTGATCGAAAAAGAAAACCTAGGGGCCAAGGTTGCGGGGTTGGAGACTGCCAATACCGACTTAGAGTGCAAGGCGGATCAGCTTACGGAGAATTTCGCAGGGCTCGAGACCGACAAGGCCACCCTTGAGAGCAAGGTGGAGCAGCTCGTGGGTGATGTCACAAGACTTGAGATAGAGAAGACAGGCCTTGAGAGAAAGGTGGAGCAGCTCCAGGAAGGGGCGCTGTTCAAGGAAAACACGAAGGTGAAGGGGCTGTACAAGGCAAGTGTCACGACCACTGTTCAACAAGCCAATACAATCGCAGAGCTCCTCGGTCGAACAACTTGTCGGTGTGGCGGTCTGAAGTCGGCTGAGGTCAAGGGGCCCCATCTCGATGCTGGACAGCCGGCAAAGAAGGCTGTCGAGAAGAGGGGGAAGACCAAACCGTTCATCTTTGGGGGCCCAGCAGGGGATACTGAGGCCACGACTAATGCCTCTGGATCTGGGGAGCTGGCGCCGAAGCCGATCAACCAGGCAAAGAAGCCTGGTAAGAAGACTAAGAGCTCTGGCTTCAGCTTTAACGCTCCTGTGCCAGAGTCCACGGATTATATTGAGAGAACCAACATCTTCGACATTGGCGATTCTGCAGTCAAGGCCGGCGACAAGGCTAAAGCTTCCAACACAGACGGGTCTGTAGAAAAGCCAGCCCATGAAACTAAGAAACCCAGCTCTTTTACTTTTGGAGCGTCGGCAACGAAAACTGGCGAGAAGTCGGAGAGTTCAGACTTTCGGTTCACGATCCCTGTTGTAGAGCCCGAAGGTCCTTCCGAGCGCACAATTCCTTTCCGCTTGAAAAAATCTGCAAGAAAGGTTGGCGAGAAGTCCAGGATCTTCAGCTTCGGCGAGTCTGCGGGAGGGCCGGCCGAAGGGGCTATCCGGCCAAATCACTCGGACGCTGAGCAGCCGGTGAAGAGGTCTAGGGGCATGTCCAAGGGTTCTGGGCCCGCCGATTTCCCCGAGGGGCCAAATCTTTCCGGCCTTGGGAAATCTGCGGACAAGACTGGCGAGATGGAGGAGAAAGCTCAAGACGGTGGTAAGCTGACAGATCCGCTGTTGGGTCAAAGCATTAAGCCCACTTTCTCCAAAGCTGACTCTGTCCTCTAGGGTCCGAGCAAGGAGACGGAGAAAGCAGCGTATGAGCTGGGTCGTGCCGAGGCAGGGAGAGAGATTGCAGCAGTGAACGCAGAGCTCAAGGAAGTCAAAGACGAGCTTGCAGAGACAAAGTGGTCGTTGCGAGTGACCACAATGGAGCTTGACGAAATGTCTGTACTTCGCAACGGTCGGCCAGTTGAGGAAGAGCGCGATCAGCTGCGATCGCACCTCAGTAATCAATTGTCGCAAGATACCCGGACTATCCATGAGCTGCGACAAAAGATTGGACAACAGAGCCGGTGGATCAAGACCGTGACGGTGCAGAAGAGGAACCAGGAGGTCGAGATCGAGTTGCTGCAGAACGGAGCACTCGCCAAAGAAAACACGGAATTGCAGAAGAACATCGATTTCCTGCAGGAAGAGGCTGAGGAGGGTAATGACCTTTCTGACAAGCATGTCAAGACAATCGAGGAACTTAAGTCCACGATTACTGAACGAGATGCAACAATCGAGAAGCTGCAGAGTCGATCATCGGCATGCACTTGCTGCACTAGTGGTTCTGAGTCCGCAATATCATCGATCCCGCAACCAGAAGAGACCGGCCATGCTCAAACTCCATTAACGACCGAGCCACAAGTGGACGTGGCACCGACACACGAGCGTGACGCTCTGGAAGAAGAGAAAGACAACCTACTCGCCCAGCTTGACCGCCAGGCAAGCGAAATCAACCGACTTCGCAACCTCCCCGAACAATGCGATATCGAACAGATCAGCGCAGAGAGCGCTCAGCGTTTAGAAAGAATAAACGAACAAGAGCGGCTAATCGAGAAGCTCCGCAAACTTCCTGGTCGAGCCAATGAGCTTAACCGAGAGAATCAGGAGTTGCATGAACGTGTTGTCGGCCTGGAGTTGGCGCTGAAGGATCGGGACTACAGACTAGATTGGATGATGGAGGTGGTATGGTTCCTTGAGGACCTTCAAGCCGAAACTGTGGCCGGGCAGTTATCTCTAATGGATTCGATACGCGAGTTGAAGATCTGGCGGTGGGAGCAATATAGGATCGTGGATCTCGCGATAATTGACCAGGGTTTCCCGGCTCATATGGGATGTGAGTCAGCCAACTCTAGACTCTCAGCCAACTCGAGAAGGCGAACTCTCGCACGACGATGAGCCTGGGGCTGGAGATACCATAACGGAAGCTGAGCGAACTGGCGTCCGAGTACCCGAACCTCCAAACGGCGAAGCCTATGAGACCGGGGATAGGATGTCGGGTGTTGAAGAGAACGGGCATGGACAAGCCATTTTGCCAAATGACAATGAATCCGACGTTGCAAACGAGGTTGCTGACCCCTCGTCCTATACCGGGTCCGAGGCAGGAGATGTGGTGATGGGTCATGTAAATGATGAGGATGTAAGTCATACCCTGAACCCACCAGACATCGCTGACAGCGATCTGAAGGGCCTTGTCGACGACCTCGCTGACGGAATAGAACAGTTGAACATTGGAAGAGATCTTTTGGATACGCCTGTTCCAAGCTTGATTCGGCAGGACGGACTGGCACATGGAAATTCACCCTACTGGGCTATGGTGAATACTCCGCCATATAGTAATTGCTTCCTTTCCGCGGATGATGGTTCTTGGGGTTCGAAGGCTGTAGAGGAGGAGGACGAGGACGAGCTTTGAGAACCTAGATTTGGACGGACGTTTCCCTCCCGTAAGTCCACCACAAGTGACTAACCCTGCTCTGCCGACCAAAATTGATAGTAGTCTTGGAAGTGCCGATGATCCTGATGATGGCCACCTCGGAGCAGCAGAACAACATCCAGAGTTCCGAGTCTGAACACGAAAACCAGAGTACCATGGATACCCGAGTCTGCCTGGCAGAAGACCAGTACGATAGTGTTTCAGCGTTGTGGGGGGCGACTCGTTGCGCTACGAGCTCAGCCGCGTCGACTCGTCCTGCATCAGGCTTACGTAACGTGTTCGTCTTTGTCTGCTGTAGACCTCTCGAAGGTTCGCTACAAAGACGCCACGTTCGAATTGCATGGAGGTCGGAGTCGTTCCCGAAGACGGTAGACTCGGCGTGAGGAATTGGCTATTTGTTATCGCGGTTTTGTTTTATAGGTAGATGCGGAGGATGGCGAGATAATGAGATTCTGCATGGAAGCAGAAATACTGAAACGAGATAGTTGCTGATTGGAAAGCTGAAAGCTTCTCTTGAAACGCCTTGTGCTGCCGATAGTATCTTAAACTTTTTTCGAGAATGAACCATATTTCCACTTGGTTCAAGTCCTAGTGCGATTCTTGAAAAAGACGTTCTATATGTCTACTCGCGAATGAGAGTACCTTGCGTTTCGACCAGTATGGAATCGCTATGGAAGTTGATAATAGGTAGATAAAACGAACGTAGTTAAGATCGGCAAGAACGCAACTCTTGCAAAATGCATCTGCCCAAATCGTGGTACAATTCCCGAACTATTTACCGGCTTTCCAGAACATCTGTCGCACAAACCGAAGTAGAATACAGTGTACATACAGGAGAAGAATATGCACAAAGCAAGCTTACCGCAAACACGTACCACAGAACGCCTTGATATGCGACCATCATGCCAAAGACCCGCCCAATGCAATGACGAAGCCGTTCTCGTGCGATTTTCTTATCGATCTTGCTCACTTTCTTCATCCTCTGCCCGGGTGCGATCTGATGCGCTTATCCCAAACCAGGTACTTTCCCAGTCACCCCCTTTACGCCACCTGCGACCCCACCTACAGCGTCCTTGGCTTTGTTCACATCTCCTGTCTTTCCCATCACCTTCCCAAAGTCCGCCGCCTTCTTCGGATCACTCAGGTCCACGCCCGTCGCCTTCTGCACCTCATCCACACCAGGCACTTTTTTCTTCTCGCCTAGCTTCGGCGCCCCATTAGCCTTGTGACCATTCGGCTGATGCTTCTTCTCTTCCTCTGTTCTGTCAGCGTCTTTCTTGACCCCATCGTCAGTAGCGTTTGGGACCCCGGGCGCTGCACCCTTCCCCTCAAGAGCATCCAACCCCATGCCCTGCATGCCCTCGCCGAGAGGTTTGTGTATGCCAGGTATCTCCTTCTTGTTGAACCACTTGACGATGAAATATGCGCCTACACCCCAGAGCCAGATAAATGCTGCTGCGAACGTCGTCACGAAGAGTGTTGGGAGCAAAATGATAAGTGCGATGCCGACGCATACGACAGTGAAGACAACGGCGCCGAGGACGGCGAGAATGAGGGCGGCGACGAGTGCGAAGATGAAGACGGTGATGGTGAGGATCAGGAAGAGACCGATTGGAAGGGAGGAGAGGGAAACTTGGGAGAGAATGAAGGACTGAGTCATGGATGGTTAGCAAGACAATTCCTAGTAGTAGATGGAAAGGGGGATGTGGAGGAGCCGTGGGTAGACTTACGGCAAGCATGGGTTTCTCTGTTGCGAACTTCGAGAGCTTGGCGGAAAGCTGATTACGCCGTTCGGGTGGGAAGAAGCGGTCGAGGAGGTCTTGGCCTTTACCCACCAGGTTGCCGATGCCGCCTTGAAGCACGCCTGTCATGCTGCTGAGGGCTTCAGCCATGGTTGCGGACGGAGGAGCTTGGTGCTCCTATATCGATTTCTGATTTGGCTCGGAGTGCAGGACTCCTTGCAAGGCGATCTTTTGACGGTGGGACGTAAACGAGCGGAGTGGATTTCAAAGCCTAGGTTTGTAGGGAGATGCAAGTGGAATAGGTACGGATATGGCGATTTCCACAAACACACAGAGCGATCAACACTCTCCTCTAGTGTTCAAGCATGCTATCTTCGTGTGAAGCATTTGGACGATGACGTTGGACAGGCGCGTAGAGTAACCAAAACCTGCAATCTTGTTAGCGCGTAGTTGCCCCCAAATGACGTCGCCGCAGCGGACTTGGCGCCGGAGCTCAAAGCTTAGTTGGACGTCCATCCAGAAGTACAGTCTAAGGTACATGTAAACCCCGCACTCTGTGAATGACTGTCTACTTTATAAAGGTTCGAATATGAGAAATACGCAAGGAAAGGCTTTGGTACACGGATGGGTTCAAGACAGAACCGAGTGTAGTCTGAGTTTTAATTCCTGAACGGAGGCTTTTGAGGGTTGGAAACAAGCGCAGCACACATCGTCCAGACTATCTCAAGCAGAAATCACCTATTGAGTCGAAATAGCTTTTCGAGGGGCAACGAGCCGTGGAGAGCTCAGGCAACTCACCTTACGTTTCAATCTTATGATCTTCCGAAAAACGTTTTGACGCTCTAAGACGGCTAGCTAATCAAGTACTTTGCTTTCGCTATTTCCTAATTCGCCCATTGTTCTACAAAATTTTGATCTTTGCCCCGGCTAATCGCCACAGTCCAGAATGCTGAGGAAGCCGAGAATGCTGGAAGAAATCTAAGAAGCAATGGGATGGATTTCGCCTTTCAGCCGTCGTATCTTGCCCACGTATCGCCAGCATGGTTTCAAAACCGAACCTGGCCGCCACCAATTTCTCATGCCTTATCATAATTAATAGCGTTCTGCTGATCCTTCTCGACCTCTGTATTTGTTCTATCTGCCACATCGGCGTCCTCTCAATCGTCCCCTTACTGATTCTTATCTCGTTCAGAAGCAGCTGTATCATTCGTGCCACAGCTCGCCAACGCGGCCTCAGAATCCTCCTCCCGCGCGTCAACAGAACCGCCCTCCATGGCGCGCTTTCGCCTGCCTTACGCGCTCGTCGGCATCAATTGCCCGAGCGACAGTATTGTCAAGGCTCAAGGCGTATGCCATTCCCTGTAGACCCCACAACTTCATCGGAATCAGGAGTTCACCATTAGCATCGCAAGCGGTTTTTAGGACTTCGTCGTCGTCGGAAGCATCCTCTTCTTGACGCGGATCGGCATTCTTGTGAAGACTTAGCTGAAGTGCATTGTCATTGCATAAGCCTCACTCAGGGAATCTCTTATCTATCGTCCAGAAGTCATTTGCTTTCCAAGGCAGCAACAGGTCTTGGATATCTCAGGCGTGGAACCTGATGGGCCGACATTTAGGTAAACTCCTGATCAGTAGGAGTGCCGTCCAGGTCACCGGCGCCACTTGTTTCATTAAGGTCTTCAACTGCGTCGTGGAACACATCGGTGTCCGACAAGGTCGTGTCGTCATAGAGCTTCTTTATCCTGGCGGCGAGTCCGATCTTTAATTTCCTCAAGCGTCAATTCTTTAAGGTAGCCAGTTCTCGCACACCCTGTTTCGGTAAATACTACACCCATTTTCGGTAATTGCACACCCAATGGGATAGACCAACCTTTTTGGTGTAATACCACCAAGTTTGTTGGGTCTTCCCATCGATGTTATAGATTTATTAGATATTTAATTAAATCATCGTTTGCGCACCTCTTCGCGCATCATTTACATCGCCTACTAATCTAAAATATCGTTTGAGAAAGCACCAATTTCTAGCCCAAATGCATGCAAATTCTTCATGTTCCTTGACCTCTATTCGATCTCTAATTACACCTTTATTGAAGCTTCAAATAGAGCTTATCTAAACGTCTTGTTAAGAGGTCAAATCGACCTCTTAAAGCATGCATTTACCCTTGGGATTGCACCTGTTTTAGGTGATAAACAGGTGATTTTCTTTCGTTCTCCTTAATTATCTCGATCATACATTCAATCATCATCAAAATTAGCATCACCATCGTCGTCTACATCAAATTCGTCATCGTCATCGACCTATATAATCTCCTTGATGGTTGCCTTGATAATCGCAGAGGTCGCAAAGGCTGCGAAGGTCGTCGTCGCCCCCTTCGTCGCTCTTCTTGTCGTCTACCTAGTGATTATATCCCTTATGTCTTCGTGAATCTCCTTCATATCCTCATTAAAGGCCTATATATTCGCATCTATTGCAGCAACGATGTCGACTTTAGGCTCCTTTTGCTTTTCTTGTCTAGCTTTGCCGCGATTATCACCTCTTTTGACTGCGCGTTTGCCACCGCGCGAGGGTTTAATAGCTGCGTCGACGTGCTCAAAGCCGGAGGGGTCCCTTCTGGTTGGCGTATCCTTCCGCTACTGCGTGTGCTTGTACAGCTTCAACAAGAGCATCAAGTGAAGGATAGTTCGTCGCAAGCGATGGTTGCATCACCATGCTAACGACGATGAGGTAGAAATGTAAGGTGGTTGAGGCAGGACTTTGAAGATTTCGCGCGGTTCGAATTTGATCAACTTTATTCGACCAACCCTAAAAATCAACCCTAGGACTGGGTGTGCAATTACCGAAAATGGGTGTAGTATTTATCGAAACAGGGTGTGCGAGAACTGGCTACCTTCTTTAACCCTAAAGATGGTCGCTTCCGAAACTTTGTCCGAGCGGGTCTTGTCACCGGGGCAGCCATCGTCAGTTTCAGTCCCTGCGGAGGCATCGGGCCCAACCATACCACACAGCTCCGGGTCCAGGCCCGTATGCTTTTTATCGGGCTCAGGCTCCGAATTGATTCCAAGAGCATCCTGCAAGATAGCTCGTTTCTCAGACCATTGGCCCAAGAACCCTTTCACAACACATTCGGCATGCTGAGTCCGGTATGCCATCAGAATTTTCCGAATTAACAGTATCATCCGAGTCATCAGAAACCTCTAATCCATCCTCGGCTACGTCCCAGCCATCATCATTGGCCTTATCGCCAGCAGTAATCCACTCTTCTGGCGCAATTCGAGGCCCTTGGTATGTGCCAGTCGCCGGGAACTCTAAGTAAATGTTGAAGTCAGTACTCCGCCTTCACGTCAAACCGTTGAGTCTACAGACATGCCTCTGCAGCGGGTGCTGCTCAGACACTTTTCAAGCTTGTTTCGAAACGGGGTTTGAGATGTTCAGGAATTCGCCTACCTTTCACGTCCATGACAGCTGCTTCCTTCTTGTTTACCCTGTCGTTAAAGTTGATTCCTAATACTTCGAAAGACCATCCGCTCCACGTCCCTGGACGGCGCTTCGTTCTCACTGCCCAGTCCGCAGTGGTCGGCCCCATCCTTCTTTTTCTTACGAAACAGGCCCTTTACCCGTTTCGCCCTATCTTGAATCTTTCCGAACAATGAAATCTTCTTCTTCCTACACGCTACATCCCGTGTCACTTACCATAAGTCAGTCAAACGGTCACCACACGACATCCGAGAAGATACACACCGCAGTGCTCGAAACCGCCCCATTGGCAATGATAGCGTGATCGACATTATTCGATGGTGTGACCTGGGAAAGGTCAGATTCAATTTGGGCTGATTTGCTCGGGTCAGGCAGGCTTACGGCTGTGGTTGAAGCCACTGGCGTCAACATATCGAACACAGGCTCTCTTTTGCGAAGTTTGTGTCGCTGGCTTGGGCGGGAGGTGAGGGGAAGCGTGGAGTTGCGAGGTAGGGTGGACATGATGGATTATAGGGGAAATGCGGGTTGGGAGCTGTGTTAGAGGGGGGAAGGAGACATCTTTGATAAAGCTTAGATGGCAGATGAAAGTCTCGAGGTGGCGGGTGGAGTGGACGGACGGGTGGGAGATTGGGAGAAGATAGGTTTGATGGATAGGGGTGTGAGGGTATTTGTAGGTTGCTGATGTCTGTGTTAGGGGGAGGTGTTGCCAAGCCTTGGGAAGTGTCGCTTGAGGTTTGGAAAATGGGAGTAATATCGCCCGGTGCTGCACACTTGTGTGATTGGGGAGGTTGTGATGGCAAGCGAAGTGGTGGTGATGAGGAAGATAAAGAATTAAGGGGATGGAACGGATTAGGGCTGTCGTCGTTATGTAGTTTATAAGAACTATTGTAAGCTCCACCAAAAGGAGGCAAAATGGGAACCATAGGGTAGAGTGGTGGGTCGTTGTGGACGTAAGATTGATAGAAGAGACCCGAAATATATCACTATCCCGAAGCGCTGTGTTAATTCTTTTTTTTTTCACTCTCCACGTCAGAAAACTGACACAAACAAATAAAGGGATACAATCTCTGTTCTCAATCTTTAATTCCAGAAATACACATGAAGAACAATCACCTCCACCCTCCAAAAAGCAAGCAATCTCGAAGCAGTAAGCCATGAACGTATTGGAATGCATAGCAACACAGATAGAAAATGCCGGCCACAGTGTTGAGTGACCATGTTATTTTACCTCATTAGTTGGGTGAAGAAATCTAGATGAACAAAATAGAATTTTGAAGTGACGGCGGTGTCCAGAATCGAACACTCGACCTGCCAGAACAATCAAAAACAATCAACTACTGGCTAGGAGTCCTGACACACGTCCAGGTTACGATTACAATTAAGTTGGTTGACTAGCGGTTTTATCCGCAACCTCAGCCCGCCCTCAAAGCCATCATCGACTGCTTGATATCAGCCTTCTAGAATCTCATATATGTTGTGCATAGGCCTGTGTAACCGAAGACATAATTCATATCGATCAGCACCGCTGGAATTTACGTGCTATGTCCCAAAGCCCGCCTTCCTGCTACATAGAACTTACCATGTCATGACCACGCTGGGAGCTATAAATGTGAAAGCTAGAATCGTAGAATACATTCCAACGAACAAGGATGCGTTCTAAGAGCAACATTGGCGTAGCTTGCTCTGAAAATACGAGAGATCATCGTCACCGAGACATCGCTACACATCAGTATATAGATGTATCATTCTTCATTAGCGTTCAAGACTGGCTAAAACCAACAGGAGACATCTGCGCCTAAAGAATGGCTGGCGTTGACAGCCCCTTGAGCTCTTGGACGATCCTGCGATCTGAAGCCCCAAATAGGCGTGCAATCTTTATGGTCGAACGACTGCGATAGAGAACGATCAATACATGCTGAGACACGCTGCAATCCGTCGCAGAGGGAGCGTGTCCGATTTCCTGCTTACATCTGTTGACCCTCATTCACAAGGTACTTCCTGCTCCTAAACTTCGCTAGGGTTTTAGGATATTTCATTTGTGCCACAACTCGCAGATGTGTCCAACAACTTCGCCACAACTGGAAATCGGAAATCCATGACCCCCAGGCACGATCTTGTGAACGAGGTGCTCACGACCGCCAAGCATCCTATGTAAATCCCTCAAAATATCGTCCGCAACCACAGTATCATCAGAATCTCCGAAGATGACAAAATAACTTGCTATTCCGAAGCTTACTGTCTGCGTGTAGTTCATCCAGCGGGGTATTCCTGTCCTTGATGAGGTCGCAGACCTTCTTCCAATCGCTCTCTTGATTCATAATCGGTCCGTAACGAATAGTATCAACAAAGCTATGGCAGAAGCCTTTGTGGTGATCGAATTGCCATTGCACAATCTCTTTGACATTCATTTCTTTCTGCCCCACTAAGTCAATCTCTTCGACAGCTTCTGGACCAGGATCAACGTCTTTCAAACCAGTGCCACATTTTGGGGCTGTTTCTGGAAGAGTAACCCCCAACAATATTCCTACGGCTCGTCGTACGTATTTCCCAGGTGTAAACGATGCGTGGCGTAGCAGGAAGCTCTTGTAGTCATCTGATATGTAGCGTAGGATACCTACCGGGGCAAGGAGGACGATGGAATTTATAAGATAAGGGAAATAAGCTGCAAAGGCCATGGTGATATCACCACCAAGTGAAAACCCTACAATGGAGAACCCGCCTGAGGCTGCGCCTGTCCAAGATAGTGAGGAAGATGCTATGGCAAAAAAGATCTGCATAGCGAAAAGTCGAGAGTCATGTGGTATATCCAGAGGTGTGTCTGAGTAGCCTCTGCCCCACAGATGTTTGCGGCTCACAGCGTCAGCTGTTCCCGAATCGATAAGCTACAATTGGGCGTGAAGACAAATACCTATGCCAGCCATATGAAGATAGAGGCCTACTTGCCGCAACGACCACCGGAATAATTGGGCGAACAAGAGCAACAGCCCGAAGATCCTGAATTACACATTGGAGGATATGATGGAATGACTGACCTACAATCATGACTCTGCAACCTCGTTCGGCTAGCTGGCTGGCAATGGGGCCGAGCATAGGCCTGGGTGTCCTATCTCCATGAATCAGCAGGACTTTCAGACCTTCTTCTGGACCCCACTCATAGACCCTCATCACTCCATAAGGAGTGTCGAGATCTCGTGCACCAGGAAGGAGATCAGGAGGGTAAGGAGATACCTCAGCTCGCCCAACGGATAAATGAGGTAATAGTGTCTCGCGCGGAGATGGTATCTTCCGTCTCAGAGCGGCGGGCTTATTGGATCTTACAGGCCAACGAAGCGATGCAAGTGTAGCGGTCCCTGTGGCAAGGATGGCCAGGCTCATCGTATTCAGGACCAAGTCATACCAAGACATAATGAGGGCTTCGATCGCGGATTGCTGGCCGGACTTCGCAGTGTTGTCTGGCGGCCGCCTAAGAGGTCATCTCATGGTCGAATCAGGTCCTAGAGCAGAGCGCACTGATGGTGAGAACCACTGGGCGCCGATATAAACAGATCCTGTATGTGAAAATCTCCGAATCCGCAATCCCCATGCACTAGCCCGATACGTGGATAGCACGAGGCGCAGCCGAATGAGTGCACCCGCGCGGAAGCTCTCTCGCGCATGCCCTGCATGACAGGGGTGGCTAGTGCCAAGAGGTGGGAAATTGAGGGGCCCCTGGGTTTCAAGGCCGCTTGTATACTTTCAACTATGCCCGCACCACTTTCCTCATCATTGTGCGTCTCCTTGAGCCTACACCTACTCCCAATATACATCTGCCAATTGGTAAGTGATCGAGATTGTGCCAAAGAACCGATCTTCGTATCGTAAACCTTCATTTTGTAAGTCTCATAGATATGGGAAGGAACGTGTATTGAGATTCACTTGATAAATGAACAGCTAGGAGTACAATGGAATATCTGCTAATCGCACGACCCTAGCATAGACCCCACGCCATAGAGACCCTACCGAATGATCTCAGAGTCCTCGAACGAATCCATTTCGCTGCAGCTCTCATCCAAGATCAGGAAGCTTCCACCATCTGGTGGGGTCAATGTGTCGATCTGCTCAGATTGCTGGGCAATAGCATCTGGGTCCTGCACTGGGTCATCCACTGTACCATGCGTCGTGTTCCAATCCTCTTCGCCACCGGCCGCTTCGTGCTCAGGATCAGTTACCTGAAGGAAGCCTTCTTCGTCGTAGATGGCGAATGCTTGCGAGTCAGCCTGCTGGTCGCGTTCCGAGCTATCACCCGCATCGTCCCTTTCGCTCCGCCCCTCTTCGCACGAGCTCTCTGACTCATACTCGGTCTCATCCTCCTCGTCACTCTCGTCAGTGCTAGAATCTTCATCCTCGTCTTCCTCGCCATCCGCTGGGGGAGGTAGCTCCTGCTCGTCAACCTCTTTTCGCCGCTGGACATGAGCGTCAATATTGTACAGCAACAGATCCCCGATCCACTTCCGCAAGTTGTCACGTCGAGGTTCCGAGTGCTTGAGGTAGGTATCCGGGTCCGGCATATCGTGACACCGGAAAGAAGCTTCGAAATCCAGCATCCGTTCCCAGAGACCTTCGATGATACGGGAAGTCAGGTCCTTCTTCTGTTGATGTTCTTCGACAACGACTTTAGCCTGAGCCTTCCACTCACTGCATGTCTGGTGGTGCTCCCACTTCCGTGGATCGGCCAGTTTCTCGTCGCCTTTGTCGAGCTGCTTACGGAATTCGGAGACCTCTCCTTCTGCGGCATACGCGCGGACTTTGAAGGACTCCATGCGGTCGACGTAATCTTGCAGTCGACCTTCCTCATCCGAGACGTAGACCGAGTATCCCTTGAGTTGAGCTTTCAAATCTTGAATCTCTTCACCTTGGTTCTTCCCCCTGTCAAGCAGGTCCGTGATCATGTGTTGGTTACCCTCCAATATGTCTTGCATGGCGTAGCTTGCGCCTTTCGCTATTTGTGCTTTTTGTTTCTTGTCTTGCACTTCGAGGCATTCATTGAGTGCGGCCATCTCAGCATGTTGTTCAGCCACTTCTATGCGTAGCTCGGCGATGACAGTCTTGCATACTGGCACGTGGTCTTTTAGTTGGTGTTGCAAAGCCTCAATTTGTACCTCGGAGTCTTTTCTGTACTCCAACAATTCCTCGTTTTCGTGAATCTTGGCATCGTAAATCCGACGCATTATCCTGGACTCGTTGTTGGTGGCGAGTCTAGCCTTGTTGCATGATCTCAGGACTTTTCGGAGCCATACGACCTTCCCGGCCAAGATTCTGCAATCTGAAAAAAGATTTTTAAGTCAGCTTTCTTTCTTCAAGCTACGTGGTCTGACTTTGAGAAATCTTTTCACAGCGAATGCTACTGAAACGTGATGTTCGTTTCGTTGAGATTCTCTCGAAGGGGAAAACAAATGCTAGGAATTTGCTTACCTTTCCTGGTGACCAGCCAAGCACAATCAGTCATATAATTGACGTCGCTTGCAGTCATTTTATGGCGTAGCCACCCAACGACTCGACTGGCGAACAGCATATGCTTATCGCGACTCTCGCTAAGATAGCGCTGGCTAGCTTTATACTCGTTGAGCTCGGTTTCTTTACTGGCAAGCTCTTCTTGTTTCTGCAGCTTGAGGTCTTGCATCTTTCCCCTCAGCTGTGTATTGTGCCCGATGACCTCATTGTGCTCTCTCATGAGGTCATTGTAGCGGTCTGCCTTTCCCTGAAGCAGTCCGTCGGTTTCGGCAAATTTGATGGGCTCTGTCTCGAGCTCGTGGCGCATGTCGGTGAGTTTGATCTCACTCTGTTCGTAAAGCCTCCTATACGCGAGATTGTCGGCTTGAAGGGACAGATTCTTCTCCAAAAGTGTTGCGTGGTCTTGTTTGAGTTGATTACGCTCGCGGACAACGGTGGCTAGGCTGGTGTCCTCGGTCAAGGGGAGCTGAATTTTGGGTTGATAGTCTTGGGGCACTTGAGCCTCCTCGTGCTGTGGTGCTACTCCAGGCGACGAATCGCGCGTACGCAAGGAGTCCAATTCGGACTCGACAACCTGCAATCGGTTCTTCGTCACCTTTAATTGCTTCTCGACTTTCAATGCGCGGCTCTCAAAATGCTGCTGCAACTCCTGAGCTCTGGAGTTTCTGCCAGTCTTAGTCGTGAGAGTGTCGCGATCTTGTGTAGTGAATAACACTATCTCCTCATGATCGCCTTCCGGGGTTTGGGCCTGCTCCTCTTCTAGATTATTGTCGTGTTCACGCTTGGCTTCGATTGCTGCCACATCAGACAAAGAGATAGCCTCGGAAGCGGTGTCAAAGGATGTGCGATCGAGGGCGTCACCTTTCCCTCTTGGAGAGTTATCACCCACCATCTGCGAGCGCTTGATGTTCTCTCTCGAGGGTGCGCTAGCTGGAAGACTCATGGTACGCTTTCTTGGCTTCGTTGGCGTGACATACGTCGAAGGAGAAGCCTCACTCCCCTGCATCGACGCTGATGGGCTTCCATGGGATTTGTCTAGGCAGGATTAGTAGGCTACAATTCAATCGTAATAAGCGGGGCTACATACAATTAGCCACTCTAGCTTTGTTGTCGTGGACCAGCTCGGGATCTTTGGCACAACTGCCGAGCTCAGTTGTCTTGCCTTCCGAGCTTACACTCGCAACTGGGAAAGTGGCAGCTGATGATCTTGGGGGCCTCGATATGCTGGACGGCGACGTCACAGCTGTGATACGCAGTGCGATTTGGGGTAAAATTATCACTGCACCGGTATTCTGGGTCTTTACGTCCTCTCTGACCAAGAGATGAAGCAAGGCATCTCTCGCTGGGCTAATTTGAGACTCTAAATTGGTTCCTGGCTCCAACAGAGAAATGCTGTAAGATGTGGTTTTGAAACTAGCATTATCACAAGCAGCGTCGGCCCCTTTCTTGGAGATGAAGAGAGCCTTCATTCGTTGTTCGAAGGGGTATTTGGTTCCATTGAAATTGTCGGGGATTGGCAACTACCAGCAATGAGCGTGACTTTTCTGCATATCTCCCGAGTAGCGATGCTCACCAGGGTTTGAAATACAGGCTGGCCTACTACCACTGAATACCCATCGACTTTCCGACGACGACCCCGCTTGGGAATTGGGGACGCGAAGCCCATGATGCCTAGTACTACCGCAATTGATCGATACGGAAGCACTCCAAAGAGTTTATGGCGGTTAGTTGGATGAGGCAACGAAGTCTCATTTCCTGATATAGACCTGGGTATGCGCCCAAAGATTGATCGAGGTCAAATGGGCTCTCATGACGTGAGCTTGCAGGAGCTTCGATTGAGGTGTAACGAGACAAAGGGAGTCGAAGGACAGACCAGCAGGTATATTATACCTGATCCAGCTCGTGAAGAACTCTCTGTGTTGTGTAGGTGTTCTATCTGTTTGTGACGAGCGCGATTGTTGGTTCATCTTGAGTCGATAGAAGTGCTTAGTATTGGCCATGGCCTTCATGTCTTACGGAGACCAGGTTCGTGTTGCTGCAATCATCTTGCGTGACACGTGACTCTTTCGGTCCGAGTGTTGAGCAGCGAAAGGTGTCGAAAACACCGTAAGAGAGAGTTCGGACACTCCAACAAAGTGATATAGTATACCAATCATCATGACCCATCCACGGAAAGGAGGGCCACAAGAGTGATGAGGATCTCAGCGATCATGACCGATGAATCTTCGATTGAGCATTGCGAAATTGCTTAGCGTCATGATTGGTCTGTGGTACACATTGTCTAAACCAGCAACCGCAAGTCTTCGCTACCTATGGTCTTATGAAAGATCCCGAGATGATTGACATGCACTGTGTGGTGATCACCAGCAGACTCCATGTTTCTAACCATAAGATCACAAATGAATTCAAGAGTGGCTGTGTTCTTAGCGAGAAACTTGATTTCTTTGCAAGGAAAAAACAAAGAACTCGTAAAGCCATGATATGGTCCGCTTGAAAGATATTAGAGAATGCATCTCGATGACCCAGCAGGTCGTGCAAGATTGAACGGCACAAGATCATGATTCTGTGGCTTGATAGCGGTCCAGGGAATTACCCTATAGCTGAGCCTTCCGCAACGGTCTTGGAAGCTCATGTCATGGCGGGCATTGATATATGCGCATGGGGAGCCTATACACTCACACAATGTTCTTTGAATCGTACGGTGGACTGCAGATGCTACAGATAGAGCTTGTGAGGCTCACGTGATGTACAGGTCGCGGCAATTTGCGGCAACAATAGGCGGTGTGGTGCTTGAAAAGGCCTAGCGCGTTTCTGGGGGGTTTGATCAAACCCCGGTGTAGAGTACTTGGCAACTTGCATCTACACTAAGGTACCTACCATAACTTCCACACCCTGTGAATAGTCAGTGGCAGAAAGACCGTGCCAGACCTCGTTCCTAGTCGAAGCATCTCCACTAGAGATGGCGACCCTCCTAAGTTGAATATACTAATCGTACATTCCACCGCGCATGCTACGGCATCGCTGACGGCAAATCATACTGCATCTGCTGGACGATCACGTTGAACAATAATCTGCAGTACTCACCTGTAAGAAATATCGACTTTATTGGTAGATCAGCTCCATTTGCGGCGTTGGTTCGTCGGTCGCGAAGGCAAAGCTTGCTGAGAGCCGAGATGGAACCATTCAATATATCATCTTCCAATGCAGGGACTTAGTGGTTCACTCACTCAAAAGCTCGGTCTCCTAACAATCAATTATAGGGAGGTTGCTTTCATACCACTTATCGTTAAGTCACAATCGAGTTACTCCACAGTATCTCGCAGCGTTACAACAATTTTGATACCTGCCAATTTACGCTTCTTTCCACATTTGCATCTAGCGGTGTCTGTATACTGGGTTTTGGGAATTGTGCGGGAGTTTAATCGAGTAATCTTTGTTTCTTACTCACTCTGCCCTATTGGTTTCAAAGTTGACTGTCCTTCGGACTGGATCTCAGCAATATTGAACTTCTGTCGCTTGTTGTACGTATTCTTGACCCAGGCTCATGTTTTATGTTCCTTGTGCTAATTCCTAAAGAGAGGCTGCACAGGATGGCTTCGAAGACCAAGCTATCAGTGTCCTCATTGCCCTTTAGACACAAGAAGCGCACAGATAACATTCCACCACCTGACCTTGAAACCTTACCCCATTCCGACACTGAACGTTCATCCAAGGTCACCGGGCTGAGGCGTCGGAGGCACAGACAGCCTAGGACCAGCCATGCTTCCTCTGACAGTACAGTTCTGCAAAGCGCGACCACAGGAGACACTGGGACCAAGTCGGATCAAGACATCGGTGCCAATGAAAGCATTACTAAGGCTACCGTCAATTGTGCGCAGACACAGCAATCTCTAGATCCAAAAGCCCCATCCGGTGACTTTTGGGATCGGGCCTACCAGCTTCTACGCGAGGATCAGAGTCAAAAGAGCAGCTTAAATAAATACGAACACATATTTGCTTTAGAGTTTGGCGGCCAATATCAGTCTCCTACGGCCTCTGGAGGCCTGACGTCATCGGAAAAAGAAAGAATGTCAGGGCTGGTGGCTAAGAAGCTTGAAAGAATGGAGGATGAACGGTGGAGAATCAAGGTCCGAGGTACTAGTATTGAGCTAAGGCCACAATTCGATCGATTTGTCAACGCCGTAATTGCTGTGAAAGACTTCGTTTCTGCAGCAGTAAGCTCAGAGCCACATGCTACCTTGGCATGGGCTGGAGTATGTATTGTTCTTCCCCTACTTACAAACCCCACAACGCAACAGAAAGCTCTAGTTGAAGGTGTCGACCACATATCAACTGTCATAGTACGTTTCGCTGTTCTCGATCGCCTTCATCATAGCCGGATTCCCTCTCCCACCAAAAAGGACACAATAGAACTTGCCAAATTATTCGAGACACAAACGGTCAAGCTTTACTCTCAAATCCTGAGCTATCAAGCTCACGCAATTTGCCAGTTGGCACGGGCAACAGCTTTGCAAGCCAGTAGAGATGTGATCAAAGTCGACGACTGGACTGTGAAACTCACCGAAATCAAAGCATCGGAGGCAGCATCCCAAGAGACATTCCGGCTTCTTGGTCTCGAAACGGTGGACAAAGCTCTCGAAGATCAAGGCCAGCGGATGCAACACGCTCTCGAGGATCACCATCAACGAATGGACGAGCTGTTTCAGCAATTGCAGACGAGAAGTAGTAACGAAAAAGACCAACAATTAGCCTGGAAGCAAACTGCAGAGGAGTCAGAATGTCTTCAGGCGCTTTGTACGAATGCGTCAACCTACGAAGATACCAAGAACAGGAACCGTCAGCGAGTACCCAATAATTGTCGATGGTTCCTGGACAGCAAGATCTTTCACGACTGGAGAGAAGACAGATCATCAGCGCTACTTTGGGTGACAGCAGATCCAGGGTGTGGAAAATCAGTACTGTCAAAGTCGCTTGTTGATGACGAGCTAAGGAGTACCGAACCGTCGACTACAGCCTATCTCTTCTTCAGAAATGACAGCCCAGAAACCAAATGTGTCTTACGTGCAATCAGCGCTCTACTACACCAGCTTGGCAGTCAAAGACGCACATTGCTAAGCACAATAGTCGCGCAATACCGCTCGAAAGGAGATCAGATGCTTCGATCATTTTCCTGGCTGTGGAACTTGCTTTTAGAAACGACCAGGAGACCAGAGGCTGGCGAGATCATGTGCGTTCTAGATGCGCTTGACGAATGCGAAGAGACGGAAAGATCGGTTCTGATCAATGCATTGGATGGCCTGCGGCAGGGCGGCAATGGGCAGCTCAAGTTCCTTGTGACTAGTCGTCCATACTCTAACATAGAAGAGCGTTTTGACCAATCCACTCTCAGGTTAGCTGGCGAACATGAATCGGGGAAATTGAAGAACGAGGTCGACTTGGTGATCAAAGATAAAGCTGCCGAAATCGCAAGGAGGAAAAGACTAAATCAGAAGACTCAGGATAGGCTTCAAGAGCGTTTGATCAAAGCAGAGAACAGGACGTACCTCTAGCTACACCTAGTTCCCCCAGGACTTGAGAACACCTTGATCAGGAATCCCAGTGAGGTGGATCTTGAAATAGACCAATTGTCAAGTTTGGACGATGCATACGAAGCTATCTTGAGCCGCAGTCCCCGCCCAGAGCAAGCGCACAGATTACTCCACATCATTGTGGCTGCTGTCCGACCTCTTACGATCCTCAAGATGAATATTGCTTTCAATATTCAGCAAGGCGACAAGTGCTTGGAGGCGATGGACCTTGATCCGGAAGACGCTCTGATCAGCAATATCAAGAATATATGTGGGCTCTTTGTTAGCGTTCACAACTCCCAAGTCTATCTGCTACATCAGACAGCTAAGGAGTTCCTGGTTCGCCCTTCCCGCCATGAAACTAGTTTGCTCGGAGCCAGCCCATCAGTAATTCAGGGCGACGATAGCTTCCATCGGCTACAGCGAAGATACCTTTATGACGATGCTCTCAAAGATAATTTTGTTTTGGGGCAGACGACACCAAAGCGGTCTCATCTGATTACAACGGACACTTCCGACGTACAAATGTGGAAGCATTCGTTAGACCTGATCGAGTCACACCATATCCTCGCAGAGAGCTGTCTAGCTTACTTGTTATTCGATTTCATGGACGAGCCTGTAGACATTACAGATGACGATACGTCTTCTCGCTATGCGGTGGGCTTAGACTCTGCTGAAAGTGACAGGATCTATCTCTCAGATGGTCTTTATGATGATGAGGATTGTTCGGATTCTTTTGATGCTGGACAAGGTTCGCTCTCTGCTAGAGTTGGCCAAACAGTTCTAGACCGCAATCATGAGCTACCTTCAATCGGTCCGGCACCTCACGAGACGGTCTCCGACTCAGATGAGCTTAAACATTCTGCCGATATTGATCCGCTCTCTGCGAGTTCTGAGCTTAATTCTATGGACCAATCGCCTAGTTCCCCTTCGAGAGGTACATCACCTACCGGTGCGATGAAACTTCTTAAAAGGTTCCATCAGGGTACGGCCTTCAGCTCGGACGGGCAAGATTGTATGACGTCTTCTCTGAGCGGTCTTTCAACTCGCGGAGGAAGAACGAGGGACCTACTTTCAGAGCGACACGACTTCTTGCAATATGCAAGCAAGAATTGGGCATTGCATTACGAAGGGGCGCGGCAAGATAAAAATCTTCGGGCAATGTGGCTCTCATTCTGCATCCCGGATTCGCCTAAGCTTGCAAATTGGGGTTCCTTGCAGAGAGATCATGTAACAAGGATTCAGACAAACATCTCTCAACTGGCGCTAGCCTGTTGCTTCGGACACAACAGGATGGTCGCTCATTGTTTGAGCGAAAACGATGACATCGAAAGCAGAGATTCTCATGGCTGCACACCCCTCATCTGGGCGGTAAAACGTGGCAATGAGCCCATTGTTGATTTCCTACTTGCGCGTCGGGCATTCATCAATTCGTTAGAATTCTGGGGCCGGACGCCGCTATGGTTTGCAGCAAAATTTGGGAAAGACAAAATAGCCGAGAAGCTGGTTTACGCTGGAGCTCTCCTGAACCCGGAATTAACGTCAGAAAACCTAGGGAGCGACCAGGACTTTGACATGGATCCGACGTGGAGCTCTCCCCTAGCCGCAGCTATCACTGAACTAGCAGTGGACCCGTCGTGCGTTTCAAAATTCAAAGAAGCGAGCTATCTGAACATTATCCGCCTCCTGCTTGATCGGAGAGCCGTTGTGAATTCAGGAACCATTGGAAGCTTCACCATTGTGGCTTGCAATAGGATCATTCGTTGAGATGAGCCCTGGGCAAGAAGCGGTCGTCAGTTTGCTACTAAGCAAGGGAGCTGATATCAATTTTCAAGACATCCAATGTGGATGGACGCCTTTACATCGGGCTACATTCAGTAAGGTGATTCCAATGGTTGAGCTTATTCTCGAAGCAAAGCCGAAGCTAGATATACAAGACATTTGGGGTGAGACACCACTACACGCAGCCGTCTCTAAGCTCTCTGGGAAAGATGTCGATACAATTGTCCAATGCTACTCAAAGCCGGCAGTGACCCTAACGTTATCTCCGATGAGGGAATAGCCCTGCATCCAGCCGCGAAGAGAGGCAAAATAGGATGCGTGAAGCTACTTCTCACAGCCGGAGCCGACGCAAACGCGAAAGACTACGAAGGTCGTACGCCACTTGACCTTGTACAAGAGGATTTGGAAGATGAGCAGAGGATCAGAAAGCAGTGTCCAGTTTGGAACTTCTACGTTCGAGACCTGGAAGGCTTGATGAAGGTCGTGGAGCTTTTGAAGCCGATCACTACACAGAGTGATGGTACGCATAGAGGCACGTCCCAGTCCCAATCCTCACAGAGCGAATCTTTTCCAAGTCCCCCTGCCGTTCATCTGGCTGATGACCCAGATCTCGAGAACGCAGAGACAATAGGTTCATCGTTGTCAAAGAACCCATCACTGCTACTCTCGTAAAGAAGTGAACACGAAATGATCAAGACCACCCAGATTGTGAGATAGCAAGTCAGACACAAACACAACACGAAAACGCACACTATCCAGGCTTTAGATATGGACAAAAAAGGGGCTTGTGACTTTTAAAAATGATCAGAAGAAAGCGATTTGGGATGAAGGAGACAAAATCTTCATGGCACTTCGGGAACGCTTTCTCTGACTCAAAATACGCTGCAACATCCCAAGCACCAGAACGAACTGGTGCGGAAATCTCTGGCAGGGTCGAATGGCTAGGGAACCATGCACCGGCACGGTGCCTGGTTCACGTGTTCCTAGCACTCGCCTTCCATAAAGCTGTCATGTCCGAATTGCAAGGGAACCCACCGAAACCGGGTCATGATCATCTCCCCGCGTCCCTTGGCTCTACCAGAAGACACAATTACCGGTCAGGCTCCTATCCTACAGTACATCACACATCCCGGATAGAAGTTCCGTGGATCCAAACCACGATAAGAACAACAATAGAAGCCCTGCCTTACACGGGACCTACTCCCAGGGACGAGGGAAATCTAAAGAGCGCAATTTTCACTCGCCAATCATACCATTCAGTATCCTAACCGCCTACTGCTCTCTCTCCTCAGTGCGTTCATCTCTTTCAATCTTCGACCCCTTCATTTGAATCCCACCGCGTAGACAGAAGGGAACTGGCCGACTCCATAGCAATCCTAATGACCCTTTCGGGGCGGTATGCCATCACGGCCTCCATTAGCAGCGACAGAGATACTGCGAGGTGGCCGGTGGTCAAACCACCTGTATACACAGATATACACATATCTACCTCGTATTCAAGTCACAATAGCAGTAGCATGGTAAGAGACACAGAAAGCTATAAAAACCCAACTACTAACCAACAAACCATGCTCTCGAACCCAAAAGAGCTCATCCTTTCGTCTGGCCCAAGCTTTACCTCGTCTATGAGAATTCCTTTCGAGTCCAATTTCTTATTTATTTTAGAGACCTGTTCTGCTTCTCTACGCGATCGTATCTCTCCGTATCAAGCACGCCCGCCCCCATGGCATTAACCAAGATCAAGGAACAGCACAGCAAAGAGAGGTGTGACTGTGACTCCATATCGCTGTTTCTTTTCTCGAGCGAAAACTGACTTTCCAACTGTTATTCGGCAAGAGCTGTAGCGATAGACTATAGAGGGTCATCTGTGCATTCATCGACTTCTAGGCACGGACTTGAAAGGGAGTCATTTGGCCGATATGTCGTTTTCTTGAGTCATTGCAGCGGGCAGACTTCTGCTTCTTCTTACACTTCTCGTTCCTTTTCTATTATTCCGTACCTCCGCGCTTATACTTGATTGTCAAACTCCCCAAAAAATCCCTCAAGAGTTATGGACACAATTCAGACAGCAGAATCTATCGTGCAGACTCTTCACGAGAAGATTGTCAATGCTTTCTCAGGAGTGAATATTGAGATCGATTTAGAGAATCGAGCTATAATTCACAAGACGTTGTGAAAAATGCTGTGCAAGAAATCTAAGGAGCTTTGTCTTGTTTTTCGTGGGTTTGGCGTTTCAGGGATGAAAGCGCGAGGCATTTTGTGCATTGTGATAAGGGAGAGTTGTGAGAGGAGTAAGAAGGAAGGGGGGGGGAGGGGGGGGCACGCATTATTGACCTTTTATAGATCTTCTGCAGAAGCACTGAAAATTGCACAATCCAGACGATTCCTCGGCTACTAGCGATTCACCAGATCAGCAACCCACAAGAGCGATATTTTGCAGACGTTCCAGGTTTTCGTGCAAGTCTATGATGCTGTTGACTCGAGAGTGCTCTTTACTCAGCTAGTACTTTCCCATCGCAAAACTGCACAACCGCCCACTTCCCGCTCCAAGCCCACTTCCTGCACCCGCTATCGCCACCACCACCCTCTGTCTGACGGAGCTTCTCATCCGCCCACTCCGGAAGACCAACAACAACATCGGCCTTGCATGTTCGCAGCGCGAGTGTCCGAACGCCAGAGGCTAAAGGTCCTATGGCAGGCTTGAAAGGGGTCGTAGGATCCCACATTGCGTCTCCAGTCAACTTGCGGTAGTTGAGGTCGCCCTTGAAGATCACCAACTCGCTTTCCTGTAGATCTTTATACAGCGTAGGGTCGGATTCTGGCAGCCTCCAGAAGCTGCCTCCGTGGGTCCAGAAGCGGTTGGGACGGATGATCATTTGGCCTTCTTGATGGAAATTGCTCCAGTGTTGGAATAAGAAGGATAGCTCGGCCTCTTCCTTTTCTGATAGAGGCAGTGGTGTCTTCCCGGACAATTTATCGTCATCGGAGTGTGCTGAGTAAAAAGCTTGAGGGTTGGCAAGGGCGTTCAGAAGAGCGCCGAAGTCGGCAGGTAAGACGTCAGAAACGAACCAAGGGATGGACTTGGGGTGAAGGACGACCTGGGTAGCTAAACCTGCGGAGAGTAGGTAGCCGGCGAGTATTAGGTCAACGAAAAGCTCGAAACCAGCATTGTCCAGTACGATATCGACCCTGCGATCTTGCTTCCCATGTTTCTGGGCGGCCTTCAGAGCGAGATAGGCGGCTGGCAGATCATTGACCACGATGTTCTTCTCCGACTCCTTCCTCGCTTCCGACCCTTGCAATTTTTGTAGGTCCTCGTATGTCAGGGATGTCAACAGCGATAGATCCGTAGCATTGCCCCAGAGGCAAATTTCCGACATCTCCATGAATAATGTTCTCTCCGCCTCTTCAAGCTCTTCGGGCGAATTCGACGTGACCTTGCCATCTTCCAGTTGTGTAACCAACTCTTTGTACCTTGAGGCTAGTTCCAGGACTGCCGGTCTTGACGATCTAAAGGTGGACATCTTCTGCCTCGCGAAGACATCGTAACTTCTCCAGTGTGTGGATGGGACAAAAAGGGTGCTCATGCGTCTATCTTGGCCATTTTAGCTTTGTCCTAGGGTAGTGTAGAGCGTCCCATATACCGGTAAAGGTAGCATTCCGCGTATAGCCATGGCACATCGAACCACTTGGGGGAGCCAAGCACGTCCAGCTCTTTGTTATACCCTTCGATATCCGGCTGACCATCATCGACCAAAAGCCTTCTCCTTGGTCAGCGGATGGGCATTTTTGCCAGTTCCGTCTTCCTTACGCCATCTGACGGTTGTACTGCAGTTCATATTTCAACTTCGCCAGTCCTTCCAGGATTGTCTTTCCTTCCTGCCGCTTCTGTTCACTATCGCAGGCCACGATGGCACGATGAAGGTCATCGATGGCTCCAGTCTTTGATGATCAGCTTCGAAGGACCATTGGTCCTAGGGAGACTGGAGACACAAACCAAAATCACAGGCCAGCGATCTTTGGCGGAGACGTGGGCAAAGGAGGTGGTGTCTGACGTCCGGTATGGTGCTGCAAGACGTTCAGTATGCTGGCAGGTTGGCACGAACTACACATACGCGTCTTAGTATCGGAATCCATCATGTCTCGCTAGCTGAGACCTTCGATATATCTATTGTCAAGGTCGTAGCGTTGGGATACTCGACACGTTAAGTTCAGACGCGGCGATAATTAATTCATCTCCGAAATGCCAAGGCTCGCCTGTACAGCACCTTAGGCATGGAGGGCGCGAGGAATCGACTTCTTCTGATTATAGGAATAAATGCCAAAAGGATCGCTTTGTCGCAAGATTTGAACTTACGACAACCGACTCTGCATGCGCTATAGAGGTGGTGGTGCTTTCACGTCCTCGGGTCAGGCATTACTGGATATAACCCCTCAATGTATTTGACCCGATTGATTGATTGATTGATTATTTCATTAAGCACTTGAGCCTTCCCTATTTGGGAATGCTATGCGACTAGTAACAATCAATCAATCAAGCTTCGCAAGAAGTTTGATTGATTATCTATCTACATCTTCTATATACGCTTCCTAGATAAAACAATTTCTTTGAGCACAATTACCTTAGTTCTCGCCTCGTACTTTATGTTGCTAAGTAAGTTTCTAATTCAATACATCTTATATCGAACGTCCTAGTAGTTCTCTACAATTAAGGCTCGAAATTAATTAATAAGCTCAATTTCTTTTATAAATATAATTATCTTCTTCAAGTTGTAAGAATTAGTAAGTATAGCTTTTAAATTAAGCTTCTCCTAAATCTTTTTTTTCTTTTTCTTCTTTTATAGATTTTGTCTAAGATCGACATACTTTCTATATATAAACAAAATGTGTTTAATTGTTTGCGACGTTTGTCTATATTAATAGCGTTTTGTTTCGATATTAAGTACTCTTTATCAAAATAAAAAGAGACAAAGTTTTACTTTTCTTGTTCTTATTTGTACTACAAATGCGCTAAGATTCTTAAATAAATTGTTGTAAAACTTTAATATTAACTTCTTCAAATTTAATTGCAAAGCGTATAATTCTTTTAAACTAATTGTTGGATTAAATTATAATATCACTTCTCTAGTTCGACTCGACGCCAAGATTGGATCGTGACAATTTTTTGGAATTGAATCGCTCAAAGTAGTTTAGCGCGAAGCGCGCTAAACTACTTATAGTAATCGACTAAACTACTTTGAGCGATTCGATTCTTCGAATTTTTTTTGACCTAAGTCTTGGCATTTGCACGTGACATTTTCGGATTAGCGCGATTAGTCTAAATTCTTTATTAATCTTATCTTTATTTTATAGAATAATTTACTACTATTAAATTAGACTAATTGTCGAATTAAGTTATAATATTATTTCTCTAACTTGACTCGACGTCAAGATCGAGTCGTAACGATTTTTTGAAATCGAATTGCTCAAAGTTGTTTAGCGAGCTTCGCGCTAAACTACTTATAGTAATCGACTAAACTACTTTGAGCGATTCGATTCTTCGAATTTTTTTTAATCTAGATCTTAACATTTGCACGTGACATTTCTAGATCAACACGATCAATTTATATTAAATTTTATTTGTTAGCGTTATTTTTCTTGCATTTCTAAGATAGTAAACTAGCTTTACAAACTTTATTGTTTAATTTATATTATATTTTATTAGTTTGTCTTGTCTATTTTTTTTTGTCTTTATTTTGTTGCTTGTTTGACAACAATATTTGTTATTTTGTTGCTCTTAATATCTATGTGCGTCGATATTTAATATAACTTAATCTCTATATATTTTTTGCGAAGAATATTGTTACGCTAGTACTTTCCACAAAGATATTAGAGAGAATTATGCTATTGAAGAGATTTGTAGACGTCTTTAGGCAATGCAAGCAATTACTTGATAACAAGAATTTGCAACTTTAACAATCGTAACAATAAATCAAGACTTAAGATAAATTGAATACGATTTATAAAAGAGTCGTATTAAAAGATTTATATATTAAAGAAAATTTTTCTTGTTCGCTATGTTCGTTGTCGAACATGTCGAACATTACTCGTTTAGCTCGTTGTCAAACATGTCGAACGCAAACATTGTTCGCTTTGCTCGTTGTTAAATATGTCGAACATTGTTCGTT
>JAABUQ010000561.1_pt1 | contig 86865 bp, 68 predicted proteins | sample 5560001 | NCBI WGS metagenome assembly JAABUQ01 (sample SAMN10711888, study PRJNA513371) | rock metagenome | isolation source: Antarctica rocks | place: Antarctica: Victoria Land, Finger Mt nord | collected 2015-12-18
GCGTCCTGCGCACGCTCTCTCGGACCACGTCGGGCCCCGCCTTGATCGATGCCGTCGTCCAGCTCGCACATCCCGCCGTCCCCATCCCCGGCTGAGTCCCCCTCCGGGGCGCTAATCAGTTACCAGAGGGCAATGAGGAGGATGTCGCCGAGAAGATGCTTCTTGGTGCGATCGACCCGAGGGTCATGCAACGAGGCGAAATGACCGTTGATCGACAGATCGGGCTCCGGGTTCATGGCAAGACTCCGGGGTGGTGTACCCAGAAGGATTACCCGAACTTATTCGCCCAAAACAGCTTCAAGCTGGAAGACGGACGACTTTAGATGCGCCGGCCCTGGGGTCCCAGCCAACCGCTGCCGATCAATTGAAAGTGATGACCTTCGCCGGCGTTCCCTCGGCTCCGAGATACTGGAGTCGGCCCTGAGCGTAGCGGTAATACTCGACATAGTGGTCGTCCACTGCCGCGATCCCGCCACCGGTATGCTTCGGGTAGACCTTCATCATGAGGCGGACGCCACCGGGGGCCGGGGCTGTATCCTCGATGGTCCCTTCCCAGCCGGTGAGCACTGCCGGAACGTGATTGAGCCATCGGAAGTGCCTGAGGCGTTGGTCTGGTACGAAGTCCAGTCGCTCCATCAGGGCACTGACCTGTCTCTGCAACTCACGATCCGCGCCAGCCGCCTCGGGATGCGGCGACACGACCAGGCCCCGGTACCGCGTCTCATTCTGCCGGGCGGCGAATTCTTGCCGGGCGTGCGCCCGCTCGCCGGCGAAGTCCTGCTTGGGCGCGAAGACCGCCTCGGATTGCACCCGCCGGCCGGGGTGCTGGGCGGCGAAGACGGAGACGGTGACGAGGCTGGCAAACGCGGCAACGATCAAATTCCTGCGCATCGCTGTCCCTCCTTCTGAGAAGCTCATTTGAGGATGAGCTGCCAATTGCCGTTGTCGACCTTCAGCATCTGGAAGTGGAATGTGGGCGACAGGTCGTAATCCTGGTCGGCTCCGAAGCCGGTGGGGAGCGTAATCCGGATCGACTGGTCGAACTCGTCCTCGACTGTCCCAACCGGATCGTCATCGTAGAGCTGCTGGTTGTTGACGAGCACGGCCTTGCCGTCGGTAATCTCGCCGGGTCCCGAAACGGTCAGGAACTCGGCGGTATTCCATGGGAAGTCGGGGGCTTTGCCGTAGATGGCGCGATCGAGCTTCTCCTTGACCGACGAAGGACTCACGTACACCTGCCGTTGGAAATCTGGGTGTATTGCCCGGTGACCCAGTCCACTGTCGTCTGCGGTGTGCAGTCGGTGCAGGTATATTGCCATTTCACCGACTGGACCGGATCGCCCCCCGTGTAATTGACCCAATACGTGACCCGATCGCCGATACAGATATCATTGGAGTCGACCGACGTGACCGTTATTCCCGTGACCGAATTGTCGACCTGCAGGGGTGATCCAACTCCCAGGACGACGAGCGCCGTCAGCGCAGAGCACAGGCTCCCCTACCGCTTTGACATAACTAGCCCTCGTCGAATAACGCTGAACATGGTGGAGTTGAGGAGGAGCGTTGAATAGGAACAAGTCTGTCGCATTGTGTCAAGGCTGCATTCGAGTCCCGGGAGATTCCCGAAGATCGCGGGATAGATCGCCGTCCCCCGGTACATTATCGGGAGAGTCCGTCGGGACGAGTCGACCCGAGGCGAGGAGGGCGGGGCCTTGGCCAGAGATCCGGGCGGGGCGGTCCAGCGGCAGGTGGGCGTGCTGTTCGACGCCGGGGCCGTCGGCTCCTGGAGCGACGGGGCGCTCGTCGAGCGGTTCCTCCGCCGCCGCGACGAGTCGGCGTTCGCCGTCCTGGTCGAGCGGCACGGGCCGATGGTGCTGGGGGTCTGCCGGTCGGTCCTCCGCGACGAGCACGAGGCGCACGACGCCTTCCAGGCGACCTTCCTCGTGCTGGTGGGTCGGGCCCGGGGCCTCTGGGTCCGCGACTCGGTCGGGCCGTGGCTCCACGGGGTGGCCTGGCGGGTCGCGTCGCGGGCCCGGGCCGCGTCGGCCCGCCGGCTCCGGCACGAGCGGAGGGCGGCCCTGATGGCAGATCGACCCGTCGGCAGCGTCGAGGGCGAGGCGGGCCGGGACGAGTCCCGGGCCCTGCTCCACGAGGAGATCGGCCGGCTCCCCGAGCGGTTCCGGGCGGCCGTCGTCCTCTGCGACCTCGAAGGGATGACCGCCGACCAGGCCGCGGTCCGGCTCGGGGCGCCGGTCGGGACGGTCCGGAGCCGGCTGGCCCGGGGCCGCGACCGGCTCAAGGCCCGGCTGATCCGGCGGGGTGTCGCCCCGTCGGCGGTCGCGGCGGTCGCGGCGGGGACGGCCTCGGCCTCGCTCGTCGTGCCGGCGGGGCTGGCCGAGGCGACGATCCGCGCGGCGGTCGGGCTCGCGGCGGCGGGGACGGTCCCCGTCCGCCTGGCCTGGCTGATGAAGATCCGTTGGGGGAAGGAGGCCTTGATGTTCAAGGGATTGGCGGCGACGGGGATCGTCATCGGGCTCGTCGCCGGGGCCGGCGGCCTCGCCGCGCAAGGGCCGGCGGGGGTGCCGACCCGGGAGAAGGGCGTCGGGGAGGCGAAGCCGAAGCCGGTCGCGGCGGCCGTCGGGAAGGAGGAGATGGCGCGGGGGACGTCGCCGGCCACCACCAAGGCGGCCTCACCGCCAACCGCCGATCCCCGGGCGGAACGCGAGCGACTGCTCGGTCGGTGGACCGTGGCCAACGTTAAGCTCAATGGGGTGGACACGAAAGAGTCCGAATACACGATGGCCAGGTTCGAGTTCGATCGGGGGACGGGCCGGATCAAGATCATCGGTCACCCGCCTTCCCCGTTCGAATATGGGATCGACCCCCAGGCCGAACCCAGGGCGATGCGAGTCGGCAGGACGAAGACGAGACCGGCGGTCCAGGTCTGGTGGCTCTACCGCTGGGAGGGGGATCACCTGGTGCTCGCCTTCAACCAGGCCTTTGATCCCCCTCGACGGCCGAAGGGCTTCGACGACCACGACGAGGCAATCCCCCTGATCCTCCTCGACCTCGTCCGCGACTCCGAGCCGCCGACGGAGGGCGAGCTCTCGTCCGCCCCGGCGCCCGTCGCCCCGGCCTCGCCGACAGCCGTCGACCCGGCCGCGGCGGACCGGGACCGGCTGCTCGGGCGGTGGACGATCCTCAAGTGCCTCGCGAACGGCGAGGAGGTCGTCGAGACCGACCTCGCGCTCGGCGCGGTCACATTCTCTCCCGACTCGTTCGAGCTGAGCCCGCGGGGCGGCAAGGCGGGGACCCGGTTCCGCTACGTCATCGACCCCGACGCCCAGCCCCGGGCGATGCGGACCCTCGCCGAGAATTCGACCACGTCGAGCTGGTTCCTCTACGCCTTCGAGAAGTCCAAGCTCCGGCTCGCCTTCGTGGACGACGCCAAGCCGAGGCGGCTCAAGGGCTTCGATGACGTCGACCCCAAGCAGCCCGTCCTCGTGCTTGAGCTGGTCCGCGCCGCCGACCCGGCCCCCGCGGCGAAGGCCGACCCCGTCGCCGCCGACCGGGACCGGCTGCTCGGGCGCTGGACCGTGCTCGCGGCCCGGAAGGGGGGGCAGGACCTCGACGACGAGGGCCTGATCCTGGCCACGATCACCTTCCGCGAGGACGAGATCGCCTTCCGGATGCAACACGCGACCAAGGATGAATCCTACACCTACCGGATCGACCCGGAGGCCGACCCCAAGGCCCTGCGCGTCGTCCCGGCCGGCAACCCGCAGAAGGCGACCTGGTGGATCTACGCCTTCGAGGGGGGGAAGCTCAAGGTCGCCCTGGACGAGAACCACGAGAAAACCCGCCGGCCGAATGGCTTCAACGACGCCGGGGAATCGATCGTCTTCCTCGACCTCGTCCGCGATGCCGAGCCACTCAAGGAAGCCGGCGCCCACCGCGACGCCCCGGCCATCAAGCCGACGGCCGCGCCGGCGCGGCCGTCGCCCTCGGCCGAGGACGAGATCCGGAAGCTCCAGGGGCTCTGGACGATCGTGGCCACGGAGGCGAACGGCGAGGAGACGGTCGTCGCGGCCGGCCTGAAGCTGCTGATCACGGGCAACACGATATTCCAGCTGGTCCCCGGGCAGGACAAGGTTGACCTCGCGGAGACGATGACCTTCACGCTCGACCCGTCGACGGCGCCGCACGCGATCGACACCGCCCGCCCGGGTGCCGACCCGGCCTCGGCCGTCCGGGGGATCTATCGGATCGACGGCGGGACGCTCGTCCTCTGCGCCGCCAAGGCCGGCGCCCACCGGCCGGTCGGCTTCGAGACCAGGCCGGGCACGGGCGAGAACCTGGTGGTCCTCCGCCGCTCGAAGCCCGCCGTCAAGCCGGGCCCCGCGCCGACGGCCCCGTCGCCGGCCCCGAAGCCGGACGTCAAGCCCGCCATCCCCAGCCCGGCGCGGCCATCGGCCGGCGACCAGGGGGCGGCCAGGCCGGTCGAGACGGTGCCGCTGAGCAATGCCGCGTTCGGCCCATTCTGGTTCCTCGACCGGCCGCAGGACATGAAGCCCTTCCGGATCGGCGACAAGCCCGGCCCCTGATTCGACGTCGGTCAACCCTCGGTCGACGCCCGGGCCGCCGCCAGCCTCGCGACGAAGGCGGCGTGCTCGGGCGTGGCCGTACCCCGCTCGACGGCCGCGAAGATCCGGGCCGCGTCGCCCTTCAGGAGCGCCTCGCCGTCGAGCCAGAGGCCGGGGAAGGCGGCCGAGCGGTGCAGGCCGTCCTCGCCCGGCGCCTGCCGCTCGAAGCGGCCGTCGCGCAGGGCGTGCCAGCGGACCTCGGCGTCGCGGACGAGGACGACGACGTAGTCGCGGACGCCGGCCGTCTCGTAGGACGCGAGCTTGTCGGAGAGGTCGACCGATCGCGACGAGTACGAGACCTCGACGACCAGCTCGGGCGCGCCGACGATGTCATGGTCTTCGATCCGTGCCTGACCGCCGTGCTCCGGCCCGATCATCAGCGAGACGTCGGGCTCGGGCGAGTTCTTCGGGCCGAGTCGGATCGTCGTGTCGGTGAAGCTCTCGACGCCGGGCGTCCGGGCCTGGTAGGCGAACGCCCAGGCCGCGACCCGAGTGAGCGGCGCCCCGTGATCCGCGGTCATCGGCGATGCCACGAGGACGACCCCCTGGATCAGCTCGGCGCGGAAGCCCTCGGGCATCTGCTGGTAGATTTCGAGGAACGTGTCCGAGTCCATCCGGTCGCCCGAGTCGAGCCGCGGCGGGTACTCGGGCCTCGGGCCGGGCGCGGGCTGCGGCCGGTCGTGCGCGCGGAGGGTGGTCATGATGCGGCTCCTCGTCCGGCGGACAGGGCACTGCCGGGCCATCGAGCCGCCCCCGGAAAGGAGGGCTCGATGGTCCGCCCCGGTCGTCAGGCCTTGGGCCGGGCATACGCCAGGGCGAGCAGGCCGTAGGAGGTGACGAGGTTGGGGTCGCCCTCCATGAAGCGGTCGGCCTTGTTGACCCAGCCGCCGTCGGGGAGCTGCCGGGCGGCGAGGGCGGCGACCAGCTCGGCCCGCCAGTCGTGCGACTTGCCCGAGGCGTCGACCAGGGTCGGCTCGCCGACCAGCGCCAGGGCCTTGGCGAAGGTCTGGTAGTAGTAATAGAGCCCGTTCTGGGCGAGGCCGGGGTTCTCGTCCACGGAGTAGTGGTTCCGGATGTACTCGACGGCCGCCTTGACCCTCGGGTCGTCGGGGGCGAGGCCGGCGTGGATCATGCTCTTGAGGCCGGCGTAAGTCATGCTGGCATAAGAGCGCAAGCCGCCGTTGGGGAGCTTCGGGTCGTTCGCCATGCTGACGCCGCCGGCGGCCGAGGTGTAGATGAAGCCGCCGTCGTTGACCTTGTCGGCCCACGGCTGGTCGTTGAACTCGCTCTTGCGGTTCTGGCACCGCGAGACGAACGCCAGCGCCTTCTTCAGGGCGGGGTCGTCGGCGGGCAGTCCGGTGTCGCGGAGCGCCTCCATGAAGAAGGCGGTGTTCGAGAGGTCGGGCCGGCTGCTCCCGCCGTAGCCGGCGCCTCCGTAATAGGGGTCGGCCGGCCCCTTGCCCTCGCCCTCGTCCCACTGGAGGCCCTTCAGGTAGCCCTGCGCGGCCCGGATCTGGCCGGCGTACTGGCCTCGGGTGTTGGCCTCGTGGAAGGCCATCAGGGCGATGGCGGTGACGTAGTTCGACTGCGGCCCCTCGGCCAGGCCCCCCTTGGGCCCGATGAAGCCTTCGAGGAAGGCCAGGCCGCGGGCGATCGCCGGGTCGGCCGGGGTGACGCGCCTCGAGCGCAGGAGCGACGTGACGACGATCCCGGTGATCCCCGGCCCCCGGGCGGGAGACCAGCCCCCCTGGGCGTCCTGGCGGGGCTTGAGGAAGGCGACGGCCCGCGCGGTCAGGTCGTCGGCGGTCGCGGCGGGGTCGGCCCCCCGCGCCTCGGCGGAGATCCGGCCGGCGATGGCCAGGGCGCCGGCGACGCCGGCCCCCCGCGCGAGGAAGCGTCGTCGAGTGGTCGTCGAGTCGTCTCGGATCGGGTTCATCATCGGTGATCCATCCTCGGTGTCCGCGTCCCGCCGCGACGGCGGGGTCTCCGCCGATCGACGACCCGCGAAAGGGCTGCGTCGTTGCCGGGCTCTACCCCTAACTATCTCGGATCGACCCGACCGCGGCCAGTGGGTCGTCCCCGACGGGGAGGTCCACCCTGCTGAGTCTCGGTGGACACGGAGTCGCCCTGAAGAACCCTGACACGCACGAAGACCGTCACGTTATGTGCGATGACCCGGAGGGTGATCTCCCGGCACCGGCTCCACCGGCATATAGCGGTTTTTAATAGATCGGGGTGACGAAGGGGGCTTTCCCCGGCCGCAAGCTCCGAAAGAACTCGACATATAGCGGCTCGATCACCTCGGGGTCCCATCGGCGGGATTCGTCGCGAGCGTGGAGGCTCCGGTCGGCGTACCATTCCTCGTCGTCCCAGAGCCGGATGATCGCCTCGACCCACGGCGCGACCTCTCCCGGCGCCGGCAGTTCCCGGGTAAAGGGCGTGAGACGCTCCGGTAACGGCAGGACGATCCCGGCATCCCCCAACGCCTCGGGGATGCCGCCGCGGTCGGAGCCGATCACGGGGATGCCGTTGATCATGGCCTCGACGGCGACGAGCGGTTGATTTTCCCACCACAGCGATGGCATCAGCGCGATCTTCGTGACCCGCCAAAAGTCACGCGGGTCGGAGGTTTGCGACATCAGAAAGGTGTTGCCGTGCGGCCGGAGGTCGATCCCGCATCCGACCAGCGTCTGCTCATCCCCGCGGCTCTCGACGATCAGGATCGGAATGTCAGGTCGCCTCCGACCCAACTCGTCGGCGATGCGGGCGAAAGGGTAGAAGCCCTTAACGATTGCAGGATTGACAAATGTGAGATAGCGTGGGTCGCGGATCGATGCACGTACGCGGGCGACATCAACGAGGTTGGGCAGCACGACGCAGTCGAGCTGCAGGGATTCTCGATAATGATCGGCGGCGAACCGCGAGGGCGCGATCACGGCGTCGGCCGTAAGGAATGTTGCCGCATTGTTGTAGCTGAAATTATGCAGCGCGAAGGCCACGGCCACCCCGCGCTCGCGCGCGAGCGTTCGGGCCTCGTGAGCCAGGAGGTCGCCGCCGATATTGAGGAGGACGTGGGGACGGAAGCGATCCAGTGTCCGACCGAGGAGCGAGAGGATTTCCGCCCGTTCCGACGGGTCGGGATCGTGCGGCCTCGATGTCGGGCTCCGGTGGATCGCGATTGGCACACCCGCGACGTCGGCCCGGAAATGATGGGGGAAATCGGCACGCACGCCCCTGGCGTCGACCGTCAACGTCTCCCCGGCGACGACCTCGAAGCGGATGCCCCGGCCGACCAGCCAGGAATCCGCGTCGACTTCACTCGCGGATTCGAGGATGACCCCGCTCAGCGCCTCGACGGCGAACCCCCGCCGCGACAGGGCCTCCATCGTCGCGCGGCTGGCTACGGTCACTCCGTTGGAGTCGTCGAGATAGCAGGAGTGGGCGAAGAAGAGGACGCGGCGGCCGATGCTCTCGTGCGACACAATCGCTCCAGACGTGGCGCCTTGCCTTCTCACGAGAGCGGCGATCGCGCACTGGGCCGGCGTCGGCGCGGCCCCCGGACCTTGCCTTCCGCATGTCCGGTGCGGAGGCTGGATTGACTCCGATTCAGACACCATCCGGTGATCGATAAACTATTTTGAACCGTCTAATCTCGGAACCTGACACGGGGGCGGCGGGATCGAAATCGTCGTAGGAAGGGTGCAGCGATAATCGCCCGGCCACTTGCGGCCGAACAATAGCCGGAAGTAGCGCTGGAAGTAAGGCGACTCGTGGACGCTACGTCCGCCGATCGCTGAGCCATCAAGATGAATATGATAGTCGTCAGAGGGAGAACAAAAGATCCGGGCGGCAGGCAGCGAGAACCAGAGGGCCAGCAGCGTCAGGAGGAGACAAGCAAGGCCGTTCGATGAGCGCAAACGAATCCGGAGCATACGGAAATTAAAAACAACAAACGTGAACAGTAAATCATATGTTAAACAAATTATAGCAGGAGCCCAGACCCTAAGGGCGGACGGTCTGGGAGGATTGATGACATGACGTTGGGCGATCTCGCCCGGCCTCGGGTAGCGGGAGATGACGATCCAGCCGTCCTCGTAGTGTTCCCTCCAGTATCCAGCGCGACCATTACCACGGGCCAGGTAGGACGGCCTTGGATAAGATTTATATATCAGCATACCTGAGTATATCCCCGTCGCGACGTAAGCTATTAAGAGCATTAGGACGGAAACGGTGATCCTCGGGTTGATTGACGGCCCTGTCCTCATCTTGACCTGCCCGATGATTCGAGTCTAATTATCCAGGGAGAGGCACGACCGGAATACTGGATCACGATCGGTCCGGAGGGGACGATCATCTTAAGTGGACATTAATATTATGCCATTTTGAACCGAAATGTGTCAAAATTGATCCAGTGTTAAGGTGTTCGATTTTTTATTTATGGCCCAGGCCGGAATGCATTGGGCTCGTCCTCGAGGTTGATCGTCGTATTGACCCATGTCGGGAATTGGTCAGCCCCGGTTGGAGCCCCTATATGGACAGGATCAGGTTGGACGGACGAAGGACCGCTGAATGCACCTGTATTCGGGTCCTTCGTCCCGGTCTCCGACCATTGCCAATCATATCGATCGAGTCCGATCCAAACGCCTCCATTCTGTGGTTTGTACATGAGATAAATGCTGAATTTATCCCTGATGGTCATCGAGTCGGGAACTGCTTTCAAGGCATCCCCCGGCAAATCTTGGTAGTCCGGCCTCCCGGCTTGACCGGTTTCAACCGGCAGGAAGTCGTTGGCCCCGAGAGCCCAGGAGGACTCGTTCAAGGTGGCCCCGAACAAGTACTCATCCCTGTTATGATAAGTGACGGACACCATGAGAGGGGTCGCGTCATGGAGCGGGCCGTTGAAGTTATCTCCGTTCGGATAAACGAAATCATTGGCGTAATGTCGGGTCTCGGCGCCGAGGGTGACTGACTCATAAACGCTCGTCGCGATCTGCAAGAAGGCGAACGTCCCCGCCGTGTTGTCGCCGGTGCTGACGGAGGCCGAGAAGATGATCCCGGGGTTTAGTTGCAACCCCGCGCCACCCCCCGCCGTGCGAGCCATCTGAGTCCCCAGCTGTTCGAGCGCCATGCTGCCCGTTGGTGCGACCGAGGTGAATTTCAGGGTCGCGACACCGTGCGCCCCGTTGCTGTACGTCACGGTATCCGTGACGGTGTATTGACGGGGCTTGGAATCGACAATAAAGACATACGTCAACCCGTTAGAGTTGACATCCCCGATGTTTTGCGGCACGTTGGCGTCGTCACTCGGTGCTCCCGAGGTATAGCTGCCGTAGCTCATGCCGCCGGCCCATCCGCTCCCGACGATGGTATAGCCATCGCCTCCGCCGCTGACCGCCAAGGACACGACGGTCCCGATCGGGACCGTATTCGGGAAAATGAACTGTCCCGGCTCCGGGACGCCATTGTTTGACACCTGGACGACCGTCTGGGTCCCCGCGGAACCGAGGATGGTCGGCGGCTTGTCGAGCGGCTGGCCACCTCCGCCGCCACCGCCCGAGCCACCGGAGTCGGCCATCGAGAAGAATTCGCCCCTGGCGCCGCTCGATGGCGCCTGCGAGAGAGGCCGGATCGTCCCCTGCGAAACCGCCACATTCGGTCCGATCAGTGCGGGCGCGGCAGAATTCGGATTTGTCCTCGGCGAGGTGGCCGCGGGCGGAGACGTCGAGGGGTTGCTCCCTCCGCCCCCCGCAACGCCCTGTGTCGTCGACGGGAATGCGACGGCTTGTGACCCCGGCAGCACGGCCTTGAACGAGGGAGAATTTGGCGTCGCGAGCAGGATCAGGTTTCCGCCATCCTTCGGCCCCAAACCGGTGCCGGGATCGATAGCCGTTGACGACACGTCGAGCCACGCAATCGCGTTTGCCGGATGGCTGCCCGAAGCCGTTGCGGGCGGTGTAAACGGCCGGCGGAACGCGATGACCGGGGCCGGTCGGAGGCGAGAGCCGCCGACGCTTTCGGATGTGTCAGTTGCCGCGACGCCCACCGGCTGTGAGATTGGGGCGGGCGTGGGCAAGAGCCGGGGACGAGTGAGGAGACGGCGTTGCGACTCTCCAAGGCTCCTTCGAGCGACCGAAACGCCCGCGACCTCCTGCTGTCTTTGCGCATGGTGATTCTCCAACCCGGGGGTGGTGAAGCGTGCGACGGTCTGGACGGAACGGTCGTTGGAAGGGATGACGGCCCATCGTACAGATGCAGGGCCGCGGATGCGATCGGAGCGCGTCGTGATCGTATGGGGGCGGCGGTTCACGCGTCAAGAAAATTGTCAGAGATGCTCGCCCAATCGCCCAACGGCTCTACGGACTCCGCGGGGCCCGTCCGCCTTGACGTTGACACCCCCGCCGATCCCGACTAGGTTCCCGGGCCGAGGTCCGCCCGCCGGGTGCCCGGAGGATCCCCCCGGGGGCGGACCGACTCCCGGCCCTCCAACCCGGCCTCCCGAACGCGGAAAGGATTCCGCCGATGGACCGTACGACCCAGGCCGGCACCGGCCCGGCCATTGCGTTCGCCGCCTCGATCGCCGCGGCGATCGGCCTGGGCTTGACCCTGGCCGTCGCCGGCTGCCTGCCGAACCGGTCGGCCGACGTCCGCGACGGCGTCAAGGACGCCGCCGTCACCCCGGCCTCGCTCGTCACGGCGACGGCGACGGCGACGGCAACCCCGGCCCCGGCCCAACCCGAGAACCAAGGACGCCTGATCGCCCCGAGGCGGTGCGGGATCTCGATCGCGATCCTCGGCCGGCCCGCCAAGGACCCGGCCCTGAACGAGGCCCTCTGGGGCGCGGCCGACGAGCAGGCCGTCCCGCTCGAGGCGCTGCGGATGCTCGAGGCCAACGGCCTGCGGGTCGGCCTGATCGCCGGGAGCCTGCCGGTCGAGGTCCGGGGGATCCTCGAGCCGCCGCCGCCGGCCAAGAAGGTCGACATCGTCTCGATCGACCAGCCCGACGGCGAATCGACCGCCATCGACCTGGCGGCCGTCCCCGGCGCCATGACGCTGCTCCTGAACCGCGACGGCCGGACCTACGGCAAGGACTACGACGACGCCAAGGGGCTGCTCCGCCTGACGGCGACCCACGACGACGCGGGGGGGGTCAAGCTCAAGCTCGTGCCCGAGATCAGACACGGGCCGATGACGAAGGGATACGCCGTCGCGCCGAGCGGGCCGTTCCAGCCGCAGGAGTTCATGATCAAGGAGGGGCAGGCCGAGGAGTTGTTCCGCGACCTGGCGATCACCGTCACGATCCGGCCGGGCCAGGTGGTCGCGATCGGCGGCCGGGGCGAGGCGCGGGGGCTCGGCGGCTTCCTGTTCACCCGGGCCGACACCCCCGCCGACCACGCCGAGCAGCGGGTCGTCCTGATCTGGGCCCAGCCCGGCCCGACCCTCGACGCGCCGGAGGCCCGCCGCCGCCTCTTCTCGCGCGACGACCGCGACTCGCGCGGCCCGACGCGCCCCCAGGCCCTCAAGAACACGGCCAGGCCGGACGGGAAGTAGCCGCGCGGGCCCCCTCCGCCCGCGAGCGGACCGCCCCCGCGTCCCGGCCCGCCTCGACTCGCGAACCTCGGCCTTCCTGGAGGACTCTGACCATGGATTGGTATACCCCCAAGGTCGGGGATCGGATCGAGTCGTCGGGCCGTCGGTGGGTGACGCACGGCGGTCATAACGGGGCGGGGGCCCCGCACCGGGTCGGCCGGGAGGCGAAGCGCGTGGCGCACGAATCGGGGATGGTGGCGCTGGACGGGTCGCGGGGCGAGGGGGGGGGCCAGATCCTCCGGACGGCCCTGACGCTGTCGCTGATGACCGGCCGGCCGTTCCGGATCGCCAAGATCCGGGCCAACCGCGACCGCCCCGGCCTGCGCCCGCAGCACCTCGCGGCCGTCCAGGCGGCGGCCGAGCTGGGCCGGGCCGAGGTCACGGGGGCGTCGGTCGGGTCGAGGACCCTCATCTTCCGCCCGCGGCCGGTCGAGCCGCGCGACCTGACCATCGACATCGGCACGGCCGGGGCCACGTCGCTGGTCCTCCAGACGCTGCACCTGCCCCTGGCGATGAACGCCGAGTCGGGCGTCCGGCTCGTGCTCGAAGGGGGGACGTTCAACGTCTCCGCGCCCTCGTTCCCGTTCCTCCGCGACACCTGGGTCCGGCTCGTCGGGCGGCTCGGCCTGCCGGTGAGCCTGACGATGCCGGCCGCGGGGTTCTACCCGGCGGGCGGCGGCCGGCTCGAGGCGTGGATCGAGCCGGGCCGGTCCCGGGCGATCCTCCGCGACACGCGCGACACCCCGACCATCGTCCGGGGCGAGGCCGGGGTCTGCCGGCTGGGCCGGGGGATCGCCGAGCGGATGGTCGAGCGGGCCACGGTCCGGCTCCTCGATCGCGGGATCTTGCCGATGCTCGACCTCGTCGAGTGGGACGGCGGGAGCCCCGGCGCCGCGATCGGCCTGACGCTCGACGACGGCTCGATCCCCGCCACGTTCGTCGGGCTGGGGGAGCGCGGCAAGCCCGCCGAGGCCGTGGCCGACGAGGCCGTCGACGCCCTGCTCGCCCACCTCGACGTCGCCGACGCCGCGATCGACCCGCACTCGGCCGACCAGATCCTGATCCCGCTGGCCCTGGCCGAAGGCCGGAGCCTCTTCACCGTCTCGGAGGTCACCGAGCACCTCCGGACGAACGTCGGGACGATCGCCGCCTTCCTCGACCGCCGGGTCGAGATCGCCGAGGGCGACGCCGACGGGCCGGGCCGCGTGGTCGTCGGCTGACCGGCCCGGCGGAGGGCGATGCGTCCGGTCTCTTGATCGCGCGCGAGGCCCCGGCTACCATCGTCGCCGACGTTGAGGGGGAGATCGGGGGCCGTCCACCGGGGTTCCGAACGATGCCGACGCGACGAGACCGCGACGTCCGGGCCGCCCTGGCGCTCCTCGCCCTGATCCTCGCGACCCCGGCCCGGGCCGACGAGCCGGCCCGGCCCCCGGCGGAGGTCGACGCCTGCCTGGCGCGGGTGAAGGCGGTCCACGGCGGCGGCGGGCCGTGGGCAGTCGTCGGCTACCGGATGGGCGAGCGGGCGCTGAAGGACCTGGGCTTGCCCCCCCAGAGCTTCGCCCTCTCGGTCGTCCACAAGGCCCCGATGCAGGTGCAATATACCTGCATGGCCGACGGCCTCCAGGCGGCCACCGGGGCGAGCGTCGGCAAGCTCAACCTCCGGCTGGAGGAGGCCGCGCGGGCCGACCTGGCGACGACGGTCGTCGACCGCAAGGCGGGCCGTCGGCTCCGGTTCACGATCGACCCGGCCCTGGCCGCCTCGATCGCCGACCTCCCGTTCGACCGGCTCGAGGCCGAGGGGCGGCGGGTGGCCGCGCTGCCCGACGACCGGATCTTCCGCGTCGTCGAGGACCGCGCCGACGCCGATCCCGGGCCGGGCCCGGGCCGCGACTGAGGCGTTCACCCCGCCGGGCCCGATCCGGGGCCCGGCGGGCGTGACCGATGCCCGATCCGCGTCCCGATTCCCCCGGGCCGGGGGTCGGTCGCTCGTCGGATCCTGGCGCCGGCGTTCGACGGGGCGACGCGGCCCGGTCGCTCCCCGGCGAGGACCGGCCCGGACGTCGGCCCGCGCCCGATCCGGGGCCCGCGCCACGGGCCGTCCCGGACGGTGGCGATGCGCCCGCTATGACGAATCCCGTCGCGTCAAACGAGGTCGCACCGAATCGCGGATCCGATGCATCTCCGCACCAGCACATCGCTTTCTGATCAATCCGTTGAAGGTCGGGACACGCCGCCTCCCCCGGCCCCTAGAGACTACATGCAACGCCGCTCGATCCCCGATGGCCCCCGACGTGGGGGCCCGGATCGGGCGGACTTGCGGCGGACTCATCTTCCGCATCCGGACCGGGATTCGAGGGGAATTCACCGTGAGAATGACGACGATCGCATTGGGCCTGGCCATCTTCTCGGGCATCGCGGCGACCGAGGCTCGCGCGGACCAGACCATCAGCGTCCTGGCCGACGGCAACCGCCTGGTCGGCGGGCTGAGCTTCACCTTCAACGGCGTGACCGAGACGAATGCCCTGGCCGGGACGCTGTCGGGCACGCTGCCGGGCATTGCGACCTTCGACGCGTACTGCGTCGACCTCTACCACGTGATCTACGTCGGCACCAACACCTACACGGTCGAGCCCCGGGCGATCGCCGGCTTCGCCCAGTCGGCCCCGACAGGCCGCGGCCCGGCCGTCGGCGGCGACGGCGCGGGGATCGGCTTCCTCTATCAGACGGACGCGGCGATCGTCACCGCCGAGACGGGCGCCCGGGGCCGGATCGACGGCGCGGGGCTCCAGGTCGCGCTCTGGAAGATGGCCTACGACGGTGCGAGCCTGACGCACGGGTCGACGCTCGACCTGACCGGCGGCTCCTTCCGGTTCCCCGACAGCATGACCCTCACCTCGAACCAGCACCTGGTCTACGCCTCGGCCGCCGGCTTCCTCGCGGCCTATCACGGGACCGAGTCGGGCGACGCGACCCTCCTCCGCGTCACCAACCACGGGCCGAACGGCAACCTCTATCAGGACCTGGTCGGACCGGGAAGCCCGACGATCACGCCCGTCCCCGAGCCGACGTCGCTGGCCCTGGCCGGCATCGGTCTCGGCGGCCTCGCCCTCCTCGGCCGGTCCCGCCGCCTCCGGGCCCCCCAGACCAACCCGTCCCGCTGAGCCGGCCGCGGGGACCATCCCCTCCCGCCCATCGACATCGACACGACGCCCCTCTCCCGGCCCCGGGGGAGGGGCGTCTTTCGTCCGTTCACGCGAGCGAGCGAGCCCTCCCCGTTCGAGGGGGAGGGCTCGCTCGTTGCGCGGCCCGTCGGCTCCGCGGAGCCTCCCCGGTGCCAGGCGGCCGTTGCGGGCCGAGGTCTCGCGGTCGAGACTCGCCGCATCGGTCAGGTGATCGTTAACGGCGACGCCCCGAGCTGGACCCGTTGGCCTTGCCCTGGATTACGTCGAGCCGCTGCTCGCACTGTTCGAGCCGACGCACGACGTCCGCGAGCCGACGCTCGATGTCGTAGAGGCGGGTGTTGACCGGCGTCTCCTGGATCTTAGGGTTCACGATGAATTGGTCGGTGGTCCCCGGCAAGATCGTCGGCGCCACGCCCGCGGGGGCAACGGGCGCGGGAGCGGCGGTTGGGTGCGACGCGGACGCGGCGTGCGGCGTCTCGGCCGATCCCACTGCCCGGACGTCGTTCGCCCCTCGGGCAAGTCCGGGGCTCGCGGACGCGGGGGCGACGGCCGGCGCGACCTGGAACTGCCGCCCGGCAAGCGCCTCGAGGACCCGGTCGAGCTTGCGTTCGACCTCGCGGAGCCGGTCGGCCTCCGGGGCCGCCTGGCCCGGCCCCGCCCCCTGGTTCGGGCCCTGCTGGGCCCAGGCGATCCCGAGCCCGCACGTCAGGGCCAGGGCGAGCGAGGCCGACACCACCTTCGCTTTTTCGATCCACATGGTCGTGAGCACCCCTTGCGTCAGGGCGACGACCCCCGCCGGGACCACCCCGGCCGGGCCCGCCGCCTCTCCCCGCGAGACCTCCACCGCCGCGCGGACCAGGCCCTCGGCCAGGGCCGACGGCACGGCGAGCGCCGCGGCCCTCGCCTCCTCACCCAGCGCCGTGGCGACCGCGAGGGCCGTCACCGCGGGGGCGATCCCCCTCCGGTCGAGCCGGTCCCGGAGGGTCCGCCGGGCGGTCGAGAGCCGGCTCTTGACCGTCCCGACCGGGCAACCGAGCCGGGCCGCGGCCTCCTCGTGGGTCCTCCCCTCCAGGAGGCAGAGCACCGCCGCGTCGCGGAACCGGCCCGGGAGCCGGCCCAGCTCCTCGTGGATGGCCCGGGCGAAGTCGTCGACCGCCGTCGCCGGCTCGACCACCGACGGCCCGACCCCCTGGCGACGTTCGACCGCCCGCCTCCGGAGCCCGGCCGCCCGCGACCGGGCCGCGACCCGGAGGGCGACCCCGTGCAGCCAGCTCGCGACCGAGTCGACCCGGCGGATCGAACCGGCCCGGCGGGCCAGGACGAGGAACGTCGCCTGGAGCGCATCCTCGGCGTCGTGCCGGTCGCGGAGGACCCCGCGGCAGACCCGCGCGACCATCGAACCGTGCCGCTCGACCAGCGCCGCGAAGGCCAGCTCCGCCGCCTCGCCCGACCCGCCGACGAACCGGTCGAGCAGCGCCCCGTCGGCCATCCCGGCGACGGAGCCAACGTCGAAGAGCGTCCTTAAGTCTCGATCCAACCCGCCGCAACCGGAGATCGCCACGATCCGGGCCCCTCGATGTCGCTGGTCACGGGGAGTAGTGTCGCGGCGAGGCGCGGCCGTTCGATCTTTCTCGCGATCGATCGGCCGCGACTCAGCAGGTCGACCCCGGCACCGATCCCTCGCCGGCCTCGTCGACCCGGCGCATGTGCTTCTTGCCCCAGGCGCACATCAGTGCGGCGATCGGGCGGAGGGTCTGGCCGTACGGGGTGAGCGAATACTCGACCCTGGGCGGGACCTCGGGGTAGACCTCGCGGCGGACGATCCCGTCCGCCTCCAGCTCGCGGAGCCCCTGGGCGAGCATCCGCTCGCTGACCCCGGGGATCTTCCGCCTCAGCTCGCCGAAGCGGAGCGTGGCGTCGCGGAGCCAGAACAGGATCACGACCTTCCACTTGCCGCCAATCACGTCGAGCGTCGCCTCGACCGGGCAGCGGAACGCCGGGGCCGTCGCGGTTGCGGATCTCTCGGGCTTCGTGGCCATCGGTCGCTTACTCCCCCGTGCGTATCGGACCATTTCCTGCGTACTTGGAGCCCGCGACGGTCGAGCCTACAATCCGCCGGCCGGGGTCGCCAGGTGCGGCCCCGGGGTCGGCCCCCGGAAACGGATCCGGGGGCGGCGACCGGTCGGGATGGCCCTCACGATTCCCCGGGCGAAAGGAGGGATTCGCATGATCCTCGTCGTCGGAGCCACCGGAACCAACGGCCGCGCGGTCCTCGATCGGCTCGCGGAGCGGGGGCATGAGGTCCGCGCCCTCGTCCGCGACCCGAGCAAGGTGTCGGCCGATCGCGTCGAGGTCGTCCGCGGCGACCTCGACGACCCGTCGACGCTCGCCGAGGCGCTGGCGGGGGTCGACCACGCCTTCTACTCCGCCGCGGTCGACCGGCGGGCCGTCGAATGGTTCCGCAACTTCCTCGCCGCGGCGGCGCAGGCCGGCACGTCGCACATCGTCCGGCTCTCGGCGATCGGGGCCGACCCGGGCTCGCCCGTCGAGCTGGTCCGCATGCACGGCGAGGTCGACCGCGACCTGAAGGCCTCGGGGATCGGCTACACGATCCTCGCGCCGAACGCGTTCTATCAGAACCTGCTCTGGTCGGCGAAATCGATCCGGGAGGAGGGGGCGATCTACCAGGCGATGGGGGACGCCCGCCAGAGCATGATCGACGTCCGCGACATCGCCGCGGTCGCTGTCGCCGCGCTGGTCGACCCGGGGCACATGGGCAAGACCTATGAGATCACCGGCCCGGCGGCCCTCAGCTTCGCCGAGGTGGCCGCGACCCTCTCGGACGCCCTGGGGAAGTCGGTCCGGTACGTGGCGATCCCGAACGAGGCGGCGAACGCGGGGATGATCGCCTCGGGGATGCCCGAGTGGCAGGCGCGGGCCGTCGCCGAGCTGACCGAGTGGTTCACGACCGGGGCCACCTCCCGGACGACCGACACGGTCCGCGAAATCACGGGTCGGCCGCCGATCCCCCTGGAGCAGTTCGCCCGGGAGCATGCCGACGCCTTCCGATGATGACCGGGCCGGCCCTCCCCGTGGCGAGGGGGGAGGGCCGGCCGGGGTCGATCCGTCCGGTCACTCGGCCTTGTCGGCGGCCTTGCGGCGGACGCGGACGGGCGGGGCGGGGGGTTCGAGGGCCTTCGGGGGGTTGCGCTTCAGCTCGTCGAGGATGATCGCGATCGCGCGATCGAGCTGGGGGTCCTTGCCGGCGGCGACGTCGGCGGGCCACTGCTCGACCTCGACGTCGGGGGGGACGCCCTCGTTCTCGACCCGCCAGCCGTCCTCGGAGTAGAAGGCCAGGTCTGGCGCGGTGACCCGGCCGCCGTCGAGCAGGGTCGGGAAGCCGAGGATGCCGACCAGCCCGCCCCAGGTCCGCCGGCCGACGAGCGTGCCGAGCCTGAATCGGCGGAACATCCACGGCAGGAGGTCGCCGCCCGACCCCGCCGTCTCGTCGATGATCATCACCTTCGGACCGAGGATCGCCGCGCCCGGGGTCCGGATCGGCGCCCCGTGACGCATCGCCCAGTAGCTCACGACGGGACGGCGGAGGATGTCGATGTAATAGTCGGCCACCGAGCCGCCGCCGTTGAACCGCTCGTCGACGATGATCGCCTCGCGGTCGGCCTGCGGGAAGAAGTACCGCTTGAAGTAGGCGTGGCCGAGGTCGGCCGTGTTCGGCACGTAGACATACGCCGCGCGGCCGGCCGTCCGGTCGCGGACCGTCCGGAGGTTCCCCTCGACCCAGTCGCGGTTGCGGAGGGCGAGCTCGGCGGCGATCGGCTCGACGACCACGGTCCGGGCGTCGGTGCCGTCGGCCTTCGGTCCGACCTTCAGCTCGACGCGTCGGCCGACCTTGCCCTCGAACGGGGCGTAGACCTCGCGGTCGGCGCGGACGTCCTCGCCGTCGACGGCCAGGAGATATTCGCCCGCCTTGACGTCGACCCCGGGGGCGACGAGCGGGGCCTTCAGCTCGGTGTCCCAGTTCAGGCCGCCGTACACCTTCTTGAACCGATAGCGGCCGTCGGCGACCTCATAATCGGCCCCGAGCAGGCCGACGGGGACCGCCTTGGGCTCGTACAGCCGGTCGCCGCCGCCGAGGTAGCTGTGGCCGACCGCCAGCTCGCTGCAGAGGCCGCGGATCACCCGGTTGAGGTCCTCGCGGGTCGGGACCTCGGGCAGGAGCCTGGCGTACTTCTCGCGGAGGGCGGGCCAGTCGGCCCCATGCATCCCGCGGTCGTAGAAGTAGTCGCGATTGATCCGCCAGGCCTCCCGGTAGATCTGCGCCCACTCGGCCCTCGGCTCGATCCGGACCGAGATCGCCTCGACCGGGAGCTTGTCCTTGCCCACGGCGAACTTGCCCGCCTCGACGATCCCCCAGGTCTCCTTGGCGTGATACAGGAGCGTCTTGCGGTCGGCCGCGAGCTTGAAATCCTCGACCCCCTCGGCCAGGGTCTCCTGCTCGCGCGGCTTGAGGTCGAACCGGACGAGCAAGGGCGTCCCCGCGAAGGCGTCGCCCGACTTGCCCGGGACGGCCCCGACCCGACGGACATAGTAGATCTTGCCCTCCTCGCCCGCCGCCAGGTTCGACAGGTCCCCGGCCGGGATCGGCAAGGCGAGGATCCGGGCGTCGATCCCCTCGACGTCGACGACCGTCGGCTTCGGCTCGGGCTTCTTGTCCTTGTCTTTATCCTTGTCCTTCGCCGCGTCGTCCTTCTTGTCCTTGTCGTCGGGCTTGTCGCCCTCCTCGTCGGTCGGCTTGAGCAGGGGGTTCGGCGTGGCCCTGGCGAGGACGGCGACGAAGACCGAGTGGGTGGCCTGGACGTCGGCGTTGGACTGGTCGAACCACTGCTTGACCGGGCCGGAGTCGGTCGAGGCGAGGAAGTAGAGGTACTTCCCCGAGGCGTCGAAGGCGGGCTCGCCCGCCTCGGCCAGGCCGTCGGTCAGCGGGTAGGATTTGTTCTGCTCGACCGAATACAGGTGGATCCCGTGGATGTTGGCCTTGTTCGTCAGGGTGTAGGCGAGCCACTTCGAGTCGGGCGACCAGGCGAGGTTCATCCGGTTGATCGGGCCGTAGATCGGCTCGGCGCCGACCTTCGTCACCTTGCCCGAGTCGAGGTCGAGGAACGAGGCGGTCCGTGAGTTGTCGATGAAGGCGATCTTCTTACCGTCGGGCGATCACGACGGCCGCTCGTAGAACCCGGCGCCGTCGAGGGGATAGGCCCTCGGCTCCCCCTTGCCGTCCTGGGGGCGGACGTGGAGCGTGTACTCGCCCGAGGCGTCGGAGAGATAGGCGATCGACTTGCCGTCGGGCGACCAGATCGGCGACCGCTCGTGGACGCCGGGCGACCGGGTCAGGTAGCGGACGTCCCCCTTCTTGGCCGGGACGGTGACGACCTCGCCGCGGAACTCGAGCACGGCCCGCTTGCCGGTCGGCGAGATGTCGTCATTGCGGACGTACTTCGCGCCGGCGACCTGGCGGGGGCGGGTCTCGGGGATGTCGGCCGCGACGCCGATGGTCAGCCGTCGGGCGTCCTTCGAGGTCGGGTCGAAGACCCAAAGGTGCCCCGCCTGCTCGTAGATGATCCGCCCCGCGCCGGCGGAGGCCGACTCGACCGGGAAGTCGTCGTGCCGGGTGAGCTGGGCGACCTCCTTCGTCTTGCGGTCATAGGAGAACAGGTTGAACTCGCCCGCGCGATCGGAGAGGAAGTAGGCGGTGTCGCCGGACCAGATCGGGTAGGTGTCGTTGCACCGGCCCTCGGGCTGGGGGATCGCCTCGACGGAGAGGTCGGAGAGCTTCAGCAGCCAGATCCGCGAGGCGGTGCCGCCCCGGTAGTTCTTCCACTGGCGGAAGGGCTCGGAGAGCGGCGTGTAGGCGAGGGTCGACCCGTCGGGCGAGTAGGCCGCGCGGAACCCGTTCGGGACCGGGAGCGGTTTGGGCGGGCCCCCCTCGGGCCGGACGGTGAACAGGCCGGCATAGCGGTTGGTGAACGACGACCGGGGCGACCGGAACAGGACCGAGCCGTCGGGCGCGAAGCCGAGGACGGCGTCGGGGCCGGGATGATAGGTCAGGCGGGTTGGCTCGCCGCCGTCGACGGCGATGACGTAGGCGTCGGGGTTGCCGTCGTAGGCCGCGGTGAAGGCGACCCGCTTGCCGTCGGGCGAGAGGTACGGGCTCGACTCGGGCCCCGGATGCGCGGTGAGCCGGCGGACGTCGGTCCCGTCGGGCCGGGCGGTCCAGAGGTCGTCGGCATACACGAAGACGATCCGCTCGGCGCCGATGGCGGGCTCGTGGAGGAAGGCGGTGTCGTGGGTGTCCACGGCCCGGGCGGCCGGGGCCGCCAGGGCGACGATCAGGCCCGCCGTCCTGAGGAGTCGCGAGAGGTCCAGGGGCATCGGTCGATCCTCGAAGGGGATGGGGAAGCCAGCCGCCAGGCCGGGTCCGGGCGCGGTCGATCCCGCCAAGGTAGTGCGGACGAGGCCGGTCCGCAACGCCCCGGGCGCCGATCGACCGGGCCCCTCGGGTCGGCTCCGCACCGCTCCCGTTGGAAGGAGCGACCGCGACGGACGACGGCATGGCCCGCGGGGGAGAGCGTCATCCGTGTGGTAGATGGTTGGGTCATCCGTTGATGGCCGGTGGTGCCCAGGACGCCTCCCATGGCTCGACGTCTCCCTTGAAAAGGGCTCTCAGGTGGCAGACCGCGTCGGCCCCGTCTCCTGCCCAACGCATCGCGCTCCGCTTCAGGCGCTCGTCGACCACCGTCTTGCAGGCCGCCTGGATGTGCCCCGAGCCGATCGGCCAGCCCGACGCCCGATCGCTCGGGTCGTCCGTCCGATCCTTGGGATTGCCGACGGACTGCGTCACCTGACGATGGACCTCGATCGCCGACTCCGATCGGCCGCCGCGACCCAACGCCTTCAGCACGGCCAGGATCGCCGGACCCCCTTCATGCTTCCGAGTGTGGCACCCACCATCGGAGAGGCCCTTGGCGGAGGGGCCCAGGCCGAAGCCGGCATCGGCCGGGCAAGGCCCCTTGCGGCAGGCCGAGCAATGGTCGTAAGCCCGCCGGCCGAGGGCCATCGGCCCCATCACTCCGAGGGGCGATCGATCTCGCCTGCGGACGAACTCGCTAGGCCCGCGGCAGGTCGGACAGCCTGTGCTGGACCCTGGGTAGCCCCTTTTCCCCGCCCATCGAGGGCGGTTTCGATCGCCTTGGCCCCGATCTTGTGGACCCGATCGCGGACCTGGAACTCGGCCTCGCCGAGGATCTGGCGGTCCGGCTCGGAGGCGAGCAGCTCGGCTGCCGTGGATTTCGTCCTCGACGATGGCCAGCAGACGCTGCTCGATCCGGCCGGCCTCGTCGCGCCGCTCGGGGGTCAGGTCGAGGGAGATCCGGGGCAGGGCAGGGCCCTCCTCGAAGAAACGGCCAAGAGGTCGGGGTGACGCATCCACGTCCTCCGTTGTAGGAAATCTTCCACCTACATTCGAGACGCTCACCCCCGATCCCCGATCCCCGGCCGCGCGCGACCCTCGTGGACAAGCGGACGGCGGCGACGGATAATCGTCGGGCCGAGCATGCCGCGACGACGACCGGGGATCTGCCGACGATGACGAGCCCGACGATCGAGGAAATCCTGGCCGGCCGCGCCGACCTCGGCGCGGCCGTCGCCGTCGAGGGGTGGATCCGGACCCGGCGCGACTCGAAGGCCGGCCTCTCGTTCCTCCAGGTCCACGACGGGTCGTGCTTCGACCCGATCCAGGTCGTCGCCGAGGCCTCGCTGCCGAACTACGCCGACGAGGTCCTCCGCCTGACGACCCACTGCGCCGTCCGGGTCGAGGGGACCCTCGTCGAGTCGCAGGGCAAGGGCCAGCGGTTCGAGGTCCACGCGAATCGCGTCGAGGTCGTCGGCTGGGTCGAGAACCCGGATAGCTACCCCGTCTCGGCCAAGCGGCACACGTTCGAGTACCTCCGGACCGTCGCCCACCTCCGGCCGAGGACCAACACCTTCGGCGCGGTGGCGCGGGTGCGCGACTGCCTGTCGATGGCCGTGCACCGGTACTTCCACGACCGGGGCTTCTTCTGGATCCACACGCCGATCATCACCACCAGCGACGCCGAGGGGGCCGGGGCGATGTTCCGGGTCTCGACCCTCGACCTGGCCAACCCCCCGCGCGACCCCCGGGGCGGCGTCGACTTCTCGGCCGACTTCTTCGGCAAGGCCGCGAGCCTGACCGTCTCGGGCCAGCTCAACGTCGAGGCCTATTGCCTGGCCCTGAGCCGGGTCTACACGTTCGGCCCGACCTTCCGCGCCGAGAACTCGAACACGGCCCGGCACCTCGCCGAGTTCTGGATGATCGAGCCCGAGATCGCCTTCGCGAACCTCGCCGACGACGCCGACCTCGCCGAGGATTTCCTCAAGTACCTCTTCCGCGCCGTGCTCGACGAACGCCCCGACGACATGGCCTTCTTCGCCCAGCACATCGACAAGGATTGCATCAACCGGCTCGAATCCCTCGTCGCCGCCAGCTTCGAGCGGATGGAGTATGGCGACGCGATCAGGGCCCTCGAAGCGGCGCAGGCGAAGGGGGCGAAGTTCGACTTCCCCGTGAAGTGGGGCGTCGACCTCCAGTCCGAGCACGAGCGTTATCTGACCGAGACGCTCGTCGGCCGCCCGGTCGTGCTGATGAACTATCCGAAGGAGATCAAGGCGTTCTACATGCGGATGAACGACGACGGCCGGACGGTCGCCGCGATGGACGTCCTCGCCCCCGGGATCGGCGAGATCATCGGCGGCTCCCAGCGTGAGGAGCGTCTGGACGTCCTCGACGCGCGGCTCGATGAGGTCGGGCTGGAGAGAGGGCAGTACGACTGGTATCGCGACCTGAGGCGGTTCGGGACCGTCCCGCACGCCGGGTTCGGCCTCGGCTTCGAGCGGACGATCGTGTACGCGACCGGGATGGCCAACATCCGCGACGTCATCCCCTTCCCCCGGACCCCGGGCAACGCCGAGTTCTGACCCGGCCCGCCGGGCGTGGTGGGCCCGGCAAGGGACCGCCGGGCGATTTCGGGGCCGAGCCCGGTTGAACTCTCCACCTCGTGCTCGCATACTCGGGAGATCGGGGGCAACCCCGCCCCCCAGGGAGCCGAGCCCAGCTCCACCCCGCGAGGTCAACGCGATGCCCACGACCCGATCCCGCGCGGCCGCCCGTGCCGCGACCGCATCCCTCTTCGTCGGCCTGGCGACGGCGACGATCGCCCACGCCCAGCCTGGCGCCGCCCGGGCCCAGGCTCAGCCTAAGACGAGCGTGAAGCCCCCGGCCTCATCGGCCGCGGCCTCGGCCACGCCGGCCGACCGGATCAAGGCGCCGGCGGGGTTCCGGGTCGAGCTGATCCATACCGTCGCCCGCGACGCCGAGGGCTCGTGGGTCAGCCTGGCCGTCGACCCGAAGGGCCGGCTGATCGCGTCGGACCAGTACGGCAAACTCTTCCGGATCACCCCGCCCCCGCCCGGCGGCCCGGCCTCGGCCACCAAGGTCGAGCCGATCGCCGTCGAGATCGGCGAGGCGCAGGGCCTGCTCTGGGCCTTCGACAGCCTGTACGTCGTCGTCAACTCGGGCGGCAAGTTCCCCAGCGGGCTCTACCGGGTCCGCGACACCGACGGCGACGACCGGCTCGACAAGGTCGAGAAGCTCCGCCCGCTCGACGGCGGCGGCGAGCACGGGCCGCACGCCGTGATCCTCGCCCCCGACGGCAAGTCGCTCTACGTCGTCGCGGGCAACGCGACCAAGCTCCCGGACCTCGCCGGCTCGCTCGTCCCCCGGGTCTGGGGCGAGGACAACCTCCTGCCCCGGATGACCGACGGACGGGGCTTCATGCGCGACGAGAAGGCCCCCGGCGGCTTCATCTGCCGCGTCGACCCCGACGGCAAGAGCTGGGAGCTGCTGTCGATGGGCTACCGGAACGCCTACGACATCGCCTTCAATCGCCACGGAGACCTGTTCACGTACGACTCCGACATGGAGTGGGACATGAACACCCCCTGGTACCGGCCGACCCGGGTCTGCGTCGCCGCCAGCGGCACCGACCTCGGCTATCGGAACGGGGCAGGGAAGTGGCCGGCGTATTATCCCGACAGCATCCCGCCGGTGGTGAACATCGGGCCGGGGTCGCCGACGGGCGTCACCTTCGGCTACGGGGCGAAGTTCCCGGCGAAGTATCAGGAGGCGTTGTTCATCTCCGACTGGAGCTACGGCAAGCTCTACGCCGTCCACCTCAAGCCGAAGGGCTCGGCCTACGCGGCCGACGTCGAGGAGTTCATCACCGGCTCGCCGCTCCCGCTGACCGACCTGCTGATCCACCCCGGGGACGGGGCGATGTACTTCGCGATCGGCGGCCGGAAGACGACCTCGGGCCTGTACCGGGTGACCTACGCCGGCCCCGAGCCGACCGCCGCGTCGAAGGGCGACGACGCGGGGACGCAGGCCCGCGCCGAGCGCCGTCGGCTCGAGGCCTTCCACGGCCACCGCGACCCGAAGGCGGTCGAGGTGGCCTGGCCATACCTCGCCAACGCCGACCGCTTCCTCCGCTCGGCCGCCCGGATCGCGATCGAGCACCAGGACCCGGCCACCTGGCGAGACAAGGCCCTCGTCGAGACGCACCCGCAGGCGTCCCTCGAGGCGCTGCTGGCCCTCGTCCGGGTGAGTGCCAGCGACCCGGCCCATCGCGGCGGCAAGCCGGAGGCGGCCGATCCGGAGTTGAAGGCTCATGTGCTCACGGCGCTCAACCGGCTCTCGTGGGACTCGCTCTCGCCCTCGCAGCGGATCGACCTGATCCGGGTCTACAGCGTCCTGTTCAACCGGACGGGCCCGCCCGACGCGGAGTCGGCCGCGCGGATCGTCGCCCGGCTCGACCCGGCCTTCCCCTCGCGGGGCCGCGAGCTGAACGTCGAGGTGTGCAACCTCCTGGTCTACCTCCAGGCCCCGGGGGTCGCGGCGAAGTCCGTCGACCTGCTGACGAAGGCCCCGACCCAGGAGGAGCAGATCGACTACGCCCGGGCCCTCCGGGTGCTCAAGGCCGGCTGGACCCCCGAGCTTCGTGCCCGCTACTTCGGCTGGTTCGCCTCGGCGGGCCGGTTCAAGGGCGGGGCCAGCTTCGGCGGCTTCCTGGCGAACATCAGGCGCGACGCGCTGGCGACCCTCTCCGGCCCGGAGAAGCAGTCCCTCAGGCCGATCCTCGACGCCCCCGTCGAGAAGTCGCCGGGCGCGGCGGACGTCGCCTCGCGGACCCACGTCAAGGACTGGACCGTCGACGAGCTGATCCCGGTCGTCGAGGCCGGCGTGAAGCGCGGCCGCGACTTCGACCGCGGCCGGTCGCTCTTCGCCGCGACCCAGTGCTTCTCCTGTCACCGGTACGACAACGAGGGAGGCTCCGCCGGCCCGGACCTCACCGGGGTCTCCGGCCGGTTCGGCACCCGCGACCTCCTGGAGTCGATGATCCTTCCCAGTAAAGTGATCAGCGACCAGTACGAGGCCGTCGTCGTCGCGACGACCGACGGCCGGGTCATCACCGGCCGGGTCGTCAACCTCTTCGGCGACAACATGGCGATCAACACCAACATGCTCGACCCCAACGAGCAGGTGAACGTCGACCGGAGGAAGATCGAGGAGATCAAGCCGTCCCGGGTCTCGATGATGCCCGAGGGCCTGCTCAACACGCTCGACCGCGACGAGGTCCTCGACCTGGTCGCCTACCTCCTGTCGCGCGGGGACCGCGAGTCCCCGATGTTCCGCTGAGGATCGCGACGCCCGATCCCGATCGTCCCCTCCAACGACCCCGAGGCTCACCGATGCGACGACGGCTCCCGCTCGCGGCCGCGATCCTGACCCTGCTCGGCCCCGGCCTCGCCGCCGCGGGCGACGCCGGCCGCGAGATCCCCCTCCGACTCCGCTCGCGGGCCGAGGACCCCAATCGGCCCGGCACGTTCGTCGTCGCCGAGAAGGCCGAGGCGTGGGACCCGTCCCGGACGGCCGTCATCGTCTGCGACATGTGGGACGCCCACCACTGCCTCAACGCCGTCCGGAGGGGCGACGAGATGGCGCCGACGATGGACCGCGTCCTGAAAGCCCTGCGCGACCGGGGGGTCGTCGTCGTCCACGCCCCGAGCTCCTGCATGGCGGCCTACGACGATCACCCGGCCCGGAAGCACGCCCGCCAGACGCCGAGGTCGAAGTCGCTCCCCGTCGAGATCGGCAAGTGGTGCTACAAGATCCCCGCCGAGGAGCGCGGGGCCTACCCGATCGACCAGACCGACGGCGGCGAGGACGACGACCCGGCCGAGCACAAGGAGTGGGCCGCCAAGCTCGCCGCGATGGGCCGGAACCCGAAGCTCCCGTGGAAGTCGCAGACCGACAAGCTCACGATCCTGCCGGGCGACTACATCAGCGACGACGGCGAGGAGATCTGGAGCATCCTCGAGGACCGCCGCGTCGACAACGTCATCCTCCTCGGCGTTCATCTGAACATGTGCGTGCTCGGGCGCCCGTTCGGGCTCCGGCAGATGGCGAAGAACGGCAAGCACGTCGTCCTGATGCGCGACCTGACCGACACGATGTACAACCCCGAGCGGTCGCCGAAGGTCAGCCACTTCGCCGGGACCGCCCTGATGGTCGAGCACGTCGAGAAGTTCGTCTGCCCGACGATCGCGAGCGACCAGGTCCTCGGCGGCGTCCCGTTCCGGTTCCGCGGCGACTCGGACGTGCCGACGGCCGGGTCGACGGCGGCCAAGTGACCGAGGTGAGGCGTCTCCCGATGGCCGTGCTCCGGCAGATCGCGCAGCTCGGGAGTCCTGTGCTCCGGGCACCCACAACTCCGGTCGACCTGCCCGCGACGGCCGCGACCCGGGCCCTCGTCGACGACATGCTCGCGACGATGCTCGACGCCGACGGGGTCGGGATCGCCGCCCCCCAGGTCTTCGAGCCGCTGACCCTGTTCATCGTGGCATCGCGGCCGAACGCGCGCTATCCCGACGCCCCGGCGATGGAGCCCGAGGTCGTGATCAACCCCGTGATCGTCGAGGCGTCCGCCGAGCGGGTCAAGGGCTGGGAGGGGTGCCTGAGCATCCCGGGCATCCGCGGGCACGTCCCCCGGTCGCGGCGGATCCGGGCCCGGTACCGGACGCTCGACGGCGGCGAGGTCGAGCGCGAGTTCGTCGACTTCGTGGCCCGGGTCTTCCAGCACGAGGACGACCACCTCCGCGGGGTCGTCTTCCTCGACCGGCTCGACAGCCCGCGCGACGTCGTGACCGAGCAGGAATATCGGAAGCTGCTCGCGCGTTGATCGTCGCGACTCCGGTCGCGTCCCCCGGCCGGGTCGAGTCGAGTCGAGTCCGCCGATGAGCCATCAGGTCGCATGCGTCGTCGGCACGAGGCCCGAGGTGGTCAAGATGGCCCCCCTGGTCGCGCGGCTCCGCGAGGTCGGGCCGGGGGTGAAGGTCCGGGTCGTCTCGACCGGGCAGCATCGCGGCCTGCTCGACCGGGCGCTGGCCGACTTCGGGATCGCGGCCGACCTCGACCTCGGCCTGATGCGGGGCGGCCAGGGGCTCGCCGACCTCACGGCCCGGACGCTCGTCGCCCTCGCGGGCGCGTTCGAGGCCGACCGGCCCGACCTCGTCCTGGCCCAGGGGGACACGACCTCGGTGATGGCCACGGCGCTCGCCTGCCACTACGGCCGGATCCCGTTCGGCCACGTCGAGGCGGGCCTCCGGACCGGCCGTCGCTACCTGCCGTTCCCCGAGGAGATGAACCGGGCCCTCACCTCCCGGATGGCCGAGGTCCACTTCGCCCCGACCGCCGAGGCCCGCGCCAACCTCGTCCGCGAGGGGATCGACCCGGGGTCGATCCACGTCACCGGCAACACCGTCATCGATGCCCTCCTGCTGATGGCGGGCCGGGCGACGCCGCTGCCGGTCCGGCCGACGACCGAACGGTTCCTCCTCGTCACGGCGCACCGTCGGGAGAACTGGGGCGGGCCGCTCCGCCGGGTCTGCGAGGCGCTGCGCTCGGTCGTCGCGAGGAACCCCGACCTCAGTCTCGTCTTCCCCGTCCACCCGAACCCCGAGGTCCGGCGGGTCGCGGACGAGTGCCTCGGCGGCCTCGATCGGGTCCACCTGATCGGCCCGGTCGGGTATCCCGAGTTCGTCGCCCTGATGAAGGCGAGCTACCTGATCGTCACCGACTCCGGGGGCGTGCAGGAGGAGGCCCCGTCGCTCGGCAAGCCGGTCCTGGTGCTCCGGGGCGAGACCGAGCGGCCCGAGGCCGTCGAGGCGGGCACGGCGCTGCTGGTCGGCACCGACGGCGGGGCGATCCTCGCCTCGGTCGAGCGGCTCCTCGGCGACCCCGAGGCGTACCGGACGTTCGCCAGGACGGTCAACCCCTACGGCGACGGCCGCGCCTCGGGCCGGATCGTTGAGGTCCTCCGCCGCCGGTTCGGCCTCGGCGCGGCCGACCCGGCCGTCCCCGAGGCCTGACCCGCGCGGGGCCGGCCGTCCGGACGGGGCCCCGTCGGCCGGGGTATCCGGCCGTCGCGGCGCGGGATAGAGTAGGGGATCGGATCAATGGCCATCCCGCCCGGCTCCGGGGCGGGGGGCCGCCTCGGGGTGGGGTCGTCGATGCGGACGCTGGTCACGGGGGGGGCGGGGTTCATCGGCTCGACGCTCGTCGATCGGCTCCTGGCCGACGGCGGCGACGTGGTCGCGCTGGACAACTTCGACCCGTTCTACCCCGCGACGACGAAGCGCGCCAACCTGGCCCGGGCGTCGACTTCCGGGGCCTTCCGCCTGGTCGAGGGGGACATCCGCGACCGCGACCTGGTCCACCGCCTGGTCGCCGAGGTCGGGCCCGACGCGATCGTCCACCTCGCGGCCAAGGCCGGGGTCCGGCCGAGCATCGACGAGCCGTCGGCCTACGCGGCGGTCAACGTCGTCGGCACGGTCCACCTGCTGGAGGCCGCCTGCCGCCTCGGGACACCGCCGAAGTTCGTCTACGCGTCGAGCTCGAGCGTCTACGGCGACCGCGACGACGCCCCGTTCCGCGAGTCCGACCCGGTCGACCGGCCGATCAGCCCCTACGCCGCGACCAAGGGGGCGTGCGAGCTGATGGCCCACGCCTTCCACCACCTGCACGGACTCCGCGTCACGGGCGTCCGCCTGTTCACCGCGTACGGGCCGAGGAACCGGCCCGACCTGGCCATCCCCCGGTTCGCCGCCCGGATCGACCGCGGCGAGCCGGTCCCGATGTACGGCGACGGCACGACCATGCGCGACTACACCTACGTCGACGACATCGTCGACGGGATCGTCCGGGCGGTCGCCCGCTGCGAGTCGGAGCACCTCTACAACCTCGGCAACTCGTCGCCGATCGAGCTGAGGGCGATGATCGCCGCGATCGGCGAGGCCCTGGGCAAGGCCCCGATCCTCCAGCCCCTCCCCGACCAGCCCGGCGACGTCCGCCAGACCTTCGCCGACGTCGCCCGCGCCCGGGCCGAGCTCGGCTACGAGCCGAGGACGACCTTCCGCGACGGGATCGCCCGGTTCGTCGCCTGGTACCGGTCGACCGCCCGCTGAGCTGATCCGACCCGGGCCGGGCTGCCCGAGGCTGGCCGACCTCTCGCGGGCCGAGGTCGCGAGGCTTGCCTCGCGGACGTAAGATCAAGGCGGTCGGGGACGATCCGTCCGACGACGGTGGCCGGGAGGCGATCGATGGAGGATTCGGCGAGAGGCCGATGGCGACGCCTGGCCTTCCTGGCCGGGATAGGGGCGGCGGTCGCCGTCGCCGCCTGCGCGGCGTATCTGCTCGACATCGTGATGGCGCGGAGTCCCTACCGGCTGACGGCCCACCCGATCGAGCTGGCCGCCGCGGGGCTGATGGCGATCTATGCGCTGGCCCGTCGCCTGGCGGCGTCCCCCTCGCACGGGGACGATCCCCTGGTCCGCTGGTCGCGTCGCGGCGCGGCGGCGGCCGACGCGGCCGCGGGGTGGGCCCTCCGGGGCCGGCGTCCGGCCTTCGGCCTCGCCGCGCTGGTCCTGACCCTGCTGGCCCTCTGGTTCCCCGCCTACCTGACCTGGCCGCTCTGGACCGACCAGGACCACTTCGCGACCCTGGCCCTCGGCTGGGACGCCGGCAAGGCCCCCTGGCGCGACATGGTGACGTACCAGTTCCCCGGCGAGATCTACCTGTTCTGGCTCGTCGGCCGGGTCGCCGGCTGGGGTCGCCCGGCGTCGTTCTACGCCCTCGACGCCGGCCTGCTCCTGGGGCTCGGGGCCGCGACGCTCGCGTGGGGCCGCCGCCGGCCAATCGCCGGGCTGGTCGCCTACTTGACATTCCTGGGCGTCTACCTCGACCTCCCGTTCACCCACGCCGCGCAGCGCGACTGGCACGCGGCCTGCTTCGCGGCCCTGGGCCTGCTGGCGGCCGAGTCGATCCCGGGCCGAGCCGGGCGGCTCGCCTCGGCGGCCCTGGCGGCGGCGGCGGCGCTCTCGTTCCGGCCCCACGTCGTCGTCCTGGTGCCGGCGTTCGTCGCGGCCCTCGACGCGCGGGCCCGCCCCCCCGGGGCGCCGTGGTCGCGCACGGCCTGGCCCGTCCTGGAGTGGCTCCTGGCCGCCGCCGCCGCGACCGCGCTGGCCTTCGCCCCGCTCGCCCTGACGGGCCTCGTCGCCGACTTCCTCGGCTCGCTCCGGCACATGGCCGAGAGCGGCTACGCCTCCGCGCTGACCCCGCGGAGCTTCCTCGACGACCTGGGCCGCCAGCTCGCCGAGCCGAGGGTCCTGATCCTCCTCGCCGCCAACCTCGCCCTGGCCGCGCGGGGCGAGACGCCCGAGGTCCGGCGAGAGGCCCGGATCTGGGCCCTCGCCGTCGCCGGCATCCTGCTCTATCGGCCGATGCACCCGCTGAAGCACCTGTACCTGGACCAGCCCGCCGCCCTGATCGAGGCCCTGGCCCTGATGCCGCCGCTGGCCTGGGTCCTCGCGAGGGACCGGCTCGCCGCGCCGGCCCGGCTGGTGATCCTGGCGGTCGCGGTGGCCGAGGCCGTCCCCTGGTGGCCTGACCTGTGCGACCCGGTCGAGGCCCTGCGCGCCCTGCCGCCGCTGGCCCGGGGCGAGGAGCCGATCCCGCCCCCCCTGGGCAGCCGCCACGCCTATCCCCGCCCGGATAACCACATCTACCACTATACCTGGGCCGACTTCCGCGGCGTCGTCGACTACCTCCGCCGGGAGACTCCCCCGACGACCCCCGTCGCCAACCTGCTGACCTACTTCCCCTACCCGGCGATCAACGCGACGGTCGGCCGGGACACGCCCCTGCCGATCGAGTCGATCACGCTGCTGCAATGGTTCCCGCACAGCGACTTCGACACGGTCCTCGTCGCCCACCTGGAGCGCGCCCCCGTCGGCGCCATCGTCCTCTGGGATGCCTCCCCGAACCCCGACCGGGTCCCCGCCCTGGCGAGGACCGCCGCGTTGATCCGCCGGGATTATCCGATCGTGGCTCGGATCGGCGAGATCGAGATCCATCGCCGCAACACCCCGCCGGCGCCGAGTTCCGAGCCTCTCCCCAGGGTCCGGCTCATCCGCCATCGGCCACGCTGACGCGGGCGGACGGGCCGCCCGGATTGACGTCTGAGATCGGGCCGAACCGTCCGGGTTCGGCGACACCAACGTGGGGGGAGCAGGACGATGTCGGAAGCCGCGTCGACGAAGGTCGTGATGCCGGGCCGCGGGGCTTGGCTGTCGTGGCTGGGTCATCCGGTCGAGTATCTGGCCCTCGGCGAGGACACCGGGGGGACGTACGCGTTTTCCCGCGGCACGATCCCGGCGGGGCAGGGGCCGCCGCCCCACCGCCACGGGTTCCAGGAGGGCTTCTATGTCCTGAAGGGCGAGGTCACCTTCACCGCCGGCAGCCGGACCGTCACGCTCCCCCGAGGCGGCTACATCGCCATCGGGGGCGGGACGGCGCACACGCTCAGGAACCACGGGGCGGACGAGGCCGAGGTCCTGACCCTGGTCGGACCGGCGGGGTTCGACCGCTACCAGCGCGAGGCCGGGCGGGCCGTCGCCGACTCCTCCGGGCCGTTCGACCCGCCGAGCCCCGAGGAGATGGCCCGCCTGGAGTCGCTGGCGCCCGGGTCCGGCATCGAGTTCGACCTGCCCGACGACGCCTTCCGGGTCGAGCCCGACGTCGTCGTCCGGCAACCCGGCGAGGGGACGGCGATCACCGCGGTCGGCGACCTCTACACGTTCCTGGCCGTTGGCGACGAGACGCACGGCCGGTACGGCCTCTGGGACGCGATCATCCCGCCGGGGGGCGGCCCTCCGCCCCACATCCAGACCCGGGAACATGAGGGGTTCTACGTCCTCGAAGGCGAGCTGGCCTTCCGGGCCGAGGGCAAGCGGGTCGTCGCCGGTCCCGGCAGCTTCATCAACGTGCCCCCGGGCGTCGTCCACGCGTTCCAGAACGAGACCGACCGGCCGGCCCGGCAATTGATCTGGGTCGCCCCGGGGGGGCTGGAGACGATGTTCCTGGAGACGGGCCGGGTCGTCGCCGACCGCTCGGCGCCGATCCCCCCGCCGTCGCCGGACGAGATCGAGCGGCTGCTGGCCGTCGCCCCCCGGTACGGCGTCGAGGTCCGACCGCCCGGAGGCCCTTGAGGAGTCCGACGGGCCGAGAATCCCGCCGGTCGTCGGGCCCGATCGGGCGCCGTTCGTGGCCCCGAACCGCTGGGGACAGGGGTCCGCCGTCGAGCGGTCGAAGAGGGCGGGCTCCGATCACCATCCGGTCAAGCCGGGGAACTCGGAGGACATCCGTGAGCTGATCCTCGATTTGAGCACCACCGCGTCCCCGTGAGGCCCCCTCCGCCTCTCCTGCGAGCCTCGAGCGCCCGGGCCCGCCTCGGGAGGTCCCCATCGGCGAGGAGGCGGGCGCGATCGACGACGGCCCGCCCGGTCAGGAGGGGTCCGAACCCGGCTGCTTCTCCCAGCTGACCGAGGTGACGCCGGGCTCGATGTTCAGCCGGCTCATCAGGTCCTGCATGGCCCGGTCGGCCCGCTCGACGGAGAAGATGTCGGCCACGACCGCCGCCTGGTCGGCCCGCTCAGTGTCCTGGGTCGAGATCCGCTGGATCGTCATCCGCGCGTCCGAGTTGACGTGGCGCATCAGGATCGTGCGGATCACGACCTCCTGCTTCTCCTGGCAGACGATCTTGATCCGGTACAGCGTCTCCACGTCGACCGCCATCTTGAGCCGGGCGTCGATCCGCCTGGCGACCGGGCGCAGGCCCAGGTGCAGGAGCAGGACCGTCGCCGTCCCGAGCAGCCCGTGCAGGGGGAAGCCTGCCCCGGCCAGCGTCCCGACCGCGGCGCTGCACCAGAGGGTCGCCGCCGTGTTCATCCCCTTGACGGTCAGCCCCTCGCGCAGGATCACGCCGCCGCCGAGGAAGCCGATCCCTCTGACGACCTGGGCGGCGACCCGGGTCGGGCTCGACTCGGGCGCGACGAGCCGCGACAGCGAGACGAACAGCGCCGCACCGACGCAGACCAGGGCGTTGGTCCGCAGCCCCGCCGGGTGCTGGCGGAACTGCCGCTCCAGGCCGATGGCCACGCCCATCAGGAGGGCCGCCCCGACGTTCAGGGCGAAGCGGAGGAAGTCCATCGGTCGCCCTGCGGGTGGACGAGGCCATCCGGCCCGGGAGTCGGGCCCGCGACTATCGTGCCCGGTCGGGCCGGACGGCCGCAAGCGGCCGATGATCGGGCGGCGCCCTTTGCCTACAATCCCCCCGGAAGCCCGCCCCCATCCCCTTGCCGGACACCCTCGTGACCTCGCCCCAGATCCGCCAGATCCGATCCCGGATCGCACCGCTCCGCGACGCCCTGCTGGCCCATCCGGTCTACGACCGGATCGACGGCATCGGCGGCCTGAAAGCGTCGAACAGTACATCGTTCTGATCGACGGTTTGGCATGGCGATCGCGGCTGCGCACCTCGGCCTTTACACCCGGGAGGCACCGACATGGCCAAGCCCCTGCTCACCGACGAACTCTGGTCGGTCATCGAGCCGCTCCTGCCGGGATGGGCCCCGAGCCCCAGGGGCGGGCACCCCCGGCTCGACGACCGCAAGGCGTTGACCGGCATCCTGTTCGTGCTCAAGACCGGCATCCCCTGGGAGGACCTCCCTTGCGAGATGGGGTGCGGCTGCGGGATGACCTGCTGGCGACGGCTGCGGGACTGGCAGGCCGACGGCACCTGGGACAAGATCCACCGGGAGTTGCTCGGCCGGCTCCGGGGCGCCGACAAGATCGCCTGGTCCCGGGCGCTGATCGACAGCAGCTCGGCCCGTGCGGCCTACGTTGGCGAGTCCACGGGCCCCGGCGCGGTCCAAGCCGGGCTCGAAGCACCACGTGATCACCGACGCCTCGGGCATCCCGCTGGCCTCGTCGGTGACGGCGGCCGACCGCAACGACGTGACCGAATTCGCCCCGCTGTTCAACAGGCTCCCGCCGGTCGCGGGCAAGGTCGGGCGCCCGAGGAGTAGGCCCGACGCCCTGCAGGGGGACCCGGCCTACGACTCCGAGCCGCACCGCCAAGGCCTGCGGGAGCTGGGCGTGGAGCCGGTGCTGCCGGAGAAGGGGGCCGGCGACGACGCGGGGCCGGGCGAGACCCGCCGGCCGGTGGAGCGGACGCCGTCCTGGTCCCACCAGAACCGGAGGCTCCGCATCCGGTATGAGCGGCGGCCGGACATCCATCAGGCGTTCCTCAACCTGGCCTGCATCAAGGTCTGTGCGAGTACCCTGTCCTCGGGATTGTGTTACGGAGTCTAAGCCGGAACTTAGCCGCGACTCACCGGGGATTTAGGTAAGTCTGCTAAGCTGATCGTCCCGCCGCCCCGCCCGACGGTCGCTTCGACCGGCCCGGGTCCCCGAGGGGTGGAGGGCCCGGGGGATCGTCGCCATGACGCTGCAGAGCCTGACCCAGACGGCCGCCTTGATCCTGATCGGCTCGGCCGCCACCGCCGTCGCCGCCGAGGAGAAGATCCCGGCCTCCAAGCTGCCCGCCGCCGTCAAGAAGGCCGTCAAGGCGAAGTTCCCCAAGGCCGAGGTGACCGCGACGGCCAAGGAGGTCGTGGGCGGCAAGACCTTGTATGAGGTCAGCCTCACCGCCGAGGGCGGCAAGTATGACCTCTCCGTCAAGCCGGACGGGACGATCGCCGAGATCGAGCACGCCATCGAGGTCGAAGACCTCCCCAAGCCGGTCGTCGCCGCACTCCGGGCGAAGTTCCCCAAGGCGAAGTACCCGAAGGCCGAGGAGCTGATCGTCGGCGACGTGGTCAGCTACGAGGTCGTCGTGGTCGTCGGCGAGGAGGAGTTCGAGGCGGTCGTCAGCCTCAAGGCCAAGGTCGCGATCAAGAAGGAAGAAGCCGCCGAGGGCGACAAGGACGAGGAGAAAGAGGGCAAGGCGCCGGAAAGCAGGATGAAGTCCAAAGGCAAGGACTCGAAGGAAGAGGCCGACGAGGACGACGACGAGAAGGAGGAGAAGGGCAAGAAGTCCGAGAGCAAGCTGAAGTCCAAAGGCAAGGAGTTGAAGGAGAAGGAAGAGGGCGACGACGACGAGGAGGAAGCGAAGGACAAGAAGGACAGGAAGGAACTCAAGTCCAAGGGCAAGGAATCCAAGGAAGACGGTGAGGAAGATGAGAAGGAGGAGAACGAGGGCAAGAAGTCCGAACGCAAGATGAAGTCCAAGGCCAAGGAGTCGAAGGAAGAGGCCGACGGGGACGGCGAGAAGGAGGGCAAGGGCAAGAAGGACAAGAATGAGCTGAAGTCTAAGGGCAAGGAGTCGAAGGAAGAGGTCGATGACGACGACGACGAGAAGGGCGAGAAGGACAAGAAGGAGCTGAAGTCCAAGGGCAAAGAATCCAAAGAAGACGGCGACGAGGACGACAAGGAAGATGTCAAGGAGAAGAAAGAGAAGAAGGGTGACAAGGATCTCAAGGCTGGGGGCAAGAAGTCGAAGGACGACAACGACGACGATGACGACGACGATGATGAAGAAAAGGAATGACGCCGGTTGATCATCCGGCGAGCCCCGGCTTCCGCCGTCGCGGGAGCCCGGGGCGAAGGATGAGCGGGGGCGTCAGGGGCGAGCGTCGGGCACGGCCAGAGGCCGAGAGGGGCGGGTGAGGATGAGCCTCCGGATTCTGGTCGTGGAAGATGAGGCCGAGATCGCCGACTTCCTCGTCCGCGGGCTCCGCGAGGAGGGATTCCTCGTCGAGCACGCCGCCGACGGCGACTCGGGCTGGCATGCGATCCGGGCCGGGGGGTGGGACCTCGTCCTGCTCGACTGGTCGCTCCCCGGTCGCGACGGCCTCTCGGTCCTGAGGAGCCTCCGCGAGGCGGGGCTGGACACGCCGGTGCTCTTCCTGACGGCGCGCGACGCCGTGGCGGACCGGGTCCGCGGGCTCGACGGCGGGGCCGACGACTACCTCTGCAAGCCGTTCGCCTTCGACGAGCTCCTCGCCCGGGCTCGCGCCCTGATCCGCCGCCGCGACAAGGGCACCGCCAGCCCGATTGTGGCCCACGGGGACATCAGCGTCGACCTCGGCACCCACCGAGCCCGCCGCGGCGGCCACCTGCTCGACCTGACGGCCAAGGAGCACGCGCTGCTCGTCTTCTTCCTCAGGAACCCGGGCCAGGTGCTCTCGCGGACAAGGATCTATGACCATGTCTGGGAAGAGCAATACGACGGTTTGTCGAATACCCTGGAGGTCCACGTGATGGAGCTGAGGCGGAAGCTCGAGGCGCACGGCCCCCGGGTGATCCAGACGCTCCGCGGCCGGGGATACGTCCTCGGCGACTCGCCCTCGACGGAAAGGGGCTGAACCGGTGCGGCTCGCTACGCGGCTCTCGGCCTTCTTCCTCGCGGCCCTGGCGATCGTCCTGGCCGGCTTCTCGGCGGCGCTCTATGTGTCGGCGCGGGTGTACCTCCACCGCCAGGTCGACGATCGGCTGGCCGCCGGGCTCGCCGTCCTGGCCGCGGCGGCCGAGGTCCAGCCCGATGGGGTCGAGTGGGAGCCGCACGAGCGCGTCCTGTCGGTCGGCGACGTCGCCGGCCGGGACCCGCTCTGCTGGGCGGTCCACACCGAGGACGGCCGGCTCGTCGACCGCTCGCCCGGGCCGGGCGAGGCGGCCCTGACCCCCGAGTCCGACGGCCTGGCGGTCACCCGTCGGCAGGAAGGGGCGGGGGGTGGCCGATGGCGGGTCGCCGGCCGTCGGCTCCTCCCCGCGGCGCGAGGCCAGGACGCGACGGGCCAGTCCGGGCCGTCGGGGACGCTCCACGGGTCGCTCGTCGTCACCGTCGCCGTCCCGATCGGCCCGGTCGAGCGGACGCTGGGGATGCTCGGCTCCCTCCTCATCGGGCTCTCGGCGGGGGTCTGGTTGATTGCGGCCTGCCTCGGCCGCTGGCTCGCCGACCGGGCGCTGGCGCCGCTCGGGCGGATGGTGGAGGCGGCCCGGGGCCTCGACGCGAGCGAAGCCGGCTGGTCGATCCCGCCGGCCGGCACCAACGACGAGCTCGAGGACATGGGCCGCGCCTTCAACGACCTGCTCGGGCGGCTCCGCGTCGCCTTCGAGCGGCAGCGACGGTTCTCCGCCGACGCCTCCCACCAGCTCCGGACCCCCCTGACCGCGCTGATCGGCCAGATCGAGGTCGCCCTCCGCCGCGACCGGGAAAGGGACGAGTACCGGCGGGTGCTCGGGCTCGTCCGCGGCCAGGCGGGCAACCTCGCGCGGATCGTCGAGGCCCTCCTGTTCCTCGGCCGGGCCGACTCCGAGGCGGGCCTGCCCGAGTCCGTCGCGATCGACCTGCCGGCCTGGCTCGCCGGCCACCTCGCCGGCCACGAGCACGCCGCGTCGATCGTCCTCGACCCGGGGCCGGGGGCCCCGAGGGGCGAGGGGCTGGTCGTCCGGGCCCACCCGGCCCTGCTCGGCCAGCTCGTCGACAACCTGCTGGACAACGCCGCGAAGTACGGCCCCGCGGGGGGGCCGATCGCGGTCCGCCTCGGGTCCGAGCCCGGCGCCGCCACGATCGCGGTCGAGGACTCGGGCCCGGGGATCGACCCGGAAGACATCCCGCGCGTCTTCGAGCCGTTCTTCCGGTCGGCGCGGGCGCGAGGGCTCGGCCGGCCGGGCGTCGGGCTCGGCCTGGCGGTCGTCCAGCGGATCGCCTCGGCCTTCGGCGGGGCCGTGGCGGTCGAGTCCCCGCCGGGCATGGGGTGCCGGTTCGTCGTGAGGCTTCCCCGGCTCGCCGACGGGGCCCGGGGCCCGACCGATCCCCCGGACTCCCCCGCCCGGGACACCGACCGGGCCGGGGCCGGGGCCGGCTCGGGGCCGGTTGTCGCCGATACTCTCATGTCGCGTGGGCCGTCGACCCTGAGCCCCTCCGTCGATCCCCGCCCGGGACTCGAGACAACATCGGAGCGCGCCTTCCCATGAATGCCCGCACGGGTGAACAGAACACGATCGGATGTGCGGTCATCGCCGACGGCGGGGGCTGGGCACCGGGCCGGCGATCGTCGATGATGGTAGGCCCCGACAGTCGCCCCGGGGCCAGACGTGGCCCGCTCCGGGGCACCCTCCTATTTATGAAGGCATGGCCAAGAGTGAATCGATCCCGATCCCTCCTCGCGCTCGCGATGATCGTGCCCGCCGCCGCGGCCTGCACCGGCTGCGGGACGACGAAGGCCAAGGACGCCGTCGCCAAGCCCGCGTCGCCCGCGAAGGTCGAGAAGCTGCCGGGCGAGGCCGACCTGACGACCGTCACGCTCACGCCCGAGGCCGAGGTCAGGCTCCGGCTCAAGACCGCGCCGGTCGAGTCCGGCGAGCTGGTCAAGACGCGGACCGTGGGGGGCGAGGTGGTCATCCCGCCGGGCAAGCTGCTGGCCGTCTCGGCCCCGATCGCCGGGACCCTGCTCGCCCCCAAGGCGGGGATCGCGGCGCCCGGGACGCGGGTCGCCAAGGGGCAGGTGATCTTCAACCTCGTGCCGATCCTCTCGTCGGAGGCGCGGGTGACGGCGGCCACGACGCTCGTCGAGGCGAGGGGCCAGGTCGACCAGCTCGAGAAGCAGGTGGCGCAGGACCAGGGCCTCCTGGACCGGGCCGAGCGGCTCAGGCAGGGGAGCATCGGCAGCCGCGGGGCGGTCGAGGACGCCCGGGCGAAGCTCGAGGTCTCCAAGGCGTCGCTCAAGGGCGCGGTCAGCCGTCGAGATGCGATCGACCAGGCGATCCGCGGGGCCGAGGGGGGCACGCTCCAGGCGGTCCCAATCGCCGCCGAGGGGGGGGGCATCCTCCGCAACCTCCACGTCGCCCCGGGCCAGATGGTCGCGCCCGGGACGATCCTGTTCGACGTGGTCGACCTCGACCCGGCGCACGTCCGCGTGCCGATCTACGTCGGCGCGGTGTCGCAGCTCGACGAGACGAAGCCGGCGGAGGTCGGCGGCCTGGCCGACGCCCCGGGGATCCCGACCCGGACCGCCCGCCGCGTGGCCGACCCCCCCTCGGGTGACCCGCTCGCCGCGACCGTCGACCTCTTCTTCGAGGTCGAGAACAAGGACGGGGCCCTCCGCCCCGGCCAGCGGGTCGGCGTCACCCTGCCGTTCCGGGGGGCGAAGGCGGCACTGGTCGTCCCCCGCGCCGCGCTGCTGAGCGACTACGACGGCGGGACCTGGGTGTACGAGGCGCTCGGGTCGCACAAGTTCGCCCGCCGACGGGTCCGGGTCGACTCGGTCGTCGGCGACCGCGCCAGCCTCGCCTCGGGCCCGAAGGCGGGCACCCAGGTCGTCACCGACGGCGCGTTCGAGCTGTACGGCACCGAGTTCGGCGGCGCCAAGTGACCGCGACGAGCCCTCCCCGACCGTCCCCCACCCACCGCCATCGACGGGACCGGCCCCCCGGCCGCGCCCGAAAGGGATCGGATCAATCACGATGAACTGGCTGGTCTCCACCTCGCTGAAGCTGCGCGTGCTCGTGCTGGCGCTCTCGGTCGTCCTGATGGTCGTCGGCATCCGCGCCGCGAAGAACGCCCCGCTCGACGTCTTCCCCGAGTTCGCCCCGCCCCTGGTCGAGATCCAGACCGAGGCCCCGGGCCTGACGACCGACGAGGTCGAGGCGCTGATCAGCGTCCCGATCGAGAACGCGCTGAACGGGACCCAGGGGCTGAAGACGCTCCGGTCGAAGTCGGTGCTGGGCCTCTCCTCGGTCGTGCTGATCTTCGCCGAGGGGAGCGACCTGATGCGGGCCCGCCAGCTCGTCCAGGAGCGCCTGACCGTCGAGGCGAGCCGCCTGCCGGCCGTCGCGAGGCCGCCGGTGATCCTCTCGCCGCTCTCCTCGACGAGCCGGCTGCTGAAGATCGGCGTCTCGTCGAAGACGCTCTCGCAGATGGAGCTCTCGACCCTGGCCAAGTGGACGATCCGCCCGCGGCTGATGGCGATCCCCGGCGTGGCGAACGTCGCCATCTGGGGCCAGCGCGACGAGCAGTTCCAGGTGCTGGTCGACCCCGACCGGCTCAAGGCCAACGGGGTGACGGTCGACGCCGTGACCAAGGCCGTCACCGACGCCACGGCGGTCGGCGCCGGCGGATTCATCGACGGCCCCAACCAGCGGATCGCGGTCCGGCACCGGTCGCCGATCCGCGAGGCCTCGGACCTCGCCGCGATGCCGGTGGCGATCCGCAACGGGGCCGCCACCCGGATCGGCGACGTCGCCGAGGTCAAGATCGGCTTCCCCGCCCCGATCGGCGACGCCGTGATCAACGACGGCGAGGGCCTCCTGCTCATCGTCGAGAAGCAGCCGGCGGGCAACACGCTGGAGGTCACGCGCAACGTCGAGAAGGCGCTCGAGGCGCTCAAGCCGGGGCTGAAGGACGTCGACCTCGACCCGACGATCTTCCGACCCGCCACGTTCATCGAGCGGTCGCTGGAGAACCTCTCCGAGGCGATGTGGATCGGCCTCGGGCTGGTCGTGGCGATCCTGGTCCTCTTCCTGTTCGACTGGCGGACGGCCGTCATCAGCCTGGTGGCGATCCCGCTGTCGCTGGTCGCGGCGACCCTGATCCTGCTCTCGATGGGCGTGACGATCAACACGATGGTCCTCGCGGGCCTGGTGATCGCGATGGGCGAGGTGGTCGACGACGCGATCATCGACGTCGAGAACATCGTCCGCCGGCTCCGCCTGAACCGGGCGGCCGGCTCGCCCGAGTCGGCGATGACGGTCGTGTACAAGGCGTCGATCGAGGTCCGGTCGGCGGTCGTCTTCGCCAGCCTGATCGTGATCCTCGTGTTCGTGCCGATCTTCTTCCTCGAAGGGCTCTCGGGCTCGTTCTTCCGGCCGCTCGCCCTGACGTATGTGCTGGCGATCCTCGCCTCGCTCCTGGTCGCCCTGACGGTCACCCCGGCCCTGTCGCTGATGCTCCTGCCCGGCGCGGCGGACCGGCACAGCGAGTCGCCGCTGGTCCGGGTCCTGAAGCGGCCGTACCGGGCGATCCTGCCGGCGCTGACCCGGAGCCCGATCTGGGCGATCGTCGTCCTGCTCGGGGCGTTCGGCGGCACGGCCTACGCCGTCCTCGGGCTCGGCCAGGAGTTCCTGCCGAACTTCCAGGAGAGCGACTTCCTGATGCACTGGGTCGAGAAGCCCGGCTCGTCGCTCGAGGCGATGCGACGGCTGACGATCGCGGCGAGCAAGGACCTGCGGAAGATCGAGGGGGTCCGCAACTTCGGCTCGCACATCGGCCGCGCCGAGGTGGCCGATGAGGTCTACGGGCCGAACTTCACCGAGCTCTGGATCAGCGTCGACCCGAAGGCCGACCACAACGGGACGATGGCCAAGATCCAGACGGTCATCGACGAGTACCCCGGCCTGGTCCAGAAGGACGTGCTCACGTATCTGAAGGAACGGATCAAGGAAGTCCTCACCGGGGCGGGCGCCACGATCGTGGTCCGGATCTTCGGGCCGGACCTGGACATACTCCGGACCAAGGCGGCGGAGGTCGCCAAGGAGATGGGCAAGGTCGAGGGGGTGACGGGGCTGAAGGTCGACCCGCAGATCCTCGTCCCGCAGCTGGACATCGAGGTCCGGCCCGAGGCCGCGGCCCGGCTCGGCCTGACCCCGGGCGACGTCCGCCGCGCCGCGTCGACCCTGATCAAGGGCACGAAGGTCGGCGAGCTCTACCGCGATCAGAAGGTGGTCGACGTGATGGTCTGGGGCGTCGAGCGGGTCCGCGGCGACGTCTCGATGATCCGCAACCTCCTGATCGAGACCCCGACGGGGATCCAGATCCCCCTGGGCGACGTCGCGCACGTCGACATCATGCCCGGCCCCAACGACATCAAGCGCGAGGGGGTCTCGCGGAAGATCGACGTCGTCTGCAACGTCGCGGGCCGCGACCTCGGCAGCGTCGCCCGCGAGATCGAGGAGAGGGTGAAGGCCAACATCGGCTTCGACCGCGGGTATCACCCCGAGTTCCTCGGCGAGTACGCCGCGCTCGAACAGTCGCGCCAGCGCCTGCTCCTGCTCTCGGCCTTCTCGCTCGTCGGCATCGTGCTGATCATCTACCTCGACTTCAAGTCGCTCCGGATGACCGCCCTGGTGTTCCTGACCCTGCCGTTCGCCCTGATCGGCGGCGTGCTCGGCTCGGTGCTGACCGGCGGGGTCCTGTCGCTCGGGTCGCTCGTCGGGTTCGTCACCGTGCTCGGGATCGCGGCCCGGAACGGGATCATGCTCGTCAGCCACTACCGGCACCTGGAGGAGGAGGAAGGGGTGCCCTTCGGCCTCGACCTGGTGGTCCGCGGCTCGGTCGAACGCCTGGCGCCGATCCTGATGACGGCGCTGGCGACCGGGCTGGCCCTGGTCCCCCTCGTGCTCGCCGGCAACAAGCCGGGGCACGAGATCGAGCACCCGATGGCGGTGGTCATCCTCGGCGGCCTGGTCACGTCGACGGCGCTGAACCTGTTCCTGCTGCCGCCGCTCTACGCCGCCTTCGGCCGCCGGTCCGAGGCCGCCGTCCGTGCCGAGGCCGCCTGGTCGCCGACGGCCCTCGTCACCGAACCGGCCTGATCGCCGACGTCGCCGGGGATCGGGCCTGGCCCCCGGTCCCCGGCTCGTCGGCCGATCCGACGGTCGTCGCCGATCGGACGAGGCGGACCACGGCCGTCGTGCCGGCCTGGTCCGTGACCATCGGCTCCCGCGTCGCCTCGTAGCCCGCCCTGGTGACGACCATGGCCCCGCCGCCGAAGGTGACGCGCTGCGTCTTCCAGAGGACGACGGGCCGGGACGCCCCGACCATGAGGGCCCGGCCCGCCCCGTTGCCGTAGGCGACGAGCCGGAGCCGGCCGTCCTCGCCCGTCGTCCCCTCCGAGGCCGGCATCTGCTTCGGGTACCACGGGTGGATCACCCGGACCTGCGCCCCGTCGATCGGCCCCCCCGACGCGTCGTCGACCACCGAGACGTCGATCGGGACGCCCACGCCGTTCGCCCACGGGTCGTTCCGGATCGTCGGCAACAACGGGAGCACGAAGATGGCCAGGGCGAGGAGGACGGCCGTCACCCCGACCAGGATCATCATCGTCCAGAGCCGGATGCGAAGCAGGGGCATGGGTGAGCTCCCGGAAGGACGCCTCGCGGGCGGAGGGCCCACGTCGCGCCGCTCAAGCCGAGGGCTGCCGCCGTCAAGTCGATGAGGGCCCTGCCGGACCGAGATCGACGCCCGGCTCGCCGCCGCAGCCCCCGGCCCGCTGGAGGCCGCATGAGCAAGCTCGACGAGCTGAGTCGGATGAGGCCCGGCGGTCCGACTAGGGCGTCGGGGCGGCTGTCGGTGATCGTCTACGGCGGGACGAAGCCAATGGTCTTCGGGCGTGGAACAAGGCGAGAAGGACCAGGACATTGGACATCGCCGGCAACAGGGAGGGCACGCCGCGGGGGGGACAGGACCGAAGTGTCGGCGTCCCCCGGGGCGGGTCTGCCGCAACTGAGTACGCCCCGCGAGTCGGGCCGAGGCGTCGATGGGGTCATCTCAGGCGACCCCCTTCCTCGGAAAGGTCAGTTTCCGATTTCCACCGCCTGCTTACGGCTGGATCCAATGCTAGCTTTCGCAGTGGTCGGATCATTGAGGCCGGCAACGCCAAGCTCGGGATGAACCTCGTAGACGACACATTCGATCGGGTAGATCCCCCTGGGCAAGGCGAGTTCGATGCGATCGCTGAACGTGGGTTTGAGTTCCATGTTGGCGGGCAAAGTGAACAATTGATGATCATAACGACGCTCGAAGAGAGTCTTCTTTGCGTCCTTAGGGTCGACGACCCGGACGGCCCACACGAAGGCCACTCCTGGCCTGCGGTCGTAAATGTGGGCGGAGGCATCGATCGAGAGCGTGTTGCCGACCGCGCTCAGCTTGAGGCTGGTCATCGCGTGTTCGGAGACGGTGTGCGCGTCGCGTACCCGCGCAGCGGCGGGCAAAGGGCCGGATTTGACGGTCGCGGTCAAGCGGGGGGGATTCGCCGCCGGGACGTCAGTCGCCTTCGTCCGACGAGCTTGGGCGATGACGGAAGAGGTCACCGCGCATGTCGCGATGGCCAGAAACAACAGCCACGCCAGCTTCAATGCTAACAATCTTCGCATCCTTGGCTCCCTTCTTGAAAGAGGTGGGCGATGTCTGTGATTTAGGATACTCGATCACCCCGCAGTTGTAACGATGACAGTACCTTGAACTTGCCAGTCATCCGAATTGGCTTCGGGACAACCAACAATAGTTGGCACGGTGAAGTGCGATCGTATCCTATAAGTACCATGCCTCTGCATATTTTTGACAGTCGCGTAGATTGCAGCATTGTTGCCCATGGTGCCGCAATAGAAAACGGTGCTCTGGGCAACGCTTATGCGGCTGAGATTGGTCCATGTATACGGAGCTGCAACGGTAGCGCTCTGATCTAGAGACATGTCAATGCAAATGGAACAGCCTCCGCCATTGGCGGAATTACAGTCGAATTGTAATGAAGTATTGCCATCTCATTGATAAATATGTGAATCGTCTTGAGAAACGTCCATGATTGTCAAAGTGCCACTCAATTGCCTCGTTGTAACTACATTTACCGCATTACACGGAGCGGCTGATGCGTGGATTTTGGGCGACACTGGCGACAGCAAGGTGACCAGCCCCGTTGCGACGACGACGGCGACGCTCTGGACCAACAGCGTGATGTGATTGCGCATGGATGTTCCTAATAGATCCGGCGGGGGATCGGGGGGCGGCGAGGCCATCCCTGAGGTTACCCGGTATTATCCGGACGCTTCCAGGCTGATTGCAGACATATTCTTGCAGTTTCCCAAAAAAAGCGTTCGTCGTGGACGGGACCTCGCGGATGTTATCAACCGAGTGAGGCGGCTGTCGAAAATAAGATCCGTCTGAAGGGCTGGGTTACCTGCGGTTTTCTGGGTGGTCTGTCGAAAATGGGTAGGGACGGCTCGTCATCGACGAGCGAGGCCGGCCGGAGCCGGTCGGCAGGGTCTCCGCGACCCGTAGACCTTCGCAGGATGCGATGCCCATGGTACCCCTACACCGTCCGTGCCTGTTGGCCGTGGGCCTCGGCCTGAGTCTCGGGGCCTGCTCCGCGCCTCCGAAGGTGGCGGCCCCGACCGCGACGACGGCCCGGGCCCGGCCCTCGACCGACGCCCCGATCGATCCCGCGGCCGTCGCGGCGCGCTGGCTGGGGCCCGATCCCGGGGTCCGGCGGGCCCAGGCGGCCGGGACCGACCTCGCCCCGCTGCCCGACACACCGACCCCCAACCCGGCCTCCGAGCCCGCGGCGGCCTCGGCCCTCTCGGGCCAGTCGATCGCCCTGGAGCAGGCGCTCTACGGCGCGATCACGGCGAACCCGGACCTCGTCGCCCTCCGGCAGAACGCCCCGGCCTCGGCGGAGGCGGTCGAGGTCGCCCGCCGGTTCCCCGCGCTGCTGAATCCGACGGTCTTCCTCAACCCGAGGCCCGGCGTCTTCGAGAAGAACGTCGGGAGGCCCGGCTACCACAGCGTGCAGGGCTACTTCAACTTCTCGATCCGCCAGCCGGTCGAGCTGGGCCACCAGACGACCCACCGCTACGCGATCGCCCGCGCGGCCTACGACCAGGTCCGCTGGGGGGTCGTCCAGGCCGAGGTGCTCGCCCTGGTCCAGACCTATCGGTTCTTCCAGACGTCGGCGTACCGTCGCGAGAAGCTCCGGTTGGCCGAGGACCTCGTCCGGTTCAACCAGCGGCTGGTCGGGTCGCTGCGGAAGGGCCTGGAGGGGAACCTCGTCCAGGCGGCCGACGTCGCGCTGGCCGAGGTCGAGCGCGAGGCGGTCCTCCAGCAGGTCGAGCTCGCCCGGCAGGACTACGCGGTCGCCCTGGCCGACCTCCAGAACCAGATCGGCCGGCCCGAGACGGCGGGGACGGCCGAGCCGCTCGGCGACTTCGTCCTCCCGCCGTTCATCGCCGAGGCCGAGGACGAGGCCCTGATCGCCCAGGCGATCCGGTCCCGCGCCGAGGTCCAGTCGGCCCGGGCCGGCGTCTGCGGGGCGAGGGCCGCGGTCAACCTGGCTAGGGGGGACCGGATCCCCAGCCTGATCCTGGGCCCGGAGTACACCCGCGACGAGTTCGGCAACCACTTCGCCGGCTTCATCGCCGTGATCCCGCTGCCGGTCCTGAACAACGGCAACCCGCTGGTCCGCCAGCGCGAGGCCGAGCTGCGCCGGGCCGCGACGGCGCTGGAGCAGGTCCAGCAGCGGACGGTCGTCCAGGTCAAGGCCGCGACCGCGAAGTGGAACGCCGCGAACCGCCTGGTCGAGCGGACCAACGCGACCTCGGACAGCCTGAAGTCGGGCGTCGAGCGGCTCGAGCGGCTCTTCGCGGAGAATCAGACCGACATCTCGAAGCTGCTCCAGGCCCGGCAGCGGCTGATCCAGCTGGAGAACGCCCGGCTCGACGCCGTCTGGCAGGCGACCCAGGCCCAGGCCGACCTCCTGACCGCGATCGGCGCCCCGAACCTCCTCGAGATGCTCCAGGCCCAGATCAAGCAGAACCGGCCCAGCCAGCCCCCTCCCGACCCCGCCCCGGCCCCGCCGGCGCCGAGCCTCCCCGCGCCGGGGCGCTGATCGAGGCGGTCCTCAATCCGGTCCCTGAGCCGACGCGACCGCCGTGAGCCTCGCGTCGGCCAGGGCCAGGGCCAGCCCCGCCCGGCGGGTCAGGCCCCGCGGGGTGAGGCCGAGGGCCGTCGCCGCCGGATCGCCATAGAGGCACTCGATGCACGTCCGCTTGTCCTCGGCGACCAGGAGGGGGGCGAGAACCTCCCGGGTGTATGCGAGGTCGTCGGGGTCGAGCGTCGGACTCTCGGCGCCGGCCATCGCGAGGGCGAATCCCTCCTGCGAGAGCCGCTCCGCCAGCGACCGTGCCGGGCCGTGGAGGCCGATGTAGGCCTGGCGGTAGGCCGCGACGAGGACCGCCACGCGGGCCGACTCGACCGAGGCCGGCTCGCTCGACCAGACGACGGCGGTGATCCAGCCGCGCTTCCGGGTCGCGTCCCCCTCGAAGGCCAGGGCATACTCGGCGGCGTGGCGGTCGGTCCAGCCTCCCCGCGCGTCGTCGGCGACGACCAGCCCGACCCGGAACGCGCCGGGGTAGGTCGCGAGCCGGCCCGCCTCGGCGTCGAGGGCCCGCGCGGCGGCGGCGTCGGCGTCGAGGGCGAGCAGGTCGTCGAGCAGGGCCGTGACGTGGTCGCGGGCCATCGGGTTGACGATCCCCAGGGGCGGGAACTTCACGTCGTCCCGATCGTCATTGCACAGGGTCGCGAGATACGAATCGAAGCGCGGGCGGCCCCGGGGGATCTCGTGGAGCCGGCGCTGGACCTTCAGGAGCGGGACGAATTCCAGGCGCATCGGGGGACCCTCCGGGGAGTCGACTCGGGCCACGGATCGCCCCTGGACACGCCGATGCCCGGGGGGGTTCGGCCCAACACCGGGTTCGCCGTTCCCGCGGTGGTCGCAATCCGGGCCAGCACCCGGATCCGGTCCTGGCCGGGGGCAAGCTCGACCGAAGCGATCTCCCGGGTCGGGTCCAATCTCGGGCGAAGGAGCGCCGGCCCATTTTGACACTTCCAACCGTGATCGTCCGCCCAACTTCACAGCGCCCGCGGAAACCCGTCCCGGGCCGAGAAATGAAAAGTGAACGACTCGTGACGCACATGTGACGTGGCCGTGTCTTCCCAGGTGAAACGACGCATGCCGACGTGGAACAGGCGTATCGTCGTATCGGCCCTCGGCGTGATCCCGATCTGCCCGAGCCGATGGGAAAACGCCCAGTCCTCGGCGAGGTAGAGATGATTGCCGTCGGGGCCTTTCACGATCATCGGGTGGAAGAATGGCCAGAATCCACCCCCGACTTGCTCGTTGCAGAGGGGAAGGCCGAGATCGTCTTTCATGCGGTGGAGCACAAACGTATGGATGCGAAGAAAGCCGGCTGCCGCATATTGGAGCGGGTAATCGCCGGGCGAGGCTTCGCCGAACGTGACCGAAGCGTTTTCCGTGCGGAAGACGCTGGAGAGTGCCGGTGCGTTCTTCTTGGCGTAGATCCCCGCGACGACGGGTTCCGGGCGAGCGAAGAGACGGAGCGCGTCGGCGGGCTCGAAGGCCACGTCGGAATCGATGAAGAGCACCGATTGCGATCCACGACGGACGGCCTCGGAGGCGAGCACGCAGCGGGCGTAGTCGATGGCGGAGCACCCCCGACATCGGACCACGCGGACGCCTGTCATTTCGAGGGCCTGGAGGGCAGCCTCGCACTCGGGCTCGATGTGATCCATGAACGGGACGAGGACTACCCAATCCTTTCGTTCGGCGGGGATGGTAGCCCCAGGAGAAAAACCGGATGGCCGGAGGATGGAGGAGATCACCTCGCCAAGCTCGCCCTCGTGCCGGCGCCGCGACGTCGCCCCGGTCGGACCCCCGAGGGACTGCCTGCGGGGCTCCCCTTCACGGTCCCATCGCAGGATGACTTCGTCGATCCAAAGGCAGACTTCCTCGGTCAAGGGGAGCCCGAGGCTTGCCGGTGTCATCCAGGACGGAGTCGGCAAGAACGCGGTATCGCCCGGGAGGAGTTCCCGGAGGAGCGGGTGTTCGCCGGCAATAATCGGGATCCCTCGCTCCGATGCTTCGGAGAGGATCCCGGCGGCCCAGGGATCCAGGCAAGGGGCGATGAGGAGCCGGGTCATCCGCCAGATCTCGTCCGACGATTGCGGAGACGACATGACGTGGAGGTTGGCGCGGGCCCGGAGGTCGAGTCCTCGCGCTACCAGATCGGCCTCCGTCGCGAGGCCCTCGACGACCAGCAGCGGGATATCGGGGCGACGCCGGCCAAGTTCGTCGGCCAGCCGCGCGAACAGGTCGGCCCCGTTCGCCGCGACCGGGTCGATGAACGTGACAAACCGAGGGTCTTGTTCGATCGGCCCCGGCCTCGGGCGGACATCGCGCGGGCTGATCACCCGCGCCGCGATGCCATACGCCCGCCGGAGGAAGTCGGCCGACCACTCACTCTCGACCAGGAAGGCGTCGACGCTGGCCGGGGGAACTCGCAGGGGCCTGGTCGGGTCGGTGACAACCAGCGCCGTCATCACCCCGAGCCCCTTCCATTCCTGAAATCGGGCGCAGGCCGCGACGTCGGCCGAATCGGCCAGGAAGAGCACGCCGGACGTCGCGCCCTCGGGAGGTATCCACCGGGGGTCGACAGGCTGGACGTCGAAGCGATCCCGGGGCAGATGGCGGGCGATCCCGGAGGCGCATACCCAGCGCCGCGGTTCCACGTCTCGAGCCGGATAGGCGACGACCGTTCTTCTCATGATCGATCAAGTGGCGACGGGCCCTCCGCGCGAGGGAGGGATCACAGCGGGGAGTCAAGCTTGTACCGGCGCCCGTCGACGAAAAGTCGCAGGGCCGGACCTCGCACGACCATGGTCGCGGGTTCGCCTTCGGTCGGGCCGATCCCCAGAACCCGCACGTAAAATCTCACCTCGAGCTCGTAATTGCCCGGTACGGTCATGTCGCAGAGCAGGTTAGCCATGGCCATCGCCGGGTAGGGCTGTTCCGTCATCCCCCCGCTGCCTCCGAAACTTTTGAGAACGCGAGGATGGGAGGGGTCGGAGAACCTCCAAGCCGGCCCACCATCGCTCCGGGAAAGGACCGGGGGGCCTTGTTTCAGATATTCCGCCGTCGTCTTCCCCTGCTCGGTGAGCGGGACGTCCTCCTTTTCCGGGGGAGGGCCTTCCTTGTAACGGTATCGCTTCGCCGTGACCATGTAAGAGGGCGCGACGCTCCACGACTTCGCCGGACGATAGGTGAATCCCGAACGAGGGATCCAGAACACGTGCTCCTCGGCCATGTTCCTCATCTCGAGCTCGACCACGATCGGCTCGCCGAGGTGGTAGACGGGGAAGTCCCCGGGCTTGTCGAGTTTGGCACGGACTTCGAGGAAGCGGTCGGCCAGTCCTTGCGCGGAGAGTCTGGCCTCGTCGACTTGCATCTTTTGGCCGGTCTCGGGCTGGTCGCGACCCGGGGGGGCGATCGCCGCCAGCGAGATCGTGATGAGGAGGAAACGTGACGCCATCGCGAACTCCTGTTCAAATCCGAAGTCGACAAAACCAGGACGGAGGGAACACCCTCCGACAGCCCCGCTTGCGCAGGCACCGGGTTGAAGAACCACCAGAAGTTGTTGGCGGCAGACAGAGTCGTGGCGAACCGAAGTTTTCAGGCTGTCGACACCGTTTACTATCTCGGAAATGCTGGATCTCGATAAGGGGGGCTGAAATCGTGATCCGTCATGAAGTCACCCCAAGTCACGAACGTCGGCCCAGCCCCGCCTCCGGGGATGACGACGAAGGCCGCCGGGGTGAGGGCACCGACCGGAGACCACACCGGCGGCGTCCCGGCGAGTTTCTCGTGGCCTGTGACCGAGAGGTTACCCGTCTTGCCGATCCCGACCCAGATCCCGTTGCCCGACCTGTAGACGAGCCAGTCGGTGACCTGGAAGAGGATGAGATTCGCCTCGTTGGCGGGGTCGGGATTCCCGTTCGCGGTCGCCGTTGGGGCGATAATATTGATGGCATCGACGGCTGCGTTCATCGAGCTGTAAGGCGCGAATGCCGTGTTGCTGACGGTCGCACCAGGGGCCACTCGGTCCGACATCCAGCTCTCGAAAGCGAGCCATCCCTGGCCAGTCGGCCCTTTGAACTTGGGGTTGTTATCCAGGACAAGCCCGTTGGTGATGAGTGTGTGGTTGCCGGTCTGTGGGTTCGTCACAACGTAATCGAACGATGCCATCTGAATGAACGCGTAGTTACCGGACTGCATCGCGTCCGCGGGCAAGGTGACTTCCGCCGCCGGTGACAGCCCGGAACCTGTGGGGGTCGGGGGCACGCCCGCACCATAGAGCGTGAAGCCCGGGAATCCACCGCCAAGTGAGTCTCGCCAGACCAACGGGTACGAATCAAGAGCCAACGAGTTCACCGTCGGGGCGACGATCGAGACCGACGCGGATGCCGTCCCCATGCCACTGAAAGGCGCGGCGTAAGTGACGGTGACTTTGATCGTGTGCGCCCCCGTCGTGTTGTCCCAGAAGAATTGGATGGACGAGGAACTGCCACCCACGTTTGACGCGATAGGATTGGCGAGCGGCGTGGTCGACCCCTTCTGATTGGAGTAAGGTTGCACCTGCTCGGCGTTGGGGATCTCCCAGGAGACCGATGAGAACGTGGCCGACCCCGGAGCCCCAACCGTGACGCGCATGTCGCCCCCGACCACGTTGTTAATGCTCCCGAGGTCGATCGTGGGATCGCCCGGGCTTCCACTGGTGTATCCGAAGCCGCCCCGGCCGACTCCCCCGCCGCTCGATTGCATGGGAGACATCACCGTGCTGGACCCATGCTTCCCCCCATCGGCGACCCCCGAGGTGAGGAATGGGGGCGCTGCCCAGGCCGCGTTCAACTGGGTCGGTCCAGCCGGTGCCGAGGCCGCGGGCGCATTCGCCTGGTTCGTTGTCGGCGGGGCCGCGGCCGCGGACGCGTCGACACCGGTCGGCACGTTCGCAACGCCCCTCGGCGCGGGAGCGGCCATGGAGAGCGGCCGGATCGCGCCCGCCGACCCGCCCGAGCCGGGTGCGGAGCCAGCCGGGGCGTTCGCGCGGGCCTGAGCGAGCGGAGTGCTGACCGAAGGGATCGGCAGTAAATCGGTACCCAGGGTGAACGTCGGCGAGGAGGTTGCGTTGTTCGCGGCGGTGTCTGGTGACGAGCGGAGTTGAGGACGAGGCGCCGTCATGCTCGTTGCGGGCGTGGCGGGCGCCAGGGACCGTGGCCGGGTGACGAGGGAGATCGGGCGAGACGTCAGCGAATTGTCGGGTGACGATGCCGTTCGATCCGATGTTCCCAAGGACTCTCGGGGGCGTCCGGTCGCCTCTGCACCGCCGAAGAATTCGATGGGAGCCAGCAGGATCGACGCGGGGCTGCGAAACTCGAGAGGTTCCGCCTGCGCGCAATAGTTCCTCGAACGGCGACGGTTCATGAGCGGTCATCCTGTTTCGAGTCGAGTTTGGAGAGTCGATGTGTCGTAGGGCCTTCAGAACTCCCTCGCCTAGGCCCCGAGCCTGATAATGAACCCGGCATATTAAGCAATCAAGGAAAAAATCAGTAAATCGAACGTATTTTGGCTCATCGCGGAATCGTGGGTCGTGTCCTAGCTCGGTTGAATGACAGGAAAGGTCAACCATTCCTTGAGTGACCACACATGATCCGCCAAGCCGGCCGACATCGCGGGGGTCCGCTTCCTCCAGGCGCCTTCGCCGTCGCGTTCACGGAGCGTCCGCACCGGCCAGCAGAAGTTGTAGCTGTAGTTGGTGGAGTAGGTCATCGCCTCGTGCATCCGCCAGCCCTTGCTGAACCGGTACGTCTTCCGCGATTTACGCGCGTTGTGGTGACGATCCGTCAGGTGGTGCCGCTCCACGAACGACGTGTTGACCGTGCGGCTCACCCCCGCCCGCTTCAGCGCCGCGGCCACCGCCTGCCATGTGCCGAGCACCACCGCGAGCGTGATCGCCACGACACGCCCCTCCTCCCGCTCCTCGTGGACCGTCGCGTACGTCGGGTCGGGTGGGGCGTGGCGCGGCGGCAGGATGGGGCGGCGGCCGGGCGTGCCCGGAGGTGGCGGCCCCCCGGGAATGCCATAGACGTGGCCGATCGCGGTCTCGTAGGCCGGGTACTCGTCGCTGGTCAGCAGCACGTCGGTGCGCCCCGCGGTGCGGCCGTGGACCACTCGGGTCACTCCCTCGGCGTTCTCGATCGAGCGGGCGCCAGGGACGACGGCCAGGACCAGTCGGTGCTCGGCGTCGTAGGCGACGTGGTCCCACCAGTCCCCCTTGTGATCATCGGCCGGGTCGGCGGGGTCGCAGTGGGCCTGCTCCTCGGCGACGAACGACCACATCTCGTCGAGCTGGACCTCATGGGTCTCGGGGGGAAAAGGCCACGAGCTCGTCGTGGGCCGCCTTGGCGTGCTGACCGGCCAGGCGTGCCAGCCGCATGACGGTGTCGCGGTGCGCGCCGGTGAGCCGCTCGGTCTGGCGGATGCCGTTACCCTCGGCGAGGTGTTGCAGGACGGACAAGGCCAGTTCGGGGGCCGACCCGGAGCGGAAGAACGCGGTGCCCTTGCGCTCGGAGAAGCGAGCCTTGCAGGCCGAGCAGTAGAGGAGGCGGATATGCTTCTGCTTACCGAACAGACCGCAGACGGAGAGGTTGCCCGCGCCGCGGACGCCGTAGAGCTTGCAGGCGGAGGCTTGGCAGCAGAACCGGGAGAGGTCGTCTGTGGGCATGACGCACCGGTGACCGGAGGGGCGAGGGAGGCCGACGCGCGTAAGTCACTGTGATACGTCATCTTTCACGCTCATTCAACCGCTTTGGGACACTACCTGACTCCTGGCGAAGCCGCAGAGGACGCCGTTGACGTACAAAGTCGTGTTCAGGTTGTTCTGCGGAAAGACGACGAAGGCCGACCGCCCGGCCGCCGCGGCCGGGACGTCGACGCGGGTCCGATACCAGACCCGGTGCGCGAAGACGAGGTCGGGCCGAAGGGTGTTCTTGTCCCCGGGGACCGCGATCGACGACCACCGGAGCCCGACGGCCGGGGCCTTCATCGGCTCGGCGACCGGCCCGGGGACCTGTTCGTCGTCGCGGGCGATCTCCCAGTCTCCGGCCAGGTCGACCGACGAGCGTCGGCCGCCCGTGGGTGGCACGGGCAGGGTGAAGACCTTCGAGGCCGCGGCGCGATCGGCGTCGGTCCGGGGGTCGGTGCCGGGGCGGTGCTTGCCGTCGGGGGAGAACTTGCCGGGGTGGAGGCAGATCAGGTCGGAGGCGTAGAGGAGCCGCCGGGGCTGGCCCTTCGCGTCCTTCGCCGGCTCCGGGCGGATCTCCAGCGTATGCGGGCCCGCCCCGAGCGTCCGGTCCCCGAGCTTCAGCCAGGCGACCTCGCAGAAGAAGTCCAGCTCCATCAGGTCGGTCGTCAGCATCTCGGGGCCGGCCGTCGTCCACGCGCCACCGTCGACCCGCCACGCGAATGGCGACCGGACGAACTCGTACCCGACCCGGTCCCAGACCTCGTAGCGCCCGGCCTTCGCCGTCGCGAAGTCGTAGCGGATCAGGGCACCCCCGGCGGGGATCGCCTTGAGGGCGTCGGGCTCGATCAGGACCTGGAGCCAGGCCTCGCCCGACAGGAACGACTTGTTGCCCCATCCGGCGACGTTCGGCTTGACGTTGATCGCGGCCGGCGCCTCCCCCTCGATCCAGACCGGCTCCTGGGCGACGACCCGGCCGGCGGCCCCGAGCCAGAGGGCGACGATCGCGAGCGGCCTGCGGGCGCGTGGCATCATGGCGGTCGACTCGGGTGGACGAGCAGGAGGGTCGTGTCGCGGCGATTCTAGGCACGCCCGCGCGGACGCCGCAATCGGGCGGCGCTGCCGGCCGGCCGCGTTCATGCCTCGGCCCGAGGATTCAGCGGGGGGTCGACGACCGCGCGGAGGCCGATGCCACCGGCGCGGGGAAGACGATCGCCCGGACGGTCTCGCCCGGGGTGGGCTCGTATCCCTGGACCGTCGGGGTCCCGAGCCGGGCGGTGAGGGATCCGAGGTGGGCGTCGAGGAGGTCCGACGGGAACCGGTCGTACTCGACCCTGTGGAGCAGGAACCAGGTCCGGCCCGCCGTCGCGGGCGGCGCCGCGCCGGGCTCGGGCATCCAGTCGATCGGCACCGGAGCGTCGCGGAGGGCATAGAACTGGAACTCGGCCGCATGCTGGAGCCAGGGCATGAGCATCAACTGCTTGATCTTGGGCAGCGCGACCATCCCGTTGAACCCGATCCAGCGGTCGCCGGGGCCCGTCCGGGCGACCAGGTCGCGGACGACCCGCCTCGTCTCGCGGTCGACCGTCGCCTTATAAGGCATGACGACCGAGCCCACCGCGCAGGCGAGGGCGACCAGGGCGAACCCGACGGTCGTCCCGAGCAGGGCCCGGCGGGCGGCGGGGCGGGGCAGCCTCGTGGCGAACAGGGCGGCGAGGCCCTGGCCGGCCAGCAGGCAGACCGCCGGGGCCAGGAACAGCGAGATCCGGGCGCTCGTGCCGTACGGGTAGCGCCGCGCCGCCGCCGCGACGAACGCCGGGCCGAGCGGGACGAGCAGGAGGGCGAGCAGCGCCCGGTCCCGCCGCCAGAGGACCCGGCCGCCGATCGCGACCAGAACCGCCGTGGCCAGGCTGCCGAAGTTGTTCCCGCCGTAGGGGTAGGCCATCATGTTCCCGGCGTGGACCCGGAGGAACCACCAGGGGAGGGCCCACGGCCGATCCACGGGCGGGAAGGCATCTTCCCAGGTCGGCATCTGCTGATAGAACGGGGCGTCCAGCGACTGGGGCCGGGCGAACCCGAGATACATCGCCGCCCAGCTCGCCAGGCTCGCGGCCCCGAACCCGAGCCAGAAGGCCAGCCGTCGCGACGGCCGGACTCCGACCCGGCCCGCGAGGACCAGGGCCACCCCCGCCGCGACGAAGATCAGCGGGTACGAGGCCCAGACCCCCGCGGCGGCCGCGGTCGTCATCGCCAGCCAGGCCCCAGGCGCGTCGGGCCGGTCCCATGCCCGTCGGGCCAGGCACGTCACGACCAGCGAGAGCAGGAGGTCGGTCGCGTACGGCTTGACCTCCGTCGCGTGCCGGACCGGGTAGAACGAGATCGCGAAGATCCCCACCGCCATCAGGGCCGCGCAGCGGTCGAGGACCTCCCCCGCGAACCGGCGGAACAGGAGCAGCGACCCGACCCCCGCCAGGAACGGCACGAGCCGGAGCGCCCACTCCCCGGCCCCGAGCAGCCGGACCGCCGCGAGCTCGACCCAGAGGAACCCCACCGGAGCGATCTGGTAATACTCGAGCGGCCGGGCCAGGCCGGCGAAGTCGCGGGTCAGCAGGCTGACGGCGAGATAGGCCTCATCCCCCCAGAGCGGCCAGTTCGCCAGGTAGCGGACGACCCGCCAGACCAGGCCCATGGCCACGATTGCCGCCGTCGCACGCGGGATCGCCGTCCGTGCGGCGCGGGCCGGGTCGGGCAGGGCGGGCAGTCCGGGCACGATCACATCCTTGAGAATCGTCCGAGGTCGGGAACGGCGCGTCCCCGCTCACGGGGACCGGAACGCGACCGGGACCGCCTGGGCCTGGGCGACGTCGGCCCCGATCTGGGCCAGGAGGTCGTCGAGCCCTTCGAACCGCCGCGAGCCGCGGAGCCGGGCGAGCACGTCGAGCTCGACGGAACGGCCGTAGAGGTCGCCCGAGTAATCGATCAGGTGGGCCTCGACCTTGCGGACCTGCTCGCCGAAGGTGACGTTGGGCCCGACGTGGACGGCCGCCCGGCGAGGGGGGCCGTCGCCGTCGATGAAGGCGTCGGCGGCATAGACGCCGTCGGCGGGGATCAGGGTGTCGATCCCGTCGAGGTTCGCGGTCGGGTAGCCGAGCCCCGCCCCTCGGGCCGCGCCGTGGGTGACGAGGCCGCGGAGCCGGTGCGGGCGGCCGAGCATGGCGTTGGCCTCGTCGATTCGACCCTCGGCGATCGCGCGGCGGATCCGGCTCGACGAGACGATCAGGCCGTCGGACTCGGTCGGTCGGACGACCTCGAAGGCCAGGCCGGCGTCCGCGCACCAGTCGGCCAGGAGCCGCGAGTCGCCGCCCCGGTCGCGGCCGAAGCCGAAGTTCGGGCCCTCGACCATCCCCCGCGCGTGGAAGAGGCCGACGATCACGCGGTCGAAGAACTCGCGGGCCGTCAGGCCGAGCAGCCACGGCCCGGTCCGGAAGACGCCGACCTCGGTCGCCCCGGCCGCCTCGAGCAGCGCGACCTTCCGCGCCGTCCAGACCAGGGGGACCGGCGTCGCCTCGGGGCGGAGGAGGGCGACGGGGTGGGGGTCGAAAGTGAGGGCCACGGCCGGCGCGTCGGCCTCGTCGGCCCGGGCGCGGAGCCGGGCGATCAGGGGGGCGTGGCCCCAGTGGACGCCGTCGAAGTTGCCGATCGCGAGGAAGGCCCCGGCGAGCCGGGCGGGGAGGTCGTCGAAGGTCTCGAGCGTGATCACCGGCCCAAGTCCCCCGCCCCCGGTCGCTCGGTCGGTCGTCGGGCCGCACTGCCCCTCGACGCGCCCGTCCCTTATTATGGAGGCCGGGCCGGGCGACGGTCAATCCCGACGGCCGTCCGCACCCCTCCCCTCCCGCTCCCCGGTCGCCCGCGGATATCATGATCCTCGGGGCATGACACCGGGGCGCGGGGCACCAGCGGATGAACTTCCTGATCCTGGGCGACGGGCCCGACGAGCGGGCCTGGGCCTCCACGCTGGCCGGCCGGGCCGATCATCGGGTCGTGGCCGCCTCGCCGGGGTTCCCCGAGATCCTCCCCGAGGCCGCCTCGCCCGCCGACCTCGACGGGGCGCTCGCCGCGGCGGGGGTCGAGGCCGTGGTCGTCGGCGGGTCGCTCGCCTTCCGCGACGAGGCCTTGCGGCGGTCGGCCGCGGCCGGGTTCGCGACGATCTGCCTCCACCCGCCCGGGCCCAACGCCGATCCCTACTACCAGGTCGCTCTCAGCCGCGAGGAGACCGGGGCGGTCGTCGTGCCCGACCTCCCCGGCCGGCTCCACCCCGGGGTCGCGGCGCTCCGCCAGGCACTGGCGACGGGCGAGCTGGGGGGCTTCCGCTCGCTCCGGATCGAGGCGACCGGAGGCCCGGGGGGTGCCGACCTGGCGTCGTGGGACTTCCCGCGCTGGGCCGACCTCGCCCGCGTCTTCCTCGGCGACGTCGCGTCGCTCACCGCGATGGGCGACCCCCCGGGCAACCCGCCGACCCGGGCGCTGACGGTCCAGCTCCGGGGATCGTCGGGCAGGACGGGCGAGGTCCGGCTCTCGGCCGCCGGGCCCGCGCCGACGGCCCGGGTCGTGCTGGCGGGCGAGGACGCGGCGATCACGCTCGAGGTCGCACCCGGCTGGGAGGGCCCGGCGCGGCTCGTCCGGCCCGCGACGACCGTCGACCTGCCCCCGTGGGACCCGCGCGGGGCGATCCTCGGGGCGCTGGCCGAGGCCGTCGCCGGCCGGCCCGCACGCCCCGACCTCGCCGACGGGACCCGCGCGATGGAGCTGGCCTCGGCCGTGGCGCGGAGCCTCCGTCGCGGCCGATCGGTCGACCTCCACCATGAAGCGGTCAGCGAGGCGAACAACTTCAAGACGGTGATGACGTCGGTCGGCTGCATGCTCCTGCTCGCCGTCCTCGTGGCCCTCCCCGCGGCACTCGTCGGGCCGGCGCTGGGGATCAGGCAGACGATCTACATTGCCTACGTGATCCCGCCGGTCCTGATCGCGTTCGCGGCCTTGCAGTTGCTCCGGCTGGCGATGAGGCGCCCGGCCCCGAAGGCGGCGGGGACGCAGGACGGGCCCGCCGATTGAGCCGGGGCGGGTCCGACCGGGCGGCCGTCGTTTTGACGCTCCCCTGGGGATATGGTAACAAGGGCGGGCGGGGTGCCTTCCAGGCCGGGAGAGGTCGGGGCGGGCGGGTCGGGGGCTGAGGATTGACGGAAGACCTGGTCAGACATCTCGGCTACGTCGGCTTCTTCCTCGTCCTGGTGCTCGGGGGGCTGGGCCTGCCCGTGCCCGAGGAGGTGCCGATCATCCTCGCCGCCGTCCTCTCCCGCAAGGAGACGATCTGGTGGCCGTTCGCCTACGGGTCGTGCCTGCTCGGCGTCCTCGTCGGCGACTTCGTCGTCTACTTCCTCGGCTACTTCTACGGCGAGAAGGTGCTGAGCCTGCCCCTGACCCGGAAGTTCCTCACCCGGGCCCGCGAGACCCAGATCCAGGGATACTTCCATCGCCACGGGATCAAGATCCTCATCCTCGGCCGGTTCGCCGTCGGCTTCCGGACCGCGGCCTACCTCACGGCGGGGATCCTCAAGCTCCCCGCGTTCAAGCTCTTCCTGACGGACCTGTGCGCCGCGACGTTCAGCACCACCCTGATGTTCGGCCTCGGCTACATCTTCGCCCGCCAGATCGAGCGCGCGACCGAGGAGATCCACCGCTGGCAGCACTGGATCACCTTCGCCGCGGCGCTCGGGCTGGCGACGTGGCTGCTCCTGCGGTTCTACCGGGCCCGCCGCAAGATCGGCCAGCGGGTCGGCCCGCCGGTCCTGATCGACGACGCACCCCTGCCCCCCGACGACCTCCGATCCGGGACGTTCGCCACCGCCGCCCCGGTCCCCCCGCGGGCCGATCAGCCCACCCCGCCCGCCATCGAAGCGCCGCCCGCCGCGACCGAGCCGGCCGTCACCGACCCGGCCCCGACGGTCCCCGATGATGCCGGGGCGTTCCGGCGCGGGCCCGACCCCGCCGACTCGGGCCTGTCCCCCGTCGAGTCCGCCCGGTAGGCCGGGCACTCCTCCCGGGGATCGTCGCCCCCCTCCCAGCCGACGAGCCGTCGCGACCCCCGGCCTCCCGCCGGGCGACGGCCGACGGGCCCCCAGCCGAGAATCCTCAGCATGAGCGATGCCCCCGTCCTCGCGGTCGCCTTCGACCTCGACGGCCTGATCTTCGACACCGAGGCCCTCTTCTACCGGGTCGCCTCGGAGATGCTCGCCGCGCGCGGCAAGGCGTTCACCCCGTCGATCATGGCGGCGATGATCGGCCGGCGGGCCGCCGAGTCGTACCCGGCCCTCCGGGCGATGGCGGGCCTGGACGAGTCGCCCGAGGACCTGCTGGCCGAGGTCCGCGTCCGGTTCGATGCCGAGCTGGACACGGCCGTCCACCCGATGCCGGGCCTCTTCGCCCTGCTCGCCCACCTCGAACGCCAGGGCATCCCCCGGGCCGTCACAACCTCGTCGCGACGGCCGTATGCCGAGCGGCTGCTCGGGGGGCACGGGCTGCTCGACCAGTTCGCCTTCCTCCTCGGCGCCGAGGACGTGGTCAACGGCAAGCCCGACCCGGAGATCTACCTGACGGCCGCGACACGGTTCGGGATCGCGCCGGGGTCGCTCTTGGTGCTGGAGGACAGCCCGACCGGGCTCGCCGCGGCGGTGGCCGCCGGCGCGATCGCGGTGGGCGTCCCGCACGAGCACAGCCCCGGGGACGGCCTGTCCGCCGCCGACCTGATCATCACCCGCCTCGACGACCCGGCCCTGCTCGCCCGGGTCGACCGCGACCGCTGAGCGTGCCCACCGCGCCCGGCCATCCGGCCCGGCCCGACCCCGATCCCACAGGGAGACGCCCCGAGTGACCCCGGCCGAACCGATCGAGACCTCTCCCCCCGTTGCCCCGGCCCCGTCGCCCGCGCCCCGGGCGTCCTGGCTGCCCTACGTCGCGCCGATGGCGACCTTCCTGGTCGCGACGAGCCTGGAGGACTACCTGCCCAAGGCCGAGGGTGGGCCGGACCCGTCCTGGTACCCGATCGCCTACGCGATCAAAGTGGCGGTCGTCACGGCGATCGTCGTCGCCTGCCGGTCGACCTGGCGCGACCTCCGCCCGTGGCCGTCGGCCGGGTCGGTCGGGCTGGCCGTGGGGATCGGCCTGGCGGTGGTGGCGGCCTGGGTCGGGCTCGACGGCCTCTACCCGGTGCCAACCTGGTTCGGCGGCGGCAAGCGGGCGTCGTTCGACCCGAACGTCCTGCCGACGGCCGCGCGGCTCGGCTTCCTCGCCGTCCGGCTGTATGGCCTGGTCCTGCTCGTCCCGTTCTTCGAGGAGATCTTCTGGCGGTCGTTCGCCATCCGGTACGTGATCGACCCCGACTTCACCCGCGTCCCGATCGGCCGGGTGACTCCCATGGCCGCCGGGATCACGGCGGCCGTCTTCGCGATGGCCCACCCCGCCGAGTGGCTCCCGGCCCTGCTCACCGGCCTGGCCTGGGCCTGGCTCCTGCACCGGACCCGGAGCCTCACGGCCTGCGTCATCAGCCACGCGGTCGCGAACCTCGGCCTGGGCGGCTATATCCTGGCGACGGGGGCGTGGAAGTTCTGGTAAGCCGGAATACGAATGAACCGCAGATGTCGCAGATGGGCGCAGATAAAATCCATGAAATTTGTATTTATCTGCGCCCATCTGCGACATCTGCGGTTCATTCATCCTCCTTCGAGGTTGACCCGCGCCAGCAGCCCCGAGCGTGCCACGACGGTCACGGAGCTGAGCGACATCGCCAGGGCGGCGATCAGCGGGCCATATTCGCCGAAATAGCCGAGGGCGGCGAGGGGGATGCCCAGGGCGTTGTAGGCGAAGGCCCAGAAGAGGTTCTGGCGGATCGCCGTGAGCGTAGCCCGGCCGAGCTTCAGGGCTCGCGGGACGGCGTGGAGGTCTCCGGTGGCGATGACCACGTCGGCGGCGGCCTTGGCCAGATCGGTGCCGGTCCCCAGCGCGATCCCGACGTCGGCCGCGGCGAGCGCGGGGGCGTCGTTCAGGCCGTCGCCGACCATCGCCACCCGGCCCCGGGCCTTGAGGGCGGCCACCCGTTCGGCCTTGGCACCGGGCAGGACCCCGGCGAAGACCCGATCGGCGGGGAGGCCGAGGGCGCGGCCCACCGCGCCGGCCGTGGCGGGGTTGTCGCCGGTCAGGAGCACCACGTCGAGCCCGGACCGCCGGAGCCGGCCGACGACCTCGCGGGCCTCGGGCTTGAGGGCGTCGGCCAGGGCGATCGAGCCGGCGGGGCGGCCGTCGACGCCGACGCGGAGGACGGTCCGGGCCTCGGCCTCCCACCCGGCCTCGGCCGGGCCGGGCTCGCCGGCCGCGACGCCGAGCTCGGCCAGGTGTCTGGGCGTGCCGACCACGACCCGCCGGCCGCCGACGGTCGCCGAGACCCCGCCACCCCGCGCGGCGCGGAAGTCGGCGACGGGCGTGGGGTCGCGATGGGCCGCGAACGCCCGCGCGATCGGGTGCTCGCTGCCCGATTCGGCCCCGGCCGCGAGCCGGAGCAGTTCGGCCTCGTCCAGCCCGCCCGCCGCGGCGACGCCGACGACGGTCGGACGCCCCTCGGTCAGGGTGCCCGTCTTGTCGAACACGATCGTCGCCAGGCGGTCGATTCGCTCGAAGGCCGAGGCGTCGCGGACGAGCAGCCCGGCCCTCGCCCCGCGCCCGGTGGCGACGGCGACGGCCATGGGCGTCGCCAGGCCGAGGGCGCACGGGCAGGCGATGATCAGGACGGCCGCCACGTCGATCACGCCCCGGCCCCAGTCGCCGGCGATCAGGCCCCGGCCGGCGAGGGTCGCCGCCGCGATCAGGAGGACAGCCGGGACGAACCGGGCCGAGATCGCGTCGGCCAGGCGCTGGACGCCCGCCTTGGACGCCTGGGCCTGGCGGACCAGCCGGACGATCCCCTCCAGCGCCCCCTCGCGGCCGAGCCGGTCGGCCTCCAGGACGATCGTGCCGTCGACCAGCCGGGTCGCGCCCGCAACGCGATCGCCGGGCCGCTTGACCGCCGGGGCCGACTCGCCGGTGAGCATGCTCTCGTCGACGTCGGCCTCCCCCTCGACGACCCGGCCGTCGACCGGGACCGCCTCGCCGGGCCGGACCCGGACGCGGTCCCCCTTGAGGACCTCGCCCAGCGGCACGTCGACCTCCCGGCCGTCGCGGACGACCCGGGCGACCTTGGGCGCCAGGTCCAGGAGCCGCTCGATCGCGGCCGAGGCCGAGCCCTTGGACCGGGCTTCGAGGTACTTCCCCAGCGTGATGAGCGTGAGGATGATCCCGGCGTCCATGAACGAGTGGGCCTCGTGGGCGTGGCCGTCGAGGAGCCGGGCCAGGCTGTAGCCGAACGCCGAGGACGTCCCGATCGCGATCAGGGTGTCCATGTTCGCCGACCGCTGCCTCAGTCGCCCCCATGCCCCGACGAGGTACGGCCCGCCGAGGTAGACCTGGAGCACGGAGGCCAGGCCGAACATCGCCCAGCCGATCGCGGCCGAGGCGTGGCCGAGCCCGGGGAGGAGCAGGGGGGCATAGCCGAGGAGGATCAGGGGCACCGTCAGGACGACACCCACGACGAGGCGACGACGCCAGGAGGCGACCCCCTCGGCCCGCTCGCGGCGGAGCGACTCGGCCCCCTCGCCCGGGAGCAGCTCGGCCCGATGGGCCCGGTAGCCGGCCGAGGCGACGGCCCGCGTCAGGTCGGCCTCATCCACCCGCCCCGGGTCGACCACCACCCCGGCCCGCTCGGTCGCGAGGTTCACCCGCGCGTCGACGACCCCCGGGACCGACCGCAAGGCCCCCTCGACCCGCCCGACGCAGCTCGCGCAGTGCATCCCGCCGATCGCGAGGTTCCACTCCTCGGCCCGGGTGGACGCGCCGTCGGGGACCTCGATCGCCGGCGGCGGGGATGAGGGCATGGGGCCGATCGTCACGAGCGAGGGGGTGGGCGTCGGCACGAGCGCGGCCCCGGGGACCGCGTAGCCGGCCGCCTCGATCGCGTCGCGGAGCCGGTCGCGATCGGTCCCGCCCGGCTCGACCTCGACCTCGGCCAGGCCCGGGTCGAGCGTGACCGCGGCCTTACGGACGCCGGGGACCGACTCCAGGGCGCGGCGGACCGTGCCGACGCAGTGGTCGCAGGTCATCCCGGCGACGGGGATCCGGAGGGTCTCGGTCGCGGCTTCGGTCGGCATGGCGGGCCTCGTCGGTCGGTCGGTCGTGGGGGACCTTCCAGCATTATCCGGGGGCGAGGCAAGTCGGGGCGTTACCAGCCCCCCGCGACCGAGTCGCTCCCGGACCGGGCCACGGGCGGCGGGGAGGGCAGGCCCTCGAGGGCCGCGGCGACCGCCGCCGCCAGCGCGGGGGGGGTCGCGCCGGGGTCGGGGAGGTTGACGATCCGGGAGGCGGCCTGGGCCAGCATCAGGTTGATCGTGGCCAGCTTCTGGCCGGGCAGGGCGTCGCCGCCGGCGCGGAAGTCGGTCCTCACGGCGACGATCGGGATGCCCAGGGCATAGGCCAGGCCGCATTCGAAGCAGGTGCCGCTGTCGGGATCGGCGCCGTCGAGCACGGCGACGACGGCCTCGGCCGAGCGGACGCCGTCGACGTCGATCCGGAAGATCGCGTCGGCGTCGAGCGTGGCGATCGCCTGGACCTCGTCCTGCGGGAGGAAGACGTCGTGGCCGGCCGCGGTCAGCGCAGCGGCGAGGTCCCGATTCCACGCGCGTTCGGCCTGGGTGAAGAGGGGTCCGGCGAGGTAGAGGCGCATTGGGAGGGGCTCCGGTGCGGGTGCGGGCGCGGTCGGCCGCTCGGCGGCGCACGGGTCCGCGCCCGCCCAGTCTGCCGGGCCGGGGCACGTCCCGCCACGACCCGCCGGGGTGCCGGTCGTCGGCGTGGCGCCGATCGGGCCGGTTTTCCGCAAGAGGAGGGCCGGGCGGGCCGATGTTCCTGGATAGCGTCTGTCGGGTCGGGGCGGCACCGCGCCGCCCGTCGGGGCGCGCCGAGCCCGCCCCCGGACTCGCCTGGCGGAAGGATTCAGCCGTCCCGACCCGGTCCGCGTGCGGCGCCTCGCCGCCCCGGGCCGGCGGGACGCCCTAGGGAGAAGGAGTTCCCGATGCGTCGACTCGCTCACCTCAGCCTCGCCGTCCTGGGCGCGGCGCTGGCCGTCCCGACGTCGGCCCGCGCGCAGGCCGATGCCCCCGTCTCGCGATCCGAGGCCACCAGCCCCCGCAAGCACCTCCACCTCGGCCACCCCAAGGCCGAGCCGAACCACGAGTGCGCCCGGTGCGCCGCCGCCCGGGTGGCCAAGGCCAAGGCCGGCGCGATCCCCGCGGCGCCGATGGTCATGCCCGACGGCACGCGGATCGTCGGCTGCGCCCACTCGACCAACGGCGTCTGTGCAACCTGCGTCAAGCTCCTGGCCATGCCCGGCGTGATGACGGCGGGTGCCCCCGGGACCCCGGCCCCCGGGACGGCGGTCGCGACGGCCGCCCCCGGCCGCGCCGTCGCCTCGGACGCCGCCCCGGGCCGCGCGATGGTCGCCGACGCCGCCGAGCCCGAGCCGATCGGCGTCATGCGGACGACCTTCAGCCCGGCCGGCACCCCCGCCGCCCCCGGGATGCCCGCCCGGCCCGCCGCGCCGATGGCCCAGCCGGCCCGCTCGCCGTTCCTCTCCGACGCCCCGGCCCCCCGGCCCCACATCCTCGCCCACCTCTTCGGCGTCGCCGCGATCGACCGCGACGCCCGCGAGGTCCTGGGGACGCGCGACCGCCGCAAGAAGGAGGCCCACGCCGCGACCGCCTACGGCGACCCGACCTCCAAGGTCGATGAGCTGCCCGCCTCGATGGTCTACGGCAGGCGCGACCGCTGACCGGAAGGCCGGCGAGGGCCCCCTCCGCCGGACTCCCCGATGACCCCGACGCGGCACCGGCCGGCCGTCCCCCCGAGGGGATGGGCCGGTCGAGCCTCGCGCCGGGGTCGTTTTGTTGGGATTTCCCCTCCAGCCGCGGAAGATGGGAGGTCGATGACCAAAGGCGAAGGCTAGGCGGAAACGGGGATCACCGCGGCCGGGGAGAGCATTCCCCGTGGCGGTGCCGCTCCGCTCGGCCCACAGATGGCGTATCGCCGGCGCAGGATGGCTCGGATACGACCTCCGTTCGCTCGATCACGGATTCCAGGAGGGGCCCCAGCGCACGACGAAAAGGGATTGCTCATGCGTTACGGAACATGGCGAGTGGTGTCGCTCGCGATCGCCCTGGCGACGGCCCTGACGGCGGGCCGCCCGGCCCGGGCTAACGACCTCTTCCACCACGCGTTCCCCAAGGAAGTCGAGGCGATCGACGTCAACACGGGCGGCCCGTATCTGGCGCCGCCGGTCCCCTACGGCCACTATGCGAAGGGCGGCGCCGGCCTCGGCCTCGGCCACGTCGCGGGCCTGGTCCACGGCCTCGGCGGTCTCGGCCACGGCAAGGGCTGCGGCCTCTTCGGCTGCGGTCACGGCAAGGGACTCGGCCACGGCAACTGCGACAACTGCGGCGGCAAGGGCTGCAGCAAGTGCGGATTCGGCCACGGCGGCGGCGGCCTCGGCGGCGGCGGCGGCCTCGGCCACGGCGGCGGGCTCGGGCATGGGGACGGCTGCGGCGACCCCGGCTGCGGCGGCGGGCTCGGCCATGCCAGGCGGTTCAAGGGGTGCGGGCTCTGCGGCAACAAGGGCTGCGGCGTCTGCACGAGCGGCGTCCTCTCCTCGTCGCAGTCGGCCCCGTCCGTCCTGCCCGCCCCGCAGGCCGCGGCCCAGGCCGTCGTCGGCTCGGGGTGCGGGATGAAGGGGTGCGGCCTCGGGCTCGGGCATAAGCATGGCCACGGCGGCACGATCGTCGGCGACCCGTGCGGCCACTGCGGCGGCCGAGGCTGCGGCAAGTGTGGGCTCGGCGGCGGCGGGGCCTGCGACAACTGCGGCGGCCGAGGCTGCGGCAAGTGCGGGCTCGGTAACGGTGGGGCCTGCGACAACTGCGGCGGCAAGGGCTCCGGCAAGTGCGGCCACGGGCTCGTCAAGGGCTGCGGCCATTGCGGGGGCAAGGGCTGCTTGCACTGCCTCGGTCTGCTCAGCCACGCCAAGGGCTCGGTCTACGGCCTGCTCCACCCGCACGCGGGCAAGGTCAAGTACTTCGTCGGGGCCGGCGGCCCGGTCCCGATCACGCCCGGCTATGTCCCCTACGTGGTCACCACCCGGTCGCCGCGCGATTTCCTGTCCTTCCCGCCGTTCACCCCCTGATCGGGGCGACCGTCGCGGACCGATCGACTTCCCCGACCGGGGCCCGGCCCGCGCCGGGCCCCGGCGTCCGTCCCCAAGGAGGAGAGGTGACGATGAACCGCAAGGCCCCGCGGACCCGGCCGGCCCTGTCTACCCTGGCGGCGCTGGCGATCGGCCTCGGGCTGGCCGCCCCGGCCCCGGCCCGGGCCCAGTCCCCGCGCATCCCCGACGTCAACCAGCGGAGCGGCCTGCTCGGCCGGTTCGCCCCCACGATGCGCACCAACCTGCCGCAGGACGGCGACCGGGACAACTTTTACGGGACCCGGTACGGCGACTTCTACGTCCCGCCGGGGACGAACTCACCGTTCAACGGCGGGATGTACGGCCAGCGGCTCGACCCGGGCTGCACGTCCTGCTCCTCCCCCTACTTCTACGGGACGCCGGGCGGGACCGGCCGGGCCTGCCCCGGCTGCCGGCCGCATTACAAGACCCAGCTCGGCCGGACCGCCCAGAACCTGGTCCACCCGTTCCGCCCCGTCGGGCACTACTACCAGAACGGCTGCTACGTGCCGATCTACGACCTCGACCCGATCGTCCCCGGCCCCGGCTACGACCTCTGGCCGTTCTTCCACAACGGCCATCGCGGCGGCTGATCCCCCAGGGCCAGTCTCCCGGGCAATCCCGACACGGTCCGAGGCCCCCGGTGCAAGCCGGGGGCCTCGTGCGTCCCCCCCCCGCCGCATTCTCGCATCCAGATCCCGGCGCACGACTTGCAAGGACTGCGGCGCGGTGGACCCGATAACGAGTGTCGGCCGGCGGGTTTCGGGACCCGTCATCCGGCCGGGAGGAGGCGGTCATGCAGCTCACCGATCGCGTCGCGCTGGTCACGGGTGCCGGGTCGGGGATCGGGCAGGCGTCGGCCCTGCTCCTCGCCCGCGAGGGGGCGGCGATCGCGGCGCTGGACCGCGACGAGGCCGACCTGGCGGAGGCCGTCGCCCGGATCGAGGCCGAGGGGGGCCGGGCGATCGCGCTCGGCGCGGACGTCTCCCGGGCCGAGGAGGTCGAGCGCTCCGTCGGCCGGGTCGACCAGGAGTTCGGCCGGCTCGACATCGTCGTGGCCAACGCGGGGGTCAACGGCGTCTGGGCGCCGATCGAGGACCTCGACCCCGGCGAATGGTCGCAGACCCTGGCGATCAACCTGACCGGCACCTTCTTCACGCTCAAGTACGCCGTGCCGATGCTCAAGCGCGGCGGCGGGTCGGCCATCATCATGGCGTCGGTGAACGGGACGCGGATCTTCAGCAACGCCGGGGCGACCGCGTATTCGTGCTCGAAGGCGGGGCAGGTCGCCCTCGCCAAGATGGCGGCGCTGGAGCTCTCGCCCCACCGGGTCCGGGTCAACGTGATCTGCCCGGGGGCGATCGAGTCGAAGATCCACGAGGGGACCCAGCGGCGGCGGATCGAGGAGATCGCCATCCCGGCCGAGTACCCCGAGGGGGAGATGCCGCTGACCGGGGGAAAGATGGGGCACCCCGACCAGGTGGCACGGCTTGTGCTATTTCTCGCCTCCGATGCCTCCGACCCGATCACGGGCACCGAGATCTGGATCGACGGCGCCGAGTCGCTCCTCCGGGGCTGACCCGCGCCTTCTCTCCGTTCATGAACATCCGGCCCTCCGCCCGGCCGGCGACCAGGAGCCTCTCCATGTCGATGACTTCGTCCTACCCGGGGTCGACGCCGACCGTCCGCCGCGTCGCGTTGCAGGCCATCCGCGACTCCGACCGCGACCAGGCGACGACGAGCCGGATCAACGTCGGCCAGGTCGAGCGCTGGGCCTCGGGGGTCGGCGGCGGCCTGCTGATCGTGCACGGGCTCCGCAAGGGGACCTTCGGCGGCCTGGCCCTCTCGCTCCTCGGCGCCGCGCTCGCCTACCGCGGCGCCACGGGGCACTGCCAGGCGTACCAGGCCCTCGACATCGACACCTCGGGCAAGCACCGGGCCGACGACTCCGAGGCGGTCTTCAAGGGGGTGCTCGTCAAGCACTCGACCGTCATCAACCGGACGCCCGCGGAGATCTACGAGTTCCTCAAGGTCCCGGGCAACCACCAGCGGACCGGCGACTACGTCGAGTCGGTCACGCTCACGCCCGAGGGGAACTGGCACTGGGTGATGAAGGGCCCGTTCGGGGCGACGATCCAATTCGACTCCCACCTGATCAACGACAAGCCGGGCGAGCTGATCGCGTGGAAGACGCTGCCGGGGGCCGACCTCCCGAACGCCGGGTCGATCCGGCTGGCGCCGGCCTGGGACGGCCGGGGGACCGAGGTGACCCAGGAGATGAACTACGAGCCGCCGGCGGGGATCGTGGGCGCGACGATCGCGAAGCTCTTCCCGCAGGACCCCGAGAAGATCGTCCGCGAGAACCTCCGCCACCTCAAGCAGATCCTCGAGGCGGGCGAGATCCCGACCATCCACGGCCAGCCCGTCGGTCACGGCCAGGGCCGCGCCTGAACCTCACCCCCCGGTCCCTCACGGCCCGGGCCGCCCCGCGCGAGGCGACCCGGGCCGGCTCGTCCGACCTCCCGACAGGAATCCTCCACCCATGAGAGCCCTCTGCTGGGAGGGGCCGTACGACGTCCGCGTCGAGACGGTCCCCGACCCGAAGATCCTCAACCCGCGCGACGCCATCGTCCGGATCACCACGACCGCCATCTGCGGCTCCGACCTGCACCTGTACGACGGGTACATCCCCACGATGGAGAAGGGGGACATCCTCGGCCACGAGTTCATGGGCGAGGTCGTCGAGGTCGGCCCGTCGGTGAAGAACCTCAGGGCCGGCGACCGCGTCGTCGTCCCGTTCACGATCTCCTGCGGCCACTGCTTCTTCTGCGAGCGCGAGGAGTGGTCGCTCTGCGACAACTCGAACCCCAACGCGAGCGTCGCCGAGAAGGTGTACGGCTACTCGGGCTCGGCCCTCTTCGGCTACTCGCACATGTTCGGCGGGTACGCCGGCGGCCAGGCCGAGTACGCCCGGGTCCCGTTCGCCGACGTCGGGCCGATGAAGGTCCCCGACGGGATCGAGGACGAGAAGGTCCTCTTCCTGACCGACATCTTCCCGACCGCGTACATGGCGGCCGAGAACTGCAACATCCGCAAGGGGGACGTCGTGGCGATCTGGGGCGCCGGCCCGGTCGGCCAGCTCGCCGTCCGCAGCGCCTACATGCTGGGCGCGGGCCGGGTGATCGTGATCGACCCCGTCCGGGGCCGGCTCGACTTCGCCCGCGAGCACGGCAAGGCCGAGACGATCGACCCGAACGAGACCGACGTCCTCGACGAGCTCGACGCCCGGACCGGCGGCCGGGGCCCCGACTCGTGCATCGACGCCGTCGGCCTCGAGTCGCACAGCCACTCGCTCGGGGACGCCTACGACCGGGTCAAGGCGGCCCTCTTCCTCGCGACCGACCGGCCCAACGTCCTCCGCCAGGCGATCATGGCCTGCCGGAAGGGGGGGACCGTCTCGATCCCCGGCGTCTACGGCGGGATGCTCGACAAGTTCCCGATGGGGGCGGCCTTCGCCAAGGGGCTGACCTTCAAGATGGGCCAGACCCACGTCCACCGCTATCTCAAGCCGCTGCTGGCGCGGATCGAGAAGGGGGAGATCGACCCCTCGTTCATCATCTCCCATCGCGTCAAGCTCGACGACGCGCCCGGAGCCTACAAGACCTTCCGCAACGACCAGGACGGCTGCCTCAAGGTCGTCGTCAAGCCCTGAGCGATCGCCCGGCATCAAAGGCGGGGGACGGCAGAGAGGGCCTCCCGTCCCCCGCCCGGGCCGAGGATGAGGGATCGGGTGGGACGCGCGACGCGGCACCGGCGCAGGCCGTCGCAAAGCCGCGTTCCCCCCGGCCGGGGTGCTGGGTATAACCGGCGGCTGCCGACCGGACGCGACGACCGCGGCCGCCCACGGAGGAGGACCGCCCGATGCCCCCGACCTCGCGCCCGCACGCCCCCCACCTGCGCGAGGCCCCGGCCGTGGCCGAGCTGTTCGCCGGCTTCTTCCGCCGCGACCTGATCGCCCTCTACCCCCAGGTCCGGCTCGCGCCGGAGCCCGGCTCGTCGGCCGAGCCGGACCCCGCCCTCGGGCCCGGCTTCGACGTCGTCGAGCGCGACGGCGAGCCCGCCGCGGTCGACCTTTTCGGGGTCCGCTATCGCCTGGACCCCGCCCTCGGTCCCGCGCTCGGGCCCCGCGACCTCCGGATGGTCCGGGCCATCGGGGCCGTCCTGAGCCTGCGCTATCATCACCTGTTCCGGATGGCCCACTCGTCGCGGCTGGAGCTGTACCGGGGCGGCTCGGAAGACCACTACGTCGCGGCCTTCGTCGAGCCCGAGTCCTACCTGCCGGCGGCGACCCGGACGAGCCGGATCGCCTCGACGATCCTCACCCTCCGGACCGCCGCCCTGTCGACCTACGAGAACCGGCGGGTCTCGACCGGGGCCCTCCTGCTCGGCCCGGGGGACGCGACCGCCCGGCCGGCCGCGGCCGACGCCCTGACCTACGGGGTCGAGCTGACGGCGCTGAAGAGCGTCCACAAGCTCTGCGACGGCGAGCGGACGCTCTTCCTGGTCGACGGCGAGGGGCGGCTCGCCGCGATCATCGACGTCGCCCGATGGGCCGCCGAGTCGCCCGACGGCCCCGGCCCGGAGGTCCCGTGCGCCCGGGCCTACGCCGCGCACGCGCGGGCGACCCGGACGTCGGGCCATGTCTGCGTCGTGCTCAGCGCGAACCAGGAGATCAAGCTCTTCGCCGAGGGGGCGCAGGCCTTCTCGTTCGCGCACGGCCGGTGGCGGATCCTCGACCCCCCGGCGAAGTTCGCCGCCTGGCGCGAGGCCGTCGGCCGGCCGGCGCTGGCCCAGGCGACCTTCCAGGCGGCGCTGGACCTGGCCGAGTCGCGGCAGGGGGGCCTCTTCGTCGTCGTCGACCGGCCGCTCGAGGCCGTCGGCCGGCTGGTCGCCCCGCACGACCTCGTCGCCGGCGACGCGGGCGGCCCGCCCCCCGAGCTGACCCCCGGCGACCCGCTGGCCAAGCGCGCCCTGCACTACCTCGCCCGCGACCGGTCGGTGACCGAGCTCGACCCGACCGTGCTGGAGGCCCTCGCCGGGATCGACGGGGCGCTCGTCTCCGACCGGGACGGCCGGCTGCTCGCCTTCGGGGCGATCCTCCGCCACGACGCCGCCGCGCTGCCCGGCCTGGCCCCGGCTGAGGGGGCCCGGACCACCGCCGCCCTCGTCGCCAGCCGGTTCGGCCCCGTCCTCAAGGTGAGCGAGGACGGCGTCGTCTCCTGCTTCCTCCGCGGGGCCCGCGCCTGGGATCTCTGAATCCCGATGGACTGAGGAGGCGATGCGATCGGAACGGCGGAATCCGTCGGTTGGGCCCGTCACTTGCAGCCTAGGCCTCCCGAGGGTCGATCACGGGCCGGCCGGCGAGGGTGTCTAGCCCCCGTGCGGTCGTCCCTGGGGCTTTCCAAGGAGATCACCGATGGATCGTCGCGCGATGCTGGGGATGCTGGGAGCGGGCGCGGTCGGGGTCGCGGTCACGGGGCGCGAGGCCGCCGCGGCCGACGAGAAGCACATGCACGACCGGGCCCACGACGACTGCCTGAAGGCCTGCGCCGACGGGGCCAGGGCCTGCGACGAGACGTTCCACCACTGCGTCATGGAGGTGGCCGCCGGCAAGAAGGAGCACGCCCGGTCGGTCCAGCTCCTCTCGGACTGCGCCGGCTTCTGCGCCCTCTCGGCGTGCATGATCGCCAAGCACAGCCCCCTGATGGCCTACTCGTGCATGGCCTGCGCCGAGGCGTGCAAGTCGACGGTCGCCGAGATCGCCAAGTTCGACTCCGAGGAGATGAAGGTCGCGGCCCAGGCGCTGCGCACCTGCGAGAAGTCGTGCCTGGCCATGGTCGACTCGATGAAGTCGCACCACGGCGCCCACGACGCCGCCGAGAAGCGGCCGATCCGCTGAGGCCGTCGGCCGACCCGGGCGAGGGGGCGATCCCGCTCGCCCGGGTCGGGCCCGGTCACTTCGACCCGGGGGCCGGGGGGATGATGCTCGGCAGCTCCAGCCGGCCGCCGCCCGGCCCCTTGAGCATCTGGTACTTGGCCTGCGTCGTCTGCGAGAGGCCGTGGATCTTGATGAACCCCTGCGCGGCCGAGGAGTCGTACTGGTCCCCCTCCTCGTAGGTGGCCAGCTCGTGCCGGTAGAGGCTGTGCTCCGACTTCCGGCCGACGATCATCGCGTGGCCCTTATACAGCTTCACGCGGGCCACCCCCGAGACATACTGCTGGTTCGAGACGACGAATGCCATCAGGTCTTGATGCAGGGCGCTGAACCAGAGGCCGTTGTAGATCAGGTCGGCGTATTCCTGGCTGACGAGGGTCTTGAACCGCAGGGCGGACTTGGAGAGGGTGAGGAACTCGACCTCGCGGTGGGCCTCGTGGAGGACGATCGCGGCGGGGGCCTCGTAGATCTCGCGCGACTTGATCCCGACGAGCCGGTTCTCGACGTGGTCGATCCGGCCGACGCCGTGCCGGCCGGCGATCCGGTTCAGCTCCTCGACCAGGGCCGTGCCGTCCAGGTCGCGGCCGTCGAGGGCGACGGGCCGGCCGCGTTCGAAGGCGATCTCGACCTCCTGGGGCTCGTCCGGGGCGGTGCGCGGGTCGGCCGTCCACTGGAAGGTCTCGGGCGGCGGCTCGACCCACGGGTCTTCGAGGATGCCGGCCTCGATCGACCGGCCCCAGAGGTTCTGGTCGGTGCTGAAGATCGACTTCTTGGTCGCCTCGACCTCGATCCCGTGCTCGGCCGCGTAGGCGAGCTCCTGCGTCCTCGTCCACTTCCACTCGCGGACCGGGGCGATGATCCGGAGGTCCGGGGCGAGGGTCTGGAAGGTGACGTCGAACCGGACCTGGTCGTTCCCCTTGCCCGTGCAGCCGTGCGCCACGGCGACGGCCCCGTGCTCGCGCGCCGCCCGGACCATCAGCTGCGCGATCAGGGGGCGCCCGAGGGCCGTGGCGAGCGGGTACTTGCCCTCGTAGAGGGCCCCGGCCATGAGCGAGGGGAAGGCGAAGTAGTCGACGAAGAGGTTGCGGACGTCCTCGGCGATCGCCTCGACGGCCCCGGTCTTGAGGGCCTTCTCGCGGATCGCGTGGATGTCCTGCCCCTGGCCGAGGTCGCAGGTGTAGGCGATCACGTCGAGCCCGTAGGTCTCGTCGATCCACTTGACGGCGACCGACGTGTCGAGCCCGCCGCTGTATGCCAGGACCACCTTGTCGCGTGCCACGTCTGTTCCTGCCGGTCGGGCGATGGAGGGGAAGGGAGGGGATGGAGGTGAGACGGGGATGCGTCCGCCCTCGACGTCCGAGGGCTCAGCCGTCGGCCGCGACGAGGAAGGCCCCGCGGAGGCACTGGAGCGCGTCGTGGGCCCGGTCGTAGTCGGTGACGACGTTGATCCGGACCTCGCTCGTGTTGATCAGGGTGATATTAATATTTTGATCGGCGAGCGCCCCGAACATCCGGGTGGCGACCCCGGTGTGGGTCCGCATCCCGACGCCGAGGACCGAGAGCTTGGCGACCGCGGGCTCGACCGACACGTTGCCCGCCCCGACGACCCGCGCGGCGGCCTCGCGGGCGCGGGGGATCTGCTCGCGGGGGACGGTGAACGAGAGGTGGGTCCGCGCGGCGGCGCTGACGTTCTGGACGATCATGTCGACGAAGACGTCGGCCTCGGCGATCGACCGGAAGACCTCGGCGGCGTAGCCCGGCTGGTCGGGCACGTCGATCAGGGTGATGGTCGCCTGGGTGTCGTCGAGCTCGACGCCGGAGACGACCAGGTCCTCCATCCCGGCCGCCGCGTGGCCGCCGTTGGAGGCCGAGGTCATGGTGGGAGACGACTTGCGCAGCGCCTGGGTCGCTGGCCAGTACGGGGCGGTGTTCTCGGGAGGCTCGCCGCGGGTCGGCTCGTGGAGGTCGAACGACCGGTGGACGACCCGGAGGGCCTCGACCGCGACGGCGCGCTGGACCAGGACGCTGATCTTGATCTCGCTGGTGGTGATCATCTCGATGTTGATCCCGGCCTCGGCCAGGGCGCCGAACATCGCGGTGGCGACCCCGGTGTGGGTCCGCATCCCGAGGCCGACGACCGAGACCTTGGAGACCTCGGCGTCGTGGGTCACGCCGGCGGCCCCGACCGCCTCGGCGGCGGCCTCGGCGACGGCCAGGGTGTCGTCCAGGTCGTCGACGGCGACGGTGAAGCTGACCTCGGTCGCGCCGTCGGTCGCGACGTTCTGGACGATCATGTCGACCACGACGTTGGCCCGCGCGATCAGGCCGAAGACGGTCCGGACGACGCCCGGCCGGTCGGGCACGCCGACCAGGGTGATCCGCGCCTCGTCCTTCGCCAGCGCCGCGCCCGTCACCCGGGCCCCGAGGCGGCGGGCGTCCCCCTCGGCGACGATCCACGACCCGGCGTCGGACTTGCCCGCGTGGCGGACGTGGATCGGCACCCCGTACTTCTTGGCGAACTCGATCGACCGCGAGTGCATCACCCCCGCGCCCAGGCTGGCCAGCTCGAGCATCTCGTCGAAGCTGATCCGGTCGATCTTGCGGGCCTCGGGGACGGCCCTGGGGTCGGTCGTGTAGATCCCATCCACGTCGGTGTAGATCTCGCAGGCGTCGGCCCCGAGCACCGCCGCCAGCGCGACGGCCGTGGTGTCCGAGCCGCCCCGGCCGAGCGTCGTGATGTTGTACAGCTCGTCGACCCCCTGGAACCCGGCGACGATCACGACCTTGCCGTCGTCCAGCGCCTGGACCAGCCGCTCGGTCGAGATGTTGCGGATCCGGGCCTTGGTGTGGAAGCTGTCGGTGACGATGCCGATCTGGGCCCCCGTGAAGCTGATGGCGGGGACGCCCTCGGCCTGGATCGCCATCGCCATCAGGGCGACGCTGACCTGCTCGCCGGTCGAGAGGAGCATGTCGAGCTCGCGGGCCGGGGGCCGGTCGTGGACCTCCTTGGCCATCGCGATCAGCTCGTCGGTCGTGTGCCCCCGGGCCGAGACGACCACCAGGACCCGGTTGCCCCGGTTGTGGGCCCCGATCGCCCGGCGGGCCGCGGCCCGGATCTTGGCCGCGTCGGCCACGCTCGTCCCGCCGAATTTCTGCACCACCAGGGCCACCGGTCGTATCCCCCCGTCGCCACGCAACCCGCGGGCCCGGGCCCGAATCGGGCCGGGTCGAGGGTATCACCATACCACCGCGATCCCCCCGGCGTCAGGCGGTCCCGGCGACAATCGACGCAAGGCGGGGGAGCTGGGCTGATCGGATGCCTCGGGCCGGGTCGAAGCCCGGCGGGGCTAGGGCTTGAGGAAGGCTTCCATCAGCCGGAATCCGCGATCGAGGAAGGGGCCGCCCGAGGCCGAGGCGGCGGGCTCGTCGTAGGTGAGGCCCGAGGCGGGCAGGCCGGCGCCGGCCATCGCCCAGGGGACCCAGGCCCGGTCGTGGGCCCGCGTCCGCAGGAGCGTGGCGTGGTCGGGGGAGACGAGGATCCGGCCCTCGCCGTGGCGGGCCAATGCCTCGCGGAGCGGGCCGACGATCTCGCGGTCGATCCGCTCCAGCGCCTCGACCTTGGCGTCGGCCCTCCCCTCGTGGCTCGCCTCGTCGCTCGCCTCGACGTGGACGCAGACCAGGTCGTGCGTCCCCAGCGCCTCGGCCCCGGCGCGGCCCTTGGCCGCATAGTCGGTGTCGAGGTAGCCGGTCGCCCCGTCGACGTCGATCCGGTCCCAGCCGGCGAGCTGGCCGACCCCCCGGACCAGGTCGACGGCCGAGATGATCGCCGCCCGGAGCCCGTGCAGGTCGCGGAAGGGAGGCAGGCTCGGGGCCTTCCCCTGGCCCCAGAGCCAGATGGCGTTGGCGGGCCGCTTGCCGGCCGACTCGCGCGCGCGGTTGATCGGGTGGTACCCGACGAGCATCGACCCCAGCCCCATCAGCTCGCGGAGCAGGCCCGACCCCGTCCCGCGCGGGAGGTGGTCGGCGGCGACCTCGCCCGGGTGGTCGTGCGGCGGGGTGGTCACGGTGTCGTCGCCGAACGGGGCTTCGCCCGGCCTGCCCCGGTAGACCATCAGGTTCCGGTAGCTGACGCCCGGGAAGAAGGCGACGTGCGGCCGCCTCGGCTCGCCGATCTCGCGGTCGAGGTCCCGGATCAGGGCGGCCCCTTCCTCGCTGCCGATGTGGCCGGCGGTGAAGTCGACCAGCCGCCCGTCCTCGATCGTCAGGAGGTTGCAGCGGATCGCCCAGTCGTCGGGGCCGAGCGCCACGCCCATCGCGGCGGCCTCCAGCGGAGCCCGGCCGGTGTAGTACGCCTCGGGGTCGTACCCGAAGAGGCTGAGGGTCGCCACGTCGCTCGCCGGGAGGAACCGGTCGGGGACGTTCCGCGACCGGCCGAGCACCCCCTCGCGGGCGATCGCGTCCATGTGGGGCGTCCGCGCCGCCTGGAGCGGGGTCTTGCCGCCGAGCGACTCCTGCGGCTCGTCGGCCGCCCCGTCGGGGATCACGATCGCGTATTTCATCGGCGAGGCCGCGCGGTTTGGGTTCGTTCCGTCGGTCGAGGACACGGCCATCCTAGCGGGCGGCCGGGGGCTTGTCGAACGGGAGGCACGGCCCGACCCCGCCGCCCTTGCGCCCCGACGATTGGGTTCGTTCCGCGCGTGGCCCGCGAACCTCGCAGGCCGGGCGGGATCATTGGGTTCGTTCGGGTGTCGCCGCGCTCCGCCATGACGGGTCGTCCGGCCCCTGGGAACCCCTCGGACACGTCCGGCCGGCCGGGAAGCTGCCCCGATCCGCCCGTTGCCGCTCCGATCGCGACAGGTGGGTTCGTTCGGCGCCCCGGCCCGGCTCTGCACATCCACTCGGCCTGAACCCGTCGGGAGGACTTGGATTTAGTGTACAAAACTTCACATAACGAACCGCTGGAAGTTTCCACGATGGATTGCGCCGCGTCCCCGATCGCCCGACTCACTCAGGCTCGGGCGGGTCGGGCTCGACGGGGAGCCAGGGGTATTGGGCGGCGTGCCGGTATTTTCCTAGCATCTCTAATCGCCACGATTCACGGGGCGAGAGTCGATCAGGCGTCCCCCAGCCCAAGCCGATGGCGTAAAAGGTCTCTTCTTTGATGCTGGCCTGATGGCGAGCGGCCAGCTCCGTGAACTTCGCGCTCCGCCGCGCCAGCTCGTAAACGCCCCCAAGGATCACGGCGCAGATCGCAACCCAGACCATCATCCTCCGCACCGTGAGAGGGACGCGGGGGAGGGGCACGGCGAGGGGCTCACCGGACTCGTCAGGCCGGGCCAGGCGACGTGCGGTGCGCAGCAATCTCTTGACAAGCCACACCGCGGTGAGTGCGACGATCGAGAGTGTGGACGCCGCCAACGCTACGTCCAATCTCGAGAACCAGAACGTCAGCGACGCCTGCGTGACGGGATGGATCATGGATGTGGGTAGCACGAATACAGGTTCGGGCAGGAAGGCTATAGCGACGGTCGCAATTGCAACCACGACCATCAGTCGCCGCATCGTGAACCGCACGCGGGCCAGTCGCATCGCTCGGGCCTCCTGATCGGGATCGCCCGATCATAGACGGCCGGCTCGATCCCGCCGACCCAGATCCCGCGCCGATTTCCGACCCGGCAACCCGCTGCCCGCTCGCCCGGAGCCGGGTGGTTGGGTTCGTTCGGCGCTGCGGCGCCTGGGGTCATCGAGCGGGGCGTCCATCGTGCCGCCCATCCGTCGATCGAGTTGCCAGGGAGCCGCGAGGCGGAGGAGGTCGAGGAGATCATCGGGGCGAGGCCCGCGCCGGTTCCGCGAATCGTCGGCCGGGGGGCGGCGGGCGACCGGGCGTTGATCGGCGGGCGGGCCCGGTATAGGCTGGGGGCATCGTGCGGAGTCGGGCTCCCGGCCGGGCCGGGGATGGGCAGGGGAGGGGGACGACTCGTGGCCTCGTTGTTCGTGATCGAGGGGGCCGACCGGGGCAAGCGGTTCGAGCTGAAGGCCCGGGCCGTCGGGCTCGGGCGCGACACCTCCAACCCGATCCGGCTCCTCGACCACGAGGTCTCGCGGAAGCACGCCGAGGTCCGCCGCGCCGCCGACCACGGCGACGACTTCCGCCTGGTCGACCTCGGGTCGGCCAACGGGACGTATCTCAACGGCCGGGCCGTCGAGCAGGCCCCGCTCCGCCCGGGGGACCAGGTCCGGCTCGGCCAGACGGTGATGGTCTTCGACGCCGCGGCGCCCGAGGGGGGCCGCGAGCTGACCGACCGCGTCGACCTGCTCGGCCTGGCCAGCCCCGACGACCGCTCGGCCATCCTCCGGAGCATGCCCGCCGAGGAGGGCGCGCGCGTCCTCCAGGCCCCCGGCTCGGCCGGCGAGTGGCTCAAGGAGCGGCTCGCCAGCCTCGCCGTCATGTACCGGGCCTCGCAGGCGATCAGCCACGTCGCCGACGTCGATGCGCTCCTGCCGCAGGTCCTCCAGCTCGTCTTCGACTCGATCGGGGCCGACCGGGGCGCGATCCTGCTCCGCGACGCCGGCCGAGGCGGCGAGCTCGTCCCCAAGGCCGTCCGCTGGCGGGGCGAGGCCGAGCCCGAGGAGCGCCTGACGATCTCCCGGACGATCGTCGACCACGTCCTGGGCGAAGGGCAGGGGGTGATCACCTCCGACGCCCCGGCCGACCGCCGGTTCGGGCCCGCCGAGTCGATCGTCGACTACGGGATCCGCGAGGCGATGTGCGTCCCCGTCCAGGGGAGGCACAGCACCCTCGGCGTCCTCTACGTCGACGTCCTCGCCGCGATCGACGTCGGGGCCGACAGCCAGCCCCGGTCCCGGTTCACCCCCGACCACCTCAAGCTGATGGTCGCGCTCGGCCATCAGGCCGGGCTGGCGATCGAGAACACCGAGCTGTATCGGGCCAAGGTCCAGGCCGAGCGGCTCGCGGCCGTCGGCCAGACGATCGCCACCCTCTCGCACCACATCAAGAACATCCTCCAGGGGGCCCGCGGCGGGAGCTACCTCGTCGAGATGGGCCTGGAGGCCAGGGACGAGGCCGTCATCCGCAAGGGCTGGGCGATCGTCGAGAAGAACCAGGCGAAGATCTCCAACCTCGTCATGGACATGCTCTCGTTCTCGAAGGACCGCGAGCCGGCGCCGGAGCCGAACCGCCTGGACGCGACGGTGGCCGACGTCGTCGAGCTGATGCAGCCGCGCGCCGAGGAGCTGGGCGTGGCGCTCGAGTGGCGGCCGGCCCCGGGGATGCCCGAGACCCTGTTCGACGCCGACGGGATCCATCGCGCGGTGCTGAACGTCGTCACCAACGCGATCGACGCGGCCGAGTCGGTCGACTCGGGCCGCGTCGTGGTCGAGACCTCGTGGGACGAGGGCTTTGCCGTCCAGCGGGTGACGGTGGCCGACAACGGGGCCGGCATCGCCCCCGAGGACGTGGACTCGATCTTCGCCGTCTTCGCGTCGACCAAGGGCTCGCGCGGGACGGGCCTCGGCCTGCCCGTCTCGCTCAAGATCGTCCGCGAGCACGGCGGCAAGATCGACGTCACGTCCGACCCGGGCCGGGGCTCGACCTTCGTGATCGAGCTCCCCCTGAAGCGGCCCGGGTCGGCCGGGGACGAGGGGGCAGACGCCTAACCCATGCCGCCCATGCTGCCGAAGCCGCCGGGAACGATCATGCCCTTGCCACGCAGCTCGTCCTGCTGCTCACGATCGGCGTCGACCTGGTCCTGGTGGTCGAGGAGTTCCTCCGAGGCGATGAACAGGAGCCGGTCGCGGACCCGGTACGACAGCTCATGCGGGTTGAGGATGAGCCGGAGCGTCGTCCGGAGCGGGATGCCCTCCAGGCGGACGGGCAGGGGCAGCGGCAGGGGCCTGGGGGTCGGGTCCTCGTCGACGTCGTCGACCAGGACGAACGGGTCGACGTAGATCGGGATGCCGTCGGGCAGGCCCGCCCGCTCGTCCCGGGTCCCCTCGCGGATCGCCTTGAGGATCGCGTCGAGCGGGGTCCCCTTGGGGAAGTCGACCTTGAGCGGGGTCTCGAGCGCCGCCTCGATGACCTTGTTGCGGTCGGCGTCGGACGGGTGCGGCTTCGGCAGCTTCCGGCGATTGGGCGCCTGGCCCGAGGGCCCCTCGTTGTTGCGAGCACGCGAGGCGGCCCCGACCCGCGCCGTTGTCGGGTTCTGGCGGCCCGTCGCGGCGAGGGCCGATGACCCGGCCGGATTCGTCCCCCCCGGGCCGGTCGTCGACGCCGAGGGCTGGGCCGGCGGGGCCTTGGCGGCCTTCCCGGCGACGACCTCGGCCGCTCCCTCGGCGGGCCGGGCGCTCGGGTCGACCGGGGCCTGGGAGGCAGACGCGGGCGGGGCCTTGGCGGATTGCTCAACGACGATCTCGGCGTCGATCCGGGCGTACCGGGCGTCCAGATAGCCAGCCCTCGTCAACTCCCCCTTGGCGAGCATCGCCTTCGCCGTGTCCTCGATGCTCCGGGCGAGGGAGAGGTAGGCGTCGACGGCCTCGGCGCGATCCCGGCCCGCTTCGAGCCGGGCGTCGAGGAGCCGGCGGTTCCAGCGCTGGATCGTGTCGTCCGCAACCGAGACCTCTCCGTGTCTCATCAGGTTGATCCGGTCGGCGAGGATCTGCTCGGCGAGCTTGACGCGTTCGTCGCCCCGGGAGTTGTCCTGCCCTGCTTTGGGGGCGTCCTGGCGAGGGGGAGCGACTTTGCCTCCCACATGATCCGGCTTCGCCTCGCCGTCCGAGGGTCGCGCCGTCGGTGTTGTGGGCAAGGGGGCGACGGCCTTCGTGCCCGAAGCGAGCGGTAATTCTTTGACGTACCGCTCCGCCTCGACACGCTCATAAATCGCATCAAAAACTTGGTCATCCGAGAACACCTTGTTTCTATTGTGCTTCCTGGCCGAGGCCTCAAGCTCACGGGTCAACTTGAGGAATGAGTCAATCGCCTCGGCTCGGTCCCGGCCCGTCGCAAGCTTGGCGTCAAGGAGACGCCGGTTCCACTTGTAAATATGATCGCTGGGTGCAAGATTGTCGCTGTGCTTGCCCCGCCAGAGATAGCTGGCGACGACGCGTTCGGCGATCTTCAGACGGGCTTCTTCGGGACGATCGCCGGCGATGGCCTCGACGTCCAACGGGCTCGGAAGTAGGCTCTCTGCCTTATCCGGCGGCTTCCTCGGCGTCTCTGCGGCCGATTGGGGGCTGAGGGACGCGGGGGGGAGTGCCCGATGGGCCGCCAGGTATGGGCTCGAGACCAGCCCGGCGGTCAGCAGGGTCGCGGCGAGTTTCGGCAAGGTGAGCGTCATGGCCGGCGAGGCTCCTTGGGCCAGTCCGAGGGCCCGGTGTGAGGCGGTGAGTGTCGCGGCGGCGGTGAGGGCAGCGGGCGTGCCCGGGGCGAACGTCCGTGCGAGGGCCAGGGTCGACTCGCCGAGGCCGGGCGGCACGGCGGCGTCGGCGGCGATCGCCGAGAGCAGGGCGCCCGAGGAGAGGGCCAGGCCCCGGCGGGTCAGGCGGGCCCGGAGCAGGTCGCGGGCCCGGGACAGCCGGCCCCGGACCGTCCCGACGGGCCAGCCGAGCTGGCGGGCGGCCTCCTCGTGGGTCAGCCCTTCGAGGTAGCAGAGGACGACGGCGGCCCGATAGGTCGCCGGCAGGCGGCCGACCTCGTCGTGGATCGCGGGGCGGAGGTCGAAGTCGAGGGCCGCCGGCCCGGAGCCGGGCTCGGGGCCGTCCCCCCGGCGACGGTCGCGGCGGGCGGCCTCGGCCCGGGCGCGGAGGGCCACCCGTCGGGAGACCCCGTACAGCCACGGGCCGAGCGACTCCCGGTCCCGGAGGGTGCCGGCCCGCCGGACCAGGACGAGGAACACGGCCTGGAAGGCGTCGTCGACGTCGTTCGAGTCGCGGAGGATCGCCCGGCAGGCCGCCAGGACGGCCGGGCCGTGGCGGGCGACGATCGCCTCGAAGGCGGCGTCGTCCCGGCGGGCGACGAACCGGTCGAGGAGCTGGCCCTCGCTCAGCCCGGCCACCGTCCCGGAGGAGAAGAGCCGGCCGATCTGGCGATAGACGGCCGCGAATTGCCCGCTCGCCATGGCCCGGTCCCCCCCCGACCGCGGACGTGTCTCCCTCTATTACTGCACGACCGGGGGCCGGCCAATACACCTTTTTCCCGACGCCGGCGCGCGGCGCGACGCGGCGAGCCCCGGTCCCGGCCGGAGTCTCGCCGCGTCGGGTCGGGGCATCGCGACGTCGATCAGCGGAAGCCGCCGCCCATGCCGCCCGTGCCCATGCCCATGCCGCCCATGCCCATACCCATCCCCATGGCGGGGCGAGGGAGGGAGGCGCGACGCTCGAATTCGGCCTCGAGCTCCAGCTCACCGCTGTCGGTGATGAAGATCATCCCGTCGCGGACCTGGTAATCGAGGTCGAGCTGCTCGAGGATCAGCCGCAAGGTGGTCCGCAGCGGCAGGTCGTCGAGGTCGATCGTGACCGCCGAGGCGGGCGTCTTGTCGGCCGCCTGGAGCCCCTGGGGATCGACGTAGATCGGGATCGCCTTCCCCTTGGCGTTCTTGGTGGCCTCGCCGACGTATTTCAGGACGTCCGCCAGTGCGGTCTCGTGGGGGAAGTTCATCGGCACGACCTTCTCCAGCCGCTCCTCGATGGCCTTGTTCCGCTCGACGTCGCCCGGGTGCGGCTTCCTCGGCGGGTTGCGGGGCTCTTCGCTCCCTGCGTCGGCGGACCCGCCGAAACCGCCCCCGCCGCCGGGGCCGAAACCGCCACCGGCCCCCCCGCCCTGGGTCGCATCTTTCTGGTTGGCGTGGAGGGCCTCGGCCTTGAGCCGGACGAACTGGGCCTCGTAATACGGGATCGCCGTCGTCTCCCCCTTGTCGAATTTCTGCTTGGCGACGGCCTCGGCCGCCTTCAGGGCCTCGACGTCGCTCCGAGCCGCCCCGGCCTCGAGCCATCGCGCATGCCAGATGCTCCGCAGCTCGGTGGCGTTGCGCAGCTGCCCCTTCTTCTCCAGGGCGTCGATATCGGCGAGGGCCTGCTCGGCGAGCTTGTGCCGGGCGGCGGCGGTCTCGTCCTTGGGGGCGGCGGTCGGCTGGGTCTGGGGGATCGGCCCCATCCCGCCGAACTGGAAGGCATGGACGGCCGTGCCGGCGACCAGCAGGGCCGCGGCGACCGAGGTCGACACGAATCTGAGCCTGGCGGAGATCATGGTCGTGGATTCTCCTCGACGGGGACAGGGGCCGGCACCCGCGACGGAAAGGGGCGCTGCCCCTCGGTGATGGGTCGTGACGGGGGGCGTGGGCCGAGGCGAGGCCCGCAGATCATCCGTCAATCCGGATCGGCCGGGCCATCGGGCCCGCGACGGTTCATTGGAGACCGCCGTTTCCGGAGGCGGGAGCCGGCTTGCGACGGTTGGCGGGTTCGGCCCCCTCCAGCGAGGGGTCGCGCGACTCGGAGGTGATCGTGAGCATCCCGTCGCGGACGAGGTAGACCATGCCGAGCTGGTTCAGGACCAGGCGGAGCGTCGTCCGGATCGGCAGGTCGTCGAGGTCGATCGTGACGGGCGAGGCGAGCGTCTTCTCGGCCTCCTGGAGCCCGAGCGGGTCGACGTAGATCGGGATCGGCTTGCCGCCCCGGCCGGTGAGCTGGGTCTTGAGGTGCTTCAGGACCTCTTCGAGCGGGGTCTCCGAAGGGAAGTTCATGGGGACGATCTTCTCGAGCGCCTCCTCGATCGCCTTGTTCCGCTCGAGGTCGGCCGGATGCGTCCGGCGGTTCCGGGTGCCGGTCCCGTCCCCGCCCTGGCCGCCATCGATGGAGGCTCCGGCCTGGTTTGGTTGGCCGATACCTCCCCCCATCATGCCCGGCCCCGCCGCCATCGCCGGCCTGGCGCGCGAGCCCATCATCGCGGCCATATTTCCCATCATCGCATCCATATTCCCCCCCCCCTCCGCTGCCTGACCTCGTGGTCCCATCAT
>JAABUQ010000562.1_pt1 | contig 86843 bp, 103 predicted proteins | sample 5560001 | NCBI WGS metagenome assembly JAABUQ01 (sample SAMN10711888, study PRJNA513371) | rock metagenome | isolation source: Antarctica rocks | place: Antarctica: Victoria Land, Finger Mt nord | collected 2015-12-18
TTATAACTTTATATATAAATAAATATATTATTATAATATATTTATATTAATATAATTAAGAAGAAATATTTAAAAAGTTTAATAAATATTTATTTATATATTATATATTTTATTATATTATTAAAGCTTTTAAAACGCTTAATAATAATATATATAAATATAAAATATAAACCTTTTGATTGTATAAAGCTTATATAAATTATATAAATTATATAAATAAAAATTATTAATATTTTAATATTTATATTTATTATTTATTATTATATTTAATTTTATATTTAAAAAAATATAAAATTTTATTTTATTATTTTTTTATTATTTATTAATTAATTTATATTAATAAAAACTTATATAAGAATATTTAAAGAACTTTATAATTTATACTCTTTAAATATTTAATATAATATATAAACTTGATATATAGAAGGGGCTGGTAAAGTATTTTTGCTTTTTTAAATATATTATAAAAACGGCCCGGGTTATAAGTTATAACGTACCCAAACGGACCCCCCAATAAATGATACTTCGATCCCTTGGAATTATTGAAGTCACAAGATGCAAAGGCACAAAGCAGCCCTGATTCTGCCATCTCTGCTGCAGCACAGGGACCAGTGCAAAACTAGTAAGAAACCCCGAGTCGAGTCATGGACTCTATTAGCAAATCTCGGCGAATACGTATCATTGCAGAATTTCTATTACGTAAATGTGGGAATAGCCGGCTCAACCCAGTCACTTCAGGCTCCCCATCTGTTACGCCCCTGCACCGCCCCATAATGCTCCCTCTTGCTCCCCAGTGCTCCCTCGATGCTCCCTCCTGCTCCCTTGCTGCTCCCTCCTGCTCCCTCGCTGCTCCCCCCTGCTCCCTTACTGCTTACTCTAAAGCGGCCTTGCTCCCTTTCCCGAACCAAAACGGCAATTCTTAATCTTAAGTTCGGGGTGTATATAATATATATATATATATATATTTTTTTAATAAGAAGCTTAAAAGAATTTTAAAAAAAAAATATTAATATTATAAATTTTAAAATATTATTAAGAAATAAGAAATAAGAAATATATAATAAAAATAATATATATAATTATTATTATTAAAATACTAATATAATTTTGAAAAATTAAAGCTTTAATTAAAAAAATTAAAAAAATTAAAGTTTAAATATATAATTAATTAAAAGGAAAAGATAATAAAACATATATATTATAATTATTTTATATATAAAACGATTACAAATTGGGACTATATAATAAAAATTCAGATAAACTTATTGTAAGGCTATACGCAGGTCTTGGTATTGCGTATATGTTCCGTATGTACTCCGGTATATAACTAGAAGCTACGTTAATATTAAGCTTGTTAAAATAACCCTATATTTACCTTGCTCAAAAGCTTTACCTTATTACCTTAAAGGTCCCCTATTCCTTTAACGGTAACTGTTAATTCTTTTATCCTCTTAGAAGATAAAGTTAATAACAATTACCTATTTATTGCGTTTAGCTTACGCTCTACTATTATAGCAGCTATATTTAGTTATTATACTCTATATTGCTATTTACTATATACCTTAATACTTATATAAAATAATAGAACAAATATAAAAAATATATATATATATTCTTAATAAATATTTTTTAGGAAATTTTTAAAAAAATTTATTAATATTACAAAATTTAAAAAGTTGTTTAAAAATAAAAAATAAATAATAAAATCGATATATATAATTTTCGCTATTAAAAAATTAATATAATTTAAAAAAATAAAAGTTCCGATTAAAAAATAAAAAAAAGTTTAAATATATAATTAATTAGAAAGAAAAAATAATGAAACTTATATATATTGCAATTGTTTTATATACGGAACAATTATAAATTAAAAATACATAATAGAAATTCGCATAAACTTATATAAAGTAAAAAAACGAATATTAAAAAAATTATTATTAAATTTAAATTTTTTTTTATTAATTATTATAAAATTTATATTATAATAATAAAATTTATTTTAAATATTAAATATATTATATAATTTTTATATTATTCAATTAATTTGATTATTTAATTTCAATGTATTTTAATATTTATATTTAATATTTTATATTGTTATATATTTTTAATATTTTTTTTTAAATATAATGTATTCGCAAAAGAATTGTAATTATCATAATAGTATTATTTATTTTTACAATATTATTAATATTAATATTATTAAATTGATACTTACTCCAGACCAAATGCTTTAACTTAACTGCTATTTGGTAATACCATGTCGTTACGGTGTCAGTACGGTTCCTAACCACCTACCAAGCCCCCTAAGGTAAGGTACCTTACCTGAGGCAAATTGGGTGTACGAAAAATGCTGCCCATTACAATTGCAGTGAGACTACTTACCCAATACAGCAAGAGCCAATTTTTCCAAAAGGGATGTTGTTCACTTACCACGTATAGACTTAGATCCCTGGTCTCGTCGTCTGATCCTCGTTCGTCATTCATTTCTTGTAGCTGCCTGGTTGCCTCCCGAATTATATAATAGTGGATTTTCCTACATGATCAATTACGTTCTGGCCATGGTTGAGATAGTAGCAATGGCGGCGACGATAGCCAACAAAGGCAATCCCGATGTTCCCTCCTTGCCAGTCAATCGACATGGCACACGTAGAACTTAATTGATACCCAGAGACGACGTGGCTAGTCGCGAAGTAGACACAGTTTCGCAGACTGAGCGAAATGCACCACCGTACAAACTTGCAATATATCGACAATGCTATATTCGGCCCTGCTCTTTCCTCCTGATTTCAAACGCTTACTGATCCAGACAGACAAGTTGCATCATGCGAGTGCCAGTAGGCTTCCCAACAGACTACCTCAAAGCCCACGCAGAATGTACGATGTTCTGGCCTTTTGCTCCATTGAGGTGTTGGACAATTCATATGCCTGAATACTTTGATTCACGTCATGGATACAACGAGATTAGTGGGCCTCTCTCACCTGGGTCTACGTAATGAGGTATTGCCGGCAGTCAGTCCCATAGATTATGACTGAGCAGAGAGATAGGATGGAGAACTGACGATGGAGAAGATGATGGAGGATCTGCGACTTTGTGAAACAAGAGAGACCGATGAACCTGTACGTATTGAAGCAGAAATACTACGAGAGCTTTTTCTCGCTGCGGGTAGGGCCTAATTCCGAGCGCGTGACACCCATAGCCAGTACCAACATGACTGCGGTAAACACTTCACGATTCCTTGGATTGTTCGTCCCATGTAGGCCGCTAGGCAAGTAACAGAGTAGAGTGTAATGGTTTGGAGTATAAGGTGCCATCCTTCCGAGTAGAAGAATTCATTTCCCTAGACTCAATAGGAGCTCGACCCTACCTTAGCATTCCGAATACTACTATATTTGCATGTCCTAATCATGGAGACGTATGCTGCAACAAATGCGATTGTCTAGCTTGGTTGCTAAAGTTCCTCCTTAAACACTGGCGTGTCGTACGTGCCCTCTGGGTCTGTTTGTCGTGTTAGCTACGCTTCAACCCCAAGTTGCGCGGAGGGGTTGGAACCTTTCCCAAACTGCTTGATATATTCCTGCGCTTGGGCCATATCATGTTGCACTTGCCCAAGCAGTTTGTGCATGTCAGCTCCGATCCGCTTGTTGTGTTTTGCTCCTCCTTTAATGGCCATTTCAGCCACGTGATACCGGCTGCAATGGTTACGAATGACCATGTCGAAAGGTGTGGTCGTTGACCCTTCCTCTCGATAGCTTTCAACGGAGATCCGGTCGAGTTTTGGGCGGCCAAAGAGAAGACCTTGTACCTCATTCGCATACCCGCTATAATTGAAGTGTATGTGTTTGTCGGCTGTGAAAAGGATGTCAAAATCGCCATGGCTCAGGGAGTGAGGATGAGAACCCTCTAGTCCCAGTATCATAAGGTCTGTCACATTGACAATGCGGGTTCTGAGAGATGGAGCCAAGTGGCGTAAGTACTGGCCAGCTGCGAGAACTTCAAACATCAAGTCGGACCCGATGCCGACGAGGACGACGCTATTTATACGATTTCGGGTTAGTATCACATTCGGATTCGGAGCAGTATAAAAAGTCAAAGAGAGTGTTCACTCCCTCGGCATATCACAATGCTTAGTTCTCTTCCTCAATCCGGGACCAAAGAGATTGCTTACTCAGGCTCGACGCCCCTGTCTACACTGGCAAATCTCCAGACACTACCGCCGGCTTTGCAGTGTGCCTCTGCTTCAGAAGGGTCCAACCACACAGGCTGCGGCTGTTTCGAGCCAACGATAAGGTTGACATAGTTCTTGGATCGGAGACAGTGGGCAAGGGTGGAGAGGAAAGTGTTCGGATCCGGGGGGAGGTAGACACGCGCTGCATTTGGCTTCAGGTTCAAGACCGCTCCAATGAAGGAAGGGTTCTGGTGGGAAAAGCCGTTGTGCTCTTGGCGAGTCCAGGTGCTAGTCTCAATGTAATTGATACTGCTGATGTCTTTCCTCCAGATAACTTCCTTTGACATTTTGTTGAATTTGCTGTACTGAGTCATCATCGTGTGTACGATACCGAGAAAGCTTTCGTAAGTAGGAAAGAGGCCGGTGCGTCCTGTCAAGGTGTATCCTTGCAGAAAGCCTACTCGCACGATTAGATAATTGGAGGGGGCTTGACAAAGGGCAAGGTATCTCACCTTGGCAAGTGTGTTCCGAGAGTATCTCAATCACACGACCACCTTTGCCTGTCGAGTACTGGTCCCACTGGAAATTCCTTCCCGTATGTTGAAAAACGGCATCCAATTTGTTACTCACCAACTCGTCTGGAGAAAAGACACGCATCGAATGGGGATTGTCGACCAAAACTTGGTCAAGGAAGTCACCCGCAGTCTTGAGACAACTCTTCTGCGTGCCTTTCTCGACCGACAAAGGCTTCCAGTCGGCAAGGTTCAGGGGTTCGCTCATCTCGTAGCTGTGGGGATTCTGGCCCAGTTTCTTCTTATCGGCGAGAGGGATAATGCTATCGACGGTCCTGGTAATGCTGCCGTTTAAAACGAGAAGTTCTGACATTTGTTATGACCTCAGCCAGGTTTGTAGCGCCTCGAGTTCGCCTTGTTCTGTTTTCGCTGCCGGTAGAGGCACTTGATGTGAGCGAAATGAACCTTCAACGAATTCTCCGTGTACTACTTTTGGGCCTCCCCATCCTTTCGGTGTTCTCAGGATAAGGACCGGCCATTGGGGTTTGAATATGGGATGATGGGAACGAGCAGCATGTTGAATCTTCCTGATTTCCTGAAGTGCCCAGTACATCGAAGCGCTCAGATCCGCATCAATGTCGTCGAGATCTTCCACAAAGCGGGGCTGATAGCCATACCCAGTGAACAGACAAGCCATTTCTTTGTTGTCCATACATCCCTATATCGTTCTTTCACTAATCTTAAAGCCGTTGACGTGAACGATGGGAAGGACAGCTAGATATTATATTTTGTTAAATGAGTCAAGATTTTTGGAACAAAAGCAATACCAACCTCCAGACTCCTTGGGGTCGATGTATTTGTAGGCATGCCACGCTCTGAATGGCTGCTCGTCAGTAGATTTTCGCGCAGAAGAGAAGGGAAACCTGTACGTAGCAGTAGGACCTGTCTCAGCTTCGCCGTCACCGATGATGGCACAAGCTACGAGGTCGGGATTGTCCATCACAGCCCCAAATGCGACCGACAGTACATAGCCGAGCTCTCCCCCTTCTAGAAAAAACCGTCAAAACGAAAACGGGATGCAGCGTCAAAGGTGCATGAAAGCTTGCCGTGGATAGATCCTGGTGTCTCGGCATTAATGTGGCTTTCAAAACGTTCAGCTATGACGTTCCCTTAAGAGAGGGAACGTAACAAACCTGGGAAGGCCCGTGGGAGTACTGAATTTGCTGATGAGGTTGTGAAGCCCTTGTCGATCGCGAGAGTAGCGTGGATAAAATTTGCCCAGGGTACCTTCAAGCCAGAGAGACGCTAGGACGGCAGGCGCGCCGTGACCAGGCCCAACACAAAAGATCATATCGAGGTCATGCTTCCGTACCAGGAGATTCAGATGGGCATAGACCAGTGTCAAGCCGGGGCAAGTCCCCCAATGGCCTAGAAAATGATTAGGAACGATACGCGAGGGAACTTTTCTCCGCTTACCGAGTAGGCGCGGCTTAATATCGTCAAAGATCAAATCTCTTTCTAGGAGGACGTTGTTCCCGAGGAATATCATTGCTATTGCGATGTGGTGAGCTCAGTAAGCCCGAGGTACTCGAGTAATCTGTATCTGTACCTGCCGCAATGTAGTTCGCAGCGCGCCTGAAATGAAGCAGACCCTCGGCTGTCACCCTATCCAGCTTATGGGGGGACACTTGAGCGGCGAACATGAGGGACTCCTCTGGGATGCGTGAAGCGAGGGGTGGCGGATTCGCCATGGTGGGCTCTTGTAACGGGCTCAACGAACAATGAGTATCTCGGTCGGTGTCCTAGATTTTTGGGAACCTTGTAGCAGCGAGCGACAGTGATGAAAGATATAGATGGACAAGCGTGAAGCCGAAAAGCTCTGACGTATTGGGAGCAATTGTCGATTGCCGGCAACACACTTGCCAAAGCGCTCACTGAGGGCAGGACGAAAAAGTCTGGAGCATGCCGGACCTTCTGTCAAGAAGAGGTAGTGTTCACCTGATAATGGCGTGACATTTTCCCTGCCTCCAAGTCTACGGCTCGCGGGGATCGAGCTAAGCCGCATTGTGTATCCGGAGCAACAGCCCAATGATGATGATAATGCAAGAGGACAAAGCTTGCTTCTCGAGAAGCGCTCCCTTACCGGTGCATGGTGGGTTATGTTCGATTTGTAAGATTCACAGATGGTCGAGCACGGGTAGTAAATGAGATAATGCGGTATGGAGGTACCCAGGTACTTTCATCTGTATTATGAACTACGATACCTGTAGGCTTGGGTAACCTTACAATACCTACGCATCTTTAGGGGTGTAAGCTAATGCGGGTATGGATAATCTGCAATTAGTGCCTGGATCGTCGCAAGATTTCCGTGTGGTCCCTCGGCACCTAGAATGCTCCAACCACCTATTCTTGTACTGTGCAATTAGGACTTTGGAATTTGATGAGCTGAGTTTGGAGATCTGACTCTGATGGTCTGATGGAAAAGACCCTGATGGAAAAGATTCTGGACACGGAGCATCGATGCGGAGTACATGAGCCTGGAATTGCATTGTCGGACGTTGTCTCGCATTTTATATTTCATGTCTTCCGGTCGTCTGACTTCCAAAGCACCCTGAGACACCCCCAACATCGGCGATGTGCAACCATCATAAACCAATCTCGATGCTTCCACCTTCAATTCTCTTCGCTTCCATGTTCAATAGGTAGTACCTAGTGGTGAAGCAGCCCGGAAGCGCCCAAAACCATCAGCTTTGCAGCCATTCCACACGTGTTTGTGATGTGAGCGTACAGTGAAGGCTTGGGAGGAATCGCTTCGAAGGTGTTGAAAGCTTGTCGTATTTCGAGATGTTCTCATATAAGAGGGTGGACCCTTATCCGACCACCTGCTTCATCAACCATATTCAACTCATAACACCACTCACCCTCCACACACCTAACAATTCACACACCTCACACTTTCACACTTCCAACCCTCATCATGGCTGCCGTTAATAGCACCAGCAGCAACTTCGAACAGCTCACAGGACCCAAATCAAATGGACAGCAGAACGGAAACGCTACGAACGGGAACAGCACGACAACCACAGACTCTACCATGCCCCAGAAGCACGTTCCATCCCTGACCCCAATGCCCGCGCCTGCCCACGAACAGCCCAAGAAATACCAGGACATCCTTGCGTATGAAGACAAGTGGGTAGGCTGGGATGGCCCTGTCTGGTGCAGCCGGTACGGCCGATTCGAAAACCAAGAGGATGCAGCTGCAGATGATGGATACAAGTCCATTGGCCAGATCCCTCATCAAGGTACGTAGATCTCCATATGTCAGCAGCAGCATGAAAGGAGTCTAACATCTTCATAAGAGCTGACCGGCCACCCAGATTTGAGGCTCCAGCGCTGCGAGCGCCATGGCTGCGCCTGCCGAGCTCCTTTCGAGCATCGTTCTTACGTCCAAGACATCCAGAGACGTGTGGAGCCAATGGTCGCAACGCTTGTCGGCCTAGAGCATCAAGTTGCCAAGATGGTGCAGCACATGGTCAAGAACGGAGAGGAAATGCTGCACGATGATGGGGTAAAGAAGCCTCACGACGGACAAGAGCGGTTCGCAATCCATGACGGGCCATTTCACGCCGAGCACTTTGAGAAACGTCGTGAGCCAATGCACGAGACTATTACCAAGTTGGAGGCCCAGGTCCACACCCTGACGCATCAATTGCAGCAGATGAGAGTGGAGCAGGAGCTGGCACGCCGCGGGGAGGAGGCGAAGGAAAACAAGAAGGATGCAGGAGGGGAGGCTTTGTACGGGTCCATTGTTTGAATGGCAAAGGCTGGTGCGCCAGTTCTTGATTGAACACGAACTCAAAGGGGGTTTCTCGGCCGGAGATGTTCGCCTGCACTTTGGGGTCATTATGAGATGTATCAAGTTTGCTCTAGTGTCTAATTGCCACAAAGGAATGGAATGAATCAATTGACTTGACAATTGAAGCATGAATTTCGATGCGAGCTACCTCGGTCAAGCAGAATCTCAAGGAGTTGGGTGGAATAGACCAACAGTTGCAGGCGCAGTAGCGCACCAGCATGGCTGGTCTCATTAGTCTACGTACGGAGTAAGGTACCTTACTCCAGCTACCTTATCGAGCTTGTTCAGGTATTGAAGGATGATGGAACGGCCATCGCCGACTCTGGCTGCTCTTGGGTTGGGCTCTCTGGCTGATGTCGCGCGTCCATCTCAAATTCTCGTGTGCCATCTGGCCTTTAATTCAGGCCTTACCTATGCCCCGCCATCTTCTCGGACCCTCCTCCGCTAGTATCAATCCCTCTTTCCCCCCCCCGTGCCCCACCTCTGCGGCCCTGCAGCAGCCAGATCGGCGATGGTGGACCCTGAAAAGACCCTGAATCACTATTTGTTGAATGGCAGAAATTCGAGTTCCTTCTGTTACCTCCATAAAAGGAACACGCACTGCACACACAGTGAATGCCTTCTCCTCATCTACCACCCCTTTGACCTCCGCTGGCAGCAAACAATTGCCATTCTATGCACAACAGCTCCGACCTAGCTAGCTCAGTTCATAGTGCCATTCAATCAGTGACTCAGCACAGTCCAGTCCGACTCCAGCTTCCTCGCTGGCTCAGGCCACTAACAGGCCATGCCGTTTTCTACCCAAGAGACCAGCATGACTGACTATCCCTTTGATCAGGGTCCGGAGAACAACGTCCCAAGTCCCGTAAGCAGCGTTGATAATACGCCCTTTCCTCTGCATTCTGACCTGCTCCCCCGCAGGTGTTCCCATATTCCACCTCGTCCTCAGATGCCTCACAGCACAATTCCAGCCCGTCATTCTTTTCCAATAATGAAATGAGCTCGTATTTCTCCATGGCCGACTATGATACAGAGCGAATGTACCTGCGAGATCCCTCATTCAGGCAGTTCTCGGCCGATGCAATACCGCTACACGTAGATGCCCAAGATTATGCCCAAACCTCACCTTCCCAAGCATCGACGTCCCCGTCGCAAAGCAATGAAGGTTTAGATCCTTCCAGTCATAGCTCATTGAACTCCAAGGCTTCGCCCCTTTCTCCCACACCAATGGGAAAGATCACCGAACACACCCCATGGAATCTCCCTCGGTCCACCCGCGTAGCAGACGAAAGCATGTATATCAAGCCTTCTCCAGATTCCCCTCCCGCCCTCCAGCAGTTTTGCACGCCTTCCACCATGGAGGAAAGCTCGTCTTCAAAGCCCTCCAAAACGCCGAGAGACTGCCAAAGCCTACGTCGCTCGCTTCCATCAAGCTCCTCCGAAAGAGAGTCTCAACCTAAGAGAAGGCAAAGCGCCTCTGGCAAGCCTGAGGACTTTGCGCCGGCACACGACACGGGCGCAGACGTGAAGCAGGATGAAGCCAGCCAAGAGTCCAAGGAATCCAAGGCGAGAATGGCAACCAAAGCCTCCCACTCCGTGATTGAAAGACGTTACAGAGAGAATCTCAACACAAGGATTACGCAATTAGATGAGACACTGTATTCCACCCGACACCCGAATCCGCAAGGCCCAACCCTCGAGGTCAACGAGGTATCGGCGAAGGCCCCTGGCAAGAGCCGTAAGGCGGATGTTCTCAACGAAGCAATGAGATACGTGCAGCACGCCGAGCTCGAGAGCAAGGCAAGGATGAAGGAGATCGAATTTCTACGACAGCGAGTCGCTGCGTTGGAAAAACTCGTCAATTGTGGAGACTGCGCGCTTTTGAAACAATTTTCTGGCCATCAAATCCACCGTCCAACCGACTTTTAGGGCTGTAGAGGATGCCGAACCCGAAGATGCTCGGGGAGGTTTGGAGCCTGACAGTGGCTGAACCCTCGTTGGTCCTCCTATTTACCGCTGAGGGCTTGGGACGGTTGAAACGACGGGGCATCGCGTGGTAGAAGAGTGATTGAAGGGATTTGCTGGCAGGTGCGCGCCCTTTTGTTTTCAAGGATAAAATGGGGAAAGGCAATGAACCTGATGCGTGATGACTCTGCTTTGAAGCGCCTGGGCTGCTGCGGCTTGCATACTAGTTTAAAGTTTAGATACTTTCCACTCGCGTTCGGCTCGGTGCTTCAGCGTTCCTTCTGTCACGGCCTGCTGAGGTTCTTCGAGAGGCCATATGATGTTTCTGCCGATGTAGATGAGGACGATGATGGTGATTTCGCATCTGTGGAAGAGGCAAGAGGCTCTGATGGCTCGTCAGATATGGCCAGAAGTGCAAGGAGAACCGTCGATAGAACAAGAAAAGAATGACTCACTGCTTGTGGGTTCAAACCGCGTCCGAGCAGTCTCAACTCGCGTAGACTCATGTTCCGGGGGGTGGCGAGCAAGTGTTGATGAGGAGTGGGAAGGCTCTGCGTGCCGAACTGTCTGCTGAGATACGGGATCGTCTTTGCTCCCCACCGTTGAAATGTCGAGCTTCGTGTCAAGGAGACGTTCGTCGGTTTCGTGCGTCAGAGGTGATTGACAGTGACATTCGTGGGTAGATTCAGCTGAGGATGTGCCCTGGCGGCTCCGTGGCAAAGTACAATTTTCATGGTGGGCGGCCGGTAACTTCCAATCCACTACCTGCAAGTCAATGTCGTTCAGGTCGTCCCCTATCTCGAGAATGGCAACCCTGCGATTGTGGCCTTTGATGCTCATGGTCCAGGTGCGAAGAGTTGAGTGAACGGGTGGTTTGAAATATTGGCTCAAGGTTGCACAAGGTATCTTATTATGTAGTTCGTGCACCTCATTCGTTGCGTCATTATTCAAGCTGGCTAAGTGATCGTACCTCCGAACATGTAATAATAATAATTGTTGTTGTCCGCATATGGCGTGACCCGTGAACCGCCAAGGCCGGTATTGGCCGGTGGTGGCTATCCAATACAAGTCATTTGCTTGCAGTGACTGTTCGTAAGCGCATGAGTATAACATCATTAGTGGCGTGACATGTGCTCCACCACCAGGCCGAGTCTCCAGAGTGTTGCATCAATTACTCAGCACTCTTCTCGGATCCATATCATCTGCTATCTCCATCAATAGTGAGCCCGACACCTGAAAAGTTCGAAGAACCAAATTACTATCACAATCAATATTAGAGACAATGCCTCTCACCGATCCAGGCGATCCTTCCGTATTGGTGGTTAGCGACCCTTTCGAAGATGTCAACGAGATGGCTCCGGCACAATATGACAGCCTTGTGCCACTCTCCCTACACAAACCGTTGAAGATGCCAATTCCAACCGCGGCCGACCAATCAGACACCACTCCCTCGGACCCAGGCGACACAGATAAGACCATCTTGGTGACACCCTCTGCGAGATGTAATCTCGGCCATATCGAGAGTGGCAAGACATGCGAGGGGTGTGCGAGAGTGCAGAAGCCTGAGGAAGTCGATGTTTGCGGAGACAAACCGAACAGAGAAACGAAAACCGGTGCATACCGTATCCATCCATCCGCCTCTGCGCCTGCGCATGGCCTCTCTCCATTCGAGCTCAGTAGCTGACTGTGCAACGCCTCTTAGACACCGATTGGTCACTAGCGTCACTCCCTAGGCAGGGCTATGCTTCGTTAGGCTATGGGATGAGGCAACCGTGAGCTCCTCATGCCCCTCCTTGGTGTCTTATGGCGATATCTCATCATGAAGGCTGATTTATCTCTGGGTAGGAGTCAAGGCACGGTGGATCTTTGGCCATTGGGGAAGGGAGATGGCAAGCCAGGAGTTCTGCAGTCGGGGTATAGAGGTTCAGGCGCATGCTAGACCGTCTACGAGCCGCTTCTGAGGATGTTTGTCCATTGTCATCAGTCGGCTGAATCCAATCTCTTAAGGCACGCGCTTGGGTGGCGGGAAGGAGTTGCCGAATTACTCCTGAGGAGCAAAGAAGATCTGCGTTTGCGCAATCGACCAATTGAGCCTGTTACTGCATGTTCTTCGGGTCGTAATGATATGGCTGTGAGTGGATGTTCTCGGATTGAAACAGATGTATTTCCTCATCGGCGTAGAAACCCAGACTGAATGCAAATACCAATTGGCGCCATGGACTGTTATTTTGGACACATCATACTGTTGGCTCCAATGATACTCGATAAAAGCCTGCCTTTCTTCAACTTCGGCGTTGCTCACTAAATTGCAAGCTATTCGGTTCGCCGTTCAGGGAATGTGTTTGTTGTCCGGCTGTGGTCGTTTTTCAAATAGCAACCTCGAAGAAAGATCGGAGGTAAACTTCAACTGCACCCTGTTTAATTGCACCTCGTTAGCCGCATAACTTTCAAATTTGAGCATGATCCCCACCAAGGATTTCCCCCAGCACGAAGGATCGAACCATATTCACACTTTCAGCAGTCGTCACAGTCACTCCACGGGCACCCCTCGATATAATCCAGGTCCCTACACCGACTCCCAGCAAGGGGCAAGTGCGGGTGCGAAGTGAATGGGCAGTATCGACGCCGTGAGACCTGCACCAAGCCGACCGAGGCCTGCTGGTGAAACATCCCCAGATCCGCGGCGATGGCACGGCGATGGCACCGCAAGCACAGTCGTCGTAAGAGGTCCAGATGATGGGCGACTGAAGCTTAGGGGCAAGGCTTTCGGCAGCAGACCAAGCATAGGGGCCATCGGACGTACGTCACAGCGCCCGAGAATCTTCTAGCCGTGCTCTTCAAAGAGTTCTCGTTGCGAGAAGCTGTCACGTTGGGGCATAATGCTGTAATCACTTTCTATGCCTTGACGGCTGACTTTAGATCGGAACTGCCGTAACCGAAGGCGAGTAGGTTTGGGCCGGATCGTACGCGCGATGTCATTCTCATTTGGGGTGGTAGCTCGCCTGGGGGCAGTTCGCTTTGCCAGTGCTTCGGTATTATGGGTACTAAAAGCCACTTGCAACACGCCCTAGGAGGATTCATCAGTTGTTGAAAGAGATCAACAGGCGTGTTCTATTGCAATGATGCCGGCGTGACCAAACAGATCCTGAAGGCTGCCGATCACACGGTAGGGAGAAGAGCAGGGCTGCCACTTGGTTGCATTGGCTTAAAAGCTGGCAGTGTCATGCCAATTACAAAATTTATGCGGTGATAAGATCACGGTCCTGTTGCCGTTGATTGTGAAGGGCCCCACAGATACTGAGGCTCCTGAACATCTGATGGATGTACGGACAGCAGCCGAGTGGGTAGAGGGTTTGGATTCCTCGGGGTTGAGGACCCACGTTTACCTTGGTGTAAGTCCTCTCTTATGCTATCTCGGCATCCCTTCAGCTCTTTGCATGACACATTGAGCTCGGCTGCTAACATGTCAGATAAATCAGAACCCATTTCAGACCAAGCATCTACAGCCAACGGTCGTTGCCAGCCATCCCTGTGCGACGAATCGTCCAGCCACACAAGCAGAAGATCGTGTAATTGTCCGCTACGTTCGCCAGAGCTCAAGCTGCTTTGATACGTTTAAGAAGGAAATATATCAGTGGAGAGTGACTGGTGTGGCGAGTAGTTGATTGATGAACTACCGGTGAAATGGGAAAGCAATCGGCAGGATAGCCTAGAGACTGGCCAATATACTCCGATATCACAGAGAGTGGGTGAATCGAAAGACTCACCCGGGACTACTTTCCCCTCGGTGGAAGTAGAGCATCTTGCGACGCGACGGCGAGACATTGAGTTGTCTCATGACTTTTACATGAGGGTAGACTTCTAGCGACCATTTCGATTGTAGGGTTCTTGGATGTGTATATATATGGGAGCGCCCAAGCGGTCAGGTAGGCTTTTTTTTGGTTGCGAAGGATGTATCATCCAATAGCTCTGCCATGCGTACACTGACGAGCCTGTAGCGCTCCCTCCATCCCAGTGCCGAACTGATGTTCCGTACTTTTTGTCGATGCCATGCTCACCTTCGCTCGTGCAAGAAAGAAAGGTTCATGATCAGGCGAGCTCTAGCCCACAGGGAAGGATGTCTCGAATTGAGCATTATGAAAGCCACAATAGCCTCTCGTCTTCGACGTGGAAGATCAAAAGCCATCCCCATCCTTCCACATCCGGCCGCACTCCTCTGCTCGAATTTGTGGAACGTTGCCTCGCTCAATCGCCTCTTGTTTTCTGGCCGCCAACTCCCTGTCAAGCGCGCCGACTTGATACTCTAGATATGACAGCCGGTCCGGGTCCAGAGTCTCCATGCTCGAAGTTGACGGAGGGTTTTGGGCCCTGTGACCCCTGATCTCCAGTTCGTAATCCTGCTTTGTACGCCAAAGCAACACGAAATCTCTGTAGCCCGCCTCCCCACCAAAGCACAAACCAAATCCGTCGCAGTAGCAGACGTGCTCGGCAGGACAAACGACACTTTCTCCCGTCAGGAGAAACTGCCACGAGTATTCCCATATCCTCCCGGAAATGTAATCGACCAAAGGCGTTCGGAGAATCCAATCGCGGAAGAAGATGAAACGGCTTAGCGGGATGGAATGGATGCGTTCCTTTGATAAGGCGAATTGAGCGCAGCACGTTTGCCCAAGGACCTCCGGAACAGGGTGTTGGGGGAAGAGTTCTTCCCAACACTCCGACAAGACTTCTTCTTCCTGCTTATTTAGAGCTGCCTTAGTAGGATTGCGGTGAAGCCATTCAGGGCAGCCTGGATCCCAATTGCACCTCATGTTGACGTAACCTGCACGTGTAATATGCTCGTTGCTCAAGCGTCGTACCATCTCCCCGGCGTCATAACCCAAGATCTCGTTGTTGTGATGGGTAAAGCGATGCGAGTGCATGAAAAGGATGATGTCTGGGAGCCGGCGATAGTGCTCGATTATGTATGTGAGATAAATCATCACCTCATGTCCTCTGTTTCGTGGGGGATGATCCGGTGCCGTTGGCTCATCGGCGGTATAGATTGTGAGACTAGTTCCTGGGAGCTCAATGGCAATCCAGGAGAGGTTGTCTTCCTTCATCCTTGGGATGACCATGTGTCTGGTGTATGAATCACCTGGAGGTTTGGGCAGGCCGCTTCGGAACGGAATTGATAGAGCCAGGTCCGTGGAACCCAGGACATCGGAAGGGTAATTGTGAGCTCGTGGAGTCGATGCATCGATCCCCTCAGCCAGGCGATTGGCACCCGTAGTCTTTCCGTCCGGAGTCGCTGGATTGCTGAGCATTTGAAGACAAGCGACGATTATCACTAATGCTGCGAGGAAGGACAATTGAAGGATCCTTCTTGGTGAAAGCATCTCGGCATATGTGCTGGGAGTTGGGAAGTGACAGAGCCGGAGAGGCGTCATGTCTTTAGAGGTGGGGAGTTGAATTCCGGGATCGCCTTGTACTCCAGGCCGGTTTTGTGTGCAGGCAGAGCTTTCAGGACTCCGAGTTGTGCAGGTCAAAAGGTTCTGGAATGAGGGTGATATCAATTTTGTTCATGGAAGCTTGCTATCGAGCATAGAGACTTGGCCAAAGTCCAGACGGATTGGCGGCATATTTGATTCACTTCATACTCGTTGGTCTCCCATAATTGGCACAATGCTGCAATCTTTTCAGCGGAGGTCAATGTCCACGTCTATATGGGATTGAGAATGGAATGATTGGCTCGGCTTCTTGAGTGTCGTTGCAAGGACATCACGACCACCAATACGCCCATCATGGATAATCTAAATGTAGGTACTTGCCGATGCGTGGCAGACTTGCCACAATTTGGCTTTTCATCCCCTTGCACTATGCTTTCAACTGTCTTTGCCCACTTCATACACGTCTCAGTTTTTCCTTCAAATTCAACCTATTGGAGCAGACAGGTTCTGACTCCCATTGTCGTCATCGCCGACGGCTCCCGGTCTCTGCTAGCCCCGAGATTCTCTTGAAACTGCTATAAGATGCTCTCGTACCTACACACTGGTTGTGCCCAAAGTAAACGCGCTCCGGTGTACCCTCACCTGACCATCTGAAGCGCGGGGTCTCACCACCACTGCGATGGTGGTTGTTCGCAGCACAGGTGCTGACTCATGCCACTGAAATTGCCAGCTGATAATGCTATGTCAACACCGAATGGGGCGAATTCGATCTGATCGAACCGTTCTGGCCAGGGTGTCGCGCATTCTGTGGGGCCATGTGGGCAGAGTCTGCCTGCACGGAAGCTCGACCGCTAGTTCGCCCAACGGACTCGGTGCTGTCTCCTAGCCGTTCTGGGTCGTCTTGCAAAGAGCCATATACCCTGCCACGGTGGGGTGCCACTGGAGGAGCTTGCTTCCACTTCCGTCTTAGCTCTTCATCTTCGTCGACGATAACGATCATCCAAACGCCGATCTGGCTGTTGCTGCCAAGCAGAGGCGTACAGTGGATCCAGCGATTCCTGCCATCCTCGACGGGCCTGGAGAGCCAACGAATCTTTGCTGTAACTCCACGGCCCTCAGCGAGAGCCGAAGAGAGCTCATCGCGGACCCGTGATGAGCCACCGATTCTGTCCATGAATGGAGATTGAAGGATACCAGGCACTCTCAGGGTGGGCGATGCGAAAAGTATACGGAGGGAGGGGTAGGGCCGAACGAGAAGGTACTGTTTCCCATTAGCATTCTAGAATTCGCCCCGTGACCGCCTTCATTTACATTTTGATAGATGCCGCTTAGTTTGCCACTCTGTCGTTCGCTGTGGCTCAAACCTGGGACCTCGTCTGTACTTGGCTCTTGCAAGAGGAGTCTAGGCATATGAGGGGCTCCACTGCGCGCAGTCTCTGATTCCTCATCTTGGTACTCCCTGTGCATTCGCCCCCCATGCTTCCTGACGGTCTCTAGCTCAGCCATATTCAACATCTCACTCAACTGTTGAAAGTCGTCCTTGATGTCTTCCTGGCTGTCCGAGTCATCGTGACCGGATTGTTCCTTCAAGACAAGTTGCTGAAATGTTTCCAGGTCGGTGCAATCCTTGACCAGCCCAGTGACATCCACCTGTGCGCCAATGAAATAGCGAATTTGGCCTCGACTGTCGCACAAAGGCGCAATCATGAGCATGTTCATGAAAGGTGAACCATCTCTCCGACTTACTAGGTCAGTGTGATTCGGCGCGGCATGTAGGAAACTTACTAGTTCAAGAAAACTTCGCAATGCTCCTTTCCAGCACGTACAGCATCTCCAAGTCGCCGCCCACTCAAAGGGTTGGTTTTCGGGCCTTGGAGAAATCTGCAGTTGCGCCCGATGGCGTAGTTCATCCCATATTGAGTCGTTCGGTGAAACTCTGGAGCCCGGTTAGTGGACGTAGGTTTTGCTGTCAGCAGTCGTTCGACACACCTTCCGAAGCAAATACTATAGGATTGTCGGGCCGCGATGGGTCTGTGAGACAGAAAACTTCCGCCAGGCCCTCAGCTGCTTCCCGAAGATGGGGCGCAAGCGTTCCTGTGATTCTTCGCGAGATGCTCAAGCTGACGACTTGGATGTATGTTTGTGTGACGTAGGCGGGTAGATCGTGCTGGGTTAGTACGTCGAAGGCCTGTGCAGCCTTGGCTTCCAATCCCTGGTTGACAGTCGAACGTGCAGATTCGCTTGTAAAAGCATGGCCAGGGATGGCATTCAGAGCCTCAGCGATTGCATTAGCATACTTGATCGCCTTCAACGCTTTCAGTGCGTCGAGGTAATATATCAGCATTGGCACTGATTCGGGGCGATGGATGCTGAGGAAGGCGGTAAATCTCAAGAGTGACGCAGATTGAGAGAAGATTGTTTCAAGATGGTTCCGAGAGAACAGTTGCTCGGAGCGAGCTTCGAGGGAAAAGGCTTGATGACCTCCCTCAGGCGGAGCAACTAGATCGAATGATCCCGACAGGTCACCTGACAGAGGTTCCATGCGATCCGACTCTTCCAATGCTGAAAGCGCCGCTAAAGCTGGGAGCTCGATCGAAGTTGCCTGTGTCTCATAGGTCCCGTTGGATGAGATTCTGGAGGTGGGAGAAGGGCTGCGAGAGGCGGTGTGGTGTTTCTGCTGGGCAGAAGTGGGGGAGTATCCTGACGCACCGGAGGCGGGATCGATCGTCGTCGTATGTTGACCCAGGGAAGCGTCTGACTTGGGCGGATCCGAGGGACGTGTAGTGGATTGGACATGATGAGGCAGAGGGATTGATGAATCAATTCTCGGTGGACGTGGATATGGGTTGCCATTGGTGGTGATTGGTCTGTGGGAAGGAGAAAAATGGTGGTCTTGAAAGTCTTGTATGCCTATGGGAGGAAAGGGTTCTGTCAAAGATCTCGGAGTCAGCAACATGTTGCAATATGGATTCATGAACGAGAGGGAATACCCTCAGCATACGCTTCGATCAATGCCACGAGGCCGATCGCTTTCGTTCAAAAGGGGGGGAAGCGACTGTGAAAGGACTCACTGTGGAAGGTAGCTTTGCGTGGAAGAAGAGGATCGACGGGAGGCATGTTAGGAGACTTCTGCTGTCGTACAGGATTTGCAGGACGCATTGCATTGGTCGAGGCGTACTGGCGAACGGGCATAGCAGAGGATGAGAGGAGACCGTACGCTATCAATCAAGTTGTTTGGCGTAACAAGTAGCGAAAAGGCAAGCGAAAAAAAGTGTGAGGAGGGAAGGGAAAATGTGGTTGAAGCTCGAGAATCGCTGAAGAGTGAAGCAGTGCGGATCGTTTAGAGAAGCAGACGCAAGCAGGAGATTGAGAGATTGAGAGATTGAGAGATTGAGAGATTGAGTGATTGAGTGATTGAGTGATTGAGAGATTGAGTCAGTGGGGAGATCTTGAGCACTTTTTCAAAAAGGAAAGTCACGCTTTTGGCACACTTTTGACTTTAACAGCGCCAGGTGCTTCATCGTGCATCGTGCATCTTGCCGGCATCTTGCTATTCCCCGATCTCGCTACGGATTAGTCCCACGCCATCCAAGTCTGCTGTTGGCCCCCAAGGGCCCCAACTGCCTAAGGTAGGTGCCAATCACCCTATTCAGGGGGAAGAGGGGCAACCTACGTTACCTTACTCGGTTAGTGTGGCTGCTGAGGTGGGACGTAACTACCTTGAGTACAGGAGAATAACACCAAATGTCCTGATTTGCGCTAGTAATACACTAGCAAAACCTAGGGCTAGCGCTCAAAAATATTGCCTGGAGTATCGCCCCAAAAGCCGTGCCTAATCGCTTGGTGGGGGAGGGTCTATGGGGTCGGTTCCGGGTAGTAGTCCTTAATGATTCCCGCTTGAATGTTGTTCTGAGCCTAAAGTTTTTGAGTAGTCCAAGGGCTTTCGCCCCGGCAGCCAATTTTCGGGGCTAAAATAGCCCCAATCTCAATCGATATTAGCGCAAATCAGGACGTTTGGTGTTATCCTCCGTAATTCAAACAGGCTCCTATGCTTGTCTGAGGCGTCGGGTATGTACACGAGGGTCAAGGCATGGACAACTGACAGACAAACATTACGGAAACGAGATGAGAATGAGGAAGAGTAAAAGTCTTCGAGTGATGATGCGTGTGTGGGGAACCCTTGTTCATCAGGTCACGACCGAATGTGTCCCGTCGCGTGTGCACGCTTTTGCCACCAGAGCTCTCCCTTCATCCAATGTGTGCGCCCCATTGAGAGCTCCACAGGGACAAACGCAATGTGAATCAGCCAGAACAGGAGTCCTTGAATCCACCCCGCATGCTTTCATCACGACTCCATTTAAAGTACCAGAAGCACCGCCGAGCCGAGTCTCAATGTTTCATGCATTGTGCATTTGTGATGGATAGGTATGATACATCATGCCCATTGATCCTTCGACCGCTGTTCCTTCGCCACCAGGCTGTGGCAAGCCGTCCGTTCAACGCCTGCGCTATGCTACCAATTCCACATGCCGAGAGCCCAAATGCGTCAAAATACCTTAACCATGCCCACTCAGTCCACACCGTCCCCCAAGTCTTCTACCGTGGTGGCTCGGCCCTTGCCCTTGTCCTTGCCCTGGCTATTCCCCGCTGCAGCTGGTTGTGTATTGCTTGACTCACCAGACACAGCATGCCCATTGTGGAGCCCTGGAGCATTGGCCTTGTCGATGGTCTGGCTTTCGTGGTTGCTGTCGCCATCAGCAGCCGAGGAACCAGACCCCCAGTGGGGGATCTTGGCCGTGGACAGGTCGTTTGTTGAAGAAACATGTTCCGGGACTTCCTGGGCTGGATACGCCGTGCCTGTGTGAGTGCCAGAAACATCTGATGTTGCTCGAGATGGCCCAGGATCCACAATGCTTTCGGAGCCTGCAGCCTCACCCACCCCTGCTAACGGAATCGAAGAGCTGTGTCCTGTGATCACTGTATCCGTCGCTAGATCCAGCAGTCCGTTTGCGCTTGCCGCTGAGGAAGTATCTACGCCTGTTCCCTGAGAAGGTGTCGAGGTAGAATCATTGGTGGTCGAAGAAGGTCCACTAGGCAGCCGCTGAAGCGGCAAGACACTCCACCCGTCAGGTATGGTCATGCCAGCCGGTAGACTCTGGTGCTCAGATCCCATACTTTGTGGTGGTTGGCTCGATGCGAAGACTTGTCCACTTGGTAAGGGCTGCGTAGACTGAGGGTGAGGGTTGATCACCCGATAAGTATTGGGCGTGTGGTTTTGGACGGTGGCTGTGGCACTAGGATTTGCTTGTACGACGCGCAATCGCGAAAGTTCGCCTTGAAGAGCGCGTACGAGGAACAACTGATCTGTTTGGGCTCGAAGCCCATTGATCTCTCGCATCAAATGTTGTTCGATTTGATTCAATTGAGATGCTGTGCTCAGTGGGCTAAAGTTCGCCACTGTCCTCGCCTGCGTGCCAGGTGCTTGACGAGTAAGCCCAAAAGGATTGCGAACACGGGGCGTGTTCGCCGGGCCTACCCCTTGTCCCTGTGCGTTTGGTGCGTTGTTATTCACCTGGGGTGGGAGACCTGCGGCACCATGTCTGGCACCGAAAGCTATGCGAAGCGGGCCGAATTGGTAGACATTCGGTACGGGAGGAGGCTGTTGTCCATCAGGCTGACCAGGTGCTTGACCCTGTGGTAGATTCTGATGAGGCAGGGCCCTAGCCGGCTGATTAGGAGCTTGCTGTGGCTGCGCTCGGATTGTCGTGTTGGGGACGAGAACAGGTCGCCGACAAGTAGGACAATTCTGCTGTCGTTCAAGCCAGCTTCGTAGGCAAGCAAAATGAAGTATGTGGCCACACGGCAACTTCTTGGGTCTTAAACGTTCGTCGATGATCATCGGTGGAGCAGCGTTGTCACCAGCATTAGCTTCCCCCTGGTTGCCTTGTGCAGCATGTTGTGGCCATGGCCTCATGTCCTCGCGGCATATGATGCATACATCTTCTCGAGCGACTTCTTCAGATGTAGCATCGGGGTACCTGGCATTCATGTCGCGGGTTGCTTGCCGATAGCGGACAAAGTCGGTGATCCGTTTATGGAACGAGCGTATTGTCAACGCGACATCGCGGATTATGTGGATTGGCATGCCGTAGAACATGCAAAGAACGCAGAAGAATGTCAGGTACAGAACCAGCTTGCAGAAGTCTACCATTGTGTCAGCGCATGTCCTGCACATGTATTCGTTTCTGGGTGGGTCATACCTGTAGTAAGATCTAGATAAAACACCCATCGACCTTTCTCTTCCCAGCCAGGAACATCAATGTCCATAGAGTCTATGTCATCCTCCGTAGGAGCACTGGGCTGGGTGGATCCTCCTTCGGGAGCTGGGGTGCCATTAGCCACCTGCGCTGCTGATTGCACCTGCTCTCTGTCTCTCCTCATCTGAGCTCGGCGGTCTTTGATCTGCGATTCAATGATCTTGGCTTCTTGCAAAGAGATGACATATCGCAGGGCCGTCGAGACCGAGGTCACAAACAGCACAGCAAATTCGAATGCGAACATAACCATCATGTTTGGTCTTGCATGAAGGAGCACGGTCTTCACCGAGTAGTGGAGCATCGAGATGTCAAAAAGAGTCGATATCATGAGGGAAACTGAAAGGCGGGCGTGGAAGAGGCGTGGATTTGCTGGTGGCTGTTGTTCCAAAATCTCCACACGCCCTTCTCCAATCCAACCCCAGACCTTGCCAATGAGAAGGCTCACAAACATGACCAAAAACCATCCACCCACCTCTTCTCGGAATATGGTCATCGCCAAACATGTTTCTGTGACGGCGAACCACGCTTTCTCATAAAGTTGCTCGATCTCGATAGGGCGGAGTGGTCCATAGAACAGCTTTTGCAAGCCGAGCATGGTCATAGACACGGCAAGCAGGGAGATGTTCGTAAGGATCTGTGGTTGCGTAAGCAAGACAGAAGTCAACTGGATCAAAGCAAGGCCCTGCCCACCATTAATGCTGCATTGTTCTGCGATATGTATACTGCGGAGGCATAGAAATTCGACCTCTCTGTTAAAGCCCGGATGACAACACCTGCTGCCAGGACCATGGAGGTCTATAAAATTCTTCATGTTAGCCCTTGGCTGGAACGTTGCCGGAAAGATGGTAACGGTGCGGAAAGCTTACCCCAGCGTATGCTGCAAACCTCATAATTGCGCAGAGACTGAGCAGGGGTTCACGTCTCCATAACTTCACCTGCGAGATCTTTCCTGAATGGAGCCGATGTTGAAGAGGAGAGACCGCAAGTTGTTTGAAACCTCAACGTTCTTAATGTTCAAAGGTGTCAATAAGATGCTGGAAATAACGTATTTCCGAGAGCCGGTCTACGGCGGCCGAGTCTTACGGACAGCGCAACCACCCTCAAGCACCAAAGCGCCCACTGAGCCACTCATGTAGTGATAGTTAGAACATGCCTCAATCCTCCATCATCTCTCTTTCCACCCACACGATAGCCGGCATGTTTACGGCTACGAGGTGGCAACTTGCAGCATACCTCGGCGGAGTATGTCTCTTCTCGATCGCTTTTCTTGTATACGTCAACGCCACCGCGTCTTTTCTTGTGTCTGATATAATTGGGGAGTCGAAAGGTATTGGAGACGCTGTGGGTAGTCTGGGTTTTGCAGATGAATGTGTCAGTATTGTCGCCTGCCCGCTATGGGGCCTGGTGTCTGATCGAGTTGGCGTGAGAAATTTGAGTACCTATTGCTCGAACGACAGTGTCCTGTCTCTAATCGACTACAGGTCGTCGTCATGGCATATGCTATTATTGGGATATCGTTGATAGTATTTGTACAAGCCAAAGACGTCTACCCGCAATTGCTCCTCGCAAGAATCTTTTTCGCTCTGGGAGGGGCTGGTGCATCGACTATGGTCACTGCAATTTTGCCTGCTATGACAGCTCCTCACGATGAGGAGCCCCCAGCTACAGGGTCTCCGTCCGATGAGGATGGAAACGCTGCGCGGGGCCAATACACTGACATCGAGCCTCCAGCGACTCCACACCGAGGTTCTTTGATGAAGAAAACTAAGACAAGCTCTCAAGCTTCACCGACACGCCTCGCGGGATTTGCTGGTCTATTCACGGGATGCGGTGCGCTGCTTGCCGTTGCCGTCTTCCTACGTCTACCTGAAATGATCCAGCGGCCCGGTCATAGCCCAAAGCAGGCTCTTAGTCTTAGCTACTATATAGTTGGGGCTATTTCCCTTACCCTCTCTATTACATGTTTTTTTGGGCTAAGGAACTTGTACGGTGAGAAGACGAAGCGCTGGAGCAACATATTGAGAGAAAATGGTGAAAAGTCAGACCATGACGCAATGAATCAACCTCGAGGATTCCGCTTGCTCAATTCCTTACAACTAGGTTTCAGTAATCCGCTTCTGGGCCTGGGTTATCTTGGTGGTTTCGTCGCTCGGGCTTCGTCCGTAGGAATAACCCTCTTCATCCCTCTGTTGGTCAACGCTTATTTTATCTCTTCTGGGCTCTGCGACCAGTCGGATGGCGATCCAAAGAACATCAAGGAGCACTGTCGAGACGCATATGTCCTTGCTGCTGAGCTCACTGGGGTCTCCCAAACCGCCGCCCTCGTGTTTGCCCCCGTCTTTGGATACATCGCGGACAGATACAGCCGTTTCAATGCACCTCTCCTGGTGGCTGCTATAGTCGGGATTGTTGGGTATATCGCGCTAGGGTCGCTGAACAGCCCCAAAGCCAGTGGGCCAGACGGCACACCTTTCATCTTTGTTATCATGGTCTTGTTGGGGATTAGCCAAATTGGGGCAATTGTCTGCAGTCTGGGTCTTGTTGGTCGCTGTGTGCTGGGATTGAGAGCAGATGCAGTTCAGGAGCCTCATGTGCATAATGAAGATGACTCAAGGATAAGCAATCTAGCGGACGGGCAAGTCTGTCGAGATGATGAAGCGGCGCCACTTGTCTCAAAAGGCCCCGGATTCCACTCTCATGAACACCTAAAGGGCTCAATTGCAGGGATGTACTCTCTTGCGGGGGGCATAGGGATCCTGCTTCTGACAAAAATTGGGGGACTGCTGTTCGATAGGGTTACCACCTCGGCGCCTTTCTACATCCTCGCAGCTTTTAATGGATTTCTCCTCGTTGGTGGTGTGGTAGTCTCAAAGCTACAATAGGAGTGAAAGATATTGGTAGCTGACCACACCGGCCGCATTGGATAGGGAAACCCTTAGATAGTACTTAGTCATCATGAGACAACGACATGAGGTTCTATTCCTTCACCACTTTGTATTATGAAGTCTGAAAGAGCCTCACAACATTGAGGGGAGCGTTCGGGCGGACGAAGGGCCGAGTCCCACCAACATCGCCAATGTTACCAGATACTTCTTCACAATGTACTCAAGCGTGAATTTTTTCGAGCTTCTAACAGATTTCCCATTGGCTTAGAAAGTGTTTGTGAACGGGTTGTACTATCATACTGAGAACAAGTAATAGTGGCACAGGATGCACCCAACTCCCATAGTAACGCCTGCTCTACTGGCCAAAATCCGCAGCCAACCGCATTTGCCACGTAACACCTGGTAAATATGGTCCGGCGACCCATGGCAAAGTTGTTGATTTGAAACAGCACTCCACGGGATATACATTTACCCCTAACTGATTCTGGTGAACGCTAGGTACTTCCTTACTGGAGTCACGTTGTCCGCCTTGAATCGGCCAGAGGAGATATCCACTGTATTCAAACATGCTATTGAAAACGGAGGAGGGAGCGCAGATGCTGAGCTTGGGCATGCCGAGCGCTCTGCCATCGCTCGCAGGATGAGGGAGGCTTTGGTTAAGGCCGCAGCCATAGGCGGGCTTCCACGCGTAAGTCTATCAACGTGTCAAAGGACATCCGCAAGCTGAGGTGGGAATAGACGATTAATGCTCTGTTCGAGCTCAAGAAGGCGACCCCTACTGAGCTACTCGATGAACCTTTGGCCTACTCTCCGACTGGTAGAGTAGGCGATGTTTACGATGTTTCCTCCTCTGCAATCCTACAGCGTGGGAAGCTGTTTTTTGATCACATCTATGGCAAAGTCTCGCAACGTGTAATGAGTCAAATGGATCGATCGGGTAGCGAGGACTTAGGGTTAACGGCACGCCTCATGTACGGATACATTTTGAGCAACGAAAGGGTTCTGAGTGCTTCAGAGACTAGCTTCGTACTCCTAGCTGGCCTTATACCACAAGATGTGAGGATGATAATAATACGGGCTTGCAAGGAGGCTGACTGTGGCCCAGGTCAATGCCCAGCTAAAAGGCCATTTAAAGGGAGCCACACATCATGACGGCATTACTATTGAACAGGTAAAAGCCGTTCGAGAGATGACCATCAAGATTTGTGAAGCCGCTGGTATGCGTAAATTGGATGACACGCCTGTAGGATGGGGCTGGAGAGGGCCAATCGCCAATCTATGACTTCGATGACCAAAGAGCGCTGTCCAAGTCGCCCGCACACCGCGCATTAGGCAATTGTATGATCAGGTATGGCATTGCCAAATTCCATATTGGCTTTACGGCTTCAAACTCCAATTCTTGCCTGAGCAGGCCATCCAGGGCAACAAATTCATGGATGTCAAGTATCCTGGCTGGTAGAAAAGCCGACCTCGACCAGTGGCGACCATATCAATAATCTTGGGTCTGATAATCGTCTAAGAGGAGTAAAATGTAGCAAACATAGTGAGGAAACTGGGAATGGGATCGATCTGACGCAGATTAGACAGGAGCAGAATATAGCAACCATAATAAGAATGTTGTAAAATGACCCAACGGCCAAGGGGCCTGCTGCATTTCGGAGAGACGAAGCGGTGCAACATAGACAGGGGCAGCGATGCAGTCATGCTCTTAGAGGCAGGATAGCGGCGATGTCCCCCATAAGGATGCTTCGAAACCAAAGGTAGTCTGACAGCGCAGTGGTTTTCGGCTTCGGGTCAGAAGCATAAGGTAGCATGCAATAGCATTCAGTTCGTCTTACCTGAGGGTACGAGGGGCAGGGCTGACTCGAATTGTATCCGTACTCGACTGCTCATGATTCAACAGGCATTGGACTCAAGGATCCCCGCCAATCAATCAACAGACTTTCCTGACAAAGGGTATTTCTCTCTCTCCAGCGAACCCTGTATGTGCCAGTCATCACGTCGCAGGCCAAATTCTACGTATGATGCCTCAAGAGCCCACAAATGGTACGATTGCTGCAGAGAGTATCATGAATGAAAGCAACTCTAGCACCAGTAAGATAACATGAGAATATTCCCCTCAGCTAAATTACTCGTCAACACCCCCCAGCTCTATGGTCTTGATTGCCGATCTCCGGGTAGAGTGTCTGATTTCCATGGTTCCCCCGAATCAGACACAGTCAATAGGGTGTGTAACATGCATGTTCTTGAACAATCCATCACTTCGGAGCAAATCATATCCAATCCAACCGACGAAATGGACAAAGGATGAAACACGGCATCGAATTTCGCTTCCGCGCCGCATCTCGACATCTTCAGCCTTACACTTATCTCTGTGTTCGTGTTCTAAACGGCTAACCCGTTGGCTTGCCGGAGCATTGCCGGCAATGGGGGTCTTCGGGTTTCGAAAAATCCATCTACTGTAGATCTGCAAGCCAATCATTCGTTTTGTTTCGACCATGCCGTACCGAAACATTTGCTTCTTGCCATCAACAAACATTCCCAGTTTCGAGAATCTCCAGCGATGAGTCAAGGAGGCCCGGATCTTCTACTGATGACTCAACAGACGGGACACAGCACAGCAAGGGAAACCGTAACCACAAAGTCAGCGTATGCACTTTGCATTGAGGCTTCATGCGTCATTTGAAGTAGCTTGTGGCCATAGAGAGGGTGATGATGACAATCAGAAGAGGGCCGTGTGAGCCCTAAACTAACAAATCAGACTTTGGCACGGCCACAGTTTCTGGTTCGTATCGAGGCTGAGCACGACTGCCGCTACTGCACACGGTGCTGACACAGCCATGGAACAAGCTCAATCGGGTAAAACTAAACATCAGCCACGCTTCCCACGCTTCGGCCCTAGAAAGGTCCAACCGTCCAACCATCCAATTGTGAGCCTGCATGGGGCTTTCGGCCATCTGTTCTTCCACCGCTTCGTCTTCGCTCCGTCGCTTTGTCGTCGCCGTGTAGTCATCGCTGCATGCTCTGCTCCGTTCTTGTACCTCCCTAACCCACACCCTGTCACTATGGGTGAGTAGAAGAAGATTAATAGGTCGGTATTGCTGGGGTTGCTGTCAGCCTTGCCAAGAGGTTACTTCCTCGAACACACCTTAAAAAGATTAGGTCTCGCGTGGACCATTTCCCCCCATGGTGTCCCGGAGTGGTGGAAAACGCTGATCCATCAATCATCATCTCATCCCACCCAGCCTTAAACTCTCCCACCAATAGCACTGCCCCAAAGGGCTCCCTCTTCGGATGTCATCCCCAAAAGAGTTCTAAACGCGTAGGTACAGCCCTACGCTTCTTAACTGGCTTGGCTCGTTCCCCCCTGCAGTAAACGACAAACCACGCCAGCGATGCCACGCCAGTGCCCATCCTGCCACTGCCCTTGACCGCTGCGCAAACACCAGTGGTCGATGAGAATACGACTCTACCCTCATTTATACCTGCAATCTGCCATCGTGATAATAATTTGTTGTTGCGATTGTTTTGCTCTGTTCCCCTGTCGTTTCTGAACTTATTCCCCTCCAACCCATCTGCTCGCTGCTGAAATACTCTGCCCTCCCCCTAAGAGCCGATCAGCGTTATTGCGGCTGCGCATGCGTCGTGGCATCCCTCTCTGCACATTGTTCCAAAACTGTGTTCTAGGATTTCTGAATTCTTGAATATCTCTCTCCGGCGGTGAGCCCAGCTCTCCGTATGGTCATTATCGACAACGAAGTAATCTTGACTAGGCCTCGTCGCCAATCACCATTGGCCAATTGGTCTTGTATCCAGGGACTCATCAGTCCTCAAGAGCAAGTCTAGGGGATGGCAGCCGTCCATAACGGTGCTGGAGACTTCGACCTCTTTTCCAGAGATCAATTCCATTCAGAAGAGACCTTTGGCCCTTCGCAATACGGCCGTTCAGCCATGCATCAGTACAACGATTACCCGACCAATCCGACATCCTACGACTCATACCCACCAGTTTCTTATGCCATAGGGCCTGCAATCTACCCCGAATCTCCTAGCTTTGCCTTCACCTCCACAACAGCGCGCGACGCGAAGCCTGGACAGCGACTTACACCTATGGCGTCGCCATCTCTATCACAGACAAATGATCACCCTCCGTCAATCCTATCCTCGACCTCGGGTGCTTCGGGTCAGAGCACAGGTTCTTCGGCCCATGGTTCACCCTATGCACATGCGGCTCACGATGTCCCATACCAAGACAAATGGCCTCGGTCACTCCGAGGGCTTGGACTGGCCCCTGAGATTGTGAGCCACGAGGGTTTTGGTCAGGACTCATCTTTTCCTTCCCACACCTTCGACGGCGACATCATCTTGGACGATCGTAAGTTCCAGGGTTTTGTTGGTGAGTATGCCGATACTTTCTCATCCTTTTCTGCTGCTCCTTGCTCAGTGGCCACTTCCATTTCTTACGCTCCATCGTCGCAAAATACATTTCTTGCATTTTCTTCTCCTCCTTCAGCTTTGAACATGTCTGTGGGCACAAGAGACCTCACCATCGATACCATACTAGACGAAGCCAACGGCCGAACGAAAACACCACCTCGCCTCATCTCACCAGTTTCGGGCTCATCTGCTGGAGCTTCGCCAACAGTTGTTGCTACTGCGCGCGGAGAATCTCCATCTTTAGAGCCAGGGACTTCATTCAGGTCGCCCTTAACACCAGCATCGCACACGTCATTCTTCCATTCACAATCCCGTGATGCATCAACGCCCAATTCAGAGCATCAATCATGGAGTCGACACCAACCCTTAAACCGATCGAATATGGCCCCTTTCCCTCACGGTCAATCTCATTCTTCTCAATTTCAAGATCCTTTCTTTGGTCAAAGCAGCGGGAGATTTGTTGCTCCACTTCAGTCATCTTGTTGGTTATCCTGGCGTCCTGCATGCATGATTTATGAAGCATTCCCAGTCATCTTTACCTTTCACTCGGATCGAATCCTAGAATTTGACTAATTTTGATGGAATCTGTAGATCCCTCTCTTATCCATGGGCAGCATTTCGAAACGCCAATTGGGCATAACACCTCAACCACGCCATACCCAGGAGTCATACATTCCTTTAACCCAGCGCACCCCCCAGACTTTCAGCCCACTTCGCCAGCCGCATCGGAGTCATCAGGTCAGGATGAACACCGGAGTGGACCCACAAGGTTTCGGGGTGGTACTGGATCTCCATACCTTCGTAACACCTCCTACCAGCCATATCCGCAGAGCCGAGAAGCACGGGCTATCTCAATTGCATCAAGCCATTCCCGGACCTCAGTGGGAAGCCCAAGCTCCAACAGCTTGGACGAGGATGGAAGGGAGAAAATTCGCTGCCCGCACCCTGACTGCGGCAAACCCTTCAAGGATCTGAAGGCGCACATGCTCACCCACCAACCAGAACGGCCTGAAAAGTGTCCCATTGCGACTTGTCCTTACCACACTAAAGGCTTTGCACGAAAATACGACAAGAATCGCCATACTCTGACTCATTACAAGTAAGTAAGCTCCGATTCATGGTCATTTTTCAGCATGATTAGAACTTCCAGAGACAAATGCCTGCAGAAACCTGGTCGTCACATGTGTCTCAATGCTCCCAGCATTCATCAGAGGAAGAAGGCTAATTTGCAAAACCAATAGGGGAGATATGATTTGCGGATTCTGTCCCGGTCCCGGTTCGTCTCAAGAGAAGAGCTTTAACAGGGCCGACGTGTTTAAGCGCCATTTGACCTCCGTGCATGGCGTAGAGCAAACCCCGCCCAACAGCCGCAAGAGGAGCCCTGGTGGAAGTTCATCGACGAAGGCCTCAACCAGATCCAATGATGTTTCTGGGAAATGTTCGACCTGCTCGGCAACTTTCAGCAATGCGCAAGATTTGTACGAGCACTTGGACGAATGTGTTCTCCGTGTTGTTCAGCAAGAAGAGCCTAGCGAAGCCATCAACGAGAGTCTGTTGCGCAGTGTCGCTGATGATGAGAACGTTCGCGAGGTTCTTAACCGCCACATGTTACCCACCGGATTGGATGTCGGCGTCGAGAATCCTACCACTTCCGACGCAGAGGACGGTGAGGAGAATGACGACGAATCCATGGACGAATCATTGGAACACAAATCGCACCCGTCAATTCGTTCAGGCAAAGGAAACATGGTATCGAAGAAAGGATATCAGAGTTGACAATCAACACATCCCCACGGTGTAAGTGGGCATCTTGGGGGTGGCAAGCATATTACCAAAGGTGGCCGTATGACCTCTGGTGGGAGGGGCCGCGGCATGACTGCTTCGAAAGGAGGCGTTCCATTGTCAGGGAAGGGCCGCCGCCGAAGGAGGCACTACCCAATCTCATGGGGATGCTCGAGCGAGCAAATGAAGATGAAGAAAAGAACGCTGTGCGTATACGATGGCTCGCGGCGCCTATGGAAGGACGAAATGATGCTCGACAACGCCTTCGAGGTCCGCCTGCGTCTCGGAGATGGCGATTCATACGTCACCGACCTCGACGTTGAGACGGTCAAACGAGCGGAAGCACTGCATGATGCGACAGAGGAGCAGAAAGGCCCGTGGGTTTCGGGAGATGTTGACATTGAGCAGCTCATGTCTTGATTTCGGCTTGGGTCGATGCATGGTGGCTTGTATGAGCATTCGATGTTTGTCTTCACCTGGTTAGGGCGTTTCTTGACGATTGCATTACTTCACACTGGGAGCGATGGATCGTGGCAGCATTCATGAGTAACGACTACGATATGACTGTTCACGAAGGCATGGATTATGGTTTTGTGGGAGGATGACTTAATACCATTTCGATTGTGAACGGCACTGTACTGTGATGGTAGTTTGGAGAGAATCTTACAGCGCTGGTCACTGTAAGGGTGTTGCATACTCACTCCAAAGCATCTTTATACCAACAATTGCTCTCACTCTTGATTGACTTTGAGCTCTCTCTGTCCACTGGGCGTATTGGGGTCGCAGGGGATGGTCACCTTGCCGCATCAACCCGCTGCAATCAAGGCGTAATGTTCCCCGGAGATTCCCTAAAGCCTCGAGCTTGTAATCCAACTGCGGTGCCTGGAGAAAAACAAGCTCTAAGGGGTTTCCCCGGGGGTCGGGAAGTAAAAAGGCGCCCAAGGATGGGTTAGCGTGACACGGTTTTACACAGAGCGCGTCGCGTTGGCCCAATGCTTTTGAGGAATCAATCAATCATTGACCCGGCTACTGTTCCATTCACTTTTTCATCCAGCCTGCAATCATGATCCGACAAGATTACAGCCGTATTGATCCCAAACGAAGGAGTGCCTTGGACCACAAGAAGAAGCAATTCGCAACCGCGACGTACAAACAACAAGACTATCCCTATCGTCTAAATATCTACCATGTCCCCCCAACCGCAGAGATCACGCTCGAACAATTCGAACAATGGGCGATTGACAGACTAAGGAGTGATCTCACATCCCCCCTTGATACATCGGCCTATCTCCAATCTAACCAGTCATGCAGTTCTCGCTGAACTCGAAGCCTGCTCATTCCGCAACAGAACCCCCACCGAAACGACCGCACATATCACCCCCCTCCTCCAAAAATGGCTGCCCCTTCACTCCAACACCTCATCCTCAGCGGGCTCCCAAGATGAGGCTCTGAAGGTAGAGCGCCAGAAAGACCATTACTCTCACTTCATCCTCCGCCTCGCATTCTCATCCACAGAAGACCTCCGACGGCGGTTCGCGCGCATCGAGAGCGCGCTGTTCAAGTTACGGTTCCAGAATGATGATGTCCGGGAGAGACAGGCCTTTGTGGAGTCGCTGAAGCTAGACTGGGAGACGGTGTCCGAAGATGAGAAGAGAGTATTGAGCGCCGATCTGATGAATGCGACTCCAGGTTTGAGAAAGCAAGAGATGGACGAAGGGGGATGGTTCAAGGTGGACTTTGAGACTGTACCCGAGCTGGTCGAAAGCCGTAGGGTGTTTCTCAAGGCGGGCAAGGCGTATGTGCCCGTTCGAGAGCAGATGAGTATGGTTCTTGCGGGTTTCAACTCGAAGCTCGAGAAAGGATTAGAGGTACGCGAATATCAACCTCGAACGCGAAGGCAGCAATTGACGTCTTCGCAGCTGGCCGCCCGTGCCCTCCCCCGCCTAGACGAAGATGATCGTCTCACTCCAATCCTGAACCACCTCTCCAAGAATTTCGCGACCCCTGACTCCACCCTCTCAGACTCGGACAGCGCCCTCCCCGGCGCCCCCGTCAACGCTGCTTCGATTGACGCACTCTCCCAACACTTTCCCCTCTGCATGCGCAACCTACACATGACTTTGAGGAATCGCAGCCACCTCAAGCACTACGGCCGATTTCAATACACCCTCTTCCTCAAAGGTATTGGCATGACGCTCGAAGACTGCCTTACCTTCTGGCGGCAGGCTTTTAAATTGATCACCGACGATGTGTTCAACAAAGAATACCGCTACAACGTCCGCCACGCCTACGGTGACGTTGGCGGCGACGCCATCAGGCGAGGGAGAGGCTATTCCCCATTCTCGTGTCAGAAAATCCTCACCGAGCACCCTCCTGGCTCAGGGGAGAGTCATGGCTGCCCTTACCGTCATTTCAGCCTCGACAATCTGACCACGTTACTTCAGACCACCGGGGTGAACGATCGGGACGTGCTGAGGGGGGTGAAAGAGGACGTGGAGAAGAAGAGGTTCCATATCGCGTGCAACAGGGTGTTTGAGTGGGCGCATAAAGGGGAGATTAAAAAGGTGAGGGAGGACGGGAGTTGGCCGGCTACGGAATTGGATACCATTGTGCATCCGAATACGTATTTCCGGAGGAGCTACTTATTGAAGACGGGGGCGAAGGCAAACGAAGGCGCGGGGAGAGGGGATGAGATGGAGATGTGAGAGTCGCGTGGGTAGTGGGTGTGCGGTTCAGGGGCCTGGGGCATGTTCGGCGTTTTGTAGGGGGGCAAACGATTGCTTCGAGATGATGGTAAAGATCGGGAACGCATCAATTTATTGAATGACTGCTATCAGAGGATGCATGAAGTTGACGTCCTCGATAGATATGAGCAGATGCAATGGAACAGCATGTGTATCTGTTGGGGGAAAACCCTGGTTATCCCAAAAGGTAGACCGCGTAAACATACAAGTATTTCTGGCTTAATGGGTGAAGTCCAACCGGTAGACATGGGTTTAGGCTATGAATGTGGAAAAAGGCGCTCACTCCGTCCGAGATGCGTTTACCGCCGCTCGCTATGCATGTGCTGAACCTATGATTTGTCCGCTCCTTTCGCCTGATCATTCGGTCTTACCACGCCCATCATGATCAATCACAGCCAAATCCTCCTCGCTCTCGGCACTCTCCCCCCCTACATCGTCGAAGAAGACACCGCTCTGCCTCTTCAGCTCATCAAGTACGCTCGACCGCCTATGCTCCTTTGACAGCCGCGGCGGGACATCATCCTCCGTCTCCGTCGATGGCTCAGCCAAGGATCTTATGGCTTGACCATGACTGTGCCCGTGCATGCCGTTGTCGACCTGCCTAGCCAAACCCTTCAAGTCTTCTTTACCTGATCCACCGAGCAACAAGCCTTCTTCGATCAAACGCTCAATCTTCATGCGATTGGCGATGAACAGCAATTTTGGGAAGGTGGATTGCTGGCCAACCAGTAGCATGCGGGCTAATCTCTCCGGCGTGGGGTCAGAAAGAATGTACCAGAAGTCGCTGAGTCGGCTTTTGGGCCAGATGGTGATGGTACCACTGAACTGTTGCAGCCAAATGCCCGACCAATCCTGGCCCAGGGGTCTGGGGAGGAGCTCTAAGTGCCGGAGCATTTTCAAAAACTTCTGAAGTTCGAGTTTGAGATATGTTTCTGTTGCGCTGCCTAGATACCCGCCTCGCCATCCACGGCCTTTGCGGTGCGTGACAGGGCGACCGACGGAGCCTTTGGAGGCGTAGAAGAAGGCGTTGATATGTGGATTTACTTGTGAGACGATTGAGAAGGTTACGCCAAAGTGGAGGTTTAGTGCCTTTAGAGGGATGTCGGTTCGAAGGCTAGGGTCTGTCAATGCCGTTCGCTTAGTGAGAAAGGTCAGTACTGACCTGCCATCCTTCCACTTATGGCCAAAAGAATAGGGTGTGAGGGTGCCATCAGGTTTCTTCATCATCATTACTACGGGGTTCAAGATACCAGGGACGGCTGCAGACGCTAGCACTGCAGACCTGTAGCAGATTTCGAAGTCAGCACAGCTCCTTCAGTGCGAAAGACTGGGGAGTTAAACCAGTCTTGAAAATGCTCCCGAAACACATCTCAAGACCCATTTTTCCTTGCACGCGAAGGGGAGAAAAGGCTCATGAAATACTCACCATATAACACAATCAGGGGCTGTGAGATAGTTGGTCAAAATAGTTGGCGAGTGTGGGTCTGAAGGAACACAGGAGACGTTCAAAATCCTGCCTGTCCGTTCGTATGCTTCGCGAAACGTGGTACTTCCCCGGCAAAACCAAGAGCATTTGCGAGCCCACTCCATAGAATCAAAGCGTGCGCCGGTCCGCCACCATCGAGGGGCCCAAGTCGGGAACGAATCCTCGCAGGCTGTGATACGATAGGCGAGGGCAGGTATCAGCAGCTTCTTCAGCTCGTCGTCCGTCCGCGTAGCGATCAGGCCAGCTACCAGCGCTCCACCTGATGTGCCAGTGATCACGTCAGGGAGCAACGAAGTATCGAGAAGGGCCTTGACCACGCCGTAATGGTACCAAGCGAACGAAGCCCCCCCCGACAGACAGAACGCTGTCCGGCCAAAATTGGTGTGCAGGTGTTTGGCGAAAGAATATTTTTCCGGCTGCGTGAGCTGGGGAGAGTGTAGCAGGTATGCCAAAGATGCATGGAGTTCGTCCACAAATTCTTGGGCAAGATGCTTGGTTCCATAATAGGTCTCGCTGTAGAGTCGGGGGTTCTCGACGCCTACGAAATTGTTCTTCACACATCCTTCAATCAGACTCTTGAGCTTATTGACAGCCTCCTTACCCGCCTGCCCCGGTTGCTCATGGTTGCCGTCCTTCGACTCCGCGAGCGCCCTTCCAGTCTTGAGCTGTTTTGTCACCTTGGCGACGGTGGAGTAGTCGTAGTAGGCATAATCGTCTGTCTCTTTCCACACCTCATTCCCAAGATGGTCATCAAGCTCCTTAGCAGCAGTCTTCCATTCATCGTAAGTCGTCTTGGAACGTATGTTGTGCCGCAATTTTTGACGCCGCCCTCTCCACGTAATACCACGCTCGTAGCCCCAGATATAGAGTCGCGTGACGAGGTAGGAGAGTCCTAGGCCGATGATCCACCCAACGACAACCAGTAGTAAAGGCCACTTCAGCAGAGCATAAACGAATCCCTCCCGAGTTTCATCCTTGGTTCTGCGAGGCGCTTTCTTCTTGCGTTTGGGAGTGCCTCGGCGCTTCACACGCTGGCGAACAGGCCGCCAGTCGTTCAGGGCAATAACGGGAGAGGTTTCGGGGGCATTCAAAGCCTTGGCGAACTCCTCGAGGTCATCTTTACTTATGAATTCGTGATCGTAATCGGGGAGTATGGAAGGGTCAAAAGCGCTTGGGAAAAAGCCATAATCTGTTGCGCTCATTGGGGTTTCGTGGGCGGGGGACGTCGTCTCTCACACACTACCATAAGCGATAGAATGGGATAGACTCGCAGTGTTAGGCCATTATTAGGAATGAGGTAAAGGTCGGAATAGGGTTCGAGATTGTGTTGGATGTGAATTATAAAGAAGATGCTGAACTACGCATTACAGGTAATTTCTGTGCCAGGAATTGGTGAAAAGCACTACTTTTGACGTCACAGTAGCATTCCAGCACCACGAGGCCCTGAACCAGTGGAATTGGACGAGACACAACCCTGATGAAGCGCATGCATTTGCCTTTATCTGCCGCGAACAAGCGACAAATACCCACTGCGTATCTGATAAACCAGCTAACATCCCGTCGTCCACCACGTTCCCCCCGATTCCATCATAGCAAAACATCACCCACACAGGACCTCTCCCCTCCTTCGCTCTTGACCCCAAGTCCACCACCATCGTCGCCTGCGTGAAGGTGAATTAAAGGATAGGAGAAGGACTGCTGTAGCGACATTGGTGGAGCAATAGTAGTTAGAGGAGGTGGCTGGATGCGTGGCTGGCGTTTCGTAATCTCGATCGAGGTAGGAGGATGGATGGCAATACGAATCTATCTTCGCCCGAACCTGCTGCACACGAGAAATTCGTGTTGGTACATTACTTCTTCTTTTGCTTCCTTGGAGGAGTTACAGGACGACCAGTGCTCATCCCACCGTAGACGTACTTTTGTTTCTTTTCTGCAGGCTTCAAAATCTGTTCCAAGACCGACAAGTAAGCATGCGGATATGTCGATATCTGATGGTAGGAGGTAGCAGAAAAACTTCCAATATTTGGCATACCTGGAACGAACACAACAAGCTCTCGTCGACGCTCATCATAGCACCAGCGTTATCAAACTCTCCGCAGTAGTTGGGTGCGCTGAACAGCGTGACTAATTGCCGTTTTGAGAAAAATTCGTATCCGTCTTCAACGACTTGATGAGCTCGGCAGATCAAATCCATGTCGTGTTTCTGTAAGAAACGAGACACGACATCAGGTCCGAATGTAAACGAAACACCACGATCGTTTTCACTCCAGCCGGTGATGTCTTTGTCAGGATCGGACCATAACAAGTCGCAAAGGAGACCGCAATCGGGAATCTGGGCAAGTCAGCGGATCACCACTCAAGCCTGGCAGGCTTTGCTTCGCACAATCGAAAATAGGGGATAAGGTGCGCTGCTTACATCCGTGGGTCGCATCACACGGCGAATCTGCTCCATTGAGTTTAGATCTGGGCTCAGGCCGCCGTGCATAGTGAAGATCTTCTCATCGATGATCGCCGCGATTGGGAGGCAATTGAAGCAGTCCGTGAACGTCTTCCACAGCTTGATGTTGTACCGCCTCTTGCACTCATCGTAGAATCCGTAGATTCGGTTGATGGACGCACACTCGTGATTGCCTCGTAGGATGAAGAAATTCTCGGGGTATTTGATCTTGTATGCCAGGAGAAGGCAGATGGTCTCCAGCGACTGCTTTCCTCTATCGACGTAGTCCCCGAGAAAGAGGTAATTGGCTTCCGGCGGGAAGCCTCCATATTCAAAGAGACGGAGAAGATCGTAGTATTGTCCATGGATGTCACCGCATATCTACGGTAATTATCATCTCGTTAGCATGATTCTGGGGCGGACTTGGAAGATTCATATGGAGGAGAGGAGAATGTACTTGCCTTGATCGGCGCCTCAAGCTCCAGCAATATGGGCTGAGAGATGAAGATCTCACGAGCCTTCTGGCATAGGTGACGAATTTCCGCTTCGAGAAGCTGCACCTGCTTGCCTGGCCTGCTCCCTCGCACCTCGAGGAGTCTATCGATGATGGAGTCTAGATCCACATCGTTCTGATCCGCCATGTTGTGGTCCCGATGTTGGAGGATTCAGTGTCCGCAGGTCCAAGTGTAGGACGGAAAAGTGACCCAATGAGATCGGCTGTATGATACTGATACTCAAAAAGTGTTGTCTGTGAGTCGATTCTATGTCAGCCCTTTCCTGTACCAACATTGCTAAGGCGTCGCCGCTGTGTTTGTTCGCCCTATAGAACATGATGCGCCCAGGGGATGCGAAAACTGACCGCTATCAGTCGATCAAAGAGACACTGATCAGTGTATGAGATGGTGTACGCGTGGAGTCGCTGGCGGGCAAGAGCCCTACAGTTACTAGGGGCGGGGTTTGAGTTGAGTCGCAGTCCGCACGGCAAGGGCAGATCCTTGGTATGGTAGAGGAGGTAGGACTTTTCTCGCGTAAGCCTGATTCGGCGTTCGTGGACAATAGGCGCGGGCTCGGAGGGTTGTTGTCGAAGTTTTCTCTTGCTGTCAATATGAGGAATTGTTGGGATTTGTGGTGTGTTGCCACTTTCACCACGTGGGTTCGTCTTCGGAACGGATGGCGGCGCTTTGTATTGGTCGGATGGGATAGAATTGAGGGGGATGAAGATTCGGGTTGGATTTTGGAGAAGCACAGTGTCAGCGCCTTGGAGTTGCAGGACGTGAGAAGGTCGTCAAACGGCAATCCTTGGCGCTAATTGATTACAGAAGTTTCCGCCCTGTTCATTTTGATATCATGTCCCTGCTCCCTTGTCTCATTATCTACTACCCACTACGGAGTTATAGTCTTTTACATATGATGTAGCCTCCATTGCTACCTAGTCACCAAATTCCGTTCTTTGGGCAGCAGTATTCTACTGAGAAGAGGCCGCAACTGGCCGCAAAGACAACGGCCGTGGCATTTAGCAGGCTGTCTTGGGCGGAAGTGAATCAAGATCGGAGGTGAAATTGATGGGAGCTATAGATACGAAGTGCGTTGTTCGGCCTCTGTCCGGCAGTGGCGGCCTTGCCCGTCCAAGTACCCAATGGAGACCCAGCAGTTGCACATTCTAGAATAGGATCTGCGAGCATCTCATGAATATTACTACCTAACTTCCCCAACCTTGGCTTCAGGACGCTATGCCATACCAATGTCTCAAGCGAAACACCCAAAGATCCCCCCGGAACGCCCTCGCTTTGTATGAGATCGATCATTCGTCGTCAATCATGGCCCCCCAAAATCTGGAAATATGAAAACACGGTCGATGATGCCTTGTGCAGAAGAAAGCCGCCGCCCTCGAACACCGACTCGAACAGATGCATCGCAATGCATCGCAATAGAGGGTGATGAATGGTAACCGTAATGAGGATAAAGTATACACAGAACAAGCTCCCATGTAGTCCACGTTGCTGGGTGAACAACGAGAGGTTCTTCGAGTAGAAGAGGGACCCAGTCAGGCACTTTCAACCTAGGCTGCGGTTCCCACTGACAATGCCCTGGCTTGCCGCCCGGCATCTCTGGGCTTCAGGTCGGATGAGGTTGGCCCGGTCAAATTGTGAGCCCTGGGTACTAAGATGCCCATTCCAACTCTGTTCGCTCAGCACATTGAGCCAATTGCTACCGACCTCGTCCTTGAGTGCCTCAATTTTTTGGCGATATACCTCGCCATTCAGATCCAGACTTTGGATCTCATTGGCCAACGAGCGACCAATGGTGGATGCCTGTGGCACATGGTCATCTACAGTCGAAATTGTTGGCGTTAGCGGACTCTTAATCGGCGGTGGCGGCGAGACAGCTCCTTCTTCAAAGGGTGGAAGGGGATCCGCTTTTGTTTTTGGCCAAAGGCTGTCGACGCCACGCTGGGTTGGTTCGCGATCTACTTCAAAATGTAGCCCATCATCTTGAAGCTGGTGAGGATGAATCGCGCTTGCATCTCGAGCAAGGTCAACGATTCTCCGCCTCGGTCCTTTCTTCCGACGCCCAGAGCCAATGGCAAACTCGCTTTGGGTCTGTTGCGGCAACGGACGTTGCATGTTCTCCAACTGAGGTAGTGGGCCCCTATTGTTTGATAATGTGGATGGAGTGGCCTCTTCATGAGGTTCTGAGACCTGGTCCGGGGCTTGGTCTGGCACATGAGACTCGTCAGTCGGCCCTACGTCTGGCTGGCTGACACGACCACCAAGCTGACGTCTTTCGCTGTAGCTTGGTCCTGTACCGTCAATGACAACGTCTTCCGAGTAGCCGGGTGTACTCCGGAAGAGATTGAAAATCGTAGTACGATAATTGCTATGTGTCTTGACAAATTTGTTACGCAACACCCAAACCTCATGGATAGATGGCATAGCCGTAAGTCTCGCCAACTCGGTTGGATCTTGTAATTTATTCTCTCTGAGATCTAAGCGTTCGAGAGATGAGATACTCTCAATACCGGCAATGGAAACAAGTCTATTTGCTCGGAGATTCAATGCGGTGATTGCTGGGAAAGGGGCTCTCGTCAAAGAGTGTAGAGACTCAATCATGCAATTCGACAAATTTAGAGCCCGTAATTGGGTCAATGTAGGAAGACCGTCTGGGATTTCTGTGAAAAGATTTGAGGATAAATCCAGCGAGTGTAGACTGTTGGCCAGTGGTGCGAGACTTGCAGACATTAAGTATGTAAGGGAGTTATCAGCAATACTGAGGTGCTTGAGGAACCTCCATTTAGAAGCTGGAAGTATACCCATGCTCAGCAGATTGGATGAACTTCCAGATCGGTTTGGGCCATTGTAATCAGAGCTTGAATTGGAGCTTCCAGACCCAGACCGCTTGACTTTCGGGGTACTGATCCGCATATGACGATACGATCCATCGTGTCGTGACGCAGTGCCAGGTCTTGTTGGGGATGTACTCTTAGTCCGCGGTCTGGGAATTGGCATGATATCAGGCTCGCGTCGAGCAAGACTGTTCTTCGGACTGATGCTTTGACCAAGCTTGCCTTCGATTGCTGGGGAGACAGGACTAGAGTTTGCTCTTCCCATATCTCCAAATCGTTGAGAGGGGCTTGCCAGCCCAGGAAGTCGAGGGGAGAACTGGGCTTTGGACGATCGCCGCCGACGTTTATCCATGTCGTCTAGCACGATACCAACAAACAAATCATACGGGTCGTCCATATTCGCTCGCTTGACTGTGAGGGAGCGAAGCTGTTCAGCTAGCTTATCCCAACCATAGAATTGTCGAAAGTCCACATCGGTAATCTCAAGAGCGGTGACATTTTTGAATGCGAGCAGTGGGACTGCGGTGTCGAACGGAAATTCTTCATATCCCCCAATAAGGCGCGCTTTGTGATCTGGCGACAGCCTCAGGCATGGTATTTTTGTGAAAGCAGAGTATAGATATTTCAGATCTACCACAAATTGTGCTCTGGCCTTCTCCGTCTTCGCGGCACTACTTTTCGAAGAGCCCAGACCGAAGCCTGACCATAGATTGGACATGCCTGACATCACACTGCGGACGCTCGACACCGAATGGATCGAATCTCGATCACTTCGGCCTTTGCCCCTGGATCTTTGCGCCTGGCTGAGAAATGAGACATAGTTGGCCGGCGATGCTTCTGCGTGCAGGTTCTCGAGGCGTACATTGAGAGGGCCTATAGATATTCCCACCTCTGCCATCTGCGCTAGAAGAAAATATAGGTGATGCGGGGTCAGGGCAAGTTTGACGGACTTGATATTCTGCGAGGCAAAGCCGAGAGTCCCAAGCGAGAGGGCCGCTGCCAAGGTGCTCGATGTAGATGTGTTAGGGGTAGAAGTCTGGTTGCTCCCAATCTGGGTTGGGGAAGCATTCCCCGCAAGGCTTTTGGCCTGCCCGGTTTTGGGAGCCTGGCGGCGCAATTGCAGAGCATTTGCGAGTGCTTTTTCGTGCGTCCGAACAAATTGCGCTAGGTTCTGGTAGGAGGTTAGCGCAGTGGAGAGGTAGAAAGAGATTCAGCCCTTACCTTGACAAAGATTTGCCCGTCCTCAGTATCCATCTTGAGCAATGCATGGGGCTTGGGCCTTGCAATGAGGTGTCAAACAAGAGCAGCGAACAGACGCGGAGACCAGTCTCAGGGGTTCCTTTCCACAATCTCTCTGCAACTAAGGGGCAGGTCCAATGGTAGTGATGGGCGTGGCGGGCGTGACGATTTCTTCACGATGCTGGTGCTGAGCAATAACGACGATGTTGGAGACGGGTGTGACAGCTGAAGCTTCTCGATGCTGTTGAAAATGCGACTTTAGAGATCGTCGATGTCCAAACATCAAATTGCCGTACACAGTCAAGCAGCATCTAGGATCTCGCATAAAACCGAGAGACACACACGATTATAGGTTGATCATCAGATGGGCCGAGGATCGATATGCATGCAGGCCTTTGATGAGCTCTGAGGGCCTGAGAGCGATTGGCCAATGGTGGGGGTTGAAGTGTGCGGGAGAGTAATAGCAGTATGCAGATGAGGGACGGTCTGTGGGCTAATGTAAGAGGTTTGGTGAAACTGAAGAGGGAGGTGGGGGGGTTGGTTTGGTTGCTGGCATGGGTACATATGTGTCGAGGTTCTCTATTGCTCGAGTGAGAGAATTGGAGCTGGTATGATAGAGAAGGGACAACAAGAATGGGAATTGTGAAGTCGTCTGTCTACTCTGTGCAGCAATGGGAGTGAGATACAATTGGGGACGGAGTGAGGTACTTAGACAAAGGTCAAAAGATAAAATACCAAAGTCAAAGATGGCGTGCCGATCGAATATTCGAACCCCCACACTTGAATGACTGACTCTTGTCAAGTGTCAACAATGGTACATGACAGAATTTAGAGTGTCGGCTTAGCGACCAATCTCAAAGGTGAGTATTCCCTCGAGTACCTTAGTGACTGAGTAATAACTCCAGTACCGCACAAGGAACATCATATACATCCTTCCCCTTCTTTCCTACGTATTGAAGTACAACTGCTTACGGAGTACATCTCCAAGGTGCGTAATATCCGATCATCTGCACAAGGAGAATAAACACACTTAGTCCGACGAACTGAATCAGCAGCATCATCTGCTGCCGGCAACTAGATATTCTCATTGACATGTGATGCACCTTAGGATCCTAATCGGCGCCTTCTAGCCTCACATTTGCCCCCCACCAGAAAACCAGCCGCCGGATCTTGAATAGTGGTAAAGAACATTTGAATTACGCCATCTTGGCAAGCTCGATATACTCGAGTACGTGTGGTATAGGTACTGCTGTCTTCAGTACCTATGTACCCGGGTAGCAGAATCAACATCAAAAGCTCGACCGCCAAAGCACAACATTTGTGCATCTTGACATTGTCCCTACCTTTGGCCGAAATCCAAACAGTTTGCAGGTACATACTACGATGCGAGATGAGTCGAGGAACACGATAGGGGTCTGCCATGGCGATACAGCCAGAAAAGAGAGCATGCTACGTAGGGACGCCACGCACCATCGTGCAGGAAAAGCGCAAATTAAAGTCGCCATCTGCACTCGACGTGAATATCGAGAGCCACGGTGTTGGTTTGGAGGGGTAGTAACTTTGATGAAGAGGGTTGCATGCAGCAAAACGGCCATCATCGGTCTATGAGAACTCGCTCGATGCATATCAAATAGTGGCATCCGCACGAGTGCTGGCGTAGTTGTCCTCTCATACCTCGCCTTGATGGAGGCTTAATTGCTCTAGCAATCTTGAAACATCTGTGCTCCACGGCCACAGCTCCCCCGAGTCCCGACCTGCTTTCTTCAGCAGTATTGTGACATCCACCTGATTCCTTCCCCATAGCCTGCAGCAAATAGCGTCAGCCCAAGCCCGTAATGCGAGACCTCCAATGTCACTGCCACGAACCTTGTCTCATCACAACACTGCACATGAACACCTCGATTGGCCGGATTCCGTCAAGAGGAACCTTCCCTTTGCCTGTCGTCTGCCACAGCCCCAGTTGATGTCGTAGCTCCTCCTCACTCACTGCGTCTGGGTGATCGATCTTGTTGCCAAGAATGAGAAAGGGGACTTTGGCGAGATCTTCCATCGCGAGAAGGGCGTCGAGCTCTGCCTTGGACTCCGGTAGACGCTCATGATCTTTGGCGTCGACGAGGAAGACGATTCCCGAAACCTCTGGGAAGTAATCTTTCCATAGACGGCGGGCTGTTTAATGGACACAGCTTGTCAACTCCGGTACTTGACAAAGATTGGGAGGAAGAAAAAATTTGGATCCAGAGTTGGTGAGCAAGCGTACCTTGCTGATGACCACCTAAGTCAAACGTTGTAAATCTGTTGTTGCCAATAGCTAGCTCCTCGGACGCTGCAGTAGACCATCAGTTCACAGGTGAGGCAACACTCTCCAAGTGGGAAGGGCGTACTTGGGTGAAGCGTTGGCTGTAAGATGGCAACTCGATCGTTCTATAAACAACCTCATCAGCCATGCCTCTAGCTCCCCTGACAACCCTCCGGCGATAAAGTCCTCTCCAAGAAGGTTTCGCCATATAGCCGGGCGTACCTGTCCACAGGCACCATCGACTGATCAACCCACCTTTAGCATATGGAGCAGTGTTGTCTTGCCAGCGTTGTCGAGCCCGAGGAACAGCAGCTTCGCATGTTTGTTCAACAGCCCGAGAGAGGCGAGGACATCCCAGACTGTAGACAATTCCAAATCAGCATGACTGTCATCCTAGGCCCGGCGGTACTCTGGCTTGGGAAAGACAGATGGCTTACACCAATTTATCATCCACATGTTCGGCTTTTGGTTTGTGGAAACGGGGATAGAATGTGGGGGGAATTCACGAGACGAGTCTCAAGTCAAAGGGTAGCGAAGTGTATGTACTCGCAAGCTAGGGTAGAGGTCACTGTAGAGTATGGTGGATGGTGTGTGTATGTACGTTGGGGTCAGAGTAGATTGAAGTACTTCATATGTACAATGAATGATCTGGTCTTAGCGTCCACTGTCTGAACAATTCACCACATTTCCATTTGCCACTCTACCTACTTTCCTTTAAGAATAACGTACATATTGTGAGTCCACATATTGCAGCTTCAAGCTTCTCTTCAACTGATCATATTTGTCCATAGTTAGCAGAAACCAAACCCAGAAAGCCGAGAGAATCGGTGATTGAATGATCGAAGGAACGATTGATTAGATTTCATGTCTACGGTTACCTATCAACGAAGCTCCAGCAGAGTATGCTTCCCCGTAGCTATGCATAAAGCCTGACCTCGGTCGTGACTGAGTCAAGACCTGTCAAAAATGAGCGCTGGCGCCCCCAAGACCCGAACGCTGGATCGTAACTCTAGACGAAGACGTATGTGCGTGCTCCTCGCTCATCTGTATGTACAAAATCAATTGGGTATTTGACAAAAGCATTCCCCATTCGTTGTCCTTCGCAGCAATATGCAATCAAACCGAGAGCATCAAGTTGACTTTCTGGCCATAGCCCTTGAAGCGGTCCGCCATCTCCAAGCCCACCTCTCTCATGCGTTCCGCCCCTTTGCCTGGTTGCACTTTACGTTCCTTCTCTTTGCCCAATTGAGCATTGCGGCAGTGAATGCGCCAGAACTTCTCCTTTCTCCTCTGTCTCTTGTTCTCCAATCCCTGAACTATGTCAACAGGGCCCCGGCTATGGGTCTCAGTTTGGATTGGGACAGCAGATCTCGGCGAAGTGCCTGCAGAAGGGGTACTTGCTCCGTGGAAGCGGTTTCTGCGGTGCTGGCTCCAGAACGGGTTTGGTGTTCGAGGAAGCGACGTCGTGTGGGTCAGATTGGGACGTTGAGCCAAGTGAGGGACCTCGATTCCCCCCTCTCTAGACAGTGACCCGTTGGGTGAAGGTCGGCGTGATGAGGGCGGAGAGGTAAGCCTGCGGTGCAAAGGTGGAGGGGAGCGTAGGCGATGGACTGCTTGGCCAAAAAGTCGTCGCGGTGGAGGAGAGTGCAGGCGTTTGGGTGACGGCATTGCGGCTTTGTTTGTTTCCCCTGCATTTCCTTTGTTGTAACGCCCTATTTTCTCGTCGTTGGAGCTGTCTCTTCGAACGCTCATCCGCTCCTGGTGGGCATCGGGCTCCGTCTCTGAGTCGCTCGCACCCTCTTCGTCTTCTTCTTCCTCTGCAGCCTCAATGTTGGGGTCATCTTCGTTTTCATCACCGTCATCAGCTTCGTCGTTTTCGCCCTCGGAATCTGATCGGGGAAAGCTGGGATCGATGTCTTGAGGTAGTAGCTTATGCCTTGAACGCTTTCTTTCTTCTAGGTGAGACAAATAAGCCTCTTCTAGTGGGCGGTCTTCATCTAACGTGCCAATCACGAAATCGGAACTGTCGGGCAAGTTAGAGGTCCCGGGGTGCATCGATGATGATTTCCGCCTGTGGGACCGGTGCTCACGGCGAGCTTTGACCTCCGAATGTCTTGGCTCTCTTCGCTCTATCGTGGACTCGATGGAAGAATCTGACTCTGCCATCTTCGCTGTAGGACGAATGTGCTCTATGTGATCTGTGGAGGTTGCAGCCGTTGTGAGACCAGGCGTCCAGAATTGATAATTTGATCCAACCTCGCTTTCGTCATCAGATGCAGCGAAGCCTTCCTCGTCGTCCGACTCGTTGCCGCCATCGGAGAGTCTATGCTCGACATCGAGGTTGTTGTTCTCGTCATCTTCGTCTAGATCATCCTCGCTCTCGTCTACATCAGCCACATCATCATCTTCATCATCAGCCTCTTCTTCCGCCTCTTCAGCCAGGCGCCTGATGGCGTTCTCCTTTCGAAGCGTGTCCGCGATTGTCATCTTCTGCCGGTACGCAGTTTGTTCGTTGGTCCATTCATCGTCGCCATTGAAAGCCCCTGCGAATTCGTGAAATCTTGTCGATTCCGATTTCTGAAAGTCGATGCGGTTGAAAGCTTTGGTTTCGTTCGAAAGGTCCGTCTCTAGCGGAGCAGGAAACCTTCTCGCCAGGCTTTCTGTGGTAGGTGCATTGACATCCTTTGGTTCTTGTCTTTCAACCTGTTGCTCGAATGTGTTTTGCGTGATGCTTGGCTGCTTGATTTGCAACTGTACATCCTTGGATCGCTCATTATGCATATCGGCAGCGTCATATCGAGACAGGTCTGTTCGCGGACGTGTCACTGGACAGGCGAACTTGAGCAAGCAAGGTCGTTTTGGTTGAGCTACCAAGTTTACCACAGCTTCCTTCACAGTCTCTTCCGGCTTTGCTGATTGGTCATCTTTGATCTGCAAGGGTGCCTTGCGCCCACATGCGAAGGTGATACATCTTCTGCGACCCAAGCCTTCTTCGACTTTGGTCTCTTGCTTCCTGTCGATGCCGAGGGCGGAAGGCATTTGCGCCGACTCAGAGTTCTGTCCCGAGGATGGGATCTTTGTGTCACTAGACTCGAGGCTTGCTAGGTCGTTGTAATTAGAAGATGGAAGAGGAGGACTTGGCGTTGTAGTTCTGGTCGGACTAGTCATACCGCCGTCGCTGGTCAACACGGGTGCCTCGGCATCGGAAAGGGGTGTCAGCTCTGGAGATGTAAGAAGCGCTTGTGTGAGAAGAGAGGCTTTCCTAGATTGCTGTGACGAAAGGTGATTGGTGTCGAAAGATGAAGTCTCGGATGGAGGCCTTGCAAGCTTAGAGAATCTGATCGGAACGTCCGGAGGTTCATCAACATCCGTGGCAGGCTCGTCGTCATCGTTGGCGCTGTTAGGGGATGGACGCCCTTGAGTCGCGGAAGTTCTCTCGTGGTTGATTGTGTGATTATGAGCCATAGTGATTGTGTACCAGAGGTCGAGCGGATTGTTAGGATGGGTGGGTCTGACACTGGGTCGAAATTAGAGGTGAATGTGAATCTGAGTGTGACCAGAAGCGCTCAACAGAGAGGCTGTCATGAAAGGGTGTCCCTGGGGACGTGTATGCTATAAGAGTAATGAGGACATGGCGTTGTGTTGGCGAGTTGATCCACTCGCAGGGGTACTGAGAAACAACCACGACAACTTTGCGCAGAGGAGCCAAAGCCCAACTCTGCGCGGCGAATGACGCCGATGAAGGAGAAGGAGGGTAAAGGGTGTGGTCAAGGCAGGATCTTGAACTTGTGATGGATTGGTGGCTGTGGGATATACGAGGAGTGGCGTGGGTCCAAGAACAGGATTCTGAACACGAAGGGTGGTGTTCGAAGTCCTTGACAGCTACCAAAGGCTGATGTGAGTATGTATGAGCAAGAAAGTGTTGTGTGTAGAGAGGTTTGAGGTTGAAGAGATTGAGAGGTGTGAAAATATGGAGTGAGGACAGGAAATGGATGAGGTTTGGTTACCTCGTTAATATTATGGAGAGTAAGGTAGCAAGCGGGCTCGGAGCGGCGTTGGGGGGGCGTTTTGCCGATCACAGCAAAGACTAGAAAATCAACACAAAGATGGGTTAAACCTCCCAAATATAATCTAGATGACCAATCTCATCTACCCCATCAACATGGGATTGGGTTGATTATACTCGCTTTCTACTTGTCCGAGGGAAGTCTTCAATCCTCGAGATTTCGCTCTCCTGAACCCCCGAATTCTCTTGCAGAGCACACCTGCCCCACAACATTCAGTACGGCCTCTTGCAATCTGGATTTCCAGGTCACGCTGCCGAGGATAAGTGTGACAACTAGGGAAGTATGACTAGTCCTGCAACCTCCCCAAGAAGTATAGAACCTTGCTCCTAGCCTGTGTGCAAACTCCTTGGAAAGGCGTAACATGCCGTACAGTGCAGCGCAGGTTGATATTCTTGCTTGTGCAGGGACTGGTACACGCATGCAAACTCTCAAGACTATTGGACAATCCACTGCCTGTGACTTTCTGCAAATTTTGAAGGTACCAAATCTACCTTTCCTATCTAAATTGCCTTTTTGTGATGACATCCATTGAGAGAGCAGCGGCTTTGTCTGGAGTGCTTGTCGGTCAATGATTGCTCCTGGGAGGCGCAGTCTGACAAAGAAACAAAGTAGGATTATCCTCCTGGTCAGACCTAGGTATATTTCCAAACTCATGCCGACTTTGAAAAATTGCGAGAAGCTATAAGTTGGTATATGCTGCACCCCACATTGTTGCCAGCAATCAGCATTTGGTTGGTGACTGGTGTCAGTGGCTGCAAAGTTTAATGCCGGAGAACTTCTCTCAAATTGTGGGGGCAATCCGGGCATACCTACTCTGCGGAAAAAGACGTGAGATTTTCGGGAAACACGTCGTCGCCATCGAGTCCCTGAGGGTCACAAGATCAGACGGATGCATACTGTGGATCCCTCTAGAACCCTTGAAGTACACAAAGCCTACTAGGTGATGAGTTTCGACGAGGATTTCCGTACTGTGTGAGAAGACGAAGTTTCATGCCACTGTTACTCCCAGTGCTATATGTGGGTGGCATCATCAAACGCTAGGCCAATTCAAGGTTCATGAGGGATTTTCTTCTTGACTTCTAGCTCTTGCGTTTCGCGCATGCAGTAAACCAGTCTAGAGCAGCGGCGGCCGAAGCTAGAAGGCTTTCCAAATTCTCAAAATCGGCGGTGAAGGATGTAGAGGTTGCTGACACGAATGATATGGTCAGGTGAACGAAATTGGAGGAAAGTCGGTAAATAATCGGCTGAAAAGATACAGCAGTGCCAAGAGATATTGGCGCTAGTGTGAGGCTAAACTTACTGCGTAAGGTACCTTGCGATAGACCACGCATACAGAGGAGCATTCATCAAACACCTCGGTGCCTGCACAATGAACACTCTTCGAATCGCTCGAGCTGCTGCCCGTATCCGCCTTATAGCTGTGCCGGTCCCTCTTCAGCGAAGAGGCTACGCGGAAGCTGTGTCGGACAAGATCAGGCTCACCCTCGCCCTCCCCCATCAAGTATTTTTCCCCCCATCCCCCTTGAATCCCACCATTCACCCCGACTCATGCCTCATGGCGCGATGATACCTAGCGTTTCATTTGAACGTTGCTGACTCAATTGGCGTCCGTAGTCAATCTACAAATCCACAGATGTGTATGTTCCCCTGAACCACACATCTATTCCAAGACCTGCGATAGAATTGTCGAGATGAAAGAATCAACGGCTAAATCTGGCCGTGCCTCTCAGCGTACAAGTCAACATACCTGCCGAGTCCGGAGAGATGGGTGTACTCGCCAATCACGTACCATCAATAGAACAGCTGAAGCCGGGGCTTGTTGAAATCATTGAAGAGAGCGGTGGAAGCAAGCAATTCTTTTGTATGTTCATGTCCAAGTCTGGCATCGAAACCTCGCTCGTCGAGTGCCTTTTGACAGGCGCGGGAAGAACTCACACTCAGAAAGATACTAAGTGTGCATGTGTGTCCAGTGTCAGGAGGATTTGCAATTGTGCAGCCAGATTCTCAGCTTAGCATCAATGCCGTAGAAGGCTTCCCGCTCGGGGATTTCAACGCAGAAGTGAGTCCTTTTAGAAAAGCTGCTATACTGCATTCAACTAAACGCAACTGTACTTCAGGCCGTCCGATCTCAGATCTCAGAGGCACAAAAGATAGCTGGCGGTGGTGGCAGTGAGCAGGACATCGCGGAAGCTAAGATTGAATTGGAGGCGAGTCATTGATCAGGATATCTCACCATGCGGGCTGCAACACTGACAAATAACTCCCAACAGGTTCTCGAGAGCCTGCAAGCTTCACTGAAGTAGCCTCGCTCAATTTTGCTAGCTGTATTCGTACAGAAATCATAGATCTTACCATGTAACGCAACCCAAGCTTCGATTATAGATCTCTTTTCCGTTTTTAACCAGAGACTTGTGTTCTCGAAGGTCGTACTTTCCAAACTCGATTCACCTGAAACAACAAGCAGCCTACTTGGCATCTTCTGCAATTATCATCTCTTCAACTATTCGGTTTTTGGCAGCAGTCCTAGTTCTCGCATATAGTCTAGTTCTGAACTTCATTCTTTGAAAGCATTACAGGTCTCAGTGCCACCATTCTCATTCCATCTGGCGAGCAGGCTCATCTCCGTGGCAATGGACCTACCAACACCCAAAACGCCAGCTCTTAACCTCACCGCCCGACGCAAAGCGGGCGAAAAGCGGACACGGAAAACGCCAAGTTCAGAGATGAGGAAACACTCACCTTACTGTGAAGCAACGGGACCAATTGTTGAAGAGGGCTTCGTAGCCTCAAGGGTCCGTGTATTGCAAGCCAAGTTGGAGGACCGGGGACAAAGTGATGGGGATTCACGCTCTTGCCCAAGCTCTCCCTGGGCACAGATGTTTGATCCTTACAAGTCCAACACAACGAGATCGATTTTCGGGTCGAGGCGAGGAGCTCATGTCGCCGAGTCCAAAAGTAATCAGCCTTCGCAAACGACGCTACAATCGCACGTTGAGGATAGTGAGAAGCCCCCAAAACCTGAAGTGGTAAATGAGGCAGCACCACTGGGAAATCACGTCAACGCTCAAGAGACCACCGTCTCTTCCTTCAACTTTAGAATGGAAGGCGATGGATGGGGTACAAGAGCGGATCACTCTAACAATACTGAGATGACGGAGAAGGAAATTCTGAGTCCCCTTGCAGTCCCACCTCCATTGGCCAGTCACATAGGCGATCACGATGCCAAATCACACAGATCCACGTCTGCTGCTATTCGGGTACTGCATCCTCGAAGGAGCGTGGCAGATAGACTAGGTTCCATGGTTGAACGTGAGTGGATGGGATGCGATGTCTTTGATGAGCCATCCAAGAATGAAGAGGAGATCAAGGTCCCATCAGGAGCGTTCTATTTTCGTGAGAAGACTGCCTATTTCCACCGGTCAACACCTGATGCCTTCCCTTTGACAGATCTCGGAGATGAAAATTCCGCAGGGCCGCCTCCCCATTCAGGAATTGAGGATGGAAGATCCCAAGGGCATTATATGCTTGATTACGATGATGGCAATCCTCCCCCACTTTACTATCCGGGCCCTCGCAAGAGCCGGATGCGGCGTGCAAAAGACATTGAGGCAAACCCTACGGCCACTCAAAGGAGTGCCCCTACGGGACGGAGCGTAAGCGAAAAGGTGCATAGGGTGCGACGAGCCACTTTACATGACTATGATCGCTCGAGTAGCGGCGACAGTCAACACATCAAGCTCCGCCCGCTGTCCTCATGGCATGGGCGCGAATATCACTGCAAGAAGCAGTCGAGTTGGGAGCGTCAGACGACGGAATTGGACAAGCCGGTTCGGGATACTTCGTCTCATGCCAAAGCAGACCGTCCTTCCTCCCTTGTGACCTCGTGCGCTCCAAGCTCACGCAAATCAAGTGTGTCGACGAGCCATTCTCGTGCAAGCTCTTTCTTCAACAATCTGTGGGGTGGCCGTTGGTTGAAAGTGGTCTTGGTAGACAAAAAGCCAATGCTTCAGGATCTAAAGCGTAGGAGCAGCGCCCCTGTGATGAATGGCGACCAGACTCATCAAGAATCTGCAGTATCAAATGACAGTATCGCGACGCAGACGGAGAAGACTTACACCTTGTTCGAGTGTGGGCCGAATAATGCGACAAAGTCCGCGGATGATGTTGCGCTACATGAGCACCCGGAGCACGCCGAGCACCCAGAGCCCGATACCAACAGGCCCGACAATCCTGGGACACAAAGACAGTATTCAGGATCTAGCAAGCAGTCTTTACCATTGAATCTCGAACTATCAGCGCCCGATCCCGGAAGAGCAAATGCGAAGCGTGTCATGGAAGCACAGACGCCATCTGTAAAGAACAAGGAGGCGCCACACGACTCGATAAGCCTCAATACCCACGATGGGGCATCTGCAGCTCAGGACGGGCACACACATTTCGAGTCCGAGCCATCTCAATCACAGACCGCAACCCCATCCATCGCTCACGTTACACGGACTCCGGAGCGAAAAGCATCCGAACTAGCCCACCATGATCCGTTGCGAGAGCAAATGCCATCAAGATCACCGCGGGTGGAAGCGCAAGCAGAAAGCGCCTCCAAGTCTGTCCCTCGAGCACGGAGAACCTGTAGTGCAGGAATCAAGAGAGTTCAGGTAATTGTCAGTCTAGATGGCGCTGATGACCTAGTCGTCGAAGCTAGATTGCGGAAGAAGGGGTCCTGGCAGCATTGACCAGTCTTAATGCATGAAAGGCATCTAAGCCTTCTGGAGATCATCGGCTTGGTAGCCTAGCTTCAGATTGGGAGTTCTGTATGGAAGAGGAAGGCATTCGGGTGGCATTGTTTGGCATCAGTCATTACATGGCACTGCATTGGGGTTTTTCTATTCAATTGATGGCGAAGTTTCCTACCGGTGCGGGACTCTGGATTTTGAGCCTCCCAATAAACAGACGGCCTTCTTGAGTCGTCCTTCCGTAGAGACGCTCCCCGCCCGCTCCCTAGCATCGTCTGCGCTTTGTCCTCTCACTCGATGCTGGACGATTTCGTAGGCGAGAGACTCTTTATGACGCTCGTATCACAAAGCCTGTGATCCGGCTCAAAGCCCGGGCACCTTCTCGCTCACGCTGTTCTCATCTATGCAGCGTTGGCACATCGTTCGTCCTAAGTACCTGTGCGTTTTGAACACGTTCAGCGCGTCTTCGATGCCTTCACCCATGATACAAATCCTCTGGATCAATCCTGAAATTCTCCCCATCTTTCCGTACATGTTTTTTCTTCGTATCCCTACTCAGCGGTTTTCTCATATCAAAAGCATCCTCACTCCCCTTCTGGCCGGTAGGATCATCGCTATAGTAATCGACCACACGTCGGAAAACGGAATACCTGCCACAACGACTAAATCTTCCATCATCCTCGTACGTGTGACTACGTAAACTCACCCCATTCCCTTATATAAATTGACGGCGCCCACGTTGCTCGCGCGAACGAACAAGTCGACAAACCAAGCATTCTCCTTCTCGCACTCGAACTCGAGGGCTTTGGTGAGTGATTGGGCGATGCCTACGCGGCGGTATTGAGGGGCGACTGTTAGAGCGGTGACGTGGCCGTGCCAAGGGAGGTAATTGTTGGTGAATTGAACCCAGTCGGGATCTTTCTCGACTTTGCCCATGACTGGGGCGAGGTTAGTAAATAATCTTTCTCTTATTCTTTTTCCTTTTGGAACGGTCAACATGCAGGGGCTAGCAGACCATAGCCGCAGATATCCCCCTTTTGATCTTCAGCCACGATGAACATTCTCGGCCAGGTGGTCAGGTAATGCAGGTAGAAATCGAGATGGTAGCTTTCGGTCAGAGGATCGAGGTTGCACCGGGTCATGCGGAGGAGATCAGTAGCTTTTGCCTCACGGAGGTAAGCCATGAATATTCGGCGGCACAGCTGCGAGCTTGAGGGACCTCGACAGTGCTGCCCTGACAATTCCACTCTCTCCTTAACGAATCTAATGTACTGTGCTGTGAATGAAACAAATCTGGCTTGGCACCTCGGCCGCTTCCCGAGTATCTCGGACATAAGCGAGGGTCTCCGGCGGGAGTGGCCGGCACTAGCAAGGTGAAAGAGCAGGGGTTGAGTTCGGAGCAATTGTTCCTTGTCATCGCATCCTTGTCCCCTATACTTGTATGCAAACCCCGCTCTGCCTATTTTCTTTAAAGAGACAAGGGATCACGTCGAAAAGAGATAAAGCTCCCTGTGACCCGCGTCAGTCCGAGTTCGGCACAATCCTGGCGTGCCAGAACTCGGACAGCGCCTGGTACCTTGACTGAGCGCTACAACCCGCAAATACATGATTTGCATACTTACATCCAAGAATCTGATCCGGCCCAAGTCTACTCGAGCCGCTCATTGTTTTCAAGATGCCTTCATCTCCCCGAACCCCGACCCGGCGTCGAAAATCGTCAGGTATCGACCTATCCATAACTTCCCCCAGCTCCGGAAGAAATGGCTATAGCTCCGGGAAACCGTCTTTCAGTCGCCAGTCTTCTCAATACTCCATGACATCTCCTCCGACTCCGCATCTAGCGTCTTCTAGCGACATAAGCGGCGATTTCTCTGGATCCAATGGTTTCGGCAACCCCATGGACTCCAGCAACGGCAATGGCAATGGCCTTGGAAATCTAGCCGATGAACTCGCAGAAGCGTGGGACGAAGACGAGGAAGGATTAGGGACCTCCGAAAGACTTTTCGATGCCACAGGAGAAACGGTGAACGGCCGCAATCATGGATACTCGGATCCAAGACCCATCAACTACAATGCCCCGATCGTGCAATCGCCAATACCAAGTGCAGCGTGTTCAACTTCTTTAAGCCCGCCAAAAAAAGCGACGAGATCGAGACACCGACGACTCAATTCCCAATATGACGGCTCAGATTATGGCGATGACAGCGACTTCGAGAACGTAGACGGCATCTCACCCTCATTGGAAGCACGCATGGCCGCAATTGAAAGCCTCGCGCGCCGCGGTACGGAAGCGAACGGTAGCGACACAGACAACGTCGCCAGACGAGTAGCCGACTCACTGATCGAACTTCCCTCACAATCCGGTATCGAAAACGGAACAACACGGTATGCTACTTCCGCGCTCTCGTCACCGGACCGATAGCTAACGCCCCTCACCAGCCTTATCACGACCCACACGGCCCTAACAACCCACCTCAACACCTGCACCCGCACTCTCCTCACCCTAACGCACCCTCTGACCTCCCCCCTCTCCCCACCCACAGATCCAGATATAATCTCCGACCTCCTTTCCCTCCTCTCGGCCCTCCTCCTCACACTCCCCACCCCAATCCCCCAGGCCCTCTTCCAACTCCACAGCCTCCACGCCGCTACCTCGGATCTGCAATCCACCCTCACCTACCTCTCAGACACAATATATATGACGCGGCAAACCATGGCATCCGGGAGCAGGAAGTTAAGGACTGCGAGAGAGACGGTGGTGGAGATGCGGAGGGAGGGGGAGGCGAGGGAGGAGGCGGTGAGATGGGTTGAGAAAGGGGGATGGGAGGAGAGATTACGGGCGAGAGATGCGGCCAGGGTTTGCGGGGAGGTGGTGGGGGGCTTCGAGGAGGTTTGTGATGGGTGGAGGAGACGGTTGGTTGGGGGGTTGGAGGTGGGCGTTGAGATTGCCTAGATATCGGACGGGGAGTATGAGCATATCCACCAAGTGTGGGTGGGAGATACTGGTGGATTTATGGAGAGATTCGCATCTGATTATCATATTTGTTAGTGTTTTAGATACCCTATGAGATGTCCAGAAGAGCGAGAAGCATCTAGATTTAGCTTCTGGTCGGGGTTATTACATATCGCTCAATGAAAGATAATCAATGGAAGATTCAAGCTGGCTAACGTTTTCTCGAACGAGCACCGGCGTTCCTATCTAACACCAGCACTTTGCTACCGGAGTACATAAACACCGAGCTCGAATAGTAACGACAGTCATTGAAAAGAGATCAACCATGAGGTTACGGACGTTCTAAAGCCGAAGCCAACACCCGCAGAGCAAGCAATCACGACCCCGATCCAAGAAGGAAAGCTCTCCTCCATCAATCTTCCCACCCTGATACTGTCTTCCTTCGCTACTCTCCGGCACTAAGCAAACTCACTTGTTCCTCATATGAACAGGCACATACTTCCCAGGCGCAGGCTTCGCCGTTTCGCCAGCCGGGCTATCGGTTCGAGCAGTCCCTGACGAGGAGATGGGTCTCACGACATCGGCTGGACTCTGGCCCCTGGCCCCAGTACGCAGTCCATCAAAGGATCGCGGAGCTGGACGATCAGCAGGCGAGTCGTCCCGGCCGATACCGTTTCGAGCAGCACTGGGGCGCCATTTCGCTGTCGGTTCCGCGGAGCTATCATCGCGAGGGGTGGAGACGGTTGCATTGTCTGTCCGCCCTCGTGGTGGGACGGCGTCCCCGCGACGCGCTGGTGGCACATAGCCTGTTTTCTTAGGTAATGCGGCTTCCTCTGTAGCGATGTCCGTGGGAGGCGCTGCTGCTGGTGGAGCAACGCCGCTGGCTGCTTGAGCTTCCTTCTGAGCTTGGCGTTCTCGCCAGGTTGGCTTGTTGCCGGCGAGGGCGAGACGAGGCGGGCCTGCTGGGGTGGAGCGATCTGAGGAGTCTGCACGAGTTGGCTCGGGGCGGATAGGAGCAGTCCGGTCTGGGATGCGTGAGCCAAGGCCAGCTTTCTTGGCTTCGAGTTTGGCCTCTGCTTCTGCTTCTTTCTGGCGCTGTTTGGCTGCTGCTGCGTCCAGCTCCCTATGTTGAAATTAGCTTTGATTGCAGATTGGGGGATCACTTAGAGAACACGAACTTTCGCTCTGCATCTCTTTTTGCTTTTGCCTCCTCCCTCAAACGTTTCTTCTCTTCCTCCGCGGTTACCCTCTCTGCTTCTTCCCTTGCAGTCCTCTCTTCTTCTTCCTGTGCGCGTCTTGAGGCTTCCTCGCGCTCCCTCTCCTCACGGAGCTTGCGCTCACGCACTTCTCGCCTTCTTTTGTCGATAGCATTCTGATACTCCCGATCCGCTGCCTTTCTTCGCTTCTCAAACTCATCGGAACGGCGCTCTTTCAAATCTTTGTGGAATTGCTCGTAGACAGGTAAGAGACGGCCGAGACGATGTTTGAGAGCGACATCCTCCTTGTGCTTGCTTTCTGCTTGCTTGAGTGTTTCTGCCTTCGATTTGTTGTAAGCCTCTTCGTCTCGCTGACGTTGTGCCTGGTAGTCTTTGGGTAGGAGTTTGATTTCTTCTTTCCTGAATGCACGTTCGAGGTGGTCTATGCGTTTGCCAGTGACACGAAGATTTTTGAAAAGATCGTTCTTCTCCTTTTCGAGCTGCGAGATTCTCAAGAGTCGAAGCTGATTGCTGTCTAGATCTTTGACGTCAACATCGCCGATGTTGATGCCTTTCTTGACGAGGTCGCTCAGTTCTTTCTCGTTATTCTCACGGCGGATCCGATCTTGCTCGTCTTTCAAACGTTTACGCTCGCGTTCTTTGTGCTCTTCAGCTAGTCGCTGAGCCTCGGCTTCCTGTCGTTGTTGAGCTACGATTCGCTTACGTGTCTCCTCTTCCTTTTGCTTCCTCTGAAGTGCATCGGAGGCTAGCTCCTTCTTCTTCTCGATAACTGCACGTCTGGCCAACGTATCCTGGTGTTCTTGTTCTGCACCAGCAGCTGCTCTTGCCAGTGCCGCCGCTTTGGCTTGTTGGCGAGCTTCGGTATGTTCAGGGTCAACATACTGGCATGTGACGTACAAGGTCTTAGCAAGTCGGGTGAGTTGAGAGCGTACAATCTCGGCTGGGGTCCTCTGTAGTCGCTGGACGGAGCTTGACTCTGAGTCTGCAGACCCGGATACACTCCCTGGATGAAGAGCTTTGGCTGACGAGAACACATCCGAGTCAAACGTCAAGACGCCCGTTACGTGGTCTATCCGGATGGCCAAGTCACTCTTCTTGCAGCCGTTCATGATGAATTTCTCGATGGAGCCTGTTGTCACCTGGAAAGGCTCTGGAAATTGCGCCAGTTGATGAACATACTCCAATGAGACAGACTCGTACACCTGTGAAAGCTGTTGGAACAGTCTTGTCAAGATGACTTGCTGCAGAGGTAAGACGTATTTCTCCATTTCTGGATCCGAGCCAATCTTTGTGAGAATAGGGGATATCTTCTTGCAGATAGATAGGGGATGGAAGTCGACTTCGAGGATCTGATAAAGTTCGCGAATCTCTTGCTTGGCTCGCTTTAGTAGTCCTTTGCTCATGGCATCTTTGAAGAGGACAGCCCTGGTAGGAGCTTGGGACATGCCAAGAAGATTGGTGAGACGATTGTTCTTGTTTTTGCGGGCTTCATCGACATCAATGAGAGCCCCTCTTGAGCGGGAAGTGCTGATAACTGGAATTGACAAGGCGGACAGCAAGACGAATGACGCTGCTTTGCTCATGTCGGCCTCCGTCACGGCTGGATTATCCTTCTTGGCGCTTTGACCTGAGGCGACAGTGCTGGCTGATTGGCGAAGTAGATTGTAATAGCGGCTCCAAGCAGCGGCGTGGAAGAGATAATTCTCGCTCACGAGGAAAATACGAGTTAGCTTTTCGTAGTAGTTGGCCATCATGACATTCTTGGCCGGACGTTTGCTCAAGCTAAGCAAGGTATGGATATCCTCCACGCTGCGGAAGGCTTCTTGCCATAATTCGAGCTCGACAGCGACGTTGAGTTGCTGGAAACGGGTATCAAGGTGGCGTTGTAGGGTATCGGGATCGCTGAGATTGATAGCATGCATCTGAGACTGGTATTTGGCGGCATTTTGAACGTGATTGCGAAGCAGCTCGCAAAGCCTCCTGAACTCTGTCTTTCGTGCAAATTTTTGGCAGAACGAGAAAGCCAATAGGGCCGTGGACTGATACATGACCTCTAATCGCGCGTTGTTCTTTAAAATTTCTAACACAGTACGATAGGTCTCCCATAGAAACTTGAGCCATGGCGTGACGATGGCTCTGTCCGTGCGATCCTTTGACTGCTCGCCAGAAACTGTGGATAGGAGTATGGATTCTGGAGTTTCGATGGCTTCCAGATCCTCCACGTTTGTACCAGATGAACCAGGCTCTAGCGTGGATTGAACTTGTTCCGCCTTCTCTTGTGCTTCCGTGACCTTTGCCTCTGCAAGCTCGATGAATTTTTGCAGTACAAGCTGTTAGAATATCCCCATATTAGCTAGTATCAAATACGCAAATAGATGTGTCCTCACTTCAATAGTGCCCACGTTGGTATTCTGCGCAGTGTTCTTGTATTGGTAGAGGCCATCCTTGGCGAGCTTGCCCTTTTTGAGGTCGACGCAAAGCTCAACAAACTGGAGCATAACAGGCTCCAGGGAGGATATGGGACTGCTCCTGGATCGTTTGGAGGTGACATGTTCGTGGAGGATAGTGAGAGCAGCAGGCGACTGCTCCACTGCGATGAGCTCTTGTGCTCGCTGGGATCTCATTAGTCTACTCTCCTTCCATATAAATGTGCCGGGTGAAGCGCGGAAACAAGCAAGGGTACAGACTTACCTTGAGTACATTCTCGGGCTTGGTATGAGGCGGCGGAGGCATCCTGGGCTACTTTTGACCTTGAGGATGCCAGAATGAAGATATTGCTTTGCTTGAGCGAGGAAGAGTTGCATCTATTTGCAGAGGCTGACTGCGTTAGTGTGTGGACCGTCAGCCCTATAAATTTATCGGCGACGCAAGCACGACCACCAGATTCACTGCAAGACAACCATTTTGCTACACCAACACTACAGAACACAGCATCAAGCACTCTACTTTGTAGCAATTCGTTCTTACACTCGGCTCTTCAGTCACTCCTGGAGAGTAATTCACTCGTGACCGTCAGCGCGAGTAGGGCATGAACTTTTGCACTAAACACGCTAACCCTAAGCGTGTTAGGGTCTCTATCGCCAAGAAATACCGGCTACGGTGTACTGATTAGCTAAACTCGAATTAGCCTCTTTCACGAGCAGCAGCAGCGTCGAGTTCAAAAGTAAAACCCTCCTCTCTGCAATCCACATCCTTCCACCAACCCGCCAATCTGCTCCTTCACGAGCCTCATTGCGATAGCTCCTCCTGCTCTGCGCCGTCATTTCAATCGACAAGATGCCGTCGGCATACGAATTGAGGAGTGGGGGCGATGTCAAGAACAAGAAGCAATCCATGGCCGACCTGAAACTGCGACGTCTGAACGAGCTCAATTCGCGGCTGCGGGAGGATCTCGAGCGACCGCGCATCAAAGTCTCTGAAGCATCCATGTCGTGAGTACCACACTGACCGCTCGTTGCGACAGCTGGTCGTCAATCTTGGGGGAGGCTGTGGGAGGGGCTAATCTTAATCCCGCATCGACAGCTTGATCCAATATTGCACAAACACAAAAGATTTCATGGTACCATCGATGTGGGGTTCGGTGAGTCTCCTGTCTACCTCCATTGGGCTCAGCAATGGCGCGTTGAGCGCAGTCCTACGTATGCCGCAAAGAGGCTGACACTTAATCTTGCAGGTCGATAAGCGCGAAGATCCGTACGCACCACAACAATCGAACTCCTGCTGCACGATCATGTAAAGAATCTGTTATCGGTCGTCCCCCTGGCGTTATGCGGCATTTCCCTCGCCATCCATCCATACAATCTTTTTCGGTTCTACGCCTCGGCTTGATCTATCCAACGTGCGCACTGACAAAAACATCCTCAACGCTTTGTATGGTACGACGCGATAGCATGGAGGAACAGAAGCTACGCAGCTCAAATCCTCCCAACGGATTCTCTCCTCGGTTTCAATTGAGATGGATGCTATAGCTGTCTTTTGCCCACAGATGCCAGCCATACAATTCCCACACATCTCTGGGCATTAGGTGTTCTCCGCACAAATCAACATGGCCTTCCTCACTGTGAGGGGCTCGCGTTCTGTTTCATAGGAAGGCCTTTTCGTTATGTGTCTACGGAAGATGGCGTCAGGTTCATAATACTGTGGTAATGGACGAGGCTCGTTGGCAGAGACGCCCATTGTACCATATCCCCACCAAAGGTCACCGTTGGCTACCGCCGTTCATGTACATACAAACATCGAACTCTCATTTGTAAACCTCAGATTCCGAAATATTGCCAATTGAAGCGTCATAGTAGGTTTTCATCAAAACAGCCATATTAGGAGTAGTGGATCGTAGAGTTACATCCCGAAAGCTGCGTGGTTATCTTAACATCACCAGAGAGGACCTCTTTGCATCCTCCCTGGCCCCAAGGACAGCTCTTGCAAACCTCGAGAAAGCAGTTGGTCCACAAGCCCACAGCTCGCTAGCCGAGGTTTCGATTAAACAGAGATGTCCATATCCCCAGAAACCAATCCTAAACCAGAAACTCAAGCCCCAGTCCAGCTTCCTCGTATAAAAATCAAATTCTGCACTCAGTGTAAATGGATGCTGCGAGCAGCATATGTAAGTGCCATCTCGATTTCCAAACGCATCTTACATAACGCGTTGCTTTCGTCTTGATATCGTACCTTCTCGCCTTCCTAACCAAAAAAAAAAACAAAGCCATATCAAAATTCCTTTCGCACTGAATTAAGGTAACGACTGCTACAACCAGCGCTTTCATGTCACCCTTCCCTATATAAAAGCATCTTCCTCGGAGATCTCTACCAGCTTCGTCTCCCCCCTTCCGTTCCCCTCCAAAACCCTTATCCACTTCGCCCCCCCGACTTCAGAAGTCCCCTAGGAACCAAATTGACTCCCCCAGTTCGCTCAAGAACTCCTCTCCACCTTCTCGACTTCCCTAGGCGAAGTGGCTCTGATACCCGCTACGGGCGGCGTCTTCACTGTTGATATCGTGCACGCTTCTCAGACGACAGAGGCAGAAGCAGAGGCAGAACCGACTTCGAGTAAGCACGGAAAAGGGGAGGTAAAGACTCAGACGACGAGGTTGTGGGACCGGAAGGCCGAGGGCGGATTCCCCGGTATGTTGCGAGCGTTCATTCAGTCACTTGTGTTTCTTCTGCGTTGATGGCGAAGGGGATCTGGAATTCGATATGCACCCTTTTCCCTCCTCTTTTCTGGACCTTTCGGCGCGTCGGCTCCCTTCCTTCATCCTTTCCCTCGAACTTTACTCAGGATCAATCTTCTTCCCAACCACCTAGCCTTTCCACGGGCATACGCTCTATGCTGGGGGCTGACTCTCCTCGCTAGAAGTCAAACACCTCCAACAACTCGTCCGCAACATAATCGACCCCACCCGGGATCTCGGACACGTGGACCGGCACTCGAAGTCGCTGGGCAAGGAGGCTCCTGCAGCCGACGAAAAGGTATTGAAGGAGAAAGTGGAAGGGGATGGGGAGGCTAGCGGGGAGCATACGGAGGACGTAACACCGGGAATGAAGAATATTAAAGAGGAGCTGGATCGAATTCTACATGAACAGGACGGGAGGCCTAGGGGGGATAATGGGGAAGTGTGTGAGGAATGTACGTGATCATTGGATCCTGTAGAAGTATGTATAACGAATAGAGTCGGAGTCTCTCCGGTGATTGTGCCGTCTCTTTCAAAATGCTAGCAGCTTCTCGTCATTCTTTTCTTCCCCCAGCCAGTTCTCAATGAAATTGGCAGCGAAGCGGCGCTGAAACAAGGCCACTTCATTGCTGGTATCATGATACACAAAACCTCGAGTCAGTCCCCCTATTGTGCGTACAGAAGAGTACACCAGCAACCACAGCTAATTCCATTCAAACCTGCACAAAGGTCGCCCTCAGACCGTTTTACATCATCGTTCTTCTTCGCGAATCAAGCTTCGACTTTGACCTAGTCAACAGTCTTGCTTCCGTCTTCCCTCTTGATCTCTCCAACCATCATTTGCTCTATCAATCTTTCGCCCTGTTTCTCAAGTTTCTTGCTGTCCACCTCATCGGTGGTAACGCCGGCTACTCGATCGTCAAGAGCTAATTTTGTCTCGCCGAGGGCATGGATGTCCTCTTCGATTGTTCCCTTCGTGACAAGTCTTACTACTTCCACCTCACGGGTTTGGCCAACTCGATGAGCGCGGTTCTCGGCTTGGATGTCATCCTAAGAGCCGTTAGTATGGCAAAGTGATATGGTGGTGTTGAACATACTTGGGGATTGAACGATGAGTCAAAGATCACAACCTTGTTGGCACAAGCAAGATTGATGCCAGCTCCACCAGCCTTGGTAGAAAGTAGGAAGACTGTGATTTCTGGCTCTTTGTAGAACTGGTCGATCATGTCCTGCCTCTCATCGATCTTTGTCGAGCCATCGAGACGAAAGTAACGCATATCAAGAGTCTCCATCACAGCTTCGAGGATATCCATCACCATCACGAATTGAGAGAAGACGAGCACTCTATCACCGTTGGCTTTGTACTTTTTGAGAAGCTCACTCAAGACCTTCACTTTGCCGGAATCCATCCACTCGTCGTTCACGAGCCTGAATGGCGTCATCGTCTTTGGGTGATTTTCACAAAAGCGTTGTAATTCCATATCGGTCATGACAGTCATGTCTTCGAATACTAAATCCACGTTACTCTCCGCGTACGCGTCTTCCCTAAGGCATGCTTTTGACATCTTTGCAATCGTTTCGTCATCGTACAGCCGGCGGGACAATAATGGATGGATGGATGCTTTTCGCAAGTCCATCATGATGTTGGCTGTCTCATTGCCAGTCTTCTCGCCAGCCTCTCGCGAAGCCATGAGCCGTGAAACACGTGCCTGGTTCATCGTGTAGAGATCTTCCTGAGACAGAGAAAGCTCGCAGTACTCGACACGCCTGTGTTTCTGGGGAAGATGTTTGAGCACCTGATGTTTCTTCCTCCTCAGCACGAACGGCGTCATCATCGACTTGGCACGGGCGATCCGTTGAGTGGAAAGCAAAGCAGCATGAGATTCGTCCGCATCGGTGGTCTTTGCTTTGTGACTAAATATTGCTTCAAGTTCCCCTCGGTGCTCCGCGAAGACAGATGGTAAAATGAATCCCAGCAGTGATGCTAGCTCTCGGAGGTTGTTTTGGAGTGGTGTACCCGTGAGAAGGAGTCGGAATCGTGCATTGATCTTCATGTACTCCTTGTACCCCGCCGACTCGCTGTTTCTGAGATAGTGTCCTTCATCGTAGACGCAGCAAACCGGTTTGAGTGTTCGGAGGAATTTGTTGTCGTCTTTGACCTTAGCAATCCCGTAAGTAGTAACGATCACATTGACCGAGTCTGTGTTATCTGAGATCTGTTCTTGAATGCTTGGCCTCTCCTTTAAACCGGCATAGTATGGCATGACGTTGAGCTTCGGGCAAAAGAGCGAGAATTCGCGTAGCCAATTCTCCAAGGTTGAGCCAGGAACGATGATCAAGTGCGGTCCTTTGATTCCTTTTTCCAATAGATGAGCAAGGAATGCCACGACTTGCGCAGTCTTACCCAGGCCCATGTCGTCTGCGAGGATACAAGAGAGCTGTTTTTCGAATAGAAGGGAAAGCCAGTTGATACCAACCACCTGGTAATCTTTCAGTGTTATGTCTTTGCCCAGTGTAGAAGGCTGAGGGAAGAATTTGCGCTTCTGCGTCCATGACTTGAGATCACCCTCCTCATCGGACCCAATAGGAGTGCCAATACCAGAGTCTCGGCTGATGGAGTCGAAATCAGCTATTTCAAGCTCTCCTTCCTTGTTTGCTGCTCCAAACAAGTCTACACCCCACTTCATCATCTCATCCTTCAACGGCTTAGCTAGGTCCTCGCAACGATGTATGAGCTCGTCGACGGCTTCGTAGCCGGCCCACATATTCAAGCATTTGTCCACGATCTTATCTCCGATGGGTTTTCTGGTTGTTTTTCGGCCCCCTTTCACCAGTGGTCCTCCCGAAATCAATCGAACTTCACCTAATGACTTGAAAGGCTTCTGGGATAGAAGGATAGTGGCTGTCTCTTCAGGAATAGCTGCAATATCTGCAAGGTCTAAAGACGAGCACGCATTGAGAAACCGCAGGACACGTTCTTCTAATACATCCGGATGGTCGCTTTCACTTCCGATACCTGAATCAAGATCTTCTGATTCTGGCGTAGCAGCTTTGGACACCGGTATGGGTGAAGATTGCTTGGATGATGTAGCAGTAAGTGGCGACGATACCCGCTTTCGCCCTTGAACAAGCCGTCGACGAGGTCTGGGAGGTGTAGAGACAGGAGACAGTTGCGATTTGGGTAGAGTCTGTGAAGTGGTCCATTTCTCCTGGATTTTTTTCGCCGGTGCCTTGATCTGCTGTTTGGCTGTGGGCTTTTTTGGGACAGGGATTAGTGATTGGCCCGGTGGCCTCTTTGGTGGCTTATTCAGTTGAAGCGCATCCTCATCTAATGTAAGATCCACGTGGTTCCCCCTGTCCTCTTGTTGTACTAAAAATTCCATCGCATCGTTGAAATTTGCTTTCGACGTGATCAAGGCTTGTAGACAAGTCCTGACGGATTGATGGGGTAACACCTGACGTATCTCAACAATTTTCTTCCTGAGTAGGAAATCCTCAACGTCGTTAAGATCAAGATCTATTGGTTGAGCCTTTGCTGGTCCTGCCTGCTTGATCTTCTGAGGCGGCCGTTGAACCCGGCCCCCGTACGCGTTTGCCATGACATCCGAGGACTGCTTTGGATTGAAGATAGACCTGGACGTGATATCTTTGAAGCGGTCAATACCTGATGGCCTTGGTGCGAAGGTGGAGGGCTTGATGTCCCCTCTTTGTGTTGTCTGCGATTCGTCTTCAGAAGATCCCCCTCTGTACTTTGGCCCCTCATCGTCGTCAGACTCAATGTTTATGGTGGTGGGCATGAACATGGGAGCCATTGGGGCTTTAACAATCCCTGCCGGAGGTCGATATACCGTACCTGCTGGGGCCATCATGTTGGCAAGTGGTGCTTTCTTTTGCTGCGGGGGAGGGGTAGGGGAATTCAATGCTGATGTTAAGTGCCTGGCTGGTGATGAAGCCGTAACCTGTACCACCGAAGGCGTTCTCTCGCGGCTTGGTAAGATTTGAGTAGGCTGGGTGACATGTTGAGATAAGGCCGGTGTTCTTGAAGGGGTCTTATGCGGCAGTGGGACAGTGTCGACAGTGTGGTAAGTATCGAAGAGATCATCGCCACTGTCGTTTTGGGAGTCATAGCCTTGGGTGGCTTGGCCCCCGTCGAGCTTCCTCCTCTTGACGGGAGTTTCGTGAGCACCGTCCATGGCGGAAGGGTGTAGCTAGGGCCACGACAAGAGTGGTCGAGTGAAGGTGGGGCGGAGGGATGGAGGGGTGAATGGTCAATGATGGGTCGTGGGAGAATCAAATTTGGATGCAGGAAAACGCGGTTCGACGCGCTAGACTAGACCCTGGCAAACTGCATCAGGTAGGTAAAGGTATAGATACCTTATGTTGGACTACAGGAATTAAATACAGATCGGAAGAGCTTCTATTGATTTAGATCTCTCACCCCTTCAGCCATGACATCAAGGCGGATCATCTCGAGCGAGAAGAATATCCTCGAAAAGGATGACAGCAATGCAGCTACTCCACAAGCATCAGAGAAGTCCAGCATCGCCCCCGCAGTGCCAGCGTGAGCCCTGCCCCTCCCGCTGGCTCTTAAGCGGATCATGACATCCCTCTCCAGTTCCGTCATCATTAAGCTGCTGGCTTTTACCCTGGCCATGATAGCAGGCCCCATTGGCACATATGTTCTGACACTCAACACTATCTTCAAAGGTGGCCACTCCAAGCTTCCCTCCGAAACTACGTTTGCTGTTACTTATCATTGATATAGGCAATTCGACCTGGGCTGGAGCGACTGCGGCCTTCGCGGCCAACATGGTGCTCATAGCTTATGTCATAGTGGCCATGAAGGAAGATCAGAGCGAGAGGATAGAAGCTGAGGAGAAGGCGAGGAAGGGTCAATAGGCTTGGGATCGAGCACAGTCGATACGGACACCCTAAGAAGCATTCTACCCAGAGTGGACTTCTGCACATGGTGAAAGAACCATTCGGCCCCAGATCCCTTGGTTGGAAGGGTCTGGCACGGCCTAGGCACAGAGGAAGAAGGCATCTATATTTGAGAGGAATATGATAGCCGGTCTCGGCCGGCTCCTCATTCAGGAGAGGAACGTTACCACCACATTTCAAATGGCATACTCTTAAGCACACAATCGCCTATTGAGGGAAGCTCTTCTAAGAGTATTGATGTTGTATCTGCTATCCTATGATGCCGAGTAGATGCAATTTGTACCTTCGCGCCATGTCTTCACAGATGCTCCCCATCAATCCAATTCAATACGCCCTCAATGCCATTCGTGAATGACTGTCGTCTCTTTCCATTACACATTGTCTTCCGCTGTGTACCTGCCTAAATGACACTCCGCACTTCATCCCAACTCCTTCATCTCCTTGCGTCTGATTTCTATCAGCTTGTATTCTGTTGCACAGAATTCGATACTTCGAAATTTCTCGGTATCTAGCCCTTACTGAATCTTCTCTTGAGCCAACTCTTGCGTTTTTCATGGTCGACCACGGGCGGACCCCTGCTTCCGATTGGGTTGCTTCCAAGCTTGATTGGTACTCTGGGGCCGCTCTCCTTGGACGGTGGAGGAGGAGGCGCACCATTTGAGGGCACCGCCGGGCCCCCTGCACTGCCTTGGTATGCATAGCCATTGCCACTACCATTCATCATCTGTGGTTTGCCGTACCCTGGCTGTCCGTATGCAGGAGAGTCTTGGCCGTGCTCTTCCAGGATGGGTCCTTGAAACTGATTAAATCCATTGAAGCCGTAATTTTCAGTTGGCTCAGGCTTCGGTGCCAACTGAACTCTGTCGATGGAGCTGTTCTCGCTGCTAGGATCTGTAGAGTTTGCCCATTGGCTTCCGTTCGATGCTGTTGCAGTTGCTACCGTGTCATATGACTGTTGGTGTCCATGCGAGGGGTAGACACCTTGGTTGAGATTTTCGTTCTGGCCGTACAGAGCGGGATCAGAATTGTTTCGGGGACCGAAACGCCGACTATTGCTGCTATGGTATTGGTTTGGAGGGGGTCCGTAGTTGTCAGCGTAACTATCGGGTCGGGAGAAGCCTCCACGATTGCCGTAGTATCCACCTCTCTCGACAGGAGACCTCTGATGCGTTCCAGAGCCTATTCGTTGATAGCGAATTAGTATACTGGTCCGAAATACGGTGCGATACAGAGAATAATAAGCGCGGGATATCTTCTCCCCGACCTGAAGCCCGCTAGCATATTACACCGCGCGGCCAGCTGGGCCGGCAAATTCACGGCCCACAGAAATAGTGAAGAGTTTGGCTATCTGAAATGTAGGAGATTCGTGCCTCACCTTGATAAGAGCTGTTTCGGCGGTTTTGAGGGCTCAAGGGGCTTGTAGACTCTGCAAGTGAGAGACTTAGCAAACAGCTACATGGCCTTTTGCAGAGGTAAAAATAGCTTACCAGCTCTGAAGGATTCTCTCCGATTATACGACCCATCGATTGCCGCCTCGAAAGCCCTAATGGTGTCGAGAGGACGTTGAAGACGCGGACGGGTCGGGTTCGATAGATCAGGATCGACTGTCTCGGCATCAGCAGGATTTCGCATCTCTTCTCATGTAGATCGTACCAATGACATTTCCATCAGCATCACGATGTTCGAGAGTGCGAATAGAATTCCCCATCGTATTCTCGCCTTGGGCCAAGGTTGCTGCGAACGTTCAGCACATCTTCATTTCTTCCAGAATGTGACTTAGACCTACATGGCTGAAGTTCATTCATAGCTTTGGATGGATCGGATGCCTTGGTGTTGAGCTTGAACCTATGCTTCTCCTCTGGTGTCTCTGTGGCTTTGACCTTGGGTATGGAACCACTGCTGCTCCTATGCGACTTCCCGGTGAAGCTCAGCATGGATCTTGTGCGAGGTCGGCCCATGGTGATGACTGGGTACGGTGGCTATGAATGATGGCTGATGGCGGATGGCGGGTGGCAGGAAAGTGGGTGGAATTATTGTTGAGCTGGGGCTATGCTGTAACGACAGAAGGTGGGATGATTATTGCGAAACAAGCCTAAGCTGATGGTAAGACTTTTTTTTGGGATTCAACTTCAAAGCGAGAGGACGTCTTCCAAGATTGGCACAGACAGACGGGGTATGAAGAGCAACACTATTATGAATATGATGGTAATGTTGAGATGTGTGGATTAGGTATCAAAGTGAACGGCTGGTTCTGGCTGATAAAGAAAAAGAGAGCCACGAATATACGAGGGCTAGTGAAACCTTACGTTCTAGCCTCAAGGCGGGCAAGTGGTTGCGGGACACCGGGATGAAGGGACATGGTCGAGGGTTGCTTTTGCTGTGAATTTACTGTGAAACTATTTACTAAAGTAAGGTAGGTAAGGTAGGTCCCTCTCAAGTAGTGGTCAATGTTCACTACCAATCTCAATGTCCCATGACATATTCAAAGTGGATGAATGTCTGCCCGTCTGCTGGATGAAAAGTATTCAAGTACGCTCCGTAAATGCCTGCTCTGATGCTCGTGCTCTTCATATCCTATCAGGTAAGTGGGCGCCTCTTCAGCTGCAGAACAATCATGTGTGTGCTGAAGAGAGGCGATCAGACACAGTGGACAATGATGATAGGACAGGGCGAGGTGCTGAGGCACTGTTTGTCTGCCTGCCTGGTACATCGCTTAGCTACACAACGGAGAGCTCACGCATCATCATCCCTTCACCCCAATGGCCTCGAGAACCTGTGGTAGCCTTGGCGCCATCACACATTGACCCTGATCTGTCTAAGCTCGATGCAAACGCTAAATTGAAGATGGATACAGCATAACCCGAACCGACGCGCCGAATGACTTGGGGGGCAGATTGTGTCGGAACTGTGCCCTCACTACGCCAGAGTTGCCTGTTCATCTTTATTAGCAAAGTTCATTTGATTTGGGGGCGTGCTGTGCTGCGTACCGTGTGGCCGAGTGATCTTACCCCAAATGACCCTTATCTTTGACCCTCGAATCTCACGATGCGCGCGGTAGACGAAAGCGACCTTCTTGCCCAGATAGAAGCTGCGGTAGAAAAAATAGTCAGCTAAAAAGGCTATAAGAGTGTGTGTCTGAGACATGCTCACGTAGTTGCCTTCGGATCATCCACACCCTCAATTTTGATTAAACTGGGAAGCTGTTAGAGCTGCTCTCCTCTTTGAACTCTTGTTAACTATCGTACCTCGTGCCCGGATTCGTGTTGCGTTTCCCCCGCTGGTAGCTTAGGTGTCGACCCCTAGTCGTTCAATGCCCGGTCAGTCCATCCGCTCTTGAGCTCCAATCGTCTATTGTCTCTAATTTGATGAAGGTAGGGTAGAGAACAGCCGGAAAGTAGCTGGTACTGATGACTTACTTAACATATACTAGAAAGAGAATATCAGCATCATGCGTACATTGTATCAGCTTCAGAAGCCATGCTTGAGTCGGTGTGACCGGCCATCAAGGAATTGATAATTCCTGAGACGGAGGAACGACAGCACATTGGTGTTCAGGAAGGTACTTACATCGGTGACCTGCTTCTGAAGGCATTTTGGCAGTTCGTTTTTCGCGCTCAATGATGAATTGTGGTTGAGACAGTGACCTTCACGTTCTGTGGGTGTTTGGTCTCGGAATTGATGCTATCGATCTTTCACTGTGCGGCGGTTAGGAGGCTTAGCGCGGTATTAGTCAGAAATTAGTGGCTTAGTAAACATGTTCAACGGTCACATTGCTCACATTTCTCTCTTTCTCAGTCTGCCATCTTATCCATATGATTCAATGTCTTATGCTACAGGATTGAGGCTGTCTATATATGGTGCGTGTGGGACGAGGTATGTTAGGCTCTCAAGCCATCACAGGTTCTTAGTGGCGGCCTGCAGCCATTGCACGATCCAAAAAAGCCCTCCGTCTGATGATTTGCCTATGACTTCTGACGCTGATGATTTGCTTACGACTTCTGACGCTGATGATGCAACAGAGAAAGTGCTACCTTATGATTGTGTGATGGGCATACAGCCGACATCAAGTCTGAAGGGTTTTTGCCTATCTTTCCTTTCGAAGCACTTCCGGGCCATCCGAAACAAATTAAGGGTAAGCAGCGTGCGTAAACGTGGGAGTGGGGCGAGGAAATAATTCTTTGTGGAAGCCGGGAGAGCAGCAAAAGTAATCAAATTGTACAAAACCATAGACAAATACACTTGATGTCAAATCATCTCATAGCGAACTCTACACAGAGCCCAATGTTGAAAAGATACCTCCAGGTATGAGCCTAACCCTGATGATGGAATCTTCGCTTCTGCGGGCGTATCTTTCAATTCTAGATTGATATCGGGCCCCTCCAATATAATTTGCTCGAGTCCTCCTCACTTCCTTCCTCACTCGCAACAACACCGAACAGTAATCTGACCCGCTCCTTCCCTTGCTTATCTGCTGGGCTTCTCTACTTCACATCAATATGGCCGACACCCTAGTCCACCCAGACGAAGCTCCCAATGCTGGGTACGTACTCTCTTGTCTCTCAACAGATGTCACTGTTTTACTTCATCCTGCGTAATTGGCAAAGCATACTTCCCCGGGGGAACTAGAATGCCTCTGTTTTTCTTTGTGATTAGCAACAGCTTCAGCTACGTCCTCTCCGAAAACCTAGCAATCATGTCATGGAACGAGGCCGCATACGAACGTTCCTTCAACACCGGAATGCTAAGCGCAACACCCAACAGGTCAATCGAGCTTAAAGATAATACCATCATCATTGTATTGGGTGCATCGGGCGATCTCGCGAAGAAGAAGACGGTACGCGCAGCAATATGAAGTTGGAGGCATGTTTATCCAGCTAACCTCTGCTCTCAGTTCCCTGCCCTGTTCGGCTTGGTACGCACCCAAAACAGTCACCGCAAATCAGCTTGAGCTTACAATGGATAGCATCGTAACCGCTTCCTCCCCAAAGACATTCGAATCGTTGGCTATGCACGAACAAAGATGGACCATGAGGAATACCTCAAAAGAGTCAAGTCACATATCAAAGTTCCGACCAAGGAAATGGAGGAGCAGCTAGAAAATTTCTGCAAACTGTGTACTTACATCTCCGGTCAATACGACCAAGATGACTCGTTCAAGACTTTGAACAAGCACCTGGAGGACATTGAGAACGGCCGAAAAGAGCAGAATCGGGTCTTCTACATGGCTCTTCCACCTAGTGTCTTCATCACAGTGTCCCAACACCTCAAGAGGAACTGCTACCCCAAGAACGGCATATCGAGAATAGTTGTCGAGAAACCATTCGGCAAGGACTTGGGGAGCTCCCGAGAGCTCCACAGGGCGCTTGAGCCGGACTGGAAGGAGGAAGAGATCTTTCGTATAGATCACTACCTTGGGAAGGAGATGGTCAAGAACATCTTGATCCTCAGATTCGGCAATGAATTCTTTGGAGCTACTTGGAACCGCAATCACATAGACAACGTCCAGATCTCATTCAAGGAGCCCTTTGGCACAGAAGGCCGGGGAGGCTACTTCGATGAGTTTGGCATCGTCCGCGATGTTATGCAGAATCACTTGCTGCAGGTGTTGACCTTGCTTGCTATGGAAAGGCCAATATCATTTTCTGCGGAGGACATCCGTGACGAGAAGGTCCGGGTCCTTCGTGGCATTCCAAACATCGAGCCAAAGAATGTGATCATCGGCCAGTACGGGAAGTCATTAGATGGCAACAAACCTGGATACAAAGAGGACGACACAGTGCCAAAGGAGTCCAGATGCCCTACGTTCTGTGCCATGGTGGCCTATATCAAGAACGAGAGATGGGACGGGGTACCTTTCATACTAAAGGCCGGCAAAGGTAAGCAAGCAAAAGTATGAGACTGTTCATCCTCGCTAACTTGACGCAGCTCTCAACGAACAAAAGACCGAGATCCGCATTCAATTCAAAGACGTAACTTCCGGCATCTTCAAGGACATCCCTCGCAACGAGCTTGTCATCCGAGTCCAGCCCAACGAATCAGTTTACATCAAGATGAACTCCAAACTCCCGGGCCTGAGCATGCAGACCGTCTCGACTGAGCTCGATTTGACCTACAGGCGCCGCTTCTCCGACCTCAAGATCCCTGAAGCCTACGAGTCCCTGATTCTCGACGCCTTGAAGGGCGATCATTCCAACTTCGTCCGTGATGACGAGCTCGACGCCAGCTGGAGGGTTTTCACTCCTCTTTTGCATTACTTGGACAAAAACACCGATATCATGCCTATGGAGTATCCTTACGGTAAGCTGTTCGTAACCATTTTTAGCCACCTTACTAACGGATACAAGGCTCTCGCGGCCCGTCCGTCCTCGATGACTTCACATCTTCGTACGGCTATAAGTTCAGCGACCCCGCTGGCTACCAATGGGGAGGCGTGCAGAACGAAGCTGGAGCTACCAAGCCGTAATGAGGAAAGCAGGACCCACACTCCCACTCTACGAGATATGCTTTTCATGAAAGACACCCCAATCGTTTCGTATCAATATGCACAACGACGAGCAGTAGACTTGACCTCCCTTAAGTGTCCATAGCTTACTTAGATAGCGCTCTAGCAAATGAATCCAACAAGGGCAGTAGCATAGACTCTCCGTCCTTTGCAGAATGCGACAAATGCTTTGAAGGAGCTCCCTGGCGAATGGAACCATTTCAATGTTTCATCGAGTCAATTGTTTCATCCTTCGAGTCGATATCTGTGCATGCAAGTCTTCATATCATGGCATCTAGCCACGAGCTATTCTCCAACGCCATCGCTATGATCTTCCTCAGAAGACAAAATCGCTCAAGAACCCCCTGCCCCACACCAGCAATTCCCCTCTCTCCTCAAGGACCATTCCCTCCAAACCCACCTAAGCCCCGCCCTCCCATCGAAGGCCCCATCCCACCTCCCATCCCACCCCCCATCAAGTCCCCCGCCACACTCCCCCCTCCGTTAAACTCCCTCTCCCCCACGGACGGCATCACCCCACCCTGATGCTTCGGAGCCTTGACCTCCAACCCAGCATTACTAATCTCCATCCTCAACAACCGCTGATGCAACACCTTCGCATACTCCTCCGCGCTCTCCAACGCCTGCGCATGCAATTCCGCCCGCTTATCCTTGGCCCTCGCGAGCAAGACACGGTTGACGAGATCGATGCGGGCGTCCAGCTTGCCCTGCTTGATCATTTGCGTGACTTCGGCTTCGATGGTGGGTTCGTCGGTGTTGAAGGCGGTTGCCAGGGCGGCGAAGGTGACGGAGGAGAAGGGGATGAAGAATTGGTGGATTGCTTTTGTGCGGATCTGGTGGTAGAGGGTTTCCAAGTGGGGTTGGAGGTAGATGTCGAGGAGGTAGTCTGCTTTCCAACTCTCGAGGATGGAGAGGCAGGCAGAGTATTTGGCGCTGACGAAGAAGGAGATTGCGCGGCGGATGTGGGGCTCGAGTTCTAGGTAGTTGCGGAAGGTTTTGTGGTCGAGGACGAAGTCTTGGAGCTCGTCGCGGTTGAAGGAGGCAAGAGCGCAGAGACCACCGTAGATGGCGACGTCGTTGGGCGTGAGGATCTCGTTGTAGGATTCTTCGTCCGACGGGTCGTCCAATTTGGCCGAGGCCATGCGTGGGTCGGTGTTGATGAAGTCGCGGGCTGCGTCTCTGAAGTTGCCTGAGGCGAGGTGAGAGATTGCGAGGGCGGCGGTAAGTTTGGCGGATTGTTTTTCGGCCTCGTGGTACTTGGGGCCAGAGCCGGTACGGATGCGTTGGACATTGGATGAGACGGCAAACCAGTTCCGCTGGTCGATGGTGAGGTTCACGAGGTACATGGACATGATGACAATGTGAGAGTTTGTGGTGCAGAAATCGCGCATCTTGGTGAAGGATTTATTGGCGTTTGTGAGGTCGCCGATGCTGTGGTAGTGTTTACCCAAGTCTTGGTAGCCCATCTGTCACGGTCGGAGTCAGCTATGCATTCATTCTCAAAGGATGCCCGAGCATTTAATCGTGACTCACTCGGATGCTCTCTTTGATCAAATTGTTCTTGTATCCCTTGAGCTCCAACTCCATTCTATCAGTCTCGACTTTGACACGCTTCTGCGTCTTTTCTACCCAGTCCGGATCAGGCACTGCATCCAGGTCCTTCGGAGCAGCTTCAAACAGTGTTGACACTGCAAATTCGTAGCGACCAACATCGCTGCCTTGCTTGGCCTCGACTACTGCTGCTTTCAAGGCGTCAAGGCCAAGCACAGTCGAGCTAAGTCCAATAAGGATCAAGCGGTCAAATCGAGTGCGCCCTGAAGATAGGTATCAGCTCATTGGAGCTTAGTACAAATGAAGAAGAGCTGTCAAGCAACCTTTGTAATTAGAGATGTAGGCTTCAAGATCAAGCTTTGGTGTTTCTGCGCCAGTCAGCGTAGGCAAAACAAGATTCGTTCAGCAATTGTACTGACCAAATACAATGACTCGGCCAGCTTGTGGGGCTTTATGGTAGGGGATGGCCATCTTGGCTCTATATGCTTGAGCTTTTTCACTGAGACTGCTGGCCGCTTGGACGCGTGCCTCTTTGCTGAGTGTATCACCAAGGCAATTGCGGCAGTTGTCCAGCAAGGTATACCACCGACAATAATCCCATCCGAGTTGGTCGAAAGCTTTCGGTTGATCCATATTTGATGATGTGCAGGCTTTACCGAAGATTAGGCGATCAGGTTGTTCCGAACCGACGCCCGCTCGGCCCGCTGATAGTATCGAAGTATATGTACCGAGCTACGCAAGACACGGAATTGGAAAAACTGCGATGCTCCTTGTGGCGGAGCTGTCTAGGTTGTGGACTACTGGTGTGCAGATTTGTTGTGAAGTGTGTCACGGTGTCATGCTAAGTCTCGGCGTTCAGTGCGCTCGACAGACATCCAAGCAATTACATGCACGATCGCGCCTCTCTTGTCAAGGCTCAAATTCTAGAGGAACAGGGACTATTGGGGGTGAGTGAGACAAATCCAAGCAAATAGCAACTTCAGCTGATCTTTTGCTGCTAGCTGGCGAACGGGTCCTGCTCCAATACAAGAACAAAGACCCGATACTCACAAAAGTTCTGCGCCCTGATAGTTCAACAGACACAAGACACGGCTACATAAAAAGTATACAATTGATTGGCAAACGGAGTCGAGATACTGTGACAACACACAAAGGCGCCCAGTTCCGGATTTATCGACCTACTTTGGCAGAATATGTGGCGCTGACTCCTCGTGTTGTAACTCCGGTAGCTGATCTCACACACAAACATCTGCTCCAGACTGATTTTATGTGCTAGTAGATTTATTCTGCAGACGCCAATCTTGTGGTTTCACTGCTTGACATCCATGTCGAGCCCCTTCACCAGGGTAAAGGGCCGTTATTGGAAATCCTAGAGGCTGGAACTGGTAACGGTGCCCTTACCTTACATCTAGCACGAGCTATACATGCTGCAAATCCAGCTTCGCTTCTCTCACAAGCTAGCTCTGCTACCACATACGGCCAATCGGGATCCGTTTCGAGCGGGACTGTGGATAGAAATGAAGGATTCTTCAATGGCACCGCTGAGCGAGATTTGTCAATTGTAGAACGGCTGGAAAGACTAGCACATTTCATGGCTCCAATTGAACGAAGGAGACGACAAGCTATAATCCATACCCTGGATGTATCCCAGAGGCATTCGGAGCATGCCCAACGCATTGCTAGTGGCTTTCGGCAAGGCATCTACGCGAAAGATGTAGATTTCCATGTTGGAGATGTCTCAGGCTGGATCGACCGGCAGATGGCCGAAAGGAAGTTGAGTCCTGAGGAGACGTTTCTGTCTCATGTCATACTGGACATGCCAGATATCCATCAATACGTCCAAAAGGCGGCTTCGGTTCTACGTGTGGACGGCAACATGCTGGCCTTCAATCCAAGCATTACACAGATCATCAAGGTTGTTGAGATGATCAAGCTGAAGAATCTTCCTTTGGAGCTTCAGTCAGTCCTCGAACTGGGTTCTGGCATGACGGGGGGCCGAGAATGGGATGTGAGAATGGTCATTCCAAAGAAAGAAAACCGGGCGGAGGCCGAAGCGGAATCTCTGCCTGCTAGTGATCGCCCAGAAGAGATGGTGGATGTATTAGACGAAGATGTTGATGGGCCTACGACCAGAAGCGAAGAATATGCAGTTCATGAAGAAGAGGAGGGCCGCTATCGGATGGTCTGCAGACCAAAAGTAGGAGGCAGAATAGTCGGAGGCGGCTTTCTTGGGGTCTGGAAGAAGATGGCCAAAGAGAGAAAGACATAGTCCCAGATTTTATTAATGTCTCCATACATTTCTTGCCCTGGCAGATTTTCCCATCCAACTAGACTACCGACTGGACCCTGTTGAGGTCTCATTCTCTATCGTCAACTTTACCGACCACTTACGTCCGTAAGAACGAGCAATCTCTGTGTTCTTGCGCCGCATTAGCATGCAGCATACTGTCTTTTCACAACCCAAATTCGTGCTGAGTGCGTAACTTTATGCTGGCGCTATGAATTACTCCCTTTAGGAAGATAATCCAATCGGCTCCGCTCGGGGCCCTGCTATCCAAAGGACAGTATCAAGATATCTTGGAAGGCATGCTTGTCATAGTTTACTTTGATTATCAACATCAGAAATCTCTTTTGCATCCGATCTGGCTAAGACCCAGTCCGCGATATCATTCGCAAAGATGAACTTATCCTCCCCGGGCTCGCAATACACTTCATCCAAGTCAGTCCCGTCCAAAACCCCCCTCAACCAAGAATTGTCACTTACAAACATGATACCACCCTTCATAACTCTTGAACGTCTTATCTTGTACCCCCAACCTCTCAAACCATCTCCTACTCGTCTCACACCAAGTAACGTGGTCCTCAGTCCCATGCGCCACATAGACCCTCCCCTCCCGCAGGACCACCTGATCTTTATCTAGCTCAACCCCTCGATCAATCATCCCCGCCAGTTGCTCCAGTGTTCCCGTGTCATGGCACAGCGGATCCGTCTCCCACTCCCTCACAATCTGCTGATCCCTACAAAGCCACTTCGGCTCCAGCTTCTGCACCATGTGAATCGCAGGCACCACCTTCGCGGCCAGCCTTCCCGCTATCTCCAGCATCCGGGAAGGCTGCGCTTGGGGATGGAGCGCTATATACGGCGCCAGTGCCAAATATCCATGAATATCTTGTCTCACCTCAGGGGGACCTGTAGCAGCGTAATACAGAACCTCAGCCCCGCCCATAGAGTGGCCCATCAGGAACAGCGGTAACCCCATCTCTTTTGCTACCGGTATTACGGTTTGCAGCATTGATGTTATGTCGGCCATCACCGTCTTTGTGGGCCCGGTCAAGCCCCGCTCGGAGGGCTTGTGCACGGAGCGACCCCAGCCGCGTTGATCGAAGGCGTGGAGTTGGATCCCGCGGGAGCAGAGGGAAGGGAAGAAGGTGTAGAAGCGGTTTATATGGTCGGAGAAGCCGTGGACGAAGAGGATGAGGGCTTTTGGGGGGTTAAAGGGCTGGTTGCAGGAATCGGGTCAGCATTGAGGGCTTGCTCCGTCTGTGGGACTTGGGGGAAGCATACTTTCCATGTTTTGGTGTAGACTTTGTGGCCGTCTTGGAGGGTGTGCTCGCCTTCTTCTGTTGTGTAGTCGGCCATTTTTGGGTTGGTGGTGTGTGAGGGAGATTGTGGAAATGCATGTTAGGGTGTGACTTCAGATCCGTCGGGGTTCGGACTTTATCGAGAGAGCCGAGGTCTATTTAATACATCATATACCATCATTGTTCGTTGATCTGTGGTTCTACCTTGTGTCTACGTGTCTTCTGGTTCCATTACTACACCATCAGATGCCAAGTCTTATGCGTATCTAGACTATCTGCTTTGCTGCAATGGCAAACCCAGTTCTTCGGCGGCAAGTGATCAATATATACAAAGGTTTGTCAGATATTCCTTCCAAGCCTACGTAAAGATGCCCGGTCCTCGCTCGCTATTCTCATGTAACTCATGAGAAAACCTGCAGAACTTCTCAATTTGGGCCGAGATTATCCTTTAGGCTACACTCATTTCCAGAATCGTTTACACAGAGCATTTTCGAGTCGAACGGATATCCAGGATGAGGAAGAAATCAAGAAGGGGATTGCTCGAGCCGAGTACGTGAAGAAAGAGATCGAAGCTTTGTAGGTAACCGAACGAAGCTTGAGCAACTTCGATAGACTTATGAGGTTTGTACAGATACTACCTGAAAAGATACAGAGCCCTCCGGCAACGCTACAGCTCAAGCTGAGCTAAGATTTCTTTGGAGTCGACCTTGTTCGGGTCTTCCGAGCCCACCATGCACCGATTTCGAGACATTCGCCATTGATAGTCCCATCGTTCTCGAACAAATCGCTCATCATGCCTCCCCACCATCGATCCCACTCGTCCTGCTTCTTACCGCTTTCGGCCATCAGAAGCGGCTCTAAGGCTTCGATCAAGCCCGTCACGACGGTCAGTGCCGTACGTCTCAGCGCGGCTTGGTCGGGCGTCAGTGGTTTATATGTCCTTCCGACGGAAGTCTGCTGTTTTGCCGGACCTTTTCCAGGGCCTAGTTTCTTCATCTTGTTGGGCTGGTTGGGAGCATTGTCGTCCTCCCATCTGATGTGGGAGAAGGGGATTGCAATTCTCCGGTTGCCCTCAGGCTCGAAGCCATCTGCATGGCTGGAAAATCCAAACCCCAAGAGGGCACATGGCGTCGTTGGGAGCCCCAGGTTGAGGAGTGCTCTTTCGACCCAGAGATTGTAATCAAGAATGAAAACGTTCCGCGTCTTGGCGAACGGAGTGACTGCGCTTATGGTGTAGGTCGCGGATTTCTCGGCCTGCTTGGCATCTTCCGTAGCTGTTCCTGGAGCTGTCGTTGGCTCTGGCATGAGAGAGCGGAATACGATATCCGATTCCCAGACTTCCACCATACCTCCTGGCTTCAGATACGGCTCTAGACTCGCCACTGGATTCGTCGGCGTACCCGTACCAGTTGCCATCATAGCCATTGCATCACTGACGAAGATGAAATCGAACTCTTCTTTTTCGAACGGGAGTGGTCGCTTGCGCAGGTCGTGCTGTACAAATCTCCAATTTACACCTTGTTTTTTTAAGTCACCAGCAACTGGTACTATGTCAAGGCCAGTGAAAGATACATTGCTCTGACCTTCCCTTTTGAAGTAGTCATGACAGATTGAGGACCAAATCGCAGATCCGCAAGCCAATTCCAATATCTTCTTCGGGGGTTTGTCGAACTCTGAGCAAAATGGAGTGCCGAAGACCTGCATGAACATCAACGTCCTGAGATTCTGCCGGTTTAATTCTTCTAGGTCCACGGGTAGAGGGTAATTTCCAGCATCTCGGAGGAATCGGCGACCATGGCGATATGTGTAAAGGTGGGACATATCGCTCTCGGACGAACGGGGACGAGGGGCCCAGCAGAAGGGCGTTCAGAAAGGACTGGAGGAGGTACGGCGAACATCACGCCCTCAACCCAAGTCTTTCCATCTATTTTTTCAGTTGTGGAAAAAAAGCGCTCGGTACAATTGAATCAGCATGGCCAGTGACCAGTGTGGCTTGTACTGTTGGATTGTTTGCCGAGGCACACAATCAGTGGACCATGACCTGTTCAATAGGAGGATGAGTCCTTTGCAAATGCACGGATGGCTCAGGATTAGATAGGTATGTGGAAGAACATTAAAGTATTGGCCAAGTGGTGAATACCGCTTTACTGGCGTTGTAATCAGCGTGCAGCTATCGAGGTAGAAAAGGATGTATGTGGTTGATTCTTATTGTTGATAGCACCCCCAAAGATCTTAAATCCTACAATGGAAAGAGAAGAGAAGAAGGAGGAAGAGAGCTGGGAACGAAGCTGACAAAGAAGAAAATAATGCTTGGACGAATTACACTGCGAATCAAAGGTCTTGTGCTCGAGAAGTGGGAATCCGAGAGTTGAGGCTGAGGAGCCGAGGGAGCTTAGGGGCGGGATCTACAGGGCCCTTCCGAGTGGTTCCTCGATATGTATCCACGCGAGCCACGGAAACTATGCCTGGTATGGTGGACTGATAGTGAGGTGGAGGTCCCATTGAGTAGTCGATTTAGAGGAAGCTGCTTGCAGGAACGGAGCTGCGGAGAGCTCTTTGTCTTGCTCATGTAGGTTTGCATGGATCCAGGCCGGGGAATTGGCCAAATGGCAGGAAATACTTAGAAACAGGTTCCCTTATCGACTGTCTCCTGTTTGCTGTAATATATATGCTGGATAACGAGGATCTCCTACAGACATGGAGATATATTGCAAAGACTGTGAAGCCAGTGGCTGGAACACAAAGAAGGGTGCCTAAAGATGGAGGACGAGGAGTGAGAAAAGGGGACTGCCGGTTGCGGTTATGCTCTAGCGCCCCACTAGTCGCACGATACTGTTATGGTGAGCGCAGGCAGTGAGGATGTACATTTCAACGGTCGGAGAGAAAATCACATATTCCTATCATTACTGCACATCGCGGAACATACAGCACCTTCAACACTAAGTCTCCTGCGCTACGGCTGCACATCTACCTACATCTATAAGGCTCGCCTGTCTGGACAACTTGCTTTGAGACACTTGTGTTGAAGGCTCCTAACACCTCCACATACACATTTCAGTTCCCACAGTTGTCAACCGTATCCACAACATACCTTGAGCCTCCACCTACAATTGCCATCAGAGTATCAGCAACTCCGGTCCGAGTCCGCTCGCTTCGAAAAGGTATGTCGAGCAGCCGCCGTAGCATGAAGAGAGCACAAGGTTGACTGTGGCACATGTTGGAGGTTTCAAAATCGACACTCGTTGTGTATATCGATGCACCAGCGCTGAGAACAGCTCGAAGCTAGCATAAGGACCACGGGTCAACAAAGGAGCACGCAGACGATACCGCCAAACCACAACAGCAAAGGCCCATGGTCGAGCGAAACTTTCATCGCCCGAGATTTGAAGCTGCAGATCTGGATCCACCTGTAGACACTCCGACCCCACGAAAAACTCGAGGGACACCATCTTTGAGGGCTCCACGGGCCTTCTGTGGCCTACATCTAGATGGCCGATACGTATCGGTTCCAGCAACCTGGGACAGGGCAATATTACTACTCTCAGCATAACCAACACAATCAACACCAACGGCACCTAGCTCGGAACGGATCACCTGTCAACAGCAATAGAGGTGTTTATGCCAATGACACTCCTTCACCCTCTCGCTCTCCTGTCTCACAGGCGTCAGCCCCCAACCCTTACAACATGTACAGCCAAAACCATACACAAGGCCAGCACATGATGATTAACGGATCCAGCCATCAGAGGTACATGCAGATGGGCATGGGCGGTCACAAATATCAGCATCAAGGTCATCAGCAACACCATGGTCAGCAAAATCATCACCACCAAGCCAATCATGCTGGAGGCCATGGGGGGATGGGCCATCAACACACTTTCTCGTCTGGGACAATGTCGAACTCAACACCTCACTTCACCCCGAGCAATCTCCATAATGGCAATGCAAACGGCAGTCAAGTCGGTGCCAACGACAACCTTTCTCCACACTGGCAATACCAATTGCAACTATATGAACACTCAAAGGGACACCCTGCACACTATCATGCGAGAGACTCAGGCGCTACATCGACATTACCGAGGACGAGTGATGAGGCAGCTAAAGAAGTTCCGGCAGACGAGGGTAAAGTGGAACGTAATCGGGCAATGGTACTTGGACAAGTACGCAGGCAGGATTGGGATGCTTTGGATTGCAGTGGCCAAGGACTGAAGGCCCTCTCGCGACCATTGTTCTCTCACTTTACGTTCCTCAAAAAGCTGTACTTGGATCACAATCGGCTTCTCAGTCTCAATCCGATGATCGGCCAACTCAGGAACCTGACCCATCTGGACATATCCGATAATCAGATCTCACACTTACCAGAAGAGATCGGGATGCTCGTTAATCTGAAGGACCTCCTCATGTTCGACAACAACATTCGTATACTCGTCCAAGAGATCGGTCAACTGTTCAAACTGGAATTTCTTGGAGTTGAAGGAAATCCTTTGCAAGATCCCTATGTCTCGATCCTTGCCCAGCATGGGACCAGAGCATTGATCACCCAGCTCCGAGAGACTGCCGAAGGTAAGAAATCTCTGGAGACAGACATAGCTCCGTTTGTTGATATTTTCGTACTGACATGCGGTACCTCTAGTTCCTCCGCCTCCCACCGACCGCGACTGGATAGAGCTAGATTCCTCTACTGCTCCTGAGACTGTGTCAGTAGTTTCCTACAACATCCTTTGTGATAAATATGCCACCACCAACTTGTATGGCTATACTCCATCACAAGCTCTTTCTTGGCATTACCGAAAAACAGTCATACTGGACGAGATCAAATACCACAACGCTGATGTCGTGTGCCTCCAAGAAGTTGACCGTGAGAGCTTCGAAGACTTCTTCCGGCGGGAGCTGGCAATAAACGACTACAAAGGAGTATTCTATCCAAAATCAAGAGCCAAGACCATGACGGAGAAGGAAGCCAAGTTCGTTGATGGATGTGCAATCTTCTACAAGGGCAAGAAATTCATCTGCCTGGACAAAATGCTCATTGACTTTGGGACTATTGCCATCAATAGACCAGACATGAAAGGTGAGCATGACACGTTTAATCGTGTCATGCCCCGTGACCACATTGCGGTCGTGGCTTTCCTCGAGAATCGAGTGACTGGATCAAGAATGATGGTGGGCAATGCTCACATTTACTGGGACCCAGCGTATGCGGATGTCAAGCTTATCCAAGTCGCAATCATGATGGAGCAGATTGCCACCCAAGCAGAAAAATGGGCAAAGTCACCGCCATGCACCGACAAGGTCGCTTTCCGCCACTCAGAGGTCGACGGTGAAGCCGAATCTGATTCTCTCGAAGAAACGGTGGCCAAGCCAGCTCCATCAGTCGAGTACTCTAGTGGACCTCAAATCCCTCTCATTGTCTGTGGTGATTTCAACTCAGCTGCAGGCACTGGTGTCTACGAGCTTATCACTAACGGCAGTCTACCTGGTACCCACTTGGATTTGGCAGATCGAGGCTACGGTAACTTCACTCGAGATGGCATCTACCACCCGTTTAAGCTCAAGTCCGCTTACAGCGAAATTGGAGACCTGAATTTCACGAATTATGTCCCCACTTTCATTGGTGTCATCGACTACATCTGGTACTCCACGAATGCGATGCAAGTCCGGGGGCTGCTTGGGGACGTGGATCCTGACTACCTGCGCAAGGTACCAGGCTTTCCGAATTACCATTTCCCCAGCGACCACTTGCCTTTGAAGGCAGAGTTCGCAATCAAGCCCCAGAAGTCTGCGAAGATGTTGGAAGGGGAGAATGGGGTGCATCGGGGTTGGGATCGACGCAATTGAGGGAAGGAAGGATATGTGCATATGTTTGTGACTGCATGGCTTGATGGTGGTTGGAAAGGTACATACTCGGCGTCGTTGTATCTTTCATCTTTCGACTGGACCGGCCGGGGCGTTGGGGGAATGTGTCTACTTGCGAGCAATGGGGATTCAGATCTCAGACTTCTCTCCGGGTTTCTGCGTGCTATGTCGATGCTTTAGGGTAGGGTGAGGAGGCTTAACCCATTGTACGATGGCGTTCAAATTTCGATTACAGCGGATCAGTTTTAGCCAGGCCCGACGATAGGTCTCGCTATGGAACCATTTTTCACTCTCACACATTCCGCAGAAATGTGTCTCCCAATAGGAAACAATGATTGCTCTGACGCGCGTAGAAGCTTGAGGCTATTATCCTGACGAGCCTCTACTAAGGACGTTCGTTTAGCATCTTGGTACGGGCCCCGACGAAACCATTGGGCGCAAAGATGTGACTTGAGCAATCGGCAGGTTTGGCTTTGGGCTTCTCCATCAGGAGGAGTGAATTGCGCTGTTGGCCAGCTTACAGTAGCGACCCATTGGCTCCTGTGCGGGTACAGATGTTGAGCCGAAAGTAAGAAAAAGGGGATCCAAGGTGGCACAGGGCAATGCCCGTTGAGACATGGGCTGAACGGGCATGAAACATACAGCAGTCTTTGCATACAGAAGTCCAACGTTTCGTCGGACCATGAGTTTCGAAAATACAGTGCAACAGACAACAATTAACAGGTAACAACAAGATAACGCCGTAAATATATGGCACTGACCAATGGAACACGTGCTCTATCAATCAAAGCATGCACCAGGAAGAGCGCCTTCCCATATGCCTTACAGCTTCCGACGGATAGCTGTCTCCACACTGGGGAAGCATCCTGCATCTCCCTGAAATATTAAAAACGTTTGCATACTCTTTCTGCCTCAAGAGTTGAATAGGTAAAGTAATTAGTGGGAGTAGATGCGGTATATGGAGGATTTGGAAATGATTCTGGTGATTGATCGGTGATAGTTAGTCATCGTTAGTCATCGTCGCTGTTGGGTATCTAATTGTTTATCCTTCCATTCCTTACTTTACGAGTCTCTGAAACAGCGCCCAAACCCTTCCCCGCACCATTAGCCCACCCACTTCGATCATCGACGCCAATATCTTTCTCTCCCCCCCCCAGCAGCCCCCCCAACATCCAATCACCGTCGCCTTCTAGAAGCTCCAAGAAGCTCTAAGCCTCCACTAATTGAGATCCTTCACCTGTCAGCATCCTTTTTTGCCTTTGGCTCTTAGTCTTCGGAGCTTTTCACGCAAATCAGCCGCTCCAATGCTCGCCAGCCGACGGCTCACACAAGGCACCAACCATAAGCCCAATTTTTCCCATCTTCCCTGCTTCTATACG